>Ga0129313_1000098_pt1 | contig 84934 bp, 64 predicted proteins | sample O1105metagenome_FD_94436 | JGI IMG/M metagenome (GOLD analysis project Ga0129313, IMG submission 94436) | Orangutan group fecal microbial communities from fecal samples from Wisconsin, USA - O1105 metagenome | ecosystem: Host-associated > Mammals > Digestive system > Large intestine > Fecal...
AAGACCATTTTTCATCCCCCAATCTGCTATGAGTATACCTATATTATACCATGTCATTGTTAAGATTTCCTAAATGCGAGTAAATGAATCGATAAATCTCTTTTTTGTACAATAAGAAGAGGTTGTTTTTGTGCTTATGACCAGTACAAATACGGTTTGGAACGGAGCAATTCCTATTATTTCATTTTCTGATATATACATTGTTATTGTGTAACAATAATTGTTGTTACATTTTTGGCCAATTCACAGCCACCTTCCTATTATTCTTCTTTTGCATATGTATATTGTTTATGTGACAGAAGCTTTTGTCACCAACAAAATGTGAAAGGAGGAGATGATACAGTGTTTGATAGTGACCGATATCTGACCTGTGGTGTAGACAGCAATATCCCATTGGAACTGCAGTTGTTTCTGTGGGAGTGTGTTGACCGTATGCCTGCTCCGAAGGACTATTTACAAGTCTTTGAGCTTAGTCCGTCAGGTTCAATGCAATCTATAACACACAGCTCAGAGGAGCCTGAATATCGTAAGGTGTATATTATACCGTCAGATGCACCTATTACTGAAAAGCTGTATATCATTGATGACGGTGATCACAGTACCATGCTGCTTGCAAGTGAATATTAAAGACTAATGCCAGCCCCTTAGGGGGGCTGGTTATTCTATTTACGGAGGTTTTATCAATGGAAGAAAACAAAGAAAATGCGCTATATTGCTCCCACTGTGGAGCAATCATAAGTGAAGACGAAGACTATGAAACTGTCGACGGCGATATAGTATGTATAGACTGTGTTGAACAGCATACCACGACATGTGATCGCTGCGGTGCTATAATTTGGACCAGCGAAAGCTACGGCGATGACTATACTACTCTGTGCAGCAGCTGTTATCATAACCACTATACCCGCTGTTCATGCTGCGATACCCTTCTGCATGAAGACGATTGTTATCACCTGGACGGATACGATTATTGTAGCGACTGCTACCACGATGAAGTTGACAAAAGCCGCTCTATTCATGACTACGGCTACAAACCTGAACCCATATTTTACGGTGACAGCCAGCGCTATTTTGGCGTAGAGTTGGAAATTGACGGAGCAGGCAAAGACAGTGATAATGCTGATGAATTGCTTAGAATAGCCAATTCTGACGGCAGTAGCGAACACATCTACATCAAAGGAGACGGATCCCTAGACGACGGCATGGAGCTTGTAACGCACCCGATGAGTCTTGAATATCACAAGAACTATTGCTGGGATGATATTATGAAAAAGGCAATATATCTTGGATATCGAAGCCATCAAACTTCGACCTGTGGTTTACATATCCATGTAAACAGGAACTGCTTCGGAGAGGACAGAGACACACAGGATGAGGTTATCAGTCGTATTCTGTACTTCGTTGAACACCACTGGAACGAGTTATTGAAGTTCAGCCGTCGCTCCGAGTACAGCATGAATCGTTGGGCAGCCCGCTATGGCTTTGAAAAGACAGGACGCGAGATACTGGACAAAGCAAAGAAAGGAAACAACGGCAGGTATGCTGCCGTAAACCTGATGAACTGGGCAACGATAGAGTTCCGCCTGTTCAGAGGTACGCTCAAATATAACACGTTTATCGCAGCATTGGAGCTGGTTGATGCTATCTGTGACCTCGCTGTTAATCTGACTGATGAAGGTATAGCAAAGATGTCTTGGTCCGAGTTTGTAGACACTATAAAAGAACCTGAACTTATCCAATACCTGAAGGAACGAAGATTGTATATAAACGAGAATATCAACACTGAGGAGGAAATGTAAAATGGGCCTTTTGGCGGATTTATTCGATATTGAACCTGATACGGAGCAGGATATAAAGGATGTTCTTAAGACGGTTGGAACGATTGCAACAATCCTGCTTGCAGGCGGAGTTATTGGATTCGACGATGATAATGAGGAGGAATGAGCTATGTGTGCATTGTTCGGTTGGTTAGATTATAAAGGTATTGTCCCATATAGGGTATTGAGAAAGCTCACCCAAGCACTTGCTAATGTTGCCGAGGAACGAGGTACAGATGCAGCAGGTATCAGCTACATCAAAGACGGAAAGGTCACTATCTTCAAACGTCCTAAGCCTGCTCACAAGATACACTTCAATGCTCCTGACGGTACAAAGGCGATTATGGGACATACGCGACTGGCTACACAGGGTGACAGAAAGCAGAATTACAACAACCATCCCTTTGCAGGTCATGCTGATAAGGAGTTCGCTTTCGCACATAACGGAGTTCTATGGAACGATAAGGAACTTCGCAAGGACGGCACTATTCCCAATACATACATAGATACTGACAGCTATATTGGTGTTCAGCTGATAGAGAAACAGGGAAAGCTTGATTTCGACAGCTTACAGTACATGGCTGAGACTGTTGAGGGTAATTTCACATTCACTGTACTTGATCAGTATAACAGTCTATATATCGTCAAAGGCAGTAACCCAATGTACTTGCTTCACTTTGAGACAATAGGATTATACATATACGCATCAACAGAAACAATCATGAAGAAGGCGCTGAAACAGCTGGGACTTCATAAGTTTGAGAGTAAACGTATTGATACAGCAGAGGGAGATATTCTTCGTATCGACAAGAACGGTAAGATTACCAGAGCACAGTTTGAACCAAAGATCTATCGTTCCAAGTACAGTAGCTGGTTCGATTACGATACATCTCCGTATTATAACATGCACGAAGAAATACTGCTCGCTTACTGCGGTTGCTATGGCGTTGATAGCTCGGACGTGGAGTTGCTTCTCGAATACGGATATACCTGCGATGAGATTGAAGAGATGTTAACAGATCAAAGCCTACTTCGAGAAGCTCTCAAAGATGTAAAGTATATGTACGGTGAAGATTTGTATGAGAACTGCTACGGTGGTGCATTTTGAAGTCTCAAAAAGTATACCATATGGGGCACCCGAAAAATAGCGAAAAAAGCGTTCCAAAAAGTGGCGTTTTGAGTTTTGGAACATTCCGAAAGTCGCAACCACTTTTTGGAACAGATTGGAGGTATTATGGACAACAGAATCTATGGGTATGCCCGTGTATCTACCCGTGAGCAGAACGAAGACAGACAGCTCGAAGCTCTGACTAAGTTCGGAGTTCCTCAGCAGAACATAATTGTTGATAAGGCGTCTGGTAAAGACACGGAGCGTGAGGGTTATCAATACCTCAAACGTCAGATACTCCGTCAGGGTGATACACTTGTTATCAAAGAACTGGACAGGCTCAGTCGTAACAAAGCAGATGTCAAGAGAGAGCTGGAAGAGTTCAAGGTTATGGGAGTCAGAGTTAAGATACTCGATATACCGACAACACTTACTGACTTCCCACCGGAGCAGGAGTGGATACTCGAAATGATTAACAGCATACTTATAGAAGTTCTTGGTAGTATAGCTGAAAACGAACGTAGGAAGATTCGAGCACGACAGCGTGAAGGCATCGATGCAGCCAAAAAGAAAAACGTCCGCTTTGGTCGTCCATCAAAGCCTCTGCCTGATAACTGGCGTGAAGTGCTGGCAGAAGTCCGCTGCGGAACTAAGAAACCTGCAGAAGCTATCCGTGAGCTTAATATCTCTCGGTCTTGCTACTACAGGCTCATCAAGAATATGTAAATGATATCAGGCTTGCCCCTTCATGGGGCAGGCTCAGAAAAATCTTTTGCGTGAAAAAAGTGGTAAAAGTGGTAAGAGAAAGTCCTGATCTAATTTCTAAAATAGTCAGGAGAAAAGGCCTGTTTGTCATTATGCTCAATTTAGCTTAGCAACAGACTTATTTAATGTATTACAGTAATCAGTTATTGTTCTCTTCAAGCATCTGTACACATTTTCACATTTATCATGAATAGGGAACGAGGTACTATCAGTCATGCAGTTCAAGAATAAACTTCCATCATTATAACTGATGAAACTTGTTACATTATCTCTAAACTTACTCCAATTGTCAATATTAGAATTTTTTAGAAGCCTATCAAGAACCTTTATATGTTTTGTAATTGCAGGTTTGGAAATATAGTTTTCTATAGCAAAAAGTAAAAGAGGTCTTAACTGGACATATTTTGAAGCTTCAGTTTCGAATGTTTCTTCTGATTGTTTCTCATCTGTCTCCGGTATTGGAATTAATGAATCTGTAATCAAAAACAGACATTCTCGTATCGCATCTTCAATACCGCGATAAATAAATTGAATGGTTAGTTGTGAAGAAACCTTATTCTCTTCACAAATTTTCCATACTGTATCAATGTCCTTTTCATTGCATAACGACTTCAAAACCTTTTTAAAATCAGCCTTATTGTCTATTGTTTCAGAAAAGATCGGTGTGATATCGATTGCAAGAAACTTCTTACAAATATCTTCGATAGAAGTAAGCGTTTGCAAATAGTAATGTTCTATCTTATCTGTATACTCAATCAGTACATGTTCAATAGCCTTTGCTTTGAGCTTTTTCAACGTATCCTCAGATTTGACATCTTCATCTTCCAGTTTAGTCATGAAATAAATGTATCGAGGAATAAACCTAGAATTTGGGACATCTACATTAAACTCAAGCTTATATCCACGGCAAGGCTTCTTAAAGTCGGTGACAACATTTTCTGTTTTTGAAGCATAGTAATATGGACTTATGAAGCTTTTGTTATCTAAAGTAGCGGTGCTCACAAGTTCTGATGCAAGTTTATTACATGAGTCATTATTTTGTGCTATAGGCTCCGTAGATTGCTCTTTATCATTATCCACATAGTAGTATACGGAAGGGATAAACTTGAAGCTGTTAAATAGGGCATATTCACCCGTGCATACAAGAATTGCATAATTGCATTCATTTTCAGAGAAATCAGAATCATATAGCTTTTCAATATCTGAAGCTTTGATATCAACATATAACTTCTCATAAAAGTCTACGCTGCTAAACTCAGTGTTTATCCTTGCTACCGCCATATTGAATGCTTTGGATATATCATCAAAATCTTTATCCCTTTTTCCGTTATCATTTTCAATATTACAGTAGATAGCGGGCAGTATATGTTCAAGTATAGCATTACACATACGCTTCCCTAATAGAGCTTTCTCTATTGGATCAATTACTTCTGGAACATGAATCCCCAAATTTCTGAAATATTCTACTGTATTTTCTATTACATTATCCTTAGTTAGGCTGAATGTTTTTCCTTTATCCTTGTCTTTAAAAACAACATTATCACAGGTGAATGTAACATTGAAAAGAGTTCTGAAATTTGACATTGACTTTGGAGAGTAACGTGATATCTTTATTCCATTATCATTAATTCGAATCACATTTTGAATACAGTTGACATTGATATTGTCGTATACTCCTTTTAGCAGATGATCAAGAAAATCTATCCTAATTTTATCAGACATATTTGCCTCCTGTCTTCTGAAAATCTCAAAAAATCTACGAGAGATGTTCTCGAAAAATCTTCGAGAGATGCTCTCGGAAATCTTTAGAGATTTGGTCAAACTTATTGACTAATGTTTGTGGGTGTGGTAATATAAGCACATAGACATCAAGCTTGTGTTTATCATACACAAACAAGGTCCCTGACTTTAAGCCGTGGACCGATCGTGCATTTCTAAGTTTCGTCTGAAAGGAAATGCACATGTTTAATGGAGGCAGCTTTTAACTGTAATCTCCATTATATCTTGCTGCCTCCTCAAGGAGGTGATAACTTGACAATACAAGATATTGTCGATAGAACAAGTAATATCCCCAAGATTTCGGTCAGCGATCCGAGTAACGGTGCTGATGAGATAGTGGCTGCAGTAATAGATCAAACTATACTGTTATTCGATAATGGAACTCCCGTTATCAAATCGCCATTACACTATCAGCGCCTCAGTTACGAGGAAGCAGAAGCTTTAGTTTTCAATCTTCTGGAGAAGAAAGCAAGAGTAACTGTTCCCAGCAAACAGATCAAGGAAAGCTTGAAACGTCTCCGTAATATGCCTGAGCTTCAGGTTGATTTGACGGAGAAGTTCTGGGAGAAACAGATGTTTGTGAATCTGACCCACGGGGTATATTCCATTATGAAACAGGAGGTTATCCCTAAGAACGATACTGATGTTTTCGACTACTATATTAATATTCGTTACATACCGCATTGCCGCTTAGAGGATGCCCCTGTTTTCAAAAAGTACATCGAGAGTAGCGTTGGCATGGATCAATATGAATGTCTGCTACGTGTTCTTGGGTACTGTTTAAGCAGCTTGACAAAAGGACGTAAGGCTTTTGTGTTTTACGGTATTGGTCGCACAGGCAAAAGCACTATTCTAAATGTGCTTGAGGCTGTAATCGGCAGCGGTTTGGTATCTCACGAGCCATTTCACGTAATGTCTGGGGAGAGAGCTAAGGCTCACTATGAGGGCAAGAGGGTGAATATCAGTCGTGAGACATCTACAAAGCTCAACCGTAACGAAGAAAGCTTTAAATCTCTTATAAGCTGCGAGTATACTACTGGCAGTGAGAAGTTCGAGAAACAGCGTGATTTCGTTGCAACACTCAGCTTCATATTTGCCGGTAACGCAGATATCGAATTCGTATATATGGATGATGCGGTTTTAGACCGTCTTGTCTATATAATGTTTACGAAGGAGATACCTGAAGCCGAAATAGATCTTGACCTTGAGGAAAAGCTGCTCGGAGAGAAGAATATCATATTTTCACTTGCTTTGGACAGCCTTAAAAGGCTTATAGAAGACAAGTACGATTTTAAGATGGCTCCAATTGCAGAGGAGCATATCAAGCGCCGTAGGTATCTTATACATAGCGCTGAGAGTTTTATTACCGAAAAATGTAAGCTCTCAAAAGATGGTAAGGTATCTAAGGTTGCACTCTATGCTGCGTATCTAGCTTTTTGCAAAGCAAATGCGCTTAATCCTGTAGGAAGAAACACTTTCTACAACAAGGTGCGTAACTATAATGCGTCTATCGTAGATGGAAGAGCACCTGATGCTGCTGGAAACAGCGTACAGGGATTCCATGGGATTTCTCTCATCGGAGGAGAGCATCAGCAGGTAACTGATGATGAATCTGATGAGTAATATTACAGTCTATATCTCGGGGCTTCGGCCCCGGGGTATAGATTATCATTAGTCCATGCCGTTAGGTGTGGGAGTAGGAATTATGTGGACGTGCATACTACAAGTTTAGCATGTTATCCCACAAAACAAATGAAAGAAAAGGAGGCCATGATAATGGCTAACGATAAAAAGAATGATACGGAGATTAAACTTCGCTGCAGTGAGACTAAAAAAGCATCACTCAAAAAGAGAGCAGATGAAGTTGGTCTCAGTATGAGCGATTATATTCGCTCATTAATATTCACTGAAGATAATCTGATTTTCCTCTCAGAAGGAGCAGAGATAGCAAAGGCTCTTTTCCTTATACACACAGATCTTGAATACTTCCGTGACAATGGAGGTATTCCGTCAGAGTCAGTAAGAGCTATAACGGATGCTCTCAACGATGTATCTGCTCAGCTCAATGCTGTATCTGCAAAACTGACAGATATCCACAAGGAGGATGATGATGAATAAGCTCAAAACATGTGCTGCTATCCTCAAATTCATCAACGGCAGCAACAATAGTCCCAATTCGCTTAGGAATATCTGTGAATATACCACGGATGCAGCGAAGACTAATGAACGTAAGCTCATGGCTACACATGGCTGTTCCCATGAACATCCTGTTGAAGATATGATTGCGAACAAGCGCCTTCACAATAAGACTCACGGAAAACAGTACGAGCACTTCGTGCTTGCTCCGTGTCCTAATGGATCAGATAAGTCTCCTGAAGATGTGCTCAAAGTAACTCAGGAGATTGTAGCCACGGTCTATCCAGAGTTTATGGCCGTTATCTCAGCTCACAATGACAGTAAGGTTCCACATTCACATACAGTAATTGATACTGTAAATGCTGTGACAGGACGTAAGTTCTCTCAGAGTCCTTCCGACTTAAACAGAGTCAAGCAGAAAGCAAACAGCATACTAAAAAAGCACGGCTTTGAGATAATCACGGCTAGTGCTAACGAGTTTGTGGACTACACTGATTATTCAGACGAGGACGGTTTCGACTTCCTGGAGATTGAAGAAGAACAGTTCGAATTCGAAGATACTACGTTTGAGATATCTTCTGATATCGATGATATTGATATCTCAGAGGAGGCTGAAGACTTCAGTCTTTGGCATAAAGTAAGTATATACAATTATGGAGGTAATGCAATGAATAACATGGTAACACAGAATCTGCCTGTAAACACAACCACAGTTGAGGCCGTACCCTCAACCGTGACTAACGATATGGTACCGCAGACACAGCAGACCACTGTCCCCGCATCTACTGTTGAGACTGTTCCGGCAACTGTTGCGACTGCTGGGAACTCCTATCCGAACACTAACGTGGTCACAGGTCCTACATTTCGCATAAAGGGAACACCAGATTCTAACTTTGAGGGACTCAACGAGCTTGTAGAGCAAACGTCTACTTTCGCTCAGAAGCATATGAATGATGCCGCTAATCTTGCTATTTCGATGAATCAGTATTGCCAGAAAACGGGTTATCCGTCGAACGTGTCAATTTATGCTGGTCCCATATTTGATATAGACATGACGGGCGGTATGTATCCGCCTCTGCCCGATGATGAGGGATACAATACTTAATTATGGGAGGTGCCCTTCGGGGCACTGAGTCCCACTTTTATTATATAATGCTTAAGCAAATCAGTCAAGTACAAAACAATGTATACATACTAAAGGAGAAATTTTGATGAAAAAGATGAACAGCATCAACGAGACCTATAAGCTCTGTACTGAGCATAAGATAGGTATCAGCAGAAGATTATTACTTACTCTCGTAAACAGCGGCGAAGTCCCATCCGTGAAGGCTGGGCGTTCAATACTTGTTAACTGGGAAGCTCTTATGAACTATCTTGATACTCATACGCTTGCTCCAGATGAGCCTGTATCAAGGATCAGAAAGATAGCTTCTTAAACATTAACACGGGGCATTCTTTAGAATGCCCCATTATTGTAGAAAGGAGCCCTAATGGCTACATATAAGAAACACATATCAAAGAATGGTACCGTTTCATACTACATCCGAACCTACGATGGATATGACAGTAATGGAAAGCAGATAGAGCGTTCTATGACATGGAAACCGTCAGATGGTATGAGCGATAAGCAGATTGAGAAGGAACTGCAAAGGCAGATCGTTAAGTTTGAGGACGCCGTTAAAGAAGGGCAATATTACGACAGTAACATACGTTTCGGCGACTACGGCGAAGACTGGCTTGAAATGAACCGTCCACCACAGCTCGCTCCTAAAACATATGAGTGTTACAAAGGAATGTTCAGAGATATTAAAGAAGCGCTGGGTGATATCAAACTCGTAAAGCTTCAATCTCGCCATCTACAGTTGTTCTATAGCAATCTGCGCGAAAACGGCGTCAAGCGAACAGGAGCCTATGCTGTTTCGGATAAGATAGATGATATAAGAAATGAAATGCAGCTCTCCAAGGATAAGTTCGCTGCATTATGCGGAGTATCCTCTGCAACTATCTGCGCTGTCTGCAAACCTGACGGACATATCAGTATCAAGTCAGCCGAGAAGATAGCTAAAGGACTTAATACCCCTGTTCAGAAATTATTTGAGCTTCATCTTGATACGGGAGGTTTATCAGACAAAACTATACTCCACTACCATAAGCTCATAAGCACAATACTGGCACAAGCGACACGTGACAGGCTTATCCCCTTCAACATCGCCGACAGGAACCATATGAAAGCTCCAAAGCTGGAGCGTAAGGAAGCTGCTTTCCTTGACGATGAACAAGTCAGACACGTTCTTGAGCTACTTGAAAATGAGCCTATCAAGTGGAAAACAATTATGTATCTGCTCATATACAGTGGTATCCGCAGAGGTGAACTGCTCGGATTAGAATGGAAGGATATAGATTTTGAGAAGAAGGTCATATCTATCCGAAGGACAAGTCAGGCGGTAGATCATATGGGGATAATTACAAAGTCTCCGAAAAATGATACATCATACCGTACTATCAAGCTGTCTGACACAATGTTAGACCAGCTCCGAGAATATCAGCAGTATTGGCAGAAGCGAAGAACCGAGCTTGATGATTACTGGAATGACGAAATACAGATTATTCTTGCAGACGGCAGTACCCAAACAGTCCCCAACGACCGCTTGTTCACAAAGGTCGACTCAACGCCTATGAACCCATACAGTGTCAGCGATTGGGTACGAAAATTCGTAAAGCGGAACAATCTACCGTATTTTACTCCACATTCCCTCAGACATACCCATGCAACGCTTCTGATTGCTGAAGGAGTTAGCATTCCGACTGTATCTCGTCGACTGGGACACTCAAGTATCGCAACGACAAGTAAGATATATATTCACGCTATTCAGTCCGCAGACGAGATTGCGTCAAACGCCCTTGAGGATAAACTCAAACTTGAAAGGCTCAAGGAAGATGAAAGCATATAAAAATGGGCTCTCTATTACAGAGAGCCTTATTTTTTGTCATGTAGCCAGTTCAGCATTTTCGATTATGATTCACGCTTCCTTTTTCACCATAACGGAAATCTTAACGGAAATCTACTATTTTCTTCTTTCTCAAAGCATAATAGCAAAAAATAAAGCCTATGTTTTTGGCTAAACATAGGCTTTTTTCGTTGGTGGAGCATAGGGGACTTGAACCCCTGACCCCCACACTGCCAGTGTGATGCGCTCCCAACTGCGCTAATGCCCCGTATAGCATTATTATATCACAGTCACGGGGTAAAGTCAATATCTATCGCAATATTTTGCAGAACATCAGCAAATAATGTCGCATTCCTGCAATTTCAGCTTCAATAATACAGCGCATATCCATCAGCTTCGGAGCTCTTCACGGCGGCTATCTGCTTGTCGATGATGTCGGGATCGTTTATCCACTCCAGCTCCCCTGCCGCTCCTGCCCACTTGTCCTCTCTGCCCAGCTTATAGGGAGCAAGCCCTGCTATCAGCGAAACTCCGCCGCCGACAAGCTCCTCCCACTGTGCAAGAGTCGGCAGGAACGGACAGCACTCGTTATCAAAACCAAAGTATATCTGCGGAACTATATAGTCGCAGAATTCCTTATCGCTGCCCCAGCGCCGCACATCTGCATACTGGGAGCTGTAATCGCTATCGATGTTTCCCTGTGGACTTATGCCGAAAAGAAGCCTTTCGTCGTGGGACTTCACCGCGTCGCGGATAGCCTTTACATAGCGGCTTACGACATCTGTACGCCATGCGGCAAGGTCTGATTCGCCGCTTTTTTCAAACTCCTCACGGTCGAAGTCCTCGTCGGTGGCGGGATAAAAATAATCGTCGATATGGACTCCGTCAACGTCGTAATTGTCCAGTATTTCGCCGACTGAAGCTTCAAGAAGCTCCTCAGTCTCGGGATATGAAGGCACAAGATACCAGCGCCCGTTGACGGCTTTCACATATGGCTCACCTGCGTTTATCCACTTTTTTATAATGAAGTCATCGGGGAGCCTGTTCATTTCTTCCTCTGTTTGCAGGCGTAGAGGATTTATCCACACATGGACGGATATGCCTGTTTTATGAGCTTCGTCGAGGATTATCTCAAGCGGATCGTATTCTCCGTCGAGATATGAGCCCTTTGGGAATATCTCCGAGCTATAATAGGCGTCCCCCATTGGGTGGGCATGGAAATACAGAGTATTAACGTTCTCAGCTGCGGCGTCCTGCAAAAGCTCCGCAACTGCTTTGCGGAACTCCTCCTCGCTTTTTCCCTGCATTATCTCGGGGAATTTCACATACGGCAGCCACATTCCCACCTGATTCGTGTAGTTTAAGGGAGTATAGCTATGCTCCTCGGCGGCAGGCGGCACGGACTCCCTGATAATCTCTGAGCCGCTGTTTATCGGCATTGCGGTGCAGCCTGACGACAACAAAAAAGCAGCCGCACAGGCAGCTGCTATGATTTTTTTCATACATCTCACCTCACTGAATTATATTCAGCAGGCGTACATGATATGCCATAGACGAAAGGCTATTTTTCGTAGCCGATAATAGTCATTCTCTCGTTGATGACCTGCTCCTCGCCTGTTCTGCGATAGCCCATTTTCTCGTAGAGATGACAGTTGCCCTTTTCCTGCAAAATTGTATCGAGAGCCCAGTTATCTGCGCCGTGAAGCTCCTCGGCAGCTCTCATAGCTGCCTGAGCATAGCCTTTTCCGCGATACTCAGCCATAATGAATATAGGTGAGATACGCTTCTGACCACCGTCTTTCATATCCACAATGCGGATAGCTCCAACAGCTTTTTCACCGTCCATGATAAAGTAATAGCAGGTAAAAGGCTGGCGGAGCCGCTCCTCAATACGGCTCAATGGCTCGTTGGCAGGGCTTATATCGTAGTCCTGATTTTTTTCAAGGAGCTCCGAAAAGGCTTCGACCTGCATTTTCCAGAGCCTTTTACAATCCTCCATGCCGATTCTTTTAAGTTCGATATTCATTCGTGTTCTCCTGTACGATTCTGTTGACTTCATTTTTTGTAGGGGCTGATGCCTACATCAGCCCGTCATAATAATTGTTAAATTAACGGGACGCCGAGGGCGGCGTCCTCTACTAATTACAAAAGAGCTCCCGAAGAATACCTCGGGAGCTTTGATGTTATATCTGGTTAGCCATAGGAGCTGTTGTATTGTGCTCGCCGTAGCCTTCGTTCTTAACGACTTCAACGTTTCTGTAGCACTCCATACCAGTACCGGCAGGAATGAGCTTACCGATGATAACGTTCTCCTTAAGACCAAGGAGTCGGTCGCTCTTGCCTCTGATAGCTGCGTCTGTAAGAGCCTTTGTAGTCTCCTGGAATGAAGCAGCTGACATGAAGCTGTCTGAATTTGATGAAGCCTTTGTGATACCCTGAAGAACAGGACTTGTCTGAACAAGCTGTACATCGTACTCGCCTGCGTCGATACGAGCCTGAAGCTCTTCATTGATAGCGTCGATCTCCTTGCTGTCAACAAGAGTACCGGGGAGCAGATAGCTGCTGCCTGTCTCCTCAACCTTGATCTTGCGGAGCATCTGACGAACGATAACTTCGATGTGCTTATCGTTGATATCAACACCCTGTAAACGGTAAACCTTCTGAACTTCATTGATGATGTAGTTCTGAACAGCCTGTGTACCGAGGATATTGAGGATATCAGCAGGATAGATGTTACCTTCTGTAAGACGTGTGCCCTTTTCGATGACCTCGCCCTCCTGAACTCTTATCTTCAGGTTGTATGGGATCATATAGCTTTCGGACTCGCCTGTCTCATCGTTGGTAACGATGATATTTCTTGTAGTCTTGACTTCCTCGATGTGGATCTTACCATCGATCCTTGAGAGGATAGCTGCGCCCTTAGGACGTCTGCTCTCGAAGAGTTCCTCGACACGGGGAAGACCCTGTGTGATATCTTCAGCGTCGGCAGAAGCAACACCACCGGTATGGAAGGTTCTCATTGTAAGCTGTGTACCAGGCTCACCGATTGACTGAGCAGCGATTACGCCGACAGCCTCGCCGACTGATACCATATTGTTGAATGCAAGGTTTGCACCGTAGCACTTTGAGCATACGCCTGTTCTTGACTTACAGGTAAGTACAGAACGTATCTTTATTCTCTCAACGCCGCTGTCAACTATCTTCTTAGCGTCAGCGTCTGTGATGAGCTTGTTGCGTGATACGATAAGCTCGCCTGACTCGTCGCGGAGATCCTCAGAGAGGAAACGTCCTACAAGTCTTTCCTCGAACGGCTCAACTATCTCGTTGCCGTTCTTGATCTCGAATACCTCGATACCGTCTGTAGTTCCGCAGTCTTCCTCACGGATGATAACGTCCTGAGAAACGTCAACGAGACGACGTGTAAGGTAACCTGAGTCAGCGGTACGGAGAGCGGTATCGGCAAGTCCCTTTCTCGCACCTCTTGACGCGATGAAGTACTCCAAGATGTTAAGTCCTTCACGGTAGTTAGCTCTGATCGGGATCTCGATAACGGTACCTGATGTATTGGCGATAAGTCCACGCATACCAGCCAGCTGTCTGATCTGTGAGATAGAACCACGGGCACCAGAGTCAGCCATCATCCAGATAGGATTGTACTTGTCGAAGTTGGACTTAAGAGCCTTTGTAACATCGTCTGTGGTATTTGTCCAGAGAGCGATGATCTTCTTGGTCTTTTCCTGTGCGGAGATATATCCGTACTCGTATTCATTTGTTATCTGCTCGACCTCTGCGTCAGCCTTAGCAAGGATATCCTTCTTCTGAGGAGGGATAGTTGCGTCGCAGACAGCAACGGTAAGAGCTGCTCTTGTGGAGTATTTATAGCCGAGAGCCTTGATACGGTCAAGAACTTCGGAAGTAGTTGTTGTGCCGTGGATCTTGATGCAGCGCTCGATGATGTCTGAGAGCTGCTTCTTGCCAACGAGGAATGCAATTTCAAGGTCGAACTGCTTGTCGGAGTTGGTTCTGTCAACGTAGCCCAGATTCTGTGGGATATTCTCGTTGAAGATAAGTCTGCCGACTGTAGCGTCGATTATCTTGGATACCTTCTTGTCGCCGATATCCTTTGTTATCTTTACCTTGATGTTAGCGTGGAGTGATACGTCATGCTCATTGTAAGCCATGAGTGCCTCGTTAACGTCGCGGAATACCTTGCCCTCGCCGGGTTCGCCGGGCTTATCCATTGTCAGATAGTATGAACCGAGTACCATATCCTGTGAAGGAACGGCAACAGGCTTACCGTCTGAAGGCTTAAGCAGGTTGTTAGCTGCAAGCATGAGGAATCTTGCCTCAGCCTGAGCCTCTGCGGAAAGAGGAAGGTGTACAGCCATCTGGTCACCGTCGAAGTCAGCGTTGAAGGCTGAGCATACGAGTGGGTGGAGCTTGATAGCACGGCCTTCAACAAGGATAGGCTCGAATGCCTGGATACCAAGTCTGTGGAGCGTGGGGGCACGGTTGAGCATTACAGGGTGATCCTTGATAACGTCCTCAAGTGCGTCCCAGACCTTGTTGTCAGCACGGTCGATGAGCTTTCTTGCGCTCTTTATGTTAGCGATAGCCTTTTTGTCGACAAGTCTCTTTAATACGAAGGGCTTGAAGAGCTCCAGTGCCATTTCCTTAGGAAGACCGCACTGATACATTTTGAGCTCAGGTCCTACGACGATAACCGATCGTCCTGAGTAGTCAACACGCTTACCGAGAAGGTTCTGACGGAAACGTCCCTGCTTACCCTTGAGCATATCGGAAAGAGATTTGAGAGCACGGTTGCTTGGACCTGTAACAGGTCTGCCGTGTCTGCCGTTGTCTATGAGAGCGTCAACAGCTTCCTGAAGCATACGCTTCTCGTTTCTTACGATGATGTCAGGAGCGTCAAGCTCGAGCATTCTCTTTAGACGGTTGTTTCTGTTGATAACTCTTCTGTAAAGGTCGTTAAGGTCTGATGTTGCGTAGCGTCCGCCGTCCAGCATTATCATAGGACGGATATCGGGTGGAATTACAGGAACTACGCTGAGTATCATCCACTCAGGCTTGTTGCCCGAAAGACGGAATGCCTCGATTATCTGGAGTCTCTTAAGGAGCTTGACCTTCTTCTGACCGCTTGGGAGACCTACCAGCTCAGCCTTAAGGTCGTCTGCAACGATCTCGAGGTTGTTTCTCCAGTCGATGTCTTCAAGCTCTCTGAACTTCTGGCACTCCTCGCACTCACACTCTGTAGGCTTGTTGAAGCACTCTATCTTCTTGCCGCCCAGAGATACCTTGCCCATTTCGATAAGTCTCTGCTTGTGAGTATCGTATCTTGCAGGATCGTACTCGTTGAGAAGCTTTCTGATAGCCTCAGCGCCCATTTCAGCCTTGAAGTCGTCGCCGTACTTCTCTAAATATGAGAGGTACTCCTTCTCGGAGAGGAGCTGCTTCTTGAGGAGCTCTGTGTTGCCCGGATCTGTTACGATATACTTTGTGAAGTAGAGAACTTCCTCAAGTCTCTTCTGAGATACCTCAAGCACCTGACCGATTCTGGAAGGTGTGCCCTTGAAGTACCAGATGTGAGAAACTGGAGCAGCCAGCTCGATGTGGCCCATTCTCTCTCTTCTTACTCTTGCCCTTGTTACCTCAACGCCGCAGCGGTCGCATATTTTGCCCTTGAAGCGTATCTTCTTGAACTTTCCGCAGTGACACTCCCAGTCCTTTGTTGGTCCGAAAATTCTTTCGCAGAAAAGACCGTCGCGCTCAGGCTTCTGGGTTCTGTAATTTATAGTTTCAGGTCTTTCAACTGCGCCGTGAGACCAGCTTCTGATCTGCTCGGGGGACGCAAGACCTATCTTTATCGATTCAAAAGTTGTAAATTCCAAACTGCTACCTCCTGATATGTTAATTCGGAATTTGAATTCGGAATCATGCGCCGCAGTCCGACAGTCATCAGACTGCGGGCATTCATTATTCTAATCCGCTGTTTTTATTCGTTTACCTGTTATCAGTCCTCGTCATCGAAGCTGAATCCGTCGCCGTCATCATCACCGAGATCAAGAACGTCGTCGTCCTCGTCGAGACCGAGGTCGTCTTCATCTTCATCGAAGCTGAAATCGTCTTCGCCGTCGACCATATCAAGGTCGCCGTCCTCGTCCTCGCCTTCGATACCGTAGCCTGCGTCGCCCAGATCATCTTCATTGAAGTCTGAGTTGTCGACTGTGTCCTCATCGTCGTAAGAACGTGAAGGCATCGGATCGTCGTCGTCGAAGTTCTGAGTGAGGTCGATCTCTTCCTGATTTTCGTCAAGTACCTTAACGTCGAGACAAAGTGACTGCATTTCCTTGATAAGAACCTTGAAGGACTCAGGGATACCAGGTGTAGGAACGTTCTGTCCCTTGACGATAGCCTCATATGTGTTGACACGTCCGATAGTATCGTCTGACTTGACTGTAAGGATCTCCTGAAGTGTGTATGCTGCACCGTAAGCTTCAAGAGCCCAAACTTCCATTTCTCCGAAACGCTGTCCGCCGAACTGAGCCTTACCGCCCAAAGGCTGCTGTGTAACCAGTGCGTAAGGACCTACTGAACGAGCGTGTATCTTATCGTCAACGAGGTGGTGGAGCTTGAGGTAGTACATATAGCCCACCGTTACGCGGTTATCGAACTTTTCACCTGTACGTCCGTCGTAAAGGGTAAACTTACAATCCTCTGTGAATTCCAGAGCATTGGGGTTGATGACCTTATCCATAGCCTTGAGCTCGAACATATCGTCCTTGTGCTCCTTGGCGTGCTCGTTAGCCATATTGAAGCATTCACGGATATCGCCCTCGTGAGCGCCGTCGAATACAGGAGTCATGATGTGCCAGCCCAGAGCCTTACAAGCCATACCGAGGTGTACTTCAAGTACCTGTCCGATGTTCATTCGTGAAGGAACGCCGAGAGGATTGAGTACGATGTCGAGAGGTGTACCGTCAGGAAGGAATGGCATATCCTCCTCAGGGAGAATACGTGAAACGACACCCTTGTTACCGTGTCTGCCGGCCATCTTATCGCCGACAGTGATCTTACGCTTCTGAGCGATGTAGCAGATAACGCGCATATTTACGCCTGCTGAGAGCTCGTCGCAGTTGTCTCTTGTGAATACCTTTACATCAACGATAACGCCCGACTCACCGTGAGGTACCTTAAGGGAGTTATCACGGACTTCTCTTGCCTTCTCACCGAAGATAGCGCGGAGAAGTCTTTCCTCTGCGGTAAGCTCTGTCTCACCCTTAGGTGTTACCTTACCAACGAGGATATCGCCTGAATTTACCTCGGAACCGATACGGATGATACCGTTTTCGTCAAGGTTAGCCAGTGCGTCGTCACCCACGTTCGGGATATCTCTTGTTATTTCCTCGGGACCGAGCTTTGTATCACGGCACTCGATCTCATATTCTTCGATATGAACAGATGTGAATACATCTTCTCTTACAAGTCTCTCGTTAAGGAGAACAGCGTCCTCGTAGTTGTAACCTTCCCAAGTCATGAAGCCGATGAGGGCATTCTTACCGAGGGAGATCTCACCGTCAGCGGTAGCAGGACCGTCTGCAAGCACCTGTCCCTTCTTGACCTCCTCGCCTGCTGTGACGATAGGTCTCTGGTTTACGCAGGTACCCTGGTTGGAACGCTTGAACTTGATGAGCTCGTACTTGTGCTCAACGCCGTCTGTATCCACCATAGTGATCCTGTCGGCGTCAACGTATGTTACCTTTCCGTCGTAGTCGGAAACTACGCATACTCCCGAGTCAACGGCAGCCTTGTACTCCATACCTGTACCAACGAAAGGACGCTCTGTCTTGAGAAGCGGAACAGCCTGTCTCTGCATGTTAGAGCCCATGAGAGCACGGTTCGCGTCATCGTTTTCGAGGAATGGGATCATTGAGGTAGCGACTGAAACGACCATCTTAGGCGAAACGTCCATGTAGTCTACCTTTTCGCGCTCGCACTCGAGTATCTGGTCACGGAAACGTGCGTTTACACGAGGTCTCTTCAGCTTACCGTCCTCTGTGAGAGGCTCATTAGCCTGAGCAACGACGAAGTTATCCTCCATATCGGCAGTCATGTAAACTACCTCGTCGGTAACTACGCCTGTAGTCTTGTCGACCTTTCTGTAAGGAGCCTCGATGAAGCCGTACTCGTTGATCCTTGCGAATGTAGCCAGATAGGAGATAAGTCCGATGTTAGGTCCTTCAGGAGTCTCGATAGGACACATTCTTCCGTAGTGGCTGTAGTGAACGTCTCGAACCTCGAATCCTGCACGGTCTCTTGAAAGACCTCCGGGACCAAGAGCCGAAAGACGTCTCTTATGAGTAAGCTCGGCAAGAGGGTTGTTCTGATCCATGAACTGTGACAGTGGTGAGGAGCAGAAGAACTCCTTCATAGCCGAAGAAATAGGTCTTATGTTGATAAGAGTCTGAGGAGTGAGTGTGTTCACGTCCTGAGTCTGGAGGTTCATTCTCTCACGGATACCGCGCTCCATACGTGTATAACCGATACGGAACTGGTTCTGGAGGAGCTCACCAACAGAGCGGATACGTCTGTTGCCGAGGTGGTCGATATCGTCAACAGTACCAACGCCCTCGCAGAGGTTGAGGAAGTAGCTGATAGAAGCTCTGATATCGTCAAGTGTGATGTACTTGGGAGAGAGCTCGTCAGCCTTCTTCTTGATAGTCTCTTCAAGCTCGTCAGCGTCAGCGGCGTTGTCGATGATATCCTTGAGGACATTGAAGGAAACCTTCTCGTTGATGCCGTACTTCTCAGCGTCGAAATCAACGTAACCCTTGATATCTACCATGCCGTTGCCGATAACCTTGACTGTCTTCTCGACCATGCGGATATTTGTCTCGCCGCGCTCGTCGGTGTAGTACTCCTTAGCCTCGACGTTTACGAATGCGCTGTAAACACCGGCCTGCTCGATCTCGCAAGCCTTGTCGTAGGTAAGAGTCTCGCCTGCGTCAGCAAGTATCTCGCCTGTCATCTCGTTGATGATAGGCTCGGCAAGAGTTCTGCCCGAAAGACGTGAAGCGATGCCCAGCTTCTTGTTGTACTTATATCTACCGAAGCGGCAGAGGTCGTATCTCTTAGCCTCAAAGAAGAGGTTGTTGAGGTGGCTTACTGCGCTTTCAACCGTCGGAGGCTCGCCCGGACGGAGCTTCTTGTATACATCTATGAGGGCGTCTGAGCGGTTCTTGGTCTGATCCTTCTGGAGGATAGTCTGTCTGAGGCGCTCATCATCGCCGTATGTCTCGAATATCTCCTCATCTGTACCCTCTTCGCCGAGAGCTCTGATGAAGGTAGTGAGAGGTATCTTTCTGTTCTTATCTATGCGGACGTAAACAACGTCGTTGGAATCCTGCTCATACTCAAGCCACGCACCGCGGTTAGGGATTATCTGTGAGCTGAACAGGTCTTTACCCGTCTTATCCTTGGTGAAGGAGTAGTAAACACCCGGGGAACGGACGAGCTGTGATACGATAACACGCTCTGCACCGTTGATGACGAAGGTACCGCTGTCTGTCATAAGCGGGAAGTCACCCATATAGATCTCGCTTTCGCTGACTGCGCCTGTTTCCTTATTGGCAAGGGTAGCAGTCGCTCTCATTGCGACCTGATAGGTAGCTCCTCTTGATTTACATTCTGCGAGAGAATACTTGGGAGTATCGTCAAAGCGGTAGTCCTTGAAGTTGAGGACGAGATTGCCGTTGTAGTCGGTGATAGCAGTCATTTCGCGGAACACCTCGCGAAGACCTTCTTCCTTGAACCACTTATACGAGTTCTTCTGCACCTCGATAAGGTTCGGCATCTCCAGAGGCTCGGTAATCTTACCGAAGCTCATTCTGACATTCTTTCCCAGCTGCTTAGGTGTAACATTCACCATAGGCGGAACCTCCTTGTATTTTTTTGTCGCTCTGCCGCCGCACACAGTGTAAGCAGAGCAGTTCTTGTTTGTTGCTATCGTATCATGAAAAATTTTTGCAGAAAACTATTGACAAGTCAGTGCAATGTATGCTATAATATCTTGCAAAATAGCGATACTATTCCATATTGATACATTATAACATTATAATACAGTTTTTGTCCCATGTCAAGGGGCTCCGTGAAGATTTATAAAAAAGCGCCGAATTTAAAAACCATTCGGCGCTTTTTTTGTTCGATTTAGTAATATCTGTCAATGAGCAGACTATTTGTCTACTCTCTCTACCTTGTAGCCCTCGGCAGTGAGCATATCGTCTATGCCCTTTTCTCCCGAGAAGCAGGTAACGTTCACGATAACGAACGGACTCTCGCCGTTTGCGAGCATTTCCTTTATCCTTGCGGAAAAATCGCGGTTTTTCTGGTACAGAGTAGCGTCCAGATAAGCCTCGTAGTCGTCGTCAAGGTCTGACGAGCGGTCAAGCCAGTAGAGCTCCTCGGCAAGGGGATCGACGTCGCCCTTCGCCCAGTATTCGTACTGATCCGCAAGATTCTTGGTAAAGCCGCTGACATTTTCGGCGCGTCTGATAGTATCGCTTATCATGAAATCAGACAGCTCGTCAGTGCTTGCGTCCATAGCCTTGAGCTGTGAATCCGCATCACCAAGGCTCACTATCTTTTTGTTTTCCATTTTTGCCATAGAGACAAATCTCGAATCGAGAGTCTCCATGATAAGATTCTTTACATTTCCCACAGCCACGGCATTTACCTGTGAAGCCCAGAAGCCTGCGGAATAGCCGTCCATCATATTATTGTAGAAGAAATTCTTGGACAGATAATCCTTAGCTTTCTTGTAGGTCTCCTCGGAGATATGGTCCGTTATGGCCGTTCCGTCGGTATAGACCATATGACTGTAGAATTCCTGCATTTTTTCCATGTCCTGAGCCATATTGCTCATATCGTACTCAACAGCTATGGTATCGCTCTTTTTATAGGCGTCCATAACGTAATCGGGCAGCGGCAGGGTATTATCGGTCATAAAGTACACCATACCGAACATATAAAGCTCGGTACCAGTGTTGGTGTCTGTGACCTTCCACAATGCAGGCTTTGATTCTTTGACTGTGATATATGAGTTGATATCGTTGGCTATTGTATTTGTCTCAGCCGACTGAGTTCCCTTTTCCCCTTCTGACGCAGTTGTTTCCTGTTCGCTCGTCTTTGATTTTACATCTACATGGAGCTCATTATCACAGGAAGCAGCGCTAAAAGCAAACAGTACCGCTGTAAGAGCGGCAAAGAAACCCTTTTTCCTCATAAAATCCCTTTCCTTAGCCGAAGCTCTCGTCTATTATATTATAGTGTGCATCGATGGCGCGGAAGCAGAACTCAACATCGCCCGTGATTATTCCCTGCACTATTTTCTCATGAGCGTCCTGAAGTCTCATGCGCACATCGTGGTCGGCAGTTGTCAGGAAATCGTCTATCCAGCGCATATACACCTCGGAAACGGCGTTCATGAAGGTTATCCAGAAGCTGTTTTCCGTAGCGTTTATAAGCGAATAGTGGAAGTCCCTGTCTGCCACAGTCTGCTCCTCAGTGCCCTCGGAATCCTTGAGCCTGTTGAGAGCGGCGACTATTTTCAGTTTGTTGTCCGAGCTGCAGCCCTTTGCGATAAGATAGCTGCACACGGTCTTTTCCATGCTTCTTCTGAAAGAACATATCTCTTCTTTTGAAGTCCTGTTCATCAGAAGCATGACGTCCATCGCAGAAGCGATGGAATCCGAGATATTATCGGTAAGATAATTTCCCGAGCCCTGTTTTCCATTGACAATACCAAGAATCTCAAGTCCCCTGAGCGCCTCGCGGACAGTGTTTCGGCTTATGCCGAGCTTTTCCGATATACTGCGCTCTGTCGGAAGCTTGTCCCCTACCTGCAGCATTCCGCTTCTGATAAGGTCGAGTATGTAATCAATAGTCTTGCGGTATTCACTGTTTCCCATAGCTTCCTCCTTAACATAAAAAAGTCGGTCGTAAAATCCGCAGCGGATTCAATCCAAGTAAATATATTAAATATATGAGTCAAACTCTTGCTGTTTTCACCGTTTTCAGAATAAAAACGGCGTTGCACGAATTTTTTGACCGCATAAAAATATAAAATAATATAAATAATTTATATACAGAAAAATTATATCATATTTTTCTCTTCAAGTCAACAGTTAGAATGTGTAAAAATCACGTTATTATGTTCAAAAATTGCTGTTTTCTACAAAATTCAAGGTTTGAAGCAGTGATAATGATACACAAAAATTACGCTTATTATTTGTGGGAATCGTTTTGAAGAAGATTTTTTTCCGTATTTCTTTCAGTGACCGTTATTTCATTTTTTCTATAATAGAGCCCTAAAACAGACTCGCCTTTCTTTAATATAAAAGGGGCTCTATTATAGAAAAAATCAGCTAAAAGTCTTTGGAAAGGGGTTCGGGTGACTCCCCGCAGTGCGGGGAGATGTCCGAAGGACAGAGGGGCGCGCCTCCGTCAGAGGAGAACCTTTCCTCAGAAAGTTTTTCCCCGATAAAAAACGCAGTTTTGAAGAATTTAGTAACTTTTTGCCGTTTTTATCCAAAAAAATTAAGAAAATCAGTATTTTTGCATTGAAATTTTCTGCACAGTGTGATATAATAATTGTAAATTGTATTAAGTGTTTATGGAAAACAAATACAAAAAGGGGGTGCACCATGAAGGAGCTGCTTGAAACTCTGTGTGATAAGTATCTGCTCAATCTGGGGCTGTTTACCGATTTCTATCCGCTGGAAAGGGATATCCTTTACCCTGTGTGCGCAAACGTTATGTGCACTGCGGATACGGAATTCGACCTTTCAAAATTCAAAAACAGCATGGCTCTTATAAAAGAAAACAACAAAATGCTGTCAAGCTTCCGCAGCACCATAAGACCGCTGATAGCGTCGTGGCTTTCCATAAGCGACGATCCCAAGGGCGAAATGGAGCGCTGTATTGCCTGCTATGACCTGCTGAGAAAGTACTTCACCAATTCCGAGCATCTTGCGTTAATGGCGGTACTGCTCCAGCGTATCACGGACAAGAATACTGCCGAGAGCTACATAAAGCGCAGCAGGCAGATTTACGACCGCATGAAAAAGGAGCACCGTATCCTTACCACAAAGGAGGACGTGGCTTTTTCGGTCATGCTCGCTTTTTCCGAGAAGACCGACGACGAACTCATCGAGGATATGGAGGCGAGCTACAAGCTTCTCAAGCACAGTGCCGACAAGAACAGCATACAGACCGTGTCCCACGTTCTGGCTATGGCAAACGGAAAGCCCGAGGACAAGTGTGCAAAGTTCATGGAGCTGTACGACAGTATGCTCAAAAAGGGACGCAAATACGGCAAGCACTATGAGCTGGCAATGCTGGCTGCACTGGCGATGACAAAGTTCGGCAGTGCCGAGATACTCGGCGATATAAGCGACGTTGAAGCTTTCCTCGCGGAGCATAACTCCATTGCGGATCTGTCGGAGTTCGGCAAGAGCGAGCCCATAAGCCACGCATTCATGCTGCTGACTACCGCTTATGCCAGCGACGAGAACGTGGGCGACCAGCAGGAAAGACGAGCTCTCCTTGCGGCAAGACAGGCTGCGCTGTACTCCGTTATGGTATACAGCATGATGACCGTAGCGCCTGTGCTTTCCGAATAATATAGCCTTTAGCCATTAGCTTGTAGGGGGCGATGCCCACATCGCCCCGATCATTTTACTGCCATCAACGGGCGGATGTGGGCATCCGCCCCTACACAAACCACTAATAATCATAAAGAGGTGTTATTTACCGTGAAAGCAGACAAATACATCATAGAAGAAAACAAGAAAACAGATATACGCAAGCTTCCTACCAACAGCAAGGAGGATAACGTCGATAAGGACGATATCATCGCTAAATACGAAGCCAACAAGCAGGAGCTCATCACTTTGCAGGACAAGTTCTACGCTGACGGCAGAGAGGGACTTATAGTTGTTATACAGGCTCTGGACGCCTCGGGTAAGGACTCCGCTATAAAATACGTTTTCAGCGGCATGAACCCCATGGGCGTAAAGGTGCACTATTATAAAGCGCCTACCGCCGACGAGCTGGCTCACGATTATCTCTGGCGCATTCATCAGAATATCCCCCGCAGAGGCGAGATCGCCGTTTTCAACCGCAGTCACTATGAGGACTTAGTTACCGTTCAGGCTGAGGATATCTGGGAGCATTACCATATGTCAGACCGAGTTCTTGACGATACAAAGAAGAAGTTCTTCGAGAAGCGCTATGAACAGGTGAACAACTTCGAGGAATACCTCTACGAGAACAGCTACCGCATGGTGAAGATATTCCTCCACGTATCAAAGGAGGAGCAGACAGAACAGCTTCTCGAGCGCATACAGCTCCCCGAGAAAAACTGGAAATTCCGCGCAGACGACCTGAAAGTCCGCGATAAGTACGATTCATACCTAAAATGCTTCAATGAGGTCATAAACAAGACCTCCACCAAACACAGTCCGTGGTATGTGCTCCCCGGCGACCAGAGGTGGTACACAAGGTATCTTATCACAGAGATACTTCTCAGTGAGCTGAAAGCCTGCAAGCCCGAATATCCTGCACTTCCGCCTGAGGAAGCAGAGAAGCTGCCCGAATGCAGAAAGGTGCTTGAGGACGCTATGGCGGAATACGAAAGCGAAAAGAACGAAAAGTCCGCTAAAAAGTCCGACGAACCCAAGAAAAAGTCCAAAAAGAAGTCCAAAAAGTGATATCACACTGAACATATATCAAGAAAATCCCCTTATCAAAGGGGATTTTCTTATTTATTCAAAGAGGTATAGATGTCACGCTTTTGAAACTCCGAGAATGAAGCGGGTAAGCAGGATAAGATCGCCGATGTCGATGACCCCGTTTCCGTTCATGTCTCCTGCTTCCGTATCATACGGGTGTTTATCGGGATTGAGAAGAGCCTTTCGGCAGGCTATTACGTCAAAGTTGTCAACGGACCTGTCGCCGTTAAGGTCGCCCTTTACCTTTCCGCTTTCTGCTCCCGTATTGAAGCCGCAGATATTGAGGCTGAAATCGCCGCTTGGGCTGTTGGTCTCAAAGAATACCTCGCAGCTGTCAACAGAAGTTACAGGGAATCCTGCGCTGTCCCACGCCATGATGTGCTTGGACCAGTCGATGCTTCCGCTGAGGTGGCATTTTTTGCCCATTTTCTGACCTGCGTTCTGCTTTATGCTGATACAGCGGTAGATATCGTATCCGCCGATACCGCCCTCGCCTCCCTTATAACGCAGATAGAACATATCATATCTTTCTCCGTTTATCAGCGCGGAGTTTCTCTTGATGATCGCATGATCCTTAAGGAATGTATAGGGATCAACGTTCTTGACGTCTGTTCCGTCGCTGTTCATCTTTACAGAGCTTGCACCATAGCCCTCAAAAACATAGTATTCCAGATTGGACTGTTTAGACTTGCAGGTCGCGCACAGTGACCATTCCGTACCAGTGACTGACTTTGCATTTACATTTGCATCATAGTCCACAATAAATGAATCCATGTCGATATTGCCATCAGTCTCAAGCTTTTTCGAGAACGATTTATAATCGCCCTCGCTCCATTTGCACGTGAAACCACCTGCTCCGTTCGGCTCTATAGAGCTGTTTTCGTCAGTGGCACTGCCCAATTTGTTGAAGGTGACCTTGCCGCCCTCGTCTTTGTCGCTGCCGAGATGGATATCGAACTGATTGACCTTAGCGCTTCCCTCGCCGCCCTGAGTAAACAGGTCAAAGGAAAGCTCGTAAACACTGCTTACTCTTTCAAGAGCAGAAGCCTGCTCCATGAACTTTTCAAGGTGCTTTCTGATGTTTATCTTTCCGCTGAGCTTCGGTGACTTGACCTTATCCACAACGCAGTTTTCTGCAACGCTCCAGTAGGTATATCTTGCATGAGGCGGAGCCTCGGCAATGCCGGATACGCCGCTTGAAACGCTGTATGTATGCAGAGGTATGGAACGGTAAAGCTTAAAGGTCCTGCCGTTATCCTCCAAGGTGCCCAGCTCGATGACGTTTTCATCATTCGGGAAATCCTTATAATTACTCGGGAAATAATAATTCTTCCTGCCGAGAACTATATTGAACTCGTCCTTCCAGTCGCTGCCCGCATTGACGTCCAGCCAGCCGTGAATGCCGATATCCATGGCACTGTCTGCGCCGTAATTCACGGGATACAACTCTACATTATAGTCCGCTATGATACAGTTCTCGTCGTTATAGTTAAAGGGGGCGTTGGCATAGCTTTTTCCCTTGCTGAATGTGACTGCGGAATCGCTGTCCCATTTTGCCTCAAAACCGCCCTCGCCGAGGGGCTTCATTTCGTAATCGCCGCCGTTTTTGGCAGGATCCGTCTTATAAAAGCAGCCGTCCTCGGTGAAGGCTTCCCTTTCCCTTTCAGTAATATTGATATCGCAGCTGTTCAGCTTGGCGCTGCCGCTGGACATCCACGCACGGACGTCCAGCATGGTGCTGTAGATATTGCTCTTTTCCATGCCGAGCTTCTGCCATTCCTCCATGTGCTTTGTAATGTCTACAGAGCTTTTAAGGCTTACCGAAGCACCGCTGCCGATACTGCTGTCGCGTCTGAAGCTGAAATACTTCTCAACGCTTGCGTCAAATGACACGCCGTTGGGATCAGCTTTTTTGTTGTACAGGTCATAGGTCATTCCGTCCAGTTCATAGCTGCCTATGTTCTGTAATTCAAGGATATTCGCATAGTTTTCCGTGTCAAAATTGCACTGATAGTCTATTACTGCATATTCAATGTTGTATCTTGCACTTTTTGGCACCAGCCAGCCATAAATTCCCACGCGGGAGCTGCCGTCGCTGACCTCCTCATTATCAGTCAGAGGACTGAATTCAAGGTCATAATTTATTATAACGCTTTCAGGATCATTCGGCAGTTCATTGCCGTAAATGCCCTTGTCAAACTGGCACTCCACGATACCCGACCATTCGGCGGTAAAGCCGCCCTCGTTATCAGGTTCAAAGGAGCACTCTCCGATATTGCTCATGTTATAAAACTCATAGTGATAGCCGTCGATATAGAATTGTTCATTTTGATTTGAAGTAGCATAAGAACTGAGATTGGGCGTGAAGTCAAGCGATACAGCCGTAACGCACAGGACTGCTGCTATAGTTCCCGCCATTAACTGCTTTGAGCTTTTAAAAATCATCTTTAAAATTCCCCCTTTTCTGTATAATCAACTAAAAAACATGAGCCGATCGGGGATTTATGACTAAATTATATAATAAATTCACAAAAAATACAAGCTAAAAATTGTGAATAAAAGATTAAGACAAGTCAAAAATTGCGGTTTTATTCAAATATTGTTATTCATTTATTCAAAAGCTGTTCAAAAATTGACATCTTAATATATTAGGGTTATAATGAAATCACAATATTTGATACCCCGACTAATAAATTGGTATGACCAAAGGTCACACAAAAAACTACACAAGGACACACAAAGGATACATCGCGGAGCTATAATATGCTCAGAAAGCAAAGGAGCACGTGCTATGGATAAGATTCTTCTCGTTGAGGACGACCTCGATATATGGAGGTCATCAGAAACTACTTTGAAAATAAGGGTACATCGGTGACTGTGGTAAACAGCGGCGGCGAAGCCTTCGATATCATCAGAAGCGGACTTGAGGGCTATGCCCTTGTGCTTCTCGATATCATGCTCCCCGAGACCGACGGCTTTACCCTGTGCAGACAGCTTCGCATGAGAAGCGATATCCCCGTTATATTCATCACAGCAAGAGGTCGCGAGGAGGATATCCTCAGCGGCTATGACCTTGGCTGCGACGACTATATCGTAAAACCCTTTCTGCTTTCGGTGCTTTACAGCAAGTGCGAAGCCTTAGTGCGGCGAGCTGTGAGCTCCGACATAAAACATACCCTCACCTGCGGTAAGATAAGCCTTGACACCAGAACGCTCCGATGCTTTGCAGACGGCGCGGAGATCGAGCTCCCCCCGAAGGAGTTCGCTATCCTGCGCTATCTTTTAGAGCATGAGAACTGGGTAGTGACGCGCGACACCCTCCTTGACAAAGTGTGGGGCTACGACTACTTCGGCAGCGACCGTGTGGTGGATAACCATATAAAGAAACTGAGAAAAGCCCTCGGTGCCGCAGGTGCGCAGATAAAGACTCTTGTGGGACGAGGGTACAAGCTGACAAAGGAGTGAGCAGAATGAAAGATAAATTATTCAGACACAAGCCAAAACGCACCACCTTTTTAAAAATATTCGCAAAAGCAATGATACTGCCAATTCTTATCACGGCATTTGTGGGATTTAATATAGTTCCCCTCGGTCACAGCTATATACAGTCACGTACCGAAGCACAGAATAACACGGATTTCAACAATTTAGTCAACTGGGTAGAAAAGGGTGACACTCCCGAAAAGGCATGGAACAGACCTATTGAGTTCCCAATGTGTGTAAGCGCATCAAGAGTCATCTCCACAGACGGAATATTCTTCAACACAGGCGCAGGACAGTACGTCATGGGCACTACCTATGACGATCCCAAAAGCGCCAGCGTAAGATGGGTATTTGACAGCGACGGAAATATCATTATGTCAAACAGAGCTAAAATGTGGGCGATCCTCAGATACAGCGCCGAAGATGACGGAAGGCGCTACTGCAAATTCGATCCAGAGAAATATAATATCCCTGAGCTGAACGACCTGTTTTACGGAGTACTTCGACGATACCAAGAATAATAACCTCAGCTATAATTTCCATTTGAAAAGCCTCTATCTCAACAAAGAGACCAACGAAATGATACCCCATGAGTTTGAGATAAACAAGTTCAAATACAGTGTTTTCATGCCCAATACCTTTACCGAAGATGAGCCTAAACCCGTTGAAAGCAGAAATATAGTCATTAACGCCGATGAGGAGGACTTTGAGCTTGTAGATCTGGCAGACAGGAATTCTCCAGATGATTACCCAAGCGCAGGATTCTTCTCAATATGGGGCTCTGATCCTGTAGCTTTCGACGAGATATATCTGAGATATAAAGAACGCACCTCAGAGACAGGAATGCAGAAAGGTATGCAGGGAAACGGCGATAACACCGCTGATTTCTACTGCAAGCACGATGTAATCGAAAACAAATACGGCGCAAGCGGCTGTATCAGCGTTACCCGTATCAACTATCTGAACAGACACGCTGTAAGAAAATACATTCTCATAACAGCCCTTGTATTTATCATTTCCACCCTCATCGCACTGGTGCTCTCCATTATCAGAAATTCAAAAAACAAGGCTCAGTATGCCTTTGAGGACTACCAGAGAGCTCTCACAAATAATCTCGCCCATGATCTGAAAACGCCCCTTGCGGTCATCGGCGGCTATGCCGAGAATCTCATGGAAATGCGCAAAAACAGCGACGACGAAAAGGAGCTGAAATATCTCGATTCCATAATGCAGAATGTCTCCTACACCGACGATATCATCGCAAAAACGCTGAAGCTCAGCGAGACCGAACAGATAAAGAAACTGAACAAAACGAAAGTCGATATAAAGGCTCTTACGGAGAAGTCCGCGGAGAAATACCGCACTGCTCTTGAGGAGAGGAATATAGACCTGAAAATCGAGGGCAAATGCGAAGTCAATGCCAACGAGGATACACTTATGACGGCTGTGGAGAACCTTGTCTCCAATGCCGTGAAATACACCAGAGACGGCGGAAGTATCAAGGTTACTGCCGACAAGAAGCGCCTTGCCGTAGTCAACGACGTTTCCGAAAATATCAGCACAAAAGACCTGCTCATGCCCTTTGTCAAGGGCGACAAGGCTCGCAGCGACAAGACCAGCAGCGGTCTGGGACTGGCTATAGCCTCGGCTGCCGCAGCACAGAACGGCTTTACGCTGAAAATCGACTGCAAGGACAAGAAATACACTGCCACTATCGAGTTCTGACCGTATTTGACAAATCCTCCGCATTAATATATAATGTAATCATCAATTCCCGAAATCGGAGGAACTGCGATGAAATACGAAATAATCGAGATATTCGAGGAGGATTACGGCTGCGAGGGTATCCCCGAGGGCGAGGAGCTCATGTGTACCGTGCTTATCCGTGCCGAAGACGGCTTCGAGAAGCACATAAGGCTCGCCGACAGTTTCCTCACGGAAAATCAGCTGAAAAAAGGCAGCACCCTGCTGCTTGAGGAGGTCTAATATGGCAGAAAAAGCAAACAAGGCAGTGGAAAACCACAAGAATTTTTACAGCTGCTCCGCCGCTGTGCTCAGCGCATTCGCTGATGAAGCTGGTCTGAGCGAGCAGGAGGCAAAAGCTGTTGCTGCGCCATTTGCAGGCGGCAGAATGGGCAAATGCGGAGCTGTTCTTGCTGCGGAATACGTACTCTCCAAGCGCTTTCCCGACAGCGCAGACAGCAAATGTGCCGCATTTGAAAAGGAATTCACTGACATGAACTGTTCGTTGATGTGCCGCGAGCTCAAAGGAGCTCTCACCGGCGCTCCCCTGCGCTCTTGCAGAGGCTGCGTTACCGACGCCGCTGAGATACTCGAAAGAATGTGCTCGGAGGACTAACTCCCCGAAAACGGAAAGCATTGACCGTGATATTTGTATATAGTTTTATGGTTATTATTGAGAGAACCCCTTTTGAAAAAGGGGCTTCTCTCAAACTCTCTCCCTAAAACTTTCGTTTTGTTTTTTCTCAGATAGGGCGCTCCTGCATTTTGCAGGCTTTTTTATTTTACAGAGCGCCCTATCTGTGAAAAAACCAGATAAAAGTCTTTGGAAAGGGGGTATGGGGGAAGAACCTTTCCTCAGAAAGGTTTGCCCCCATAATAACCACAAGCCTTTATGTACAGTATTACGTTAATTGCTTCCCGTTTTCGGGGTTTTTTATTCAACAAAAACTATAATCCCATACAAAAATGAACTGATATTTGAATTTGGAAAGATATATAACTGTTTTGCACTCCGTTTTGAATGATTCTTCTTACAAATTCAACTATTGGTTGTTATTTGTCTATTTTTATTCGCTTGCACTCAACCGCAAGTGGTGATACAATAGATTGTAGAAAGCACAGAGAGTGGGAGGTGTGCCATGGACAAGAAAAGCATTTTCAGGATAAATCTCGTAAAACGCCGCAAAGAACTGGGACTTACTCAGGAGCAGCTTGCTTCGCGTATGAATGTTTCCCCTCAAGCTGTCTCAAAATGGGAAAATTCCAGCTACCCTGACGGCGAGCTCCTTCCACAGCTTGCCAAGGAGCTCAATACCTCTCTTGATTCAATGTTCGGCGTAAAGATAACAGACAGCCGACGGGACATCGAACAGCTCGTTGACGACGAGCTTCGAGCAACTCCACCTGATAAGCGCTCCGAGAAGTTCATGCGCATCATGTACTCTGCCCTTTGTGCCTGCAATCCCAACACCGATACAGTAGGACGGCTTCGGGAAAGCTACGAGCATGAGACCTACGCAGGTCTCAAAACCGACCGCGAGTTAGCACTGTCGCGCATCAGCGAGGACCTGCGTTACTTCTGCTTCTTGGAGATACCCGAAAAGGGCGTTAATTCCTACTTCGGCGATACTACCAACATGATACGGCTTTTCAATACCCTTGCCGACGATGACGCTATCAGTATTATCAGCTACTTAGGCGCAAGCGTCAGGAACAAGATGTTCTCGGTGGCTATGATATCGGAAAAGCTCGGTATCCCCACCGAAAAGGTACAGCACATCATCGACAGGCTCGACCGCTTCGGACTGGTTTGGCGAGTATCCGCCGATATCAATGACCTGCCCGTAATACTCTACGGTTACACCCACCAGATACCCCTTACGCTGATACTGGTGCTCGCAAAGACCATTACCAACTACCTGAAATACATGGATCCCAATGTGGAGGAGTGGTCTCAGGGAGCTTTCAGACGCGAGAACGGCGAACAGGACGAGGTAGTCCCTCAGGTGCCGTGGTGGGGTGAGGGCGAACTTTAATAGGCTAATTATCCGCTGTCCTGCACTGCGGCGGAGATTATAAAAAAACGGAGGAAAACATATGAAAAAAACAGCAGCGTTTCTTGCAGCCTGCGTTGTAACAGGCTGCGCACTCACAGCGCCCATGAACGGTATCCCTCAGGCAGCCGTTAATGCGGCTGACGGCTATGACATGAAGATAACCGTTGACCTCAAGGGCGAAAAAAAGGAAATATCCCCTCTCATCTATGGCGTGAACCAGTATACAACTCCTCTCAAGGACGTCAAGACTAATTCCGTTCGTCAGGGCGGTAACCGTATGACAGCCTACAACTGGGAGACAAACGCTTCCAACGCAGGTTCTGACTGGAAGCACAGCTCGGATACCAACCTCTCGGAATCCGACGATCCCGCAGACTGCGTTCAGCAGCTCTCAAAGGACGCAGCCAAGAACAATGTTGGCTACAAGCTTACCACTCTCCAGCTTGCAGGCTATGTTTCAGCCGATAAAAAGGGTACTGTAACAGAAGAAGAAAAAGCTCCCTCAGACCGCTGGAACAAGGTAGTTCTTACAAAGGGCTCCGATTTCGCAGAGACTCCCGACCTCACAGACGGCGTAGTTTACATGGACGAGTACGTAAACTACATCATCAAGAAGCTGGGCGACTCAAAGTCAAAGACAGGTATACAGGGCTACAGCCTCGATAACGAGCCTGTTCTCTGGAACGACACACACAGCAGAATGCACCCCGAGCCTGTTACTATCGAGGAGCTCAAGACAAAGTCCATTGAAATGGCAAAGAATGTCAAGAAGCTCGATCCAAACGCTGAAGTATTCGGTCCTGCACTGTACGGATACACAGCTTTCGACCACCTCGATGACGACGATCAGCATGACGAATGGGAAAAGGTTAAGGCTGAAAACAACTACCACTGGTATCTTGACAGCTACCTTGACGATATGCACAAGGCTTCGGAGGAGTGCGGCACAAGACTCCTCGATGTTCTCGATATCCACTACTACTCAGAGTCCGCAAGAAAGGGCGCTGAGGACAGAGTTCAGTCAGTTCGTACCCTTTACGAAAAGGGCTTCGTTGAGAACAGCTGGATAGGTCAGTGGTGCATGGAGAACGTACCGATACTTCCTACGATCCAGGCGTCTATCGACAAGTACTACCCCGGCACAAAGCTGGGTATCTCCGAGTATAACTTCGGCGGCGGCGACGATACATCAGGTACTATCGCACAGGTAGAAGCTCTCGGCTGCTATGCGGATCAGGGCGTTTACTTCGCTACTCTCTGGGGCGGCGAGCCCTTCATCGTTTCGGGTATCAACCTCTACACAAACTACGACGGCAAGGGCGGCTGCTTCGGCGATACCCTTATCCCTGCAAAGTCCGAGGACGTTTCCAAGTCCAGCACTTATGCTGCTGTAAACGCCAAGGACGACTCTACAGTAACTGTTATGGTCACAAACAAGAACATGACAGAAAAGGAAAACGCAACTATCGACCTCAAGAACGCCGAAAAGGACTACAAGTCCGCAGCTGTTTACGCTATCTACGGCGATGACGAGAAGATAAAGCTCATCGACGTTATCAAGGACGTCAAGGACAACAGCGTAAGCGTTGACCTCCCTGCTTTCTCGGCAGCTATGGTAGTCGTTTCCGACAAGGCTGACGCTTTCAGCGACCTCAAGACCTATGAGGAAACAAAGACCGACCTCGTTACAAAGGAATACACAGATATCGAGAAGCTGACCAACGACAAGGGCTTCGTAGTAGTTCCTGTCGAGGACGCAAAGCACCTCTCAAAGATAGTCATCAACGGCGCTGTTACTTCAAGCGCTGGTTCAAGCTGGGCTACAGCAGGCTGTGCAGTATGCATGAACGCTGTTTCCAAGGACGGCGAGAACTTCTGGACATACAAGGATTACTCAATGCCTCTGGGCAACAAGGTATCCGCTACAGTCAAGTTCGACGGTATGCTCACAAAGACTACAGGCGAGGGCGCTGACAAGGTATCGGAAGACATTGAAGCTACTATCGCAGACGGCAAGTTCGAGCTCCAGAAATGGTGGGACGCTTCCGAAAAGAGCGAGGCTTCCACAGAGGACAAGATAGAAGTCAAGTATTCAAGCATTCAGGTAGTTTATGAGTACGCACAGGGCGAAACTCCCACTGTAAAGCCTGATACTTCAACTACAACAACTACTTCTTCAACAACTACAGCCAGTAGCAGCACGACCACAACTACTTCTGCGACAACTACTACAGTCGGCAGCGGAGACGTTTTATACGGCGACGCAAACGCTGACGGTGCAGTAGACCTTTCGGACGCAGTAATGATAATGCAGGAGCTGGCTAATCCTAATAAATTCGGTCTGAACGGTACAGACGAGCACCATATCACCGAAAAGGGACTCAAAAACGCAGACTGCTGCAACGTTGGCGACGGCGTTACAAACAACGACGCACTGGCAATACAGAAGTATCTGCTGAAGCTTATAGACAAGCTTCCTGCCGAGATAAAGGAATAAGCTCCCATTTGCTCCTTTATCATAAAACATGAAATCCTCTCTTTCTAAAGTTTTAAGGGCTTCCCTCAGTGGAAGCCCTTTCGCCTGCGCAGTGATATATCTTAAATACGTCCGTTAAAAGCGGACACGACAATTCTTTATTAATAAAAAGGGCGTGATAGATTCACGCCCTTAATCTGTATATTCTGTGTGGTTCTTGCCGTTGTTCTTGCCCTTGTAAAGACGTTTGTCGGCTGTTGTGATTACGTTGTCTATCTTGTCCACAGGTATTCCCTTGCTTACTCCGAATGTCATAGTAACTCCGAATTCAACGTCGTCTATCTCAAAAACATGACTGCGGAGCATCTTATGTATCTGGTCGGTAAATGCAACGCCCTTTTCTATGCTTGCATTTGGTATTACAAAGAGGAACTCCTCTCCGCCCCATCTTGCAGCATATCCGCCGTCGGGAATAAAGTTTATGAACTGGTTCGATACGTAAACAAGCACCTTATCACCTACGTCATGTCCGTAGGTATCGTTTATCCTCTTGAAGTTGTCGATATCTCCGATACCGATAACATACTGGCTCCTCGGAGGACAGTCTCTTCGGATAGCACGGATATTCTCATTCATTGCACGTCGGTTGAAAAGATGAGTAAGCGGATCCTTTGAAGCCTGCTCCTTGAATTCCTCACGCTGATCCACCAGCTGGAACTCCTTATACTCACGGATAAAGATATTTGATACGCCTGCTACCATCATCACGAAAACTCCGATGACTGCATTTGTTATCTGTATCGCCTTTATTACGTCATTATCCTCGAATACATATTTTACATCAGCATTGTAATCCATGGTGACCTTGTAATACAGGAACAGTCCCATAGATACCGCCGAGATAATGAACGGGATATATATCTTCTGCGTATACGTCAGGAACGTTGCGGGGATTATCAGTATAAAGAACATCGCAAAGTCGGGCTGCCACCCAAGAAAATGCGTGGCAAATGCGGCATGGGCGATAACTTCGATATCCGCAAGATACAGCAGTGCTGCACCGCCCTTTCCTAAACGTATGACAACAAAGAGCGTAAAATAAAAAAGAACACTGAATATATTGAATATAACAAGTTCTTTGACCTGAAGTATATAGAACATTATCAGGTACGCAATATGTGTACATAAACAGGCTATATTACTGAATGAATATATAAACTTTTCATTTGATTTGTCAAATATCTGCTTGTGGCTGGCAACGAATTCTCTGAGAAAATACGTGTCATTTTGGGAATTCATATCGATTGTCACTCCCCCTCAAGTTGTTATACAAATTATTATACACCAAATACGGCATTATTTCAATATATAAATTGTGAACAACATATACAAATATCCTCGAAAAAATCTTCATGAATTTACTTATTTAAACATTCAGGCGTTTTTTCCGCGATATAGCTGTCAAGTATCTCTGCTGCCGTGCGGACGAATCTCACACAGGGACGAACCTTGTAGTACTGCTCGGTGCGCTTTTCGGGCTCGGGAGTGCTTGTAACAGAGAGCCCCTTCAGCAGTTCTCCGCAGATTATAGTGCTGTGCTTTTCCTTGAAACGGGCGGCAAGCTCCTGTATGCGCTTGTAGTGTTCGGTCTTTTCCTCATGGGAGTAGCTCTCACCGAGTCCGTAGAGTATGCCTGCCACCATGAACATAGCAGAGCAGGTGCCGCAGACCTCTCGCATTCTGCCCATTCCGCCGCCGAATGAGGAGGAAAGCCGCAGAGCAAGGTCATAGTCCATGCCTGTTACGTCTGAAAAAGCGCCAAAAACAGCCTGAGCGCAGTTTAATCCGCCTGCAAAGAGCTCGCAGGCTTTGTCAGCGTGGTCATATTTCATTATAATTAACACTTCCTAAAATAAATCAGAATTTACAAGCGCAATCATTTATCCAAAATATTTAGAATTGCCAAAAAAACGAATAATCCTGTAAGTAAAACCAAAACAATATTACCTTTTATAGCCCCTTTCAGATCAAGGTCTTGCTTCTTCATAGCTAACAGAACTTTTATGACCAAAAAAGACATGATTACAGGTATTACAAGAAAAGACGGAAGAAACTCCATACTTAGAATGAACAAAACCAATAATACCAACAAATAAACGATAGTATTAGTTTGCATCATACTTTCTCTTAGCTCCGCTTTTCCTCTCTTTATATGGGCTTGAGCCATTATTTCTGCTATTTTATCTTCGGTATTCTGATGGTTCCTGTCTTGTGAGATAGGCTCAGATGGGGGATCTTCTCCGTGCATAAGCGGTTCGAGAACAGGCAATTCACCGGTATTATTTAATTTATCACTCATATCATTTCCTTAATAATATTTATCATCTAAATTATGATTTATATTATACCGTATAATAAATAAAAAATCAAGCGGCAACGGAATGTTATTTTTTTAACACGAAAAGCCGAGGAAATTAGTGTATTTTGCATTAAAAGCTCCAACAGGACAAAGTTTTTTATAAAAAAGACTTGATTTTATACCAAAAAAGTCGTATTATATATACAGGTATGTTCTGCACTCGCTATGATATTTTCGCACAATATCTGTGCAGAGCGCCCGTAAGGACAGATATTGCTGCGTTTTCGCGCAATAATGGGCTTCCTAAAAACCGAAAGGAGTATTTATAATGATTTATTCGCACGAAGTTGAAACAATGTGCCCAATCGCACAGGGCGTTGCTCACGGCGCTGCTCCCATTCCTGAGGAGGCAAAGTGGGTAAAGGCTAAGGAGATCAAGGATATTTCCGGATTTACACACGGTATCGGTTGGTGTGCTCCTCAGCAGGGTACCTGCAAGCTCACACTCAACGTTAAGGAAGGAGTTATCCAGGAGGCTCTCGTTGAGACTATCGGCTGCTCGGGTATGACTCATTCTGCTGCTATGGCTGCTGAAATTCTCCCTGGCAGAACAATTCTTGAAGCTCTTAATACAGACCTCGTTTGTGACGCTATAAACACAGCTATGAGAGAGCTCTTCCTCCAGATCGTTTACGGTCGTTCACAGTCTGCTTTCTCTGAGGGCGGTCTCGTTATCGGTGCAGGTCTTGAGGACCTCGGTAAGGGACTCCGTTCACAGATTGGTACTACATACGGTACTCTCAAGAAGGGACCACGTTACCTCGAACTCACAGACGGCTATATCACAGGTCTCGCTCTTAACGAGGACGACGAGATCATCGGCTATAAGTTTATCAACTTTGGTAAGATGATGGACTTCATCAAGGCAGGCGACGACGCAAATACTGCTTTTGAGAAGGCTCAGGGACAGTACGGCAGAGTTGCTGACGCTGTTAAGATCGTTGATCCGAGAAAAGACTAAGGAGGACTTGTAAAATGGCTTTATTTGAATCATATGAGAGACGCGAGAAGCAGATCCTCGCTGTTCTTAAAGAATACGGCATCAGCTCTATCGAGGAGTGTGCTGAGGTTTGCAAGGCTAAGGGACTTGACATCTACAAAATGGTAGAGGGTATCCAGCCTATCTGTTTTGAAAACGCTAAGTGGGCTTACACTGTAGGCTGCGCTATCGCTATAAAGAAGGGCTGCAAGAGAGCTGCTGACGCTGCTGCAGCTATCGGTGAAGGTCTCCAGGCTTTCTGTATACCGGGTTCAGTTGCTGACCAGCGTAAGGTTGGTCTCGGTCACGGTAACCTCGGCAAGATGCTCCTTGAAGAGGATACAGAGTGCTTCGCATTCCTCGCAGGCCACGAGTCATTCGCTGCTGCTGAGGGTGCTATCGGTATCGCTGAGAAGGCTAACAAGGTTCGTCAGAAGCCCCTCCGCGTTATCCTCAACGGTCTCGGCAAGGACGCTGCTCAGATCATCGCTCGTATCAACGGCTTTACATACATCGAGACAGAGATGGACTACGCTACAGGCGAAGTAAAGGAAGTATTCCGCAAGGCTTACTCAGACGGTCTCCGCGCTAAGGTTAACTGCTACGGCGCTAACGACGTAAGAGAAGGCGTTGCTATCATGTGGAAGGAGAACGTTGACGTTTCTATCACAGGTAACTCAACTAACCCAACACGTTTCCAGCACCCAGTTGCAGGTACATACAAGAAGGAGCGCGTTGACGCTGGCAAGAAGTACTTCTCAGTTGCTTCAGGCGGCGGTACAGGACGTACTCTCCACCCAGACAACATGGCAGCAGGCCCTGCTTCATACGGTATGACAGATACTCTCGGCCGTATGCACTCTGACGCTCAGTTCGCAGGTTCATCTTCTGTTCCTGCTCACGTTGAGATGATGGGACTCATCGGCATGGGCAACAACCCGATGGTTGGTGCAACAGTTGCTTGTGCAGTTGCTGTTGAAGAGGCTATGAAGTAATTTATTACTGAATATAAAGAAAGAGCAGTCCGTTTGGACTGCTCTTTTCTTTTAGTTAATTTCGTTTTTGACTTTGCTATAATACTTTGAAACTTCGCTGTCAGCTGAGTTAAAACTCTCCGAAAATGATTGCAGACTTCCTGTAGGATTTACGACCAGATTAGATATGATTTGGATATATTGCTAATTACAACAACAAAAAAGCTCTCCTCGCGGAGAGCTTTTTGACAAGCTTATTCTGTATGTACTACCTTGATTATCCCATCATATACTTCGCCGAAGATAACCTCGTTGTAAAGAACTTCATAATAGGCATGTGCCTGCGAATCCCGCTCTATCTTATCATCAGCTGTGAATTTAAGACATTCCTCATAACTGTTTGCATAAAAAATTGCTGATCCTGTATAAAAAAGAACCGCTTTTTCAAGCGGTCCTTCTGTTTCAATCATCTTCTGATTCAATTAATTCTGCAAAACACGTGGGAGAGAGCACTTGAAAGCTCGAAGTACTGCTGATTGATCTCATAAGTATCAACGTACTCAGCTATTTCCTCTCTCAGATCGCGCGGCTGCTCGTCGTTGTCGATGAGAATGCTGTCAAGCGAATAGTTGAAGTCATGATCCATTGTAAAGATAAGAACGCCACAGTCGTTGCATTCTCTCTCCAGTACATGGTTCACAAACTCCTTGCTTACAGGGAGGTACAGACAATCATAATCGTCGTCGTACATATAGGTATTTCTTCCTGTTACTACGTCGTCGTAAACCTCGCCCATCATTGCAAATAATCTCATAAATAAGACCCCCTAAATGAAAAATAAATTATGTACTTATAATACTCTCAAAATGGCGATTTGTAAATACCTTTTTTTGAAATGTCACATTTTGTTAATCATATTCGGTATTGTGCTACAAATTTCTCTTAACCATTTGTATAATAACTCCATGTATTACGACGTGTTCAACAAAGATTTGTGGACAAAAGTCCGTACACAGGCGGTTTGCAGAGGGTTTATTCTTATTTTAATTATACTATTTGGATATTTTATAGCTGTTCAGCCCGATTTTTCATTGCTGAAATGTACGATCATCTTATGTAAAAAGCAGTCCATAAGGACTGCTTTTTGTGTTTTACTTAACTCTTTTCATAGTAGTTGAACCATTTTCATTTTTTATTGTAAGGGTATCCTCATCGACTGTGAATTCGATAGGTTTATTATCTCCTTCTGCGCCCTCGGGAACTACCACTTCAAAAGTATTGCCGTTTACCTTATATTGCAGGAACTTATTTATCCATATCTCGCTGTTCTCTCCGTCGATATTGACAGTCATGGTCGTTTCGCCTATATCATTTTTATTAGAAAGCAAAGCTAACCACAGCATACTCTTATGCAGCTCACCGCCTGTTACCTTATATGTACCGTTGTAGCCGTCTCCCTTTATTTCACGCTTCATCTCGAATATAACTTTATCCTCAGAATTCAGAGTGATATAGTCGCCCTCAGACACAAGGGAGCTATAGGGATATACGGTATCCTGATACTTTATGCCGTCAGTACCGAAAGAGAAGTTTTCTGTCGAATAAAAGAACATGGAGATATACCCGTCGTCTGTGAACGCTATTCCCTCGGTGTTGTCTTCTTCGTCAACAGGGAGCCAGCTGCCCACGATAGTAGGTTCCTTTTTCGGCGGAGCAGGAGGATTTTTCAAGTAGTCCTCGAACTCCATAGTGCCGCTGGTGGACTTGTAAGCGTAGTAGGATAATACCTGCGAAGCGTCGACTGCATTAACAACGCCGTTATTATCCACATCTGCGGCTTTTTTCTGCGCCTCAGTGAACTTGGGAGCCTGATTTGTGGATACGCGGGCGTATTCCGAGAGTATCTCGGAGGCGTCCACTGCATTTATGGCAGAATCACTGTTTATGTCGCCGAGACTGCCTGCAAACGCCGTAAATCCTGATGTCATAAGCATTACATCAGCAACAGCCGCACCTATAAAAGCCTTGATTTTCCTGTTTAACATTATTGATACACCTCTGCTTTATTAGTTTTTTCTCTCTTTTATAGTGATAAAGAACTATTTGCCGTAATGAACTGTGGAGTCCCATAATTACTTGCACTCATACTGCCATTGTTTTTCGGCAAAAACAATATAAATTTCTGCATATATCACTATTTAATATTTATATTATACTACCCATTCAGCATAATGTCAATATTCGTATGCATATACACTTGCCATTTTTTGCGAAAAATTTTATAAAAAAAGCAATTTTTCGGCGTTGACAAGTCAGCAAAATCGTGATATAATCGGAGATAATGAAACATTGTATGCTGGACGGAGGCAGTGATGAAAAAGGATTCAGGCTATAATACAAGGCAGAAGGAGAATCTGCTCACATATCTGATTAATAACAAGAACAAACACACCAACGTTCAGGAGATAAGCGCATTTTTATCATCTGAGGGAACTCCCGTTGGAGTTGCCACTATATACAGACAGCTGGACCGTCTCGTCGAACAGGGGCTTGTGCGCAAGTACGCCTTTGACGGCAAGACCAGCGCCTGCTATCAGTATATCGAGGACGAGGAAAAGTGCCGCAGCCATTTCCACCTCAAGTGTCTCAGCTGCGGCAAGCTCATTCATCTCGACTGTGAGCACCTTGCGGAGCTTACACAGCATATCGAGAATGAGCACGGCTTCTCCATAGACTATTTGCAGACCGTCTTTTACGGACGCTGCTCGGATTGTAAGGACGAAGGCTGAGGCTCGTTTCCTGAGGCAGAAGAGTCCTTTGGAATGTATATTTTTACGTCCTCGTCTGTTTTACGGGGCATGATATCACCTCCGAGAGTATAATGCCCGAAAGAAAGGATATTTATTCAGATGCGCATTGCGGTGCGTCAAAGGGAAATCAAGATGACCGATATCATTATTATAGGCGGCGGAGCAGCCGGCTGTTTTGCAGCGGTACAGGCGGCTCGCTTCGGCAAAAGGGTAGCGCTTTTTGAGAAAAATGAAAAGCTGGGCAGGAAGCTGCGCATAACAGGTAAGGGACGCTGCAACGTGACCAACAACAGCACTGTTGAGGAACACATGAAAAATATTCCTGTAAATCCTCGTTTTATGTACAGCTCCTTCTCAGTTTTCGACGCCGAGAGCACTATGAGCTTCTTTGAAGAGCTTGGAGTGCCCTTGAAGACCGAGCGCGGCAACAGGGTATTCCCTGTAAGCGACTGCGCAAACGATATTGCCGACGCTATGGCGAAAGAGATGAAAAAGCTGGGCGTACAGGTGATAAACAAGCGCGTTACCAAAATTCTTACGGAAAACGGCGCTGTCTGCGGAGTCAAGGCAGGCGGCGAGGAGTTTTCTGCACCCTCTGTACTTATTGCCTGCGGCGGAAAATCCTATCCTGCCACAGGCTCAACAGGCGACGGCTATACCCTCGCAGAAGCACTGGGACATACTGTTACAGAGCTTAAGCCGAGCCTTGTACCTCTCACCTCTCCCGATAAATTCTGTGCGGAAATGATGGGACTTTCCCTCAGAAATGTCACATTGAAGCTCATGGACGGAGATAAATGCATATACAGCGAGCTGGGCGAAATGCTTTTCACTCACTTCGGAGTTTCGGGACCTCTGGTGCTCAGCGCAAGCTCCCATATCCGCGATATGCAGCCCAACAGATACAAGCTTCTCATAGATTTGAAGCCTGCCCTCTCACCCGAGCAGCTTGACGCCCGTATACAGCGCGATTTCGCGGAGAACCTCAACCGCGATTTCCAGAACGGCATACGGAAGCTCCTGCCTGCAAAGCTGATACCTGTAGCAGTAAAGCTTTCGGGGATAGCTCCCGAGCAGAAAATAAACGGCATAACCAAGGAGCAGCGCAGGAAATTCGGGGAGCTGATAAAGGCTTTTCCCGTAAGGATATCGGGATTTCGTCCTATTGACGAGGCTATCATAACCAGCGGCGGTATCTCCACAAAGGAGATAAATCCCAAGACTATGGAATCCAAGCTGGTCAGCGGACTGTATTTCGCAGGCGAGGTCATAGACGTTGACGCCTATACAGGCGGATTCAACCTGCAAATAGCCTTTTCCACGGCGTATACGGCAGCTGTTAATATGTAAATTTCCTGTTATTTACTGATATCATTAATATTATATAAATCATAGTTTAACGCGTTAATTTGCCGAACCTATGAACGGGATTCCAAAGGGACTGTGTTCCTTTGGCAGAGTGACTCCCCATAAGATGGGGAGATGTCCGTAGGACAGAGGGGACGTACCGGTAAGGTCAGAGGCAGCGCCTCTGGCGGGTTTGGGCAGAGCCCAAATATCGAAGGCGCTTCGCAAGGCGTCCCTTAACGGGCGGATAATATCCGCCCCTACTTTAAAAGTAGAGAATTGAGAGTTGAAAGTTATGGTGTCGCCTCAGGCGACAAGATTTAAATAGTATGGCACATTAACTCTCAACTCTTCACTCTCAACTCTAAACTTAAAAAGCTCTTTCGTGATGAAAGAGCTCTTTTTTATTCGCAGTATGACAGAAGCTCCTTAGTGAGCATATAACGCTCATAATCGGTATCGCAGCCCAATACTACCGCGATATACGTTCTTCTGTTTTTCTTGTATACAGTTATGAGGTTGTTTCCTGCCAAGTCGGTAGTTCCCGTCTTTACGCCGCAAACGCCCTCTGTATAGAACTGACTGTCAGGATCAAGCAGCTCGTTGGAATTCGTCCATGAAAGGCTTCTGCCCGAGCTTATTACCACTTCCTTGCTGTGAACTCCTACGACCTCGCTTATCTCAGGCACCGAAAGAACATACTCTGTCAGTACTATCAGATCTTCCGCCGTAATATACTGGTCGGCGTCGTCCCAGCCGTCGGGAGTGGTGAAATGGCTGTTCTTCATGCCTATGAAATCAGCGAAATTATTCATCATGCCGCAGAAATACTCAACAGCTTCACTGTCGGTCATATCGGGATCATGACTGTGAGCACGGGCTGTGGAAACTGCTATGGTATATGCCGCGTCGTTGCCCGAGGACATAAGAAGTCCCGCAACAAGGTCCTGCAATGTTATCTCATCGCCTACCATAAGTCCGCAGAGACTTGAGCCGCCATGAACAAGAGCCTGCTCCGAGCCTACGGGAAATACTGCCTCAGCATTTACGTATTTCAGCGCTACAGCCGCCGTAAGAAGCTTAGTAAGGCTGGCAGGAGCGTATTTTTCATTTATTTTGTCCTCATAGAGAAGCTTTTTGCCCCCCATAGAGTAAAGTACCGCACTGTTGCACTCTATATCCTCGATATGCGCAATAGTAGTCGTTACCTCAGTTGTGGTAACTGCTGTAGTAGTGACAGAGGTCACGGTAGTTTCCGCAGTTGAAGCCGCAGTAGTCGCTTCGGAAACTTCGCTGCTGTTTTCGGGCTTTTTTATCTTCAGGGCAATGGCAAGAAAAAATGCAAGCATTACCGTAAATACTGCCGTAAAAATACCTATTGCCAGAATAAGCCGTCCTTTTTTTACTTTGTAAGCCATTACGCAGACAGCTCCTGCGCTTTATTTGATGTATATATTATCATTATTGTTCCTCTTTCTGCTCCCGTAGGAGTGATATCCGAAGCCTTTTTGTTCGTGTTTCATTATATATAATCGATTTTTCGCGAGTTATATTTCACTTTCAGAAAAAACTGCGCATATCTATGCCGCCGAATGTGCGAAAGAAGCTTTTTTGCGAACAAAACAAGTTTTTAGCCTCAGCCTTTTTATTGTACCATATAACAGCCAATAAAGCAACACTAACATCAAAAAAAATTTTCATATCCGCATAAAAACAGCCATAAGGAAGCTCCTTACGGCTGTTTGGATCATTATTCAAGTCCCTTGAAGGTTATCTTCTTATACTTTTCAAGTCTCTGTGCCACTATCTTCGGCTTCTCGGGATCCATGAAGAAGCCGCCCTGTGTATCGGCTATCTCGTCGCAGTGAACTCCGCGTCCCTCCTCTGTGGTGCGGTCGCGCTCCAGTCCGTTGGCTGCGATGACGAACTTCCATTTGCCGTCGGGAGTCTTTTCAAGGTCGCCGCCTGCTCCGCAGACTGCACACTCGATAGGATATTTCAAGCCGCCCCACTGTTCCTCGCCTAAGCAGAGGCAGTTGCTGTGGCAGTTAGGACACCAGCCGTAATCGGGCTCGCCCAGCCACTTGCGCTCAGCAGGAGGTGTGTTCAGAGCCTTCATAACATTTGCGCCTATCTCTCTTGCACGGGCAAGCTTTTCCTCGTGGAGGAGCACCTGTGCAGGTGCAGGCACCATTGTTGCCATATACATATCTACTATCTTGAAGCTGCTCGTAACGGTGGTTACCTGCATACATTCAAGAGCCATTGACTGCCATGAACGTGTTGAGCCGCCTACCGCCATGAGAGCGCCTACGCGGTCACGGTGCTGGATAGCGCCTATCTTGGTGAGAAAAGCTGTCTCGTATGCTAAGTTTCTGTGCATGAATTTAAGGAACAGCGATGAGGGCATGAGCTCATATGTAGGAGCTGAAAAGATAACTGCGTCCTGATCGAGGAACACCTGCATTATCCTGTCCTTATCGTCTGCATTTTTAAGTGAGCAGCCTGTATTCTTGCCCATAGACATACCTATGGTACAAGATGTACAGCCATTACAGTCAAGGAGATTGAAATCTCTCAGGTTTATCATGGACACCTCTGCGCCCTGCTCCTGACAGACAAGCAGTGCCTCTTTAAGTAATATCTCACTGTTGCTGTCCTTTCTTCCTGCTGTTACGCCCATTACTTTAAAAGCCATAATAGTACAACTCCTTTTCTAAATTGTTGTTACGAATTGCCGAGAAAAACAGGTACTTCGATATTTGCACTTTTGCAAATTACACAAAATAACGCTTCTGCACAGCATTATTTTATACCTATATTTAAATTATACTGTATTTTTATGAAAAATTCAATGTTTTAGCCCGCAGTAAATCTCACAATTATTCGCTAAAAATATTGTATATCTTGCAGCTTGAAATAACCTTAAAAAAATGTTATAATATTAGTTGCGAAAGTAAAAATAATGCGAAAGCCCGAAAGAAGAATATTCTTCTTTCGGGCTCTTTTTATACTATGGAGGTCACCTTGTAAGGCTTTTATTTTATTGCTGCAAACGCTCCGTCAAGAGCTGCGATAAGGTCGTCGATATGCTCTGTACCGATTGAAAGACGGATAGTATTTGGCTTAATTCCCTGCTCTGCAAGCTCTGCTTCTGTGAGCTGTGAATGTGTTGTCGATGCAGGGTGTATAACGAGGGACTTAACGTCAGCAACGTTTGCAAGGAGAGAGAATATCTCAAGATTGTCGATGAACTTCTTTGCGTCGTCCTCTGTGCCCTTTACATCAAAGGTGAAGATGCTGCCGCCGCCGTTAGGGAAGTACTTCTTGTATACCTCATGGCTCTTCTCGGAGCTAAGTGACGGGTGGTGAACAGCCTCTACCTGTGGGTGATTTGCAAGGTATTCAACTATCTTCTTTGCGTTCTCTGTGTGGCGCTCTACGCGGAGTGAAAGTGTTTCAAGTCCCTGTAAGAAGATGAAAGCGTGGAACGGTGAAACTGTAGCTCCTGTGTCGCGGAGAAGTATCGCGCGGATATATGTTACGAATGCAGCTGCGCCTACTGCTGCTGTGAAGCTTACGCCGTGGTAGCTTGGATTGGGCTCTGATACCCATGGATAGCGCTTTGACTTTGCCCACTCGAAATTGCCGCTGTCTACGATGACGCCGCCGATAGCTGTACCGTGACCGCCGATGAACTTGGTTGCGGAATGTACAACGATATCTGCGCCGTACTCGATAGGACGGACAAGATAAGGAGTTGCGAATGTATTGTCAACTACGAGAGGGATATTGTGTGCGTGAGCTATCTTTGCTATCTTCTCGATGTCGATAGCGTTGGAGTTGGGATTGCCCAGTGTCTCGATGTAGATAGCCTTTGTGTTCTCGTCGATAAGTGACTCGAAGCTGCCCTCAACGTCGGGATCGGCAAACTTTGTTGTTATGCCGTAAAGCGGAAGTGTATGTGCAAGGAGATTGTATGTGCCGCCGTAGATAGTCTTTGAAGCGACGATGTTCTCCCCTGCCTTTGCAAGTGCCTGAATCGTGTATGTGATAGCAGCTGCGCCCGAAGCTGTTGCAAGAGCTGCGATACCGCCCTCAAGAGCAGCTATTCTCTTCTCGAAAACGTCCTGTGTGGAGTTTGTAAGTCTGCCGTAGATGTTGCCTGCGTCCTTGAGGCCGAAGCGGTCTGCGGCGTGCTGTGAATCATGGAAAACGTAAGATGTAGTCGCATAAATGGGTACTGCTCTTGCGTCTGTTGCAGGATCAGCCTGCTCCTGTCCAACGTGAAGCTGAAGTGTCTCAAAATGTAATTTATTATTAGCCATTGTAATTTCCTCCTGAAAATCGATAATTTAAAATTTATATTTATAATGATTTATTCGCGTACAAGTTAGTGTCAGAAACATCGTCTGCCGCACATTCGGTCTGTTCCTCTGACTACAGAACGGAGACGGTCAAGCATATTCAGTTGTTTCATTGTACCTCTCCTTTCCTTTGGCATGCCTATATTATACATCGGTTTTATATATTTGTCCAATGCATAATTTTCATAGCTGGTTATAGGTTGAGTCTATAACCGTTCCGAGCCGTCTGCGTTTTTCTTTTATAATGTATAAGGCTTTGCTTTGTTTCACAGGGGTAACACGTCTTGCATTTCAAAATACCTTGTGCTATAATATACTAAGTCAATAGGAATACTTCATATACACTGGAGGATAAATATGGAAAAACGTTTTATATACGCCGATAATGCCGCTACTACGGCTGTCTCGGAGGAAGTTCTCGCAGCTATGCTCCCCCATTTCCGCGAGGCTTACGGCAACGCTTCAAGCATTTACAAGCTGGGACGCGACGCTCAGAAAGCCGTTGAGACTGCCCGTGAAAAGGTGGCAAAGGCTCTCGGCGCAGAGCCCCGTGAGATATACTTCACAAGCTGCGGCTCTGAAGCTGACAACTGGGCTATCAAGGGCACTGCGGAGCTCATGGCTAAAAAGGGCAAGAAGCACATCATCACTTCCGTTTTCGAGCACCACGCTGTGCTCCACACCACGGAATACCTCGAAAAGCATGGCTTTGAGGTGACTTATATCCCCGTAAGCGACAAGGGACTTATTGATCCCGAGGATATCAGAAAAGCTATCCGCGAGGACACAGCTCTTGTTACTATAATGTACGCCAACAACGAGATAGGCACTATACAGCCCATAGACGAGATAGCTGCCATATGCCACGAAAGGGGCGTTCTCTTCCACACCGACGCTGTTCAGGCTGTGGGACACGTTGAGATAGACGTCCACAAACAGGGCATAGATATGCTCTCCCTTTCGGGACACAAGATACACGCTCAGAAGGGTATCGGCGCTCTGTATATCCGCAAGGGACTTGTCCTCCCTAATCTTATACACGGCGGCGGTCAGGAGCGCGGCAAGCGTGCAGGCACGGAAAACGTCCCTGCTATCGTAGGTCTGGGAGTTGCTATCGAAGCTGCAACACGCAATATCGCAGAAAAGGCAGCTGTGATAACTCCACGCAGAAACAGGCTCATCGACGGTATACTCAAGCTCCCCTACACCCGTCTTAACGGCGACAGGGACAAGCGTCTTCCAGGAAACCTCAACATCTCTATCGAGGGTATCGAGGGCGAATCACTGCTGCTCATGCTGGATATGAACGGTATCTGCGCTTCATCGGGCTCGGCTTGTACATCGGGCTCACTTGATCCGTCCCACGTTCTGCTGTCTCTCGGTCTGAAACACGCAGTAGCTCACGGCTCTATGCGTCTTTCCATTGAGGAGGACGTAACCGACGAGGACGTGGATTACATTCTCGAAGTAGTTCCCAAGATAGTTGAGCGCCTGCGCTCTATGTCCCCTGTCTGGGAGAGAATGATGAAGGGCGAAGATTACGAATAATAAAGGAGAATATATATGCTTTACAGTGAAAAGGTTCTGGATCATTTTTCAAATCCGCGAAATGTGGGCGAAATCGAGGATGCTGACGGAGTCGGCGAGATAGGCAATGCAAAATGCGGAGATATCATGAAAATGTATCTCAAAATAGACGATAATACCATTACCGACGTTAAGTTCAAGACATTCGGCTGCGGTGCGGCAGTTGCCACATCGTCAATGGCTACCGAGCTCATCAAGGGCAAGTCAATTGACGACGCACTGAAGCTTACAAATCAGGCTGTTGTTGAGGCTCTGGACGGACTTCCCGCAGTAAAGATTCACTGCTCTGTGCTCGCGGAGCAGGCTGTCCGCGCAGCTCTTTCCGACTACTATACAAAACAGGGCATCGATCCTGTGCCGATAGTTGGCGAAATAAAAGTACCCGAAGAAGAATAACACTCTTGTATATTCATGATACTTATATAGAAACTTATAGTTAATTATGGGGGAAACCTTTCTGAGGAAAGGTTCTCCCCCATACCCCTTTCCAAAGACTTTTAGCTGATTTTTTCTATAATAGAGCCCCTTTGTAGTATGTACAGAGGGGCAAGTTTTTATATGGGCTCTATTATAGAAAAAATGAAATAACGGTCATTGAATGAGTGCAAGGAACTCCTTCATCAAAAGGCTTTTGCCCAATAATAAGCATAAAACTTCTGTATAAGCATCATGGTTAGCACAGGAGCGTTTTTTATCCGCACTTGTTGCTATTTTATCGATTATATGCTAAAATAAAAGCTGATGATTTTCAAAACATAAAATTATTGCCCGTAATGTAACACTTGAACAGGCTGCTCCGATTGTTGTATATGAAAGGTGGCGCCTTACAAAACAAATCGCAGGGAGGAATGTAAATGACAAGCAGAGAACTGACAGCTCTTATGGAAAAATCACCCGTCAGCTGTCACAAGGCTCTCGTCAAGGAATATGGCAGATACGTTTACGCTATTGCTTACAATAAGCTCAGAGGCTGCGGCACAAATGAAGATATAGAAGAATGCGTCAGCGACGTTTTCGCAGCTCTTTTTATGCAGTGTGAATATGACCTGTCATCTGAGAACGATCTTAAATACCTTATCGGAACTATCGCAAAAAGAAAGGCTATCGACTACTTCCGAAGCCTGACTGCAAGAGAAAGCCATATTTCCGAGTCTGACGAGGACGATATGAGGGAGCTTGTCTCGGACTTCAGCGTTGACGAACGCGTTGACCGCTCGGAACTCCGCCGCGTGCTCCTCGACAAAATAGACGAGCTGGGCGAGCCCGATTCGACTATACTTATCCAGAAATTCTATTACAACCGAAATTCCAAGGAAATAGCAGAGAGCGTTTCTATGACGGCTTCGGCAGTCAGACAGCGCTGTGCAAGAGCTATGGACAAGCTGCGCACTAAGCTTGTGGAAGTCGGTATGGGAAGATAAGGAGGGGAGCTATTATGAAAGATAAAAACATATTCGATATTCTCGAAAATGCGGAGAATGATTCTATGAAAAGATTAATAGACAAATGCCCCGAAATTTCCGATGAACAGCTCGAAAAGATATTCAAGATGAGCGAAAAGAAGTTCAGAAAGCAAAGGGCAGAAAAAGAAAGAACAGAGAGAGATAATACTATAAAAATGACCGAAAACGATGTAGTTGAGGGCGTTGAGCGCAGCAAAAGACCTGCATGGCTCACTCCGCTGACTACCGCAGCTTCGGTACTGCTTATCGCAGGCATCGCTATCGGCAGCACAGCAATGCTCAAGAGACACACCAAGCCAAACGGAGGGGGCGGCGGTGTAACTCCTGCAGTAACTGTCTCAACAACAACAGGAACAAGTACAAATATCGTATCCACAGACAAAAACGGTTCAACTGTCACAGGAAGTGCCGCAGCAACAACAACTACTACAACAGTAACATCAGCAGGTGACGGCAGTGACCAAAACACAGCCGATACTGAGTTCATCAAGCCGTTTGTGGGCAGATGGAGATATGAAATGTCAAACATAAACGACCTTGATGTTCCCGAATCTGCGGGTTATATGGGTACAGTTGAAATAACAGCTGACGCAACATACATCATGACAGACAACAGCGGTAATGTCTCACACGGCACTATCAGCAATGCTACAGAGGAAATCGGCGGAACAAGTATACAATGTCTCGATTTCTCTGTAAATGAAAGCGGAGCAAACGATTTCCTGACCAGACGTGCTTATTATGATGAATCCAGACCTTATGAGCTCCATTTCGGCAACAGCAACATTGCACGACTTGTACGCGAAGAGCACGTCGAGCCCACAGATACGAGCTGGCAGTCTGCATACAGAAAAGAGCTTCTAAAACATTATAACAAAGCAGGAATACCATATAATGATCCGATGTGGGATCTTCAGGATATAGACGGCGACGATATACCTGAACTTCTGATATCGACAGGCACTCAAAAAGACGACTGTGTATACATCTACTATTACGAAAACGGCGAAGCAAAAGATCTTAATAATACTGTGCAGACGATCCCCTACGGAGAGTACGGCGTTACAAATATCTGCAAGGAAGAACACTATATAGGTCATAACTATACTGATAACCGCGTTACATACTACGAAATGACAAAGTTAAAGGACCACTATCCGATATGCGATATATTTACTTATTACTATGACCTTGAACAAGCAGGTGAAACGCCTTATGGTCTGAACGCCAGACCTGTCAGCGAAGAGGAATTCAACCAAAAGGTCGACGAATACAATTCCAAGAACTGGATAACAGTCGGCAGACAGTATCGTTTAGGTGACTTCTCACCGCTGCTGGACAATTGACATCACACTACAAACGCTCCCGAAATATCGGGAGCGTTTTACTGTTGTTCGTATTAATAAAGGCTGAAAAAATCTCCCGAAAATGAACTGCTCTGTCCATTTTCGGGAGATTTTCTTAGAGGTTATCAAAAAGCATTATTGCTGTATCTCGGGTTTATAAGCACTCGTATTGATATCAACAATTTCAGGTCTTAAAAATGTTCCTGTCTTGAAAACAAGTGAAATGTAGATATTGTATTTTTCGCCGTTAATTGTTACTTCCTGAGCCAGTTTATCGTAAAGGCTGCTTTTATCCGTGGGGAAATAATCGCTATAGCTGCCCTTTATTTGGTAATCATAGTCCATGTTCTTGTATTTGTTGCAGAATGCGAACTTTTCTTCATCACTTGCAAACTTGAAATCCTTTTTATCTATCATCTTTTTCAGGTCGCCGCTCAGCATATTATAGTCGATATAATCGCCAAGCTCGCTTATTCCTGTGCATTTGCTGTCCATTTTTTCAAAGAATCTGCCGCAGTAATACCTTTTAGCCACTATCCTCAGCGGTGACGCCGCTAATAAGGCTACTGCCGCAATTAGAGTTATCATGCCGCGTTTTAGTATTTTTTTCTTTTTAAGTTCCATAAATTTGTCTCCTTATATACGTTTTTCAGCATTACCCCGAAGGAGGAAGCTTCGGGGTATTTTTAAACGCAGCCCCGAAGAAAGGGATATCCGAGGCGGTGTTTCTGCATAAGCTTTGTAAAAAATATCCCTTTAATATAATAAACGGAACAAAAATATAAATTGTTACATATTTTTGAAAAAAATTTTTCGCCTGATGAAAATAATTAAAAGCAAAAAGCGTCTCATTTTTAATGAGACGCTTTTTGCCATATACATACAGAGCATTACTCCATATTTTTAAGTGCAAGAACCTTCGGTATTTTGCGGATACGGATAAAATCAAGAACAGTAATGAGCAGATATGCAGCAAATACAAGGAGGAACTCCTTTATAAAGCCCGAAACAGGCATTATGAATCCAAACCAGCCGCTCATCTTCATCATTATCAGTTTCCAGAAGAACTGCATAAGCAAATAGCCTATGTACATTGCAAGGAACTCCGAAAAGAACACAACTATCGCTGTTGGTATGAGATAAAGTGAAGCTATCTCGCCGTTTTCATAGCCCAGTATCTTCGTCATGGAGATAGAGCGCTCGTTCTTTTCGATGATTATTTTAGTCAGCAGATAGAGTATTATCGCTGCCACTATGAAGCATACATACTGGAAATACAGCATATATGAACCCATTGAGTGGTCAAGCTGGTCTGCCACCTTCATCATATCCTGAGTTGTTATCTCTTTGGCAATGTATTCCTCATCGATGTCCTTTATCATTTTGTTGGACATATATCCGCTGAAATCGCCTTCATCCTTGTCGAATACCCTGTTGAACTGTTCGTTTTCCATGAATACGGCAACTCCTGCGGAATAATCGTAAATGTCATGTACAGTCCAGTTGTAGTCCTTGTGCTCATATTTCTCGGAAAGAGTAATGGTATCGCCTGCCTGAACGCCGTATTTTTCCGCGTAAGCCTTGGAAATATATACGGAATCATCATTGGTTTTACCGACATTTACATATTTACTGCCGCTTTCGATACCGAAAACGGATACCTCCTCGTTATAGCTGTCGGACTTGCGCTCAAGTGATGTTATTGAGAAGCGCTCTGCCCCCTCTGTAGCAGTTGTGATGAGATTTCCGTCCTCGTCCTCGGTACTGCTTAGGATAACCTGCTCCTCGGCAAACATCATATCGCCCATTTTATCCTGATAGTAGGACAATGTTTCGGGCATTCCCACAGCCATTGAGATAAGCAGCATAACAAAGGTTATGCCTACGAAAAGCATGATGTAGTTCGGGATATTCTGCAAAAACACGCGCATTCTGAAACGTTTGAGGAATCTCCACCTCGGCAGTCTTATTGCCTTTTTCCTTTTATTGCGCTTCAGGTCGTGACGCAGGAAACGCAGCGGCGAGAGCTTCAGCGTTTTTGTGATAACTATTATGTTAATAATAAGCATTAATATTATAGGTACTACTGTTGTTTTGATAAATGCCTCGGGTGTCCACAAAGTCTCAAAGGCAGGCAGGCTGTAGCTGCTGTAGTACATATCTGCCACTGTATTCTTGAACACGGTATAGCCCAGTACATTGCCTATGACCGAGGCAATAATGACGATGAGCAGCGGAGCGCTCATGTAGTAGCGCAGAAGCTCTCCCCTTGTATAGCCCGAAGCCCTGAGAGTACCGATTACAGAAGCTTCCTGCTCTAATGTAGTGCTGATAGTTACCGCAAAAATAAATGCCAGAACAGCGGTGAGTATGTACAGGAGAACTCCGCCCATAGCCTTATCCTTGCCTATATCGTTTCTTGCAAAGCTCATGGACTGATTTGCATAGGCAGGGACATAGTCCTTTATTTCAAGCTCCTCGGTATCGGAGACTGCTGTCTGTGTAATGAGGGATTTGAGGAAGTGCTCGGACATTTCCTTTTTCTCGTACTCGTCGGCAGGCTTTTTATTGTAAGTGAAACCGTAGTTTGCAGAGGTATTTGCACGGATACGCGCAAAGCCATCGTTTGTGGTCATACCTATATCAAAGGTGAGAGCGTCGAACATTGTATCGGTATTGCTCTCGTAAAGTGCGCTGTAATCCACAAAAGCCGCAAGTCCGACTACCTCAAAGTCAAGGCCGCCGACTTTGAGAGTATCTCCCACCTTTATCTTTGCGTTGTCGGCGTGCATACGGTCGATTATTATCTCGTTCTCATTTTCGGGAGCGCGTCCCTTGAGGATATCGTAAAGGTCGATGTCGCCGCGCTCGCCGTAAACTCGGATAGTTCCCGAGTAATCTGCCTTTGAGGGGATAGCTTCATCTGTATCCTTATAGAAAAGCTCATAAACCGTAACAGGCACGGGCTCGAATTTCTCGTTAAGCTCGTAGCGTTCCTCTATTTCGGAGTATTTCTCGTCTATTTCCTTGTCTATTTCCTTTTTTGCCTCGTCCATTGCGTCGGACAGGGCTTTTTGGTAGTCCTCCGAGTCCTTTGCGGTCTTTAAAGCTTCATCGTAAGCCTTGTCGTAATTCTCTTTTATCGCAGTATCAAGGGCGGAGCTTATCATCTCCTCGCGCTGAGACGCAGGAATATCAGCTCCCATAGCCTTTGCTGCGGCGAGCTTCTCGTCGATTGCGGCTGTTACCTGAGTTTTTATAGCTTCCTTTACCTGCTCAGCAACCTTTTCTTCCACAGCTTCATTGACAGCCTTTTCCACCTCGTCGGCGGCTTCATCGTAGGCACGTTCACGGTATACCGCAGGTACGTCTGCCATTTCTCCTGTTTCGATAGCCTTTACAGTGGCTTCGTCAGCCTTTTTTGAAAGCTTGAAATGTCCGTCCTCACGCTTCATCTCCGCAACGTTTTTGTCAAGGGTATTGAGCATACTGTTGTTTGCAACATACATTCCCGAAACGAAGCCGATAGTTACGATGAGCATGAGACCTATCATCATGTAGCGCTTCCAGTCGCGGAGCATATCCTTCCAGACGCGCTTGTTAAGGGGATTTTTCGGACGCTTGCCGAATGATATCTTGTTATCCATAAATGCTCCCCCTTACCACTCTATCTCAGCAGCGGTCAGCTTTTCCTTATTGACAGTATCATGTCTTATCTTGCCGTCACGAAGCTTTATCACATGGTCAGCCATTTGCTTTATGGCTTCGTTATGAGTTACCATGATGATAGTGTTGCCGTACTTTTTGTTGACCTCCTCGATAAGCTGCAATATCTCCTTTGAGGTCTTGTAGTCAAGAGCGCCTGTAGGCTCGTCGCAAAGAAGTATATCTGGATTCTTGACGATAGCGCGACCTATGGATACTCTCTGCTGCTGACCGCCCGAGAGCTGATTGGGCAGCTTGTAGCGGTGCTCGAAAAGTCCCAGTATCTTCAGCAATTCGTCGATATCAAGGGGCTTATCAGAGAGATAAGCGCCTGTTTCGATGTTTTCCTTTACGTTGAGGTTAGGGATAAGATTGTACATCTGAAAAACGTAGCCCAAGTGCTTGCGGCGGTAGCGTGTAAGGCTTTTCTCGTCCATTTCCGCCAGTTTATCGCCGTTTATGGTTATCTCCCCTGCGTCGGCGCTGTCAATGCCGCCGAGAATATTCAGCAATGTTGATTTACCCGAGCCTGACGGTCCGAGAAGCACACAGAACTCCCCTTTTCCTACTGTGAAGTCCAGCTCCTTAAGTACCTCCTGCTTAGTTTCACCGCTGCCGAAGCTCTTCTTCAGTCCGCGGACTTCAAGGAATTTTCTCTCTTTTTCGCTCATAACCTTTCTCTCCTTACGTCATTATTTATATCCATGCTCGTATGAACACTTGAATATCTATTCATATGTTATCACATTATTTCTGAAATGTCAAGTGCTTTTTTCCATTTCAGCATTTTCGATATTATCAGACAATACAGGTCATTTATATAAGTTAGTATATACAAATATTTTATTTTTAACAAATATCCGACTTTCTTACTGAAAATGGGGAATCCATTGGATCCCCCGTTTTTCCTGTCAATTTGCTGCCTGTTCAAGAGCTTTTCGCGCCGCTTCGATAATACCGTTTGAACTGTATGTCGCACCTGAGCAGGCGTCGATACCGTCTGCGCTGACCTTTGCGCCTATCTGTGGTATAACAGTGTTCATGGCGTCACCGAAGTACTCGGGATCGTCCTCGTCTGCCCATGCGGAAATGCTTGTTATGACGTCGTTTTCTATGGACAGCTTTACGTGTACCTTTCCTGCATAGCCCTCAGCTTCGGCTTCGTATTCGCCGTTTCTGTACTTGTATGCAGGCTGAGGCTCGGCAGCAGGAGCTTCTTCATGCTGCTCCTGTGCAGGCTCATCGTTATGCTCCTGCTCTTCATGCTTTTCCTCCTGCTTTTCTTCCTCTGTTTTTTTATTTTCGTCCGTTTTCTTGGTCGTTTCAGCCGATGTTGTTGTAGTCTTTGTATCTTTATCTGTCTTTTCTGTAGTCTCTGTGGTCTTTTTGCCGTCCTTTGCAGTTGTTACAGCTTTTTCAGCAGCTGATGTAGTTTCGGGAGCAAATGTAAATGTTGCAGCCTTTTCCTCCGTAACTACAGAGGGCTTCGATGCAGTTTCTCCGCTGTTATGAGCTAAAGCTCCCAGAAGAGCTACTGGCAGAGCGAATGCACAGGCACATACAGTATTGGGTAAGAGCTTCTTTTCAGGCTTCTTATTGGCAATGTAGTACTTTCTGATACGCATGACCGCATAGCCGATGAAAACAGCGCTGTACACAAGGATACTGAGGAAATAACCCTCCCTGCCCTTCTGAGCCTTGGGCACGAAAAGCACAAGGATATGTGCATAGATACAAGCGTAAAAAATGTATGCAAAGCGCTGTATCTTTTTCCATGTTTTGGCATTCATCTTTTTGCGTATCTTCTTGAAGGACATCACCGTAAGGGGAGTCATTATCAGCACCATTGCAAGGCATACGATGCTGGTGACAACAAAGTCCGAGCCTGTTCTGCCTTTGATGAGATTGGTTATGTACTGTACTCCGTATGTGATGATATGGGAGAACGTAAGTATAGCCGCAGTTATGGATAATTCGCCGCGTATGGGCATTAGCTTCTTAATGGGAGCAGAGCCGTTGGGCAGAGCTCCTGCCCACATGACAACTGCCCAGAATGCAGTACCCATAGCTCCCCGTGAGAATATGCCGAGAACGTTATCGCGGACAAAGCGGCTTGAAATATTTATGTCAGACTGAGTGATAACTACAGATGCCAAAGTCAGAACAGCCGCCGAAATATAAAACGCCGCAGGACATTTTTTCAGTGGCTTGTCAAGACAAAAAGCGATAAGGAGCGTTATAAAAAGAGCGGTCAAAAATAACATAAGAATTACCTCTTTGCAGTATTTGACCTCCGCAGCATAAGCCGCAGAGGTCATATTTTAGAATGGAAATAATAATTATCAGTCTTTCTTCTTTCTTAATGCTAACGCTGTTGCACCTGCAAGTGCAAGGAATGTTACAGGAAGTGCTGTGCCGTTTACGCCTGTCTTAGGGCTGTCAGACTTTGCAGCTGTTGCAGCTTTCTTTGTTGTAGTAGTTGCAGCCTTAGTTGTTGTAGTCGTGTTAGAGCCTGTTGTTGTAGTTGTAACAGCAACGTCAGCGCCTATCTCGAACTCATAGTTCTTCTCATATCCTGTTGCTTCAACAGTGAGCTTGTACTTGCCCGAACCGTCGAATACGTTTTCCTCCCCCGACTTGGCGTCAAGCTTTATCTCGCCTGTCTGTGAGTCGATGATAGTAGCTCCTCTTCTGCCTGCTGCGTATCTCTTATCGCCAACTGTTACAGCTGAGATGTTCTTGAGGTAGTTTGCAGCGTCTGTAAGTGAAGCTCCGTCAGCAGCTACAAGCTTGCCGTCGGAATACTTAACAGGGATAGCGTCTGTTGTAAGTGTAAAGCTGCCTCTTACAGCTGAATACTTGCCGTTCTCATCTGAAACTGTGAGAGTGTAGTTACCCGGCTGTGCGTTGTTGTAGCTTACGGTGTTGCCTGAAACTGTGAAGCCGTCAGCGACCTCGCCCTTTGCCTTGAAATCGGAAGGAAGTGAAGAATTATCGAATGTTACACTGCCCTTTCCAGACTTGCCGTTCTCCACCTTGATGCTTTCTGCAAACTTCAAAGGAAGATAACCGTTCTGTCCCGAAAGAGTGCTGTAGCCGTTAAGTGTAATGAATGTTACTTCGGTGATAGTCTTGCCCTGTGATGACTTGTAGTGCTCGGAGGAAAGTGTATTGCCGTGAGACTCCTTTTCCTTGACGCCTGCGCCCCATGCTATCTGACCGTTTCTCCAGATATTCTCAAGAGCACGCATACCGTAGTCTGTGCCCTCCTTGGTCTTTACGATAACGCCGTAGATGTCGCAGTTTGCAGGGATACCCTTAACATTTATCTGATAGTCGCCCCAGCTTGTAAGGCTCGATACTGTCATCTCGCCACTGAGCTTTTCCTCGCCGTTGCTGTCAACCAGCTTGCCGAAGGAAGCCTTGCCGTTCTCGACTGTAACAGGCTTGTAAGCAACAGGCTTCTCGGAGAGCTCTGTGAAGTTCATCTTATCGCTGAGCTTTTCAAGGTCAGCCTTTGCGATCTCAACAGGATAGGTAACGCCGAGTATCTTGCCGCCGCCATTTTCTGTTTCAACGTTATAAGTGCCTGCTGCAAGTCCGCCGCTCTGCCACTTGCCGTCATCTCCCATTTTTCCTGTAGCGTTGCCCTTCCACTTTGAAGTAGTGGCAGAAGATACTGCGTCAACAGGAACGCTGTTATTCAGCTCTGCTGCGTAGAAATCAGCATATGGGATATTCATTGTGCCGTAAACCTTGTCGCCGTCAGCTGCGTTTGCTGTGAATGGAACTGCACCTAAAACGCAAGCTGCTGCGCATAAAACAGATGTAATCTTTCTCATTTCTATAACTCCTTACGCAAGTTTTGCTGCAAGCTCTTTGAGCTTTGCAAGGTCATCATCAGAAGCAGCTTCATTTACGATAAAGCCCTCATCACCGATAAGCTCTGCGCCTGCTGCCTTTGTACGGTCATACCAGTTGCGCATCCACTCGCCGTCGCCCCAGCCGTATGAACCGAAGAGAAGAACCTTCTTGCCGCTGAGTGAACCCTCGATGCCTGTGAAGAAAGGCTCGAATGTATCTTCTTCAAGCACCTCTGCACCCATTGCAGGGCAGCCGAAAGCGAATGCGTCGTAATCTGCAACATTGCCGCTGAACTTTGATACCTCAAAAAGCTCTGCATTTGCACCCTCGGCAGCCGCCTTAGCCATTGCCTCGGTGTTGCCTGTGCCACTCCAATAAATAACTGCTGTTTTCATATATTTCCTCCTACTGCCTGAAACAAGTCCAGACCTGATTTTAATCTATCGAACAGGATTGCCCTGCAGCGATCATAAGTTTTGAAGGTCTGCCGTGCTTTGTCGGCGTTTTCGTAGACCTTCCAGTATCCGCACAACAGACAATTCTTTCCGCTGTTGCTGATAAAGCCGCGGATATCTCCCACAGGATACCCGAGAAATGCTCCTATCTCATGGGGAAAGCTGCCGCAGCTCATGCGCGAGGCAAGCAAGTCAAGCTTTTCCCTGATACTCATATCAGCCGTGTAGCCGTACTCAGAAAGCAAGTCCCGAACCTGCGGCATACCCAGCCATGCGCCGAGCATTTTTTCATTGTAGATGTACACAAGTGTACGCTCCCTGCATTTGCAAAGCTGAACTGCACAAAGTCCCGACACTGACATTTTTTCCGTAAATTCACGGAGATATTCTGCCATTGTATGCTCATTTCTGTCAAAAGAAATGAGATTTGCGCATTTTACTCCCAAAAGCGTGGGAGCGCTGTGAAATGCAAGTTCGTTATCTATGCTTCTGCGTTCAAGCTCGGACATATTTGCGCCCCTTGATGTCTGTAAGCAGCTGTTTCAGCGCACTTACGCTGGAGCTGTGAACGTGTTCAACGGGTACGCCGTTTTTCTCGGAGCTCTTCTTGACTGCTCCAAGCATTTTGTGGGAACAGGTACCTGTGAAAACTACCATAAGATCAGGAGTACCAAGCTTGTTCTCGAAGTCCGCAGGCATTTGTGTGAAAACCTTGGACTTGTGATTGAAAGATTTGCAGATATCCTGATAACGTGTTGCCATGCGGTCATTGCCGCCTACGATTACTATGCTCATAAAATCCTCCTTTTAGTTAGTTAAAGCTACATAAGTATTTAAAACCAAGTGCCGTGGAATAATGGCACTTAACTGAATTACTATACTAACATAAAGTTAGTATTTGATAACACAATTATAATACCATTCATTCTTACAGTTGTCAAGGTATAAAAAACTGATTTGTAACTGTTTGACATAACCAACAAAAGTGTAAAAGAATTTTTGTTAGTATATACTAATTAGGATGATTATATTATGAGCATAAGCATATTAAAGTATCTTCAGAGTTAGACTGCGGAAACACCGTTTTACCCTGATATATCCATAATTAACGCCCCCAGATGTCTGAGGGCGTTATTCTGTTACTTATGGCATTTTCCGTGCATTGCACAGTGCTCGCAGCCACAGCCGCAGCCGCCGTTGCTCTTTCCGCTTTTTTTGTCACGTATCATCTTTGCGATTATAAGCGCAACAATAGCTATAAGTATCAAAGTTACGACGATAGTTCCAAGATTATCAGCGAACCATGCGAGCATATTACCACTCCTTTATGCCTTTACCTTTACGTTGCCCTTGAACTTTGAAGCCTCGTGGTACTTCTTCACAAAGAGCATATAGCACATAAATGCAAGAATAAGAATTGCTGCAATAACACCGATGATATTCGCCTCGCCTGTGAAAAGCTTGCCGAACTGTGTTATCATAAGTGCAATAGCGTAAGCAAATCCGCACTGATAAATGATAGCGAATGCTGTCCACTTTGCATTGTTCATCTCACGCTTGATAGCACCGATAGCTGCGAAGCAAGGTGCGCAGAGGAGATTGAACACAAGGAATGAGAAGCCTGTTACACTGGTGAATACTGCGCCGATGTTCTCCCATACAGTGCCGTCTCCGCCGCCGTAGAGAACGCCAATTGTTCCGACGATATTCTCCTTAGCAACAAGACCTGTGATAGAAGCAACGGCTGCCTGCCAGTTGCCCCAGCCAAGAGGCGAGAATATCCATGCGATAAGTCCGCCGAAGCCTGCAAGGAGAGAGCTGTCAAGCTGATCCTCTTCAAGCATTCCGAAGCTGCCGTCAACTGTTCCGAAACGTGAAAGGAACCAGATAACAATTGTGGAAATGAGAATGATAGAACCAGCCTTTTTAATGAATGACCAGCCGCGCTCCCACATTGAACGGAGAACGTTGCTCATGGTTGGCATATGGTATGCAGGGAGCTCCATAACGAATGGTGCAGGCTCGCCCGAGAACATTGCCGTCTTTTTCAGCATGATACCCGAAACGATGATAGCTGCCATACCAATGAAGTATGCTGATACAGAAATGATAGGTGAACCGTCGAAGATAGCGCCTGCTATCATTGCGATGAACGGAACCTTAGCTCCGCATGGAATAAATGTTGTTGTCATTATTGTCATACGTCTGTCGCGCTCGTTCTCGATAGTTCTTGAAGCCATGATACCGGGAACACCGCAGCCTACTCCGACAAGCATAGGAATGAATGACTTACCCGAGAGACCGAACTTGCGGAACACACGGTCAAGTACGAATGCGATACGAGCCATATAGCCGCAGGCTTCAAGGAAAGCAAGCAGGAAGAACAGAACTAACATCTGTGGAACAAAGCCGAGAACCGCGCCCACACCTGCAACGATACCGTCAAGGATAAGTCCCTTGAGCCAGTCAGCTGCGCCGACCTTGTCAAGACCGCTTTCGATTATCGCAGGGATACTTGGTACGAATACGCCGTAGTCAGCAGGATCGGGCTCCTCGCCTATCTCCTCAACTGTCTTTAACGCTTCTTCGTAGTCAGCAACAGAAGCTGTTTCCTCTGTTGTTTCAAGAGTTTCCTCGTCCTCGACCGAGTATGTGAACTCGTCCACAGGAGCGCTGCCGTTTTCCTCAACGTAAGCGTCATAGCCGTCGATTATCTGCTGTGCGTCTGCGTATCTTTCGGAAACGTCGCCATAGTCTCCCGATATGCCGAACAGGTGGAAACCGTCACCGAAGAGATTATCGTTTGTCCAGTCGGTAGCCCAAGCACCCGGACCTTTCATAGCGATGAGGTAAACAAGAGTCATGATTATCGCAAAGATAGGAAGTCCAAGCCAGCGGTTAGTGACTATCTTGTCTATCTTATCAGAAGCTGTAAGGCTTCCTGCGTTTTTCTTCTTATAGCAAGCCTTGATAACGTCAGCTATGTAAATATAACGCTCGTTCGTGATGATACTCTCAGCGTCGTCGTCAAGCTCCTTTTCGGCAGCCATTATATCCTCTTCGATGTGCTTCTGAATGTTCTCAGGGATACTCAGCATTTCAAGCACCTTTTCATCGCGCTCGAAAACCTTGATAGCGTACCAGCGCTGCTGCTCCTCGGGCATTTCGTGAAGAACTGCCTCCTCGATATGAGCGATAGCGTGCTCAACAGGTCCGCTGAATGTGTGCTGAGGAATTGTCTTGCCGTTCTTTGCGGCAGCTATAGCAGCCTCCGCCGCCTCGTCTACTCCCGTACCTTTCAGCGCGGATATCTCAACTATCTTGCAGCCGAGCTGCTTAGAAAGCTCGTCGATCTTGATCTTGTCGCCGTTTTTATTTACGACGTCTATCATATTTATTGCACATACAACAGGAATCCCCAGCTCAACAAGCTGAGTTGTGAGATAGAGATTTCGCTCCAGATTCGTTCCGTCGATGATGTTCAGTATAGCGTCAGGTCTTGTTTCGATAAGGTAATTTCTTGCAACGACTTCTTCGAGAGTATAAGGCGATAACGAGTAGATTCCGGGAAGGTCTGTGACGATAACATCATTGTGCTTCTTCAGTTTTCCTTCCTTCTTTTCAACAGTAACTCCCGGCCAGTTTCCTACAAACTGGTTAGAGCCTGTTAACGCATTGAACAGTGTGGTCTTACCTGCATTCGGGTTGCCTGCAAGTGCTATTCGCAGTTCCATTAATATCTTCCTTTCATGTTATTTATAGCTAACTAATTTGCTAAAATTCAAGGACATTCCGTCCCATCTCATTAATTATTCGACTTCGATCAGTTCCGCGTCCGCCTTTCTGAGCGAAAGCTCATAGCCGCGTACCTTTATCTCGATCGGATCGCCGAGAGGAGCTACCTTGCGGACAAACACTTCCGTGCCCTTAGTAAGTCCCATGTCCATGATACGGCGTTTTATTGCTCCCTCGCCGTGAAGCTTCTTCACCTTTGCTGTTGAACCCACAGCTGTTTCTCTGAGTGTTTTCATATCTTCTCTCCTATCAGACCATTATTCTGCGAGCCATGTCCGCACCGATGGCGATACGGGACTCCTTGACCTTAACAATGACATTTTCGCCGAGGACGTTTATCAGCGTGACCGTTCCGCCAACGGTAAATCCGAGGTTTTCAAGGTGCTGACGTATCGCGGGAGTTCCTCCCAGCTTCTTGATAGTCAGTTCCTTTTCAGGCTCTGCCAAACTTAGCGGCATCATTTCTCATCCTTCCATTCCATTTGATTTTATCGGCATATAGTAGTGAATTATACTTCAGAAAGATGTTAGTGCTTTATAACGAATTTATAATATCACCATATATTTAATTTGTCAACGATTTCAAAGTCACTTTGCAAAACTTTGTATACAAATACAAATTGTGAGTTTCAACTAACAAATATTTTGTAGCTAAATAAAACAATAATCGTCGCGGACTTGCCCCGACGCAACATAAAAAAACTACTATTTGTCAGTGCTTATGTTTATATAGAAAAGCCCCTTTTCCAAAAGGGGCTTCTCAAAATAATAAACATAAACTTATATCAAAAGTCCGCGCTTTTCAGGCTCATTTGAGCTCGGTCATGCTCCTGAGACCTATTGCCAGAGTTGAAGCATTATGCAGGAGAGCAGATGTTGCAGGCGGCAATACGCCAAGAACTCCGAGACCGATAAGTCCACCGTTGAAGCCGATGATAGTACGGTAGTTCCAGCCGATACGGGACATCAGCGCATTGCTCAGACGTTTCAGCTCAACAAGCGCGTACAGTTCGTCGGCGGATATGGTGATATCTGCTATCTCACGGGCAATAGCAGCTCCTGTACTGATAGCGACGCCTGCGTCAGCTTCGCTGAGCGCAGGTGAATCGTTTACACCGTCGCCTATCATTACCACCTTACGTCCTGCCTCATGCTCGGCACGTATGAACGCAGCCTTGTCCTCGGGAAGTACCTCCGCATGATACTCATCAACGCCTACCTTTTCAGCAACAGCCTTAGCTGTGCGCTCGTTGTCTCCCGTCATCATGACTACCCTTGATATGCCGTATTCGTGCAGCTTCTCAATTACATCGGCAGCTTCTTCACGAAGCGGATCTTCAATGCAGATAACAGCTGTCACCTCGCCACCAATGGCAAGATAAAGATGAGAATACTCTTTTGGCAGATGTCTGAAAACACGCTCGTCAGGCGGAGTACACTGCTCATCCTCGATAATGAAATGATGACTTCCTATAAGCACGCGCTCTCCCTCTACCATACTGGAAATGCCGTGTGCTACGACGTACTCGACCTTTGAATGGAACTCCTCGTGGATAAGACCGCGCTTTTCAGCCTCGGCAACTACTGCATTGGCTATGGAGTGAGGATAATGCTCCTCAAGGCAAGCCGCCATACGAAGCATTTCGTCCTCGTCACGGTCTCCGAAGGTTATGACCTGTGCGACTCTCGGGCTTGAATGTGTGAGAGTTCCCGTCTTATCAAAAACTATGGTGTCAGCCTCGGCAATTGCTTCCATGAAGCGTCCGCCCTTTACGGTTATGCCTGCGCGGCTGCAATCGCGCATTGCAGAAAGTACAGAGATAGGCATTGCAAGCTTCAGCGCACAGGAAAAGTCCACCATAAGTATGGACAGCGCCTTTGCGGCATTTCGTGTCAGCAGCCATGTCAGCAGAGTACCGCCCAAGCTCCACGGAACAAGCTTATCCGCAAGATGTGAAGCCTTGTCCTCAGCAACGGATTTCAGCTTTTCTGACTCCTCTATCATCTTCACGATACGGTCATAGCGTCCGCCGCCTGCGGTATTCTCAACGGCTATGGTACATTCGCCGTCCTCAACAACAGTACCTGCGTATACGTAGGCTCCCTCTGACTTGTGAACAGGCACTGATTCGCCTGTCATCGAAGCCTGATTCACCATTGCGTCTCCCGATATTACCTTGCCGTCAAGAGGTATCATAGAGCCTGTTCTCACAACTACCATATCTCCCTTTCCGACTTCATTAACAGGCATGAGAACTTCCTGTCCGTCGGAAGTTTTAGTCCACACCTGTTCAACTCCGAGAGACATAGTTCTTGCAAGGTCGTCTATGGACTTTCTGTGAGTCCACTCGTCGAGGATATCGCCCACATTCAGCAGGAACATTACAGAGCCTGCGGTCTTGAAATCGCCGCGGAGAAGTGATACTCCTATCGCTGTTGCGTCAAGCACTGATACCTCCAGCTTTCCCTTCAAAAGACATTTCAGTCCCCGAAATATGTACTTTGCCGCTTTTATAACAGCCATTATCCTGCGGAGCGGCATAGGCAGAATGAGCTTGTTCACAAATCTTCTTATAACTACCGTCGCAAGCTTCTCCTCGTACTGCTTGTTAAGCTTTCTGCCTGTATGCTCGGGAACAAGAGCTGTGTTTTTCTCGTCGTCAAAGGAAAAAGCAGACAGCTCTCCTATTATTTTTTCCCTCGGGCAGGTATAAGCGATAACGATATCACAGGTGCGTTCAAAGACCTGAACTCTTGTTACGCCCGATACCGCATACAGCGCGTATTCCGCTGTATCAGCCTGTTTCAGCGTCATGCGGCTTATGCAGAAACGCACTCGCATACGTCCTTTGGATTCGTGCATTATCTTACATTTCATATTTATCACCTCTTACAAAAACAGACCGTCAGAGCGGTCTGTTTCGGTTTTATTCTTCACTTGTGTCTGCGATCTCCTCGCACTGGTCTGCGATAACAGCAGCTTCTTCCTCGGCTGCTCTCTGCTCGTTTATCTCCTTTGCGTCGGAAAGGATATCATCGCAGTTCTCGCGGACTGTAGTTACGGTCTCCATAACGTTTTCCTTTGCACGGAGAACAGCGGCAGTAGCGTGGGTATAGCACTTCTTGGCGTCCTTGCTCGAAAGGACTCTGATACCTGCTGTGCCGAAAAATACGCCTCCTGCGAACAGACCTATTTTCTTCCATGGGATATTATTCAGTTTCATAAGATCACCTCAGTAAAAATGTCGAAATATGTGGTTTCGTTATACTTATGATACCATATGTAATAAGCCTCTTCCGCTCCGAAAGGATAAAAGTTGGTATACCGTACTAATAATCAAGCTGTGGCAATATAGAACGCTTTTTGAATTTCCTTTTCCTTTTTCGCTCCATTTGGTAATTTTTGGGAGCTATCCCCATTACATCACGAAACGCACTTGAAAACTTGCTTGCGTTGCAGTAGCCCACTTCCTCGGCGATGTCTATTATCTTCATCTCGGTATTTCTGAGAAGCTCCGCCGCACGAAACATCTTCCTGTTTTTCGCATAGGTGTAAACAGGGCAGCCAAAAGTCTGGCGGAAACGATTTTTCATCGTAGTCTGGTCGATACCGTAAAGCTCGGAAAGCTGTGCGATGGTGTAATGTTCGCACAGGTTTTCGCAGATAAAGCTGCCTATTTTTCGGATACGCCCCCTGCTCTCAGCAGCCGAGCCGCTCTTTCCGCCCATGAGCATAAGCAGCTCCAGTACTTTTATCCTGAGCATAGATGTGCCTGAAGTATCATCTATCTCTGAAAACAGCCTTTGCATATTATCGTCCGCAGTGAAAATGTGCTGTTCGCAGCTCTGCATATTCCGCAGTATATCAGGCATATCAAGAAGCTCCGAAAAAGCATTGCTGTTATAGCTCGAATCTATCAGCAGTGTGATACCGCAGTAGTCCGCCGAACAGACAGTATGGCAGTCAGAACGCTCATCACGAACGGCAATAATGCAGTTATTAGCCGTCAGATAGCTGTATTCGCCGTTGATGAAATATTCGCATATGCCGCTTCTGCAAAAGCTTACTTCTATTGAGTTTTCCTTGCTGATATCATCAGCTCTCCCGACGATAAGTCTTATATCGGGAAATATCTGAAATTCCGCCACACTATCACCGCCTTATAAGTTAGCCGTTTATAACAGAATAATATTAGCACTTAAGGTAATATGTGTCAATACAAAAACAAAATTTCTGTATAGTTATCTACTTCTAACTAATTAAAGCCTAATAAATTTGTTAGTATATACAAATATATTTTTTACGAATTGACACCTAATCTCAACGGTGATATAATCAATATGTTAGATATCTCTAACGCGAATAAATCATTACAGCAGGCTCCTTTCGGTTATACATAATAAGTGCGAATATTTTGTATTTTTGAGCCTGCTAACGCCAATAATGTGATAAGTCACATTAAATATATTATAACAGGAGAAAACTATGGACTATTTAGAAATCGAAAAAGTTGTGGGACGTGAAATTCTCGACTCACGCGGAAATCCTACTGTTGAAGCTGAAATTACACTTGCAGACGGTACAGTTGCAAGAGGTACAGCTCCCAGCGGTGCTTCTACAGGTGAGTTTGAAGCTCTGGAGCTCCGTGACGGCGGCAAGCGCTACCTCGGAAAGGGCGTAACAAAGGCTGTAAACAATATCAATACCGTTATCGCTGAAACTATCACAGGTATGGACGCATCTGACATTTACGCTGTTGACGCAGCTATGATAAAGGCTGACGGCACTAAGGACAAGTCCAATCTCGGCGCAAACGCTATCCTTGCAGTTTCTATCGCCTGTGCAAGAGCAGCAGCAACATCGCTCGACATTCCGCTTTATCGTTTCCTCGGCGGTATTCAGGGAACCAAGCTCCCTGTTCCTATGATGAACATCCTCAACGGCGGCGCTCACGCTGACAGCGCAGTCGATACTCAGGAATTCATGATAATGCCTGTTGGAGCTCCTTCATTCAGCGAGGCTCTCCGCTGGTGCGCAGAGGTATTCCACACACTGAAAAAGCTCATCAAGGACATGGGAGACGTTACCGCAGTTGGCGACGAGGGCGGCTTTGCTCCCAACAAGCTCACAAGCGACGAGGAGGCTATCGAGAAGATACTCGAAGCTGTCAAGGCAGCAGGCTTTGAGCCCGGCAAGGACTTCATGATAGCTATGGACGCTGCTTCCTCCGAGTGGAAGAGCGAAAAGGGAAAGGGCTTCTACAAGCAGCCAAAGAGCGGCAAGGAGTTCACTTCCGACGAGCTTATCGCTCACTGGGAGGCTCTCGTTGACAAGTACCCTATCATTTCTATCGAGGACGGTCTCGACGAGGAGGACTGGGAAGGCTGGCAGAAGATGACAGCCAAGATAGGTCACAAGGTACAGCTTGTCGGCGACGACCTCTTTGTTACAAATACCGAGCGTCTTGCAAAGGGAATCTCTCTCGGCGCAGGCAACTCTATTCTCATCAAGCTCAATCAGATCGGCTCTGTATCCGAGACTCTCGAAGCTATCAAAATGGCTCATAAGGCAGGATATACAGCAATTTCTTCTCACCGTTCGGGCGAGACTGCCGATACAACTATCGCAGACCTTGCAGTTGCTCTCAATACCTGCCAGATAAAGACAGGTGCGCCTTCACGTTCAGAGCGTGTTGCGAAGTACAATCAGCTTCTCCGCATCGAGGAGCAGCTTGGCGCTTCTGCCTGCTATCCGCAAATGGGAGCGTTCAACGTAAAAAAGTGAGCAAATAACACTGAAATCTCCATGAACCTTCCTATTCATAATAAAACTCGCCTGTATTTTCACACAGGCGAGTTTTTTATTTTTATATAGATCATCGCAAGTCAAGCCTTTTACCCGAGTGCAACGTCCAGAGTCATCATAAGCGTAAAGCCCACAGAAAACATTATTACGCCTATATTTGAGTGTTCTCCCTCAGACATTTCGGGAATGAGCTCCTCAACTACAACGTATATCATTGCTCCTGCGGCAAAGCTGAGCAGATATGGCATCACAGGCAGAAGATGACTTGCAAAAAGTATGGTGAGAAGCGCTCCTGCAGGCTCAACCGCTCCCGAAAGAACACCTCCCGCAAAGGCTTTCGCCTTGCTTTTTCCCTCGCCGTGAAGCGGCATGGAGATTATGGCTCCCTCGGGAAAATTCTGTATCGCAATACCAAGCGCGAGAGCTAACGCACCGCCTGCGGTCATATCCGCAGAGCCTGTAACAAAGCCTGCATAAACTATGCCTACAGCCATTCCCTCGGGGATATTATGCAGAGTTACTGCAAGTATCATCATTGTCGTTTTTGCAAGCCTGCTTTCAGGTCCCTCTGCTTTTTCCGCATTCATGTGCAGATGAGGGATAACACTGTCAAGCAGCAGAAGAAACAGGATACCGAGCCAGAATCCGACTGCCGCAGGCATAAAAGCAAGCTTTCCCATGCTGTCCGACATATCCATGGCAGGGATAATAAGGCTCCATATCGAAGCGGCTGTCATCACACCTGCGGCAAAGCCTGTCAGTGCTCGCTGTACACTTCTGCTCAGGGCTTGCTTCATAAAGAATACACAGCCCGAACCTGCCGCCGTCCCGAGAAAAGGCAGCAGCAGACCGCTGACGATCTCCTTTTGCATGATACACCGCCTTTCTCCCATTCTTTACCACCTGAACGTTGCCCAGCGGTCGTTCATTTTAGGCAGCAGCAGTGCAAAGAGCTTTCCTCGTATGCTGTATTTTCTCATTTCTTCATTAAAGCTGTGTTCCTCCACGAACTCTATCCCCTCTGTCAGGTCAGCAATTTCCTGTCCCGAATCAGTGCCTGACATGAAATGTGCATTGGTATTTTTTACCGTATCGTGGTGCTTTTCACTTTTCTGCATAGCCTTGCAGTTCTGCTCCGCGATGAGTATACCTCCGTTCGGGAAATTGTTTTTCAGAACTTCAAGAAAAGCGCGTATCTGATCAAGCGTCAGGTACATAAACAATCCCTCAGCTATGAAAACAGGCTTTGATTTTCTGCCTGCAAGTGCGTCCTTCACCTGTCCGCACCAGTTATCTTCAAGTGCATTTCCTGCTATCATGGTAACACGCTCATGCTGTGGGTACGCTTTTCTTCTTGCTGCGATAGAATCAGGAAGATCAAGATCAAACCACATTATTTTTCCGTTATCAACTCTTTCAAATCGGTTATCAAAGCCTGCTCCCACATTCACGATAACTGTATCGGGAGCATTCTGAATAATGCCCTTTAGCTGGCGGTCGAGCATTATGGTTCGTGCAACAACACCTTCGTGAGACATGAATTTATCGTAGGGTTTTGTGTCGATTTTCAGCGCTTTGATTATCTCAACAGCCTTGTTGTCTTTGATACGGGCATTCTTTCGCAGGGTTTCATTTGCCTTGACTGCCAGAGGAATAAGCGCAGTTGTCTGCACATCGCCTAATCTTAATTCCATAGTAATTACTCCTTTATTCAATTCTTTTCATTATGTCCGCGGTAAAACTCACATTGTATGCCGCAGATCGCTTACGATCATGTCTGCCTTAAATACTAACTTTTAGTTAGTCGATGCAAACTTGTCGGCAAAAAATAAAAGGATAGACCCTTTACAGTTAGTATTTAATAACATTATATCACATAATAATTTCTTTGTCAATACGCCTCATGTCACTTCCTTAAATGTTAATCTCTCTATTTACTGTAAACGGCGCCTGCATAGAGATAATATGGCAGATTTGGACAACAACTACAATAAGACTCGCCGTTTTATGCTGTGGAACTCGAAGATGTTATCATCTTCATCGCTAATAACATCGTGAAGAAGGTCGATAAGCACCTGAAACTGCTTGAAAAGCATATATAATATTACCGCTCAGGAGTCAAATCCTGAGCGGTTCACTTTTGTTGCGCTATTTTATATGTGCAATTTCATGCAAAAAATAATCCGCAGGAACTCCGTTAAGAAATTCCTGCGGATCTTATTATTTCACAGCAAATTGTGCATTTGGCACTAACTGTACAAGAACATTCAGTACCTCTGTCATATCCGCTCTGTAAACGGAGTATTCATGAGTTTTTCCACTCATATCCGTTACAAATAATACATCATAGCGATTATCTCCTGTTATGCCCTGTGACTTGCGGTACATTCTGCTTACAGCATTTACTGCGACAGTTGATACCACTGTATCCATGACATTGCCTTTCATCAGGAATGTTGCTGAATCAGGAACAGTACTTGGTTCTATACGCTTTATGTCCTTTAACTCAAGGTAGTCCTTGAAGTTTCCGCCGTTTACAATACATTTGTCAGAAATGAGTATACCGAAAGGTGCGCCGTTCAGCTGAGAAACAAAACGCGGTTTTGAAAGTCCTTCGTTAATGTTATTAGCTATCATTTCAGCGGTACCATATTTTCTGAAAAGAGGAGCATTTTTTATGCCGATAAGCTTCACCAGTGCAATTACACAAAGAACAATTGATACAACACTGAGAACTGCTCCTATTATCGCAAAAATATGAGTCCAGCCAAGCTGCGTGCCGCAGAACACCGTGCAGAAAACTATTATTGCTCCGGCAACTGCAGCTGCGGCGAAAAATGCACCGTAATTGCCCTGCATTTCCCTGCGTATTTCCTGAGCTGTTATTTTTGATATCGTAATATCACTTCCTTTTTAAAAAGAGAACGAATACAGGTGACTTGCACCTGTATTCGTGTAAAGAATTAATAGATCAAGATACCAGGATAATACCGACCGAATAGAAATGGAGCGAAAGTTCAGTCTTGCAAACGCAAATTTACTTTACTACAACGCGTTCTAATGCCTTGCCGCTGTACTTTTCGATTTCCTCAGCCCATTCTTTTCTTAAAGAATCAGTTATAAAAGCTTCGGTTCCTGCTTCAATCATCGTACGTTCACGTTCCTCGATCGATCTGGTACGTAACTCAATGATTTTATTAGTTTTGCATTTCTGGATAAACATTTTAAAAGTATCAGTAAGCTTTTTTGCACACATATGCTTCTCATGATCCAGAAAGAAAATTTGACCAGCTTCATCCGTCCCCATTCCCATGGCAATATAATTACCAAAGGAATCGTTTGCAATCGGAAGATAACCTTTCTTCAAAAGGAGCTCAAAATCATAAATTTTATCAAAACTGTACGTCACATTTCCAATTCCATAAAATGCACGGACATCAGAATCCTCACGATTAATTCTGAACTCTGTATCAGGAGTATCTCCGCCATTATAACGAATCAAAAAAAGCCTATAAGATTCCGGAAGCGTTAAATGATACTTTTCTTCAAATTCTGATACTGTTTTCTCCATATCGATATCATCTGTGCGATACTTAAAGATAAACATTTTTCTTCTCCTTTCTGTCAGCATTATTCATGCTGAAAAAACAATTATTTTACTTGGCTGTGTCCGCCGCGATGTGTAAACATATGATGCCATTCTTCTCCAACAAGCTGCATATACCCCGAATCAGCTCCAAGATGATGCAGGTCATATCCGCTCGGCATATTCTTACCATACGTGTTTTTCAATATATTTTCGTATGCAGCTCTGTCCGTGCTTCTGCTTTTTGAGAATGTCCCAATTGAGATATCAGGAACTGAAGGATACAAGCAGTTCTCAGAGAATGTCACGAATCCATCATGTGTATATGTGCCAGAAAAAACATCGTCGCCCCGTCTCATCATATACGTCCACACTTCACTGCCGTCAGCATTTCTGCTGATACTGATTGTGCCGCCTTTATCAAACCATTTGTCAAGTCTGCGGGCATGCTTCGGTTTCGCCTGATTCAGTTCTCTCTTGGTCGCCATTGCGCCGTCATCTCTGTAGTTACTGCGCAAGTCATCATAGCTTGAGAATTCCTGATCACCACACCAGTTATGAACAAGAACACTGCTCTCGCCGACAAAGTAGGTATGGAAATCCTCGACCTCAAAGTTATAGACCTTGACAGGCGCTTCAAGAATTTCATGCTCTACCCATTCAACAACAACGCACTCGCCGTTTACCAGTACAAGAACATCGCCTGCGCGTAAGTCAGCCGCCTTAGTCCAGCCGAACTGTACAGAATAGAAATAATGACTTGGTGTTGCCTTGATCTCGTCACCGTTTACGTGAACATGAACAAGTTCTGTTGTCTCATTCTCGTATGTTTTGAGAACAGTCTTATATGCGACCTCTCCTGTTGTAGGATCTTCAGAAAGAACCATGTCGCCTTCCTTTATTTCCTCAATAGGTTTCTGGCCGTCTTCTGTCTCAACAGGTGTACCCTCAACGAAGCAGTATGAAACCTTTTCAGATAATCCGTTGATACCGCCGCCGATCTGTACTGCATCCATTACTACCTGGAATGTGCTGCCGAGAACAGCTCCGAGAGTAAGCTCTCCGCGTGATGCAAGATCATACACATTCTTGCCGACCTGATAAATATCATAAGCACCAAGAGCAATATCACTTACGCAGCTTGCATATTTCAAACCTGTAATAAACTTACAGCTGATAGATACCGCACCTGCTGCCTTTGCAGCGCTGAGCGCCTGGAATCCGCAGCCAAATACGCTTACCGCACTTGTTATAGCGCCAAAGTAATCGCCTTCCGATGCATACCATGCTGTATTTGCAATAATTGCTGCAGCACCTATGATCATTGTGATAGGTGTCGGTATAGCCATGAGATTTCCAAGCAGGCTGAGTGCCATATGTCCCCAGAAATCCCAGCCAAGTCCCGGACTGAGTCCGAACGGATCGACATAGCTTATCGGGTTGCCCTGAACATAAGCATACCTGTTCAGTGACGGTGAATTGTCTATAGAACCGATAACCACATCCTGATTGATGAAACGCTTGATCTCAGGATTGTAGTATCTTGCACGCATGTAGCAAAGGTTGTTTTCATCTGTGGAGACACCGTACTCACCGTTAAACAAGAACATAATGCCATATTTATTTGGTGATTTGAGTTCGCCGTACGGGCCGTATGCAAATGTTGCAACAATTGTACCGCTGAGGTTTGTAACCGCCTCTGTGTTGCCTATGTTATTGAAGTGATAGAATAATGTTTCGGTATCAGTCTGCTGTGAGATAAGGCCTATGCCGTATACAAAGCTTGTTTTCTTTCCGCTTGTCTCAGCAGTAAGAACTCTGCTGAGCTCACCTGATGTATCAACAACAAATGATGTCTTTACATTTCCTGATGTCTTGCTGATACGGTTGTTTTCTGCATCATATTCATAGCTTACTCCGCCGGCAGAAACAAGTCTGTTGCGGCAGTCATATACAAGCTCAGTCATTTTGCCGTTGACAGGTCCGTAAACCATATTGCCGTCAGCATCATACTTTACCTTTTCGCCGTTGAATTCGATGAGTCGGTTTGCGGAATCATACTTCATCTCAGCGCTCTTAAGACCGTTAAGATCGTGTCCGTAAACCATTGATGAGGATGTTATATTACCTGCATCGTCATAAGCGTAATCTCTTGCGTTGATTACCTTATCGCCGTTTATGTCGACCTGCTTTACAAGTCTTCCTGCCTTGTCGTAACCGCGTGTCTCAACACTTCCGTCAGGTCGTGTGATCTTTGTTACTCTGCCGTTGCTGTCATACTCATAAGCTGTGATATTGTTATCCCAGTCCTTGACTGTATTTACTCTGCCATCCTTAAGGTAAGTATAGCGTACGATACGTCCGCCGGGATATGTAAGTGTAACAAGATTGCCAAGCTCATCATAGCTGTACTTGACTGTATTACCGCGGAAATCTGTAACCTCTGTTACAAGATTAAGCTCGTTATACTTTCTTGTAATAGTTCCGTTGCTGTCCTTTACAGAGATCACATTTCCGTTGCCGTCATACTTGTATGATACTGTTCCAAGCTCGTCTGTAACGCTTTCCAGCCAGCCGTTCTTGTAATAAGTGTAGCTTGTCTTTTGTCCTCTTGCATTTTTAGATTCACTGAGCAGTCCTGCAGCGTTGTATGTATTTGTAAGTTTGCTTCCTACTGCATTCAAAGTGCTTATAACTTTACCCATGCTGTCGTAAGAATAAGTCGTACGTCCGCCGTTAGGGTCTATCATTGCTGTTACATTTCCGAAAGCATCATATTCATTCTTTGATACTCCGCCGGCTGCATCAGTTGAACTTATAAGTCTTCCTGTCTTGTCATATTCATATGTTGTCTTCTTTTCACGTGATGTGTTGAGGTTGTCGATCATTGTCTTGATCTGTCCGACATTGTTGTAATCATACTGAGTCTGGATCCCCATCGGATCAGTTTCAAGAACAAGATTATTTACTGCATCGTACTTATTCTCCTGCAATACATTGCCGTCAGGATCAAGGAGCTTTTCAACATTTCCGTTTGCATCATAAACCGTTGTATATGTATGATTTGCTTCATCAGTATACTTTGTTACACGTCCTGCAGCATCGTATTCGTAAGAAACACTTGCGCTGCCCTTTGATGCCTTGATAACCTTTCCTTCATTATTGTATTCATATGAAACAGAAAGGCCGTTTGGATATGTAAGCTTGAGGCAGTTGCCGTTTGCATCATATTTATCATATGTTGTCTTGTTTCCGTTAGCATCAGTCATTGAAGTAACTCTGCCATACTTATCATATGTGTATGTAACTGTATTGCCCAGTTCATCAGATGATGTAAGTATGTTTCCGTTACTGTCATATGTCATGGTCTTTGCGTTGCCTTCAGAATCAGTTACAGACAGTACTCTTCCTGCATGATCATAGATATAGGATTCTGTGGTCTTGTCAGGATAAGTGATCGTTTTCACCTTTCCGTCAGGATAATATGTATATGATACTGTATGCTTTTCGTCGCCGCCTACAGCTGTCTCTGAAACCAAAAGATCAGTTTCATCGTAAGTGTACTCAACTAGCTCATCATTTGCATTTTTTGTTGTAAGGAGCTTTCCTGCAGGATCATATGTATTGACTTCAGTTGTTCCGTCAGCATATGTTGTCTTGAGGAGTCTGCCTTCCTTATCATACTCAAAGAGTGTTGCAGCTTTATTTGCGTCAACTGTTTTGATTATCTGATTATTTCCGTCATAATACATATGTGTAACATTGCCCTTAGCATCTGTAACAGATGTCTTATTGCCCATTGCATCATATGTATAGCTTACTGTTCCGTCTGAATTTGAAACGCCTGTAGAACGTCCCAGTGCGTCATAGGTATAAACTGTCTTGTTTCCGTCACGGTCTGTTTCGGTTCTGAGATTTCCGAATTCGTCATATGTTATGAGCTTCTTGTTTCCAAGAGGATCGGTTATTGATGTGATCCTGCCGTTTGTATAACCATATGTTGTGGTTCCCAGACCTTCAACTGTTTCAGTAAGCATCTGACCTGCTTCATTATATGTATACGAACGTGCTGCACCTGAGTTTTCAACTGATGATGCAAGCAGGTTGTGAGGATTGTATACATACTTATTCAACTCGCCGTCAGGGCCCTTTACGCTTGTAACATTTCCCTTGCTGTCATATGTCATTGTTGTGACATTGCCGTCATAGTCATATGTCTTTACAAGCTGATCCTTATCGTCATATTCATAGCGTCTTGCATTGCCCTTGCTGTTTGTCTCAGCAATAAGGTTTCCTCTTGTGTCATAGGTATACTTTGTTGCGTGACCGTTTGCATCTGTAATAGAAGAAACTCTTCCCATTCCGTCAGACACGAATACGATGTTTTTTCCGTTTCTGTCTGTGCAAACTGTTGTCAGTTGATTCTTATCATCGTCAGTATACTTGAATGATGTAACATTGCCAAGTGCATCATACTGCTTAACAACGCGGTTATCATCATTGTATTCATTCTTGACATAAGGAGTCTTTGCACCTGAATTTGTTGCTGCAATTACTCTGTTGCTGTCATCATAATCAAATGTGACAACTTCACCGAGAGGATTCTTAACTGTCTTGAGTCTGCCGTCCTCATATGTGAGATATGCAGTTCTGCCTTTTCCGTCAGAAACAGATGTTACCAAGCCGTCTTCACTGTATGTTATCTGCAGCTTTGCACCGCTCATGTCTTCAGTTACTGTAGTAACATTTCCGTTTCTTGTAATGCTTATTGTCTGATCCTGTGATGAGATGATCTGTGTAAGTCTGCCTTCAGCGTCAAATCTTAACTTTGACTTATCAGGCTTTACAAGTGTGTATGTTCCGTCCTTCTCACGGTAGAAGTGATATTCCTGCATTCCGTGACTGATAGGAAGGAATTCAGCAAATCCGCCGGGATCGCCGATAGGCTTGATAGAGCTCTTATTGATGAGCTGTCCGCTTACTGTACGTACAACAGCATCACTTCTTATGAATGTTGCATAATTTGATGCATTCCAGTGCATATCGATCGCATTGCCCTTGAATTCAAGGTAGGACTCGTAGTCATTGTTCCAGCCGTAGCCGGTTGTGCCCCTCTTATCACATACCAGTGAATTGTAATTCAGATTGAAATCAAGCGGTGAGAATGCGCCCTGTACTGAGAGTGCACTAACCGTATCGGTAAATGCTCCTGTAGTCATGTCAACAGGATCAGCCCACACCTGTGGAATTACCTTTACCTTAATGTTATACTTGTTGATATGGCTTGGAATAGGACACACAGTAACCTGAACATCTGTCTCTTCCAGTCCCTTTACAAGTGACTCAATAAGTCTGTAGCGTACCTTTTCAGGATCGCCTTCGCCCGAGAATACCGTCTCATAAGTTCCGTAAAGCACATCGCCCGGCATAAGTACGCCGACTTCTATGCTCTGACTGCCGTAAGTGATCGGTATCTTCTGGCATTCGTTTGCATTCTCGATGTAGTATGAATCAACATTGACCTCTGATGCATCGAGCTTTTCAACTGTTCCGTCAGGATTATAAACAGTTATATCCTGTTCATATCCTGGATTCTTATATTTGCCGAACGAAGTTTTTACGTTGTATAAAGGCTCTGAACCTTCATTTTTCAGCTCATACTGAATGTAATAGTCCTTGCCTATATATCCTACTTCTTCAGGATATATATAGAGGTGGAGACCTCTGCCGACACCGACTTCAAACTCGTTTGCAGTCTTGAATGTTGCATTGACAGGAACATTGAAAGGTGTAAGAGTACCGCTGAAGTCAGCTGATACAGTGTACTTGCCCTTCTTGTCGCCTCTTACTGCCCATGAAACAGACTTGCTTTCCTGTCCTGCAATATCGCCCATGGACTGAACTATTGTGTTTTTGCCTGTAGTAGTTGCAGCAAGCGAAAGTCCATAAGGAAGATTAAGCCTTGCGCTGCAGTCCTTGATAACGAACTCTGACGTAGCATTGTTGATAACGCCAAGGTCTACTGAATACATTTCCTTCATGAAGGAAATTGTCTCTGAAGTTCTTACATATGCAAGGATCGGAAGTACCTCTTCTTCTTCAGTAGGAGTATTCGGAATGATAGGCTCAATGTGTACGTGTGATCCGTCACCGAGATCACAATCCCAGCCGCCGAAGCCTCCGCCGCCTCCGCCTCTTCCGAAGCCTCCGCCGCCTCCGCCTACATACTCGATCACTGTCGGTATAGGCTCCTGAGCAAATGTAAGTTCAACTGTGAATGTGTATGAATGGAAATTGCTTGGATCATTAAAGTCAATGCCTGCCTCGACCATTTCCTGAAGGGACATTCTGTGTACAGTAAGATTACCCGATACAAGCTCGCCCTTTGAAAGCTGAACATTTACTGTTCCGTTGCTGCCTGTCTTTGTGATCTCAATGGTCTTCTTTTCAGGAAGGTAGCTGTCCTTATAGACTGATACCTTATAGTTGCCGATCTTTTCGGTAATTGTGATCATACCGTTGTAATCAGCCTTAAGAGTCTTTTCGCTCTTTCCGTCTGCAGAGCTTAAATATACCCATGCATAAGGAATCGGATTGCGCTTTTCATCAACAGCCTGTATAGTAATGCTTCCTGTATTCTGAGGATCAGTTACTATAATTTCAATGTCTGCTGTTGTACAATTTTCAGCATCATCCTTTGCTGTAAGAGTTGCCTTGTATGTACCTGCTTTATTATACTTATAGGTTGTTCTTCCGCCGTAAACCTTTTCGCCGTTTCCCATATCCCACTCAAAACTTACTATACGTACGTTATCTGTGGAATCTGTAGCGTCAAGCTGAAGCTCGTGATCTGTAAGTGCATAGTACAGAGGCGAAACATTGATTACAGGTGCTTCATCATCCTCGTCATATGCAAATGTGGTCTTTTCTTCACTCATAGAGTGATTATCGTATTTATCCCACGCTTCGACCTTATAAGTGTATTTTTTCAGCGGTACAACATTCTTGTCTGTGTAAGACAGTTTGTTAGCTTCGCCGATAACAGTAAATTCTGTTTCGCCCTCTGCTCTTCTGTAGAGTCTGTAGCCCTTTAAATCATCACTCTTACTCTCAGACCAATTTACACTGATCTCGAAGTTGCCCTGAGTAAGACTGATAACAGGTACTTCAGGAGGATCGTTTTTAAGCGTGAATGTTGCTGTGTATGGTTCGCAGATATTGCCTGTTTCATCAGCAGCAATAGCTCTTAACTGATACTCGCCGTTTTCAAGTCCTGATGTATCCCAGTCGAATTCAGCGACCTCATAATTTGACTTGAGTGAAATTGTTTTGATATCAAGCCATGTATCATCGGCTGCAGTTTTCTTTCTGTAAGAAACAGCTACAGAAGCAAGTCGGCTGTTATCTGATACCGCAACACACATCTTCGGTGAAACAGGAAGGACAGAACCGTCCTTATCGCCGAATCCGTAGATCTTAGGTGCTTCTGTATCAGGCATTACCTGTGCGATAGCTTCGTTTGAAAGCTCACTCTTGTTGCCTGCAATATCAACTGCAGCTACCTGATATGTATAAACTCCGCCGTATTCAACATTTACGTCATAGAAATCCTTTGTAGTAGATACGGTAAGAAGTGAATACTTTGACTTGCCTTCTTCTGCACGATAGATCTCAAACTGCTTGATATCATCGTCACTTACTCTCCATGTAAGATGAACGTTACCATTGCTGCCCGCAGCCTTAAGCTCTGTTACAGCAGCAGGAGCAGTTCTGTCTATCTTGTACGTTGAAATGCAGGCATTTCCTGCATTTCCTGATGCATCAGTTATTTCAGCCTTGATGAATATCTCACCCTCAGGGAGCTTAGTAACATCAAAATCATAACCGAATGTATCTGTCTTAGACGAAGATTTGCTGTCGAGAACAGCGATCTCAGTCCATTTCTTTTCATCTGTCTTATCATATGAATATGAAAGCGCGAGAGACTTTAACTTTATGTTGTCCTCTGCGCTGATACTCAGCGGGATCTTAGTGCTGAATACACTGTCAGTAGGTAAGAATCTTTTGATCGCAGGAGCTATCTCGTCCTTCTGTGTTTTAATTGCAAAAGTCTCGGAAGCTGTACCACGGTTGCCGAGTTCATCATATGCAACTACACGGAATGTATATTCAGTTTCTGACATGAGATCTGTGATATGCATTCCTGCAGTATCACTTGTTCTTCCTGCCTCAGTGAATTCGCCTTTTTCGTTCTTGCACTCTACAACATAATAGCCGAAATCTTCATCTGAGATATCTTCCCAGCGCAGACTTACAAATGATGAAGCTGATGTGCATTCATCTGTAAGCATCTTTACCTGAGAAGGTCCTGCATTGTCAACTACATATGCCTTTGTAAAGTCCTCAGAAGCATTTCCGTTCTTATCCTTAGCTATCGCACGGACAAGGTATGCACCATCGGGAACAGAAGTCGTATCCCATTTAATGGTTACCTGATCGCCTTCTATCTTCTTTTCTTCAATATCTTTCCATTCAGTACCCTCTGCTTCCTTATATGAAAGCGCAATACTGTCAACACCGATATTATCCTCAGCTTTGATATGAACTAAAGCTGACTTGTTTACCTTTGATTTTGAAGGAGTGATAGAAACGACTCTCGGAGGCTCTTCGTCCTTATTGACGCTTACTGTTACTGCCTTGCACGGATCGCCTTCAATATTGAACTTGCTTACAGCAGCTATCTTGTAAATATACTTATTGCCCTCTGTTACACCATGGTCAACATAGCGGACAGTTTTTACATCCTGTACAAACTTGACAAGCTCAAACTTGTCGCTGTCAGCAGGTGCTCTGTAAATATTGTAGCCGTTGCAGTTAGCACTCTTTGATGACTTCCATTCGAGAACTACTGCTCCGTTTTCGCCTGCAGCCGATAATTCTTCAGGGGCTGCCGGACCTGTTGTATCAACAGTATATGATACTGTCTTTACGCTGGTATTTCCTTCTGAATCTATCAGTGTTACGCGGACATCAAAGTTTCCGTTCATTCCTTCAAGGTCCCACTTGCACTTTGAGCAAAGTGTATTTGCTGAATATCTTTCCTGTGCAGAATTGAACTGCTGTATCTTCTTATAAACAGCATCGCCCTCGCCGCTCTTCTTATATTCAAACATTACACTGTTGCCTGTGCTGTTGCCCGAATCAGCATACTTAGCTGTAAGAGTTACAGTCTTTCCGCCAATCTCAGAGTAGTCCTCAGGTGAGACAGAAATTATCTCAGGCATCATAGGGATACCTACAGTTGAGTCACTGAAATCGGAAGTGTTGTTTGCAGCATCAGAAGCAGTTACCTTGAAGGAATACTTCTGTTCTGCGTCGAGTTTTGTAAAGTTGTAGTTTGTATTATTTGTAGTACCAATGAGCTTGTCATTGCAATATACAGAATAAGAAGCTACCTTTACATTATCAGTTGATGGATTCCATGTAACGAGAACTGACGAACCTGTTCTTGACTGTACCTTGATATTCTGAGGCACAGTAGGTGCTTCAGTATCAGGAAGAGTTTTAACAGATAATTTTGCTGCCTTCTTGGAATAGTTTCTGCAATCGTCGAAAGCATATATCTGATATTCGTAAACAGTTTCAGGTGCAAGACCGCTGTCGATGAAGTTTGTGATGTTTCCGCCCGTATAGACTCTTACATCGTCGCGGTAGATCTCATAACCCATTACTGCGTTGTCATCAGTAGCTTCATCCCATGCAAGACGAATAGATGTCGTCTTTATTTCTGTTGCAGCAAAGCTTGCAACATCTGACGGTGCTACTGTATCAGTATAGTCTGTTATCAGATTATCATAGAAAAGCTCAGCATTTGCTTCCTTTGAATCATTTCCTATAAATCTGTACTGTCCAATAGGCTTTGTTATCTTGAGATTAGCAAATTTGGAACTTCCCGGATTTGTAAAACTGATAGTCTGATACTTTACTCTGTCCTCAAACGAGTTGCCGCTTAAAAGGACTACAAACTTTTCGCCTGTCTCAATGTTTCCTGATGTCTGTCTGAAATCACCCTTTACCTCAATAGTACCTGTTTTCAGAAAATCTGCTGAGGAATACTGGCTTCCATACACAAAATCTCCGCCTACCCAGAGGTATGCGAGCTCATTATCCATTGATAAAACGCTGTAATATCCGACATTGAAATTACCTGAGCACTCCATAGTGCCTGACGACATTGTCAGACGATTATTAACTGTAATGTTTCTGACATTTGCTCTGAAGCCATTAAGATCCATATAACTTACAGAAAGATTACCAAGAGAGATATCATTCTGAAGCTTATAATCCGCCTCTGAACCTCCGTACATATCAATGTTTCCGGTAAACTTGTCACCGCCTATCTGTGACCATCTGCTGATCCTTAAATAAGCTGAACCGCTCATATGATATGTTGAATCCTTCAACGTACCATCAACTCTTGCAGTATTACCATTTATGGAAATATTCTTTTTATTGGCAAATTCCACATTCTGAAGAACAACATTGCTATGATTGAAATTCACCTTCTGTTCCTGATCGCCGCAGAAAATAATCTTATTCGCACCCGATGCAATGAAGTTATTATAGCTGTTGTCATTGACTGTGAAATTACCCTTGACACTGAATTCACCTGATGTGAGGCATTTACTATGATCCTGATTTGATGATGTTATGAAATTGCCGTCTACATTTACCTTATCCTTATCATTTGTCATAACAAGATATCCGGTACTGTATCCGTATGTTGCTTCATTTTTATCATTAACTGTCTTTGACTGGATCCTGTAATCGCCCTTTACATCAAGTGTTCCTCCGTTGAGGATCACCTTGCCTCCTGCCTGTATGAGATTTCCATTTACAGTAAGCTTGTGTCCGTTAAGGTCAAGAGTTCCCATTCCAAGAAGATAATCAGAATCTATGATCTCATCTGCTGTCAGCTTATGACCAAATTCTCCGTTATCAACAGTCTTTACAATGCAGCCCTTACTGTTGTCGACTTCATTCAGGTATATTACTGTAGTAATATCCACGCCTTCCTTGCTGGTATTATCAAATACTACCTTGCCGAACCTTGCTCCTGCTGCATTTACTGTTACTGTCTGCTTTGTTTCTCCATCAAATACTACTGTATTTGCATCTGCAGCTATAAATTGGTTTACATTAATGGTGCAGTTTCCGCCTATATAGATAGTTCCGTTATTAATTCCTGATGAATTGTAACTTGAACCAAATGTATAGTTGCCCTTAACTCTCAGCACGGATTCTGCTTCATTCAT
>Ga0129313_1000099_pt1 | contig 83426 bp, 82 predicted proteins | sample O1105metagenome_FD_94436 | JGI IMG/M metagenome (GOLD analysis project Ga0129313, IMG submission 94436) | Orangutan group fecal microbial communities from fecal samples from Wisconsin, USA - O1105 metagenome | ecosystem: Host-associated > Mammals > Digestive system > Large intestine > Fecal...
ATACAACCTTTTTTGTCAAGAACTTTTTTAACATTCTTTTAAGTTTCTGTGTCTAAACCGCTCTGCCGTGCCGCTCTTGCGGACAGCTTCGATATATTACCACCGGTTATCTCTTTTGTCAAGTTTTATTTTGGGTTTTTCCAAAATAATTAGGAACGCCCGGGGCGCCGCTTTTGCAGAGCCCCGGGCTCCGCTTTACTCCATGGGATAGTCCTTTACCGGCTGCATGGTAATGGGCAGCCGTTTGAAGGATGCAATTCTCTCCATGGCCTCCTCCTCAGTAATGGGCTGCTGCTCCCACACGGTTTCCTCGCCCTCCAGTACCCAGGTGCCCTTGTCCCCACGGTACATCACGCTTTCGATGGGCTTTTGTTCCCCTCCCTCTATTTGGAAATAGAGATGGTAGGGGCAGCCATCCAGGAACACATATTCTTCAAACACGTTGCCCTGGCACATATAGCCCCGGTTTGCGGTAGCGGTCACACGGCAGGTGATTCCATCCTGCATGGTCCATATTTCATTGATATATCCCTCTCGCCCCAGGAGCAAATCTTCCTGACCGTCTCCGTTGACATCCAGCAGCGCATACTCCATGGTGTCCCAGAAATCCTTGTAGAGCGGATTCCGATAGGTAACAAAGTAGTCTTCATTTTCCCGAATCTGGGAAATCAGGGCTGCAAAGCTGGTCTTGTTCTCATTTTTCTCCTGTTCCGCCTTTCGTTTCTCCTTCTGTGCCGGGTCTTCCCGCCAGTTTTCTGCATTCTGTCGGGACACCTCCAGCTGCTGTCTGACCTGCTCCATGTTGCCGATGGCAGTGGGCTTCACCTGGAAATCCACAGCAAATGCCAGCTGCTCCAGCTCCTGCCTGCTCAGCACATCGCTGGGGCTATCCCAGTTGATGCCTACATTTTTCACCGTTACGGTAATGAAGGCATCCGCCCGGTCATGAAGGAAATAGACATTGCCGCCCTTTTCCTGCACCATCAGGACTTCCTCTCCCCCCGGCAGGGTGAGGACGCTCTGCTGCGCCTCCTCCACATCCGCCACGGTTTGAATCACATCGCTGAAATAGTCCTTGTCCCGGTAGTCATATTGCAGCGTCATCTTATATTCCTGCTGCGTTCCCCGGTAAATCGCTTGGAAAGAAGCATTAAAGTTGCCGCATTCCACCACCCGGGCGCCCCCAAATTCCAGGCGCAGCACATCCCCATTGGCAGAAAGGCTGTCAATGCCCAGCTGCCGGGCGAACAAATCTCCGTCCCACATCTGGAAAATTTCCACATCCCCCGCCGGTTTCAGGTCATATTTCCGGCAAATCTCCTCCAGCTTGTCCAGCATTTCCTGGGAGGTGATGCCCATATAGTCGGCATATTCCTTCGGCTTGGTGAAATTTTCATCCGGGGCAGCGGTGCAGCTTTGTTTGTAGTCAAACCACTCCTGGGATGCCAGTTGGTTTCTGCTGCCCTCCGGGCCGGTCACGCTGAGATAGCGCATGACCTTCTCTGTGGGAGGGATTTTGGAGCCGTCCTCCCGGTAGCGTACCCCCTGGGTATAGGATTTGTCCGCCAGAAACAGCCCATCCATGCTCACCAAATATGCCGCCGCACAACCCACTGCCAACGTGGCTGCCAGTACTGCCGCAATCAGTCCCCTGCGCCAGTAGGTTTTGGGGGTACGGCGCTGCACCGTCTCATATTCCCCTTTTTCAATCAAATCGTCTCCCAAAAAGGCCAATGCCTTCTGTACATCCTTTTCATTCATAAATACATACCCTCCTTTTCCAAATATGTACGCAGCTTTTCCTTGATGCGGCCCAGCCGCATTTGAACGGCTCCCTCCGACAGTCCCAGCTTCCGGGCAATCTCCGCCACAGAATCCATATACCAATAGCGCCGGAGGAAAATCAGCCGATTCTCCCGGGGCAGTGTCCGCACGAAACTGTCCAGCGCCTGCCCCAGCACCCGGGACTCCATGTTCCGCAGCTGGCGGACATCCGGGATACAGCATTCCATTTCCTCCGTCAGGCGCACCACCTCTGCCTTCCGCTTTTGGGCATTTTTATGCTCCAGCTTGCCCAGGGCATCGTTCCGGCAGATTTTTGCCAGATAGGCAAACAGGTACCTGGGATTTTGGGGCGGGATGGAATTCCACGCCTTGAGCAATGTATCGCTGACACACTCCTCTGCATCCTGGGGATTTCCCACAATGTTCCTCGCCAGATGCAGCAGCCTTTTCCCATAAGCACTGTCCGCCTGGGAAATGGCATTTTCGTCCCGGTTCAGGAACATTGTCACAATTTGGGGTTCCTTCATATGCATCACCTCACTCATTTTTTGGGCCCTCACCCTATTAGACAGAAAGCACCCCGCATTCCTCACGGTGCTGCATAAAAATTCCCCCTGCGGAAGCGTCCGCAGGGGGCAGGTAGGATTTAGGTTAGTTTGCTTCGTCAATCAGGCCATAACCGCCGTCGTTTCTCTTGTAAACCACGGCGAAGGAGCCGCCATTGTCGGCATCCCGGAAGGCAAAGAAGCTATGCCCCAGCAGGTTCATTTGCAGGACGGCTTCTTCCCTGCTCATGGGGCGCATGTTGAAATGCTTGACACGGGTGATTTTGAAATCCTCTTCCGCTTCCTCGGGGGCGAAGGAGGTTTCCTCCTGCACGCTGCGGACGAAGGCATCCTGGCGCAGGCGCTTGGCCAAGCGGGTTTTGTTCTTGCGAATCTGGCCCTCGATGGTGGCAACCGCTGCATCAATGGAGGCAAACATATCAGAGGTGCTCTCGGATGCACGGAACCAGGTGCCCGCACCGTGGACAGTCAACTCTGCCTTATTCATGTTCTTCTCCACAGAAAATACAATCAAGGCTTCCGCATCCTCCTCGAAATAGCGCGCCAACTTGGTCACTTTTTTCTCGGCGTACTGATGAACCTTTTCGGGAAGCTTAACTTTCTTTTCACTGTACTGAAATTTCATATGCGGCAGCTCCTTTCATTCGTACCGGTTCTCCGGTGTACCTAAACTATACCACGGCGCCGCATTTTCGACAAGGGGTCAGGGGTCAATTTCGTCCTCATCGTCCAAAAGTTCTGACATGGTCATGTTATAGATAATCTCCGCCTTTTTCTCAAAGAGCCGCCCCAGCCGCACCGCCTGCCGCTGGTTGGGGGCCGTCAGCTCCAGGGTCATCAGGTTGCCGCTCTCATCGTCCAGGGCCATTATCACGGAGCATTCGCCGTTCTCCTGGGGAATTACCTGGGTCTTGACGAAGCTGCTCCGGCGGAGCTGGCGGTTGAAGCGGTTGACGGCGTTTTCCGCCTTGCAGCGGACGGTATAGGCAATGGAGTCCTGGGTCAGGGAGCCGTCTGCCCGGCCTTTTTCTGTAATTTCGTACAGGCCGTCTTCGGTTTCCGTCAGGTGTCCGGATTTGACCATCTGGGGAATGGCGGCACATACATCAAAATAGCTGACGCAGTCATCCTGGAAGCACAATTCATATATTTGCTGACTGGTGGCCGGGTAGCTGACTCTGGACATTACAAACAGGATCAGCACCTTGACATCCAGCATATCATGGATAAATCCCAATCGCTGCATCTTGATTCCTCACTTTCAGGGTACTACAAATTGCACACAACATCTCAATGTTATTATACCGGCTGAGCGCAAAAAATCAAGGGCAACGTCAAAATTCCCTTTGCCTCGCCGGTTTTCCCTGTCACCTTCCCCCGGGGAAATGCATATTCTGGAGCACAGGAGGGATGATTATGGGCAAACTGTTATTTTATCCCGTGGGATGCACACCGGCATGTCATGGAGCGGCGAAAGCACTGGCCCAGGCCGGGGTGGAGATTGCCGACCACATTACGCCGGAGGCCACCCATTTGCTGATGGACGTACCCAGCTTTTCCGGGGCAGGGGTGCTGAAAAGCGGGGCAAGGCTGGAGGAGCTTCTGTCCCTCCTTCCGGCGGGGATTACGCTGGTTGGAGGAAACATACCGGAGAAAACAGTGGCAGAGCACCCCTGCATAGACCTGTTGCAGGATGCGGCTTATCTGTACGAAAATGCGGCTCTGACCGCTGAGTGTGCCCTTCGGGTTGCGGGAGAAAAAATTGGATTTTCCTTCCGAGAGGCGCCGGTGCTGGTGGTGGGATGGGGGCGAATCGGGAAGCATTTATGCCGCCTGTTAAGGGGCTATGGGGCCCGGGTAACCGTCCTTTCCAGGAAAGCGGCGCATCTGGCCGAGGCTGCCTCTCTGGGGCTTTCGGCGCTGACACCCCAAGGGCTTGCCGAAAAAATCGGAGACTTCCGGCTTATTTTCAATACCGCTCCCGGCATGATGGTTCCCGCCCACATTGCCGCAAGCTGCCAGAGCTGCCTGAAAATAGATTTGGCCTCTGTCCCGGGCATCGGTGGGGCGGATGTGATTCAGGCCCGGGGGCTGCCCGGGCTCCATGTGCCGGAAAGTGCAGGAAAATTGATTGCCCGGACCGTGCTGCGGCTGACACAGGAGGGACGGACATGAATGTGGGATTTGCAATGTGCGGCTCCTTCTGCACCTTCTCTAAGGTGTTTCCGGTGATGGAGGCCATGGCGAAGGAGCATCGGGTATATCCCATTTTCTCCTTTGCCGCTGCCGCCACGGATTCCCGATTTGGGAAGGCCGAGGAATTCTTAGCCCAGGCAGAGGCCATATGCGGGCGGCCGGTAATCCGGACCATAGCGGATGCCGAGCCCATCGGCCCGAAGCGGCTGCTGGACTTGCTGGTGGTGGCCCCCTGTACCGGCAACACTCTGGCAAAACTCAGCCGGAGCATAGCCGACACCCCGGTTACCATGGCCGCCAAAAGCCATTTGCGCAACGGGCGGCCGGTGCTGGTGGCTGTATCCACCAATGACGGCCTTGCCGGGGCAGCGGAAAACCTGGGGCGGCTGCTGGCCCGGAGGCACTACTACTTTGTCCCCTATGGCCAGGATGACCCCGAGAGGAAGCCCACCTCCCTGGTGGCCCACTTCGACAAGATTCCGGAGGCTGCCGCACTGGCCCTGGCAGGAAAGCAGATGCAGCCCCTACTGGTTTGAGTACCCAATAAAACAGCTCCGGACATCCCTGGTGCCCGGAGTTCTGTTTTATACGCACAGCCTATGGGGTGCATTCCGGAAGCATCGCCGCTAAGCCCCGCACCGGGAATGCAAAAAGGCAGGGCATCCGACCGGGACGCTCTGCCTTTGTAAATTACAGCTGGGTATAGAATTCCTCCAGGAGTGCCGCCAGTGCTTCCGGCGACTGGGTGTTCACCTGATGGCCGGCCCCCGGGACCTCCTTCAGCACGGCATTGTCCAGAATAGCTGCCAGCTCCCCGGCGGCCTTTTTGTTGGCACCGTCCTTCTCCCCGCAGACAATCAGGGTGGGGCAGGAAACCTTTTCCAGAGAAGCGCTGAAATCCAGTGCGGCCGCCGTTTTGCACAGGGCCACAAAATCCGCCTTCTGAAAACCGGTCTGCCGGAACTGGGATTCCGGCATCAGCCGGAACACGAGATTTTGCAGCCACAGCAGCTTTTTGGGCATTTTGTATTGGGGGGCAATCAAAACCAGCGCCCCCACCTTGCCGGGATGGTCGATGGCATAGTTCAATGCCAGCACTGCCCCCAGGGACAGGCCGCACAGGGTGAGCTCGCCATCTATCTTATTGCACTGCTGTGAGAACGCCTGGTACAGGCTGGAATAGCTGACCTCCCGCCCCCTGAGCAGCGCCACCAAATCCGGGCAGCTATTGTCCCCGTGGAGGGTGATTTTTTCCAGCACCGGCTTCCAGCTGTCCGCCGTCTGCCCCAGGCCATGCAAATAAATCGTGTGCATTCTCTGCCGCCTCCTGCTTTTAGACCAGCTTCTTCAGCTCCTCTGCTAGGTCGGTACGCTCCCAGGGCCGATTGTCCACGCCAAAGTGGCCGTTGGCAGCCGTTGCAGCGTAGATGGGGCGGCGCAGGTCAAAGCGCTGGATGATACCGGCGGGGGTCATATCCACCGTCTGGCGCAGCAGCTCGGTCATCCGCTCCTCTGGGATGCGGCCGGTGCCGAAGGTCTCCACCCGGACGGAGACAGGCTCCGCCACGCCGATGGCGTAGGCCAGCTGCACCTGCACCTGGGTTGCCAGACCGGCAGCCACCAGGTTCTTTGCCATATACCGGGCCAGATAGGCGGCACTGCGGTCCACCTTGGTGGGGTCCTTGCCGGAGAAGGCACCGCCGCCGTGGGAGAAATAGCCGCCGTAGGTATCCACAATAATCTTTCTGCCTGTCAGGCCGGTATCGCCGTTGGGGCCGCCGATGACGAAATTGCCGGTGGGGTTGATGTAGACATGCTTCACATCCTCCATGCGGAAGCCGTATTTGGCCAGGACGGGAGCAATCACTTCCTCCGCCACGTACTTACGCAGATCTTCCATCCGGAAATCCCGGCTGTGCATCACGGAGACCACCACGGTATCCACGCCCACCACGTTGCCCGCTTCGTCGAACTCCACGCTCACCTGGGTCTTGCCGTCGGCACGGAGCAGGTCGGTGGACTGGATGCACTGGCTCAGCCGGTTGCTCAGGGCCCGGGCCAGGGCAATGGGCATGGGCATCAGCTCCGGGGTCTGGGTGCAGGCGCCGCCGAACATCATGCCCTGGTCCCCTGCGCCGCCCACCTGGTCATTGGTGCCCATGGCGATGTCGGCAGACTGGGTGTGGATGCGGCACTGAATCTCCACCGTGTCGGCATCGAAGCCGTCGCCGGGGTAGACATAGCCGATTTTCCGGATGGCCTCCCGGGCCACGCTGGGATAGTCCACCACAGCCTTGGTGGTGATTTCGCCACAAATCAGGCAGAAATCGGTGGTGACCATGGTCTCACAGGCCACCCGGGAATTGGGGTCCTGGGCCAGGCAGGCATCCAGGATGGCATCGGAAATGGAGTCCGCCACCTTGTCGGGATGGCCGTTGGTAACGCATTCGGAGGTAAATAATCTTTTTTCCATTTTTTGTTCCTTTCTCTTTACATTGGTGTCTAAAAGCCTGCAAGAAACAAAAAACCGCACACCGAAGATTCGATGTGCGCATCTATCGAATCCTCATCTTTCGTTGCCGCCGGATTTAGCACCTTGAATAACAGGTTGCTGGGTTTCATCGGGCCGTTCCCTCCACCACTCTTGATAAGGCTTATATGCAGTTTTAGGTTTCAGGCCCATTATACCCCTCTTTTGCAAATTGTCAAGTACGCACGAAACTTTCCTCTATTGTTCACAAATACGATATGGACTTTTTGCCATGCGGCTGGTAGAATGGATAGAAAGCAGTTTTAGGAGTTGATTTGTTTGAAAAATCTGCGCAGAAAATTCGAACGGTTCTGCCTGCGGAACCGGAACAAGGGCATCCCCAACCTGATGCTCTATATCTGCATTGGCAATGCGGCTGTGTATCTGATGAGCATGTTTGCCCAGAACAACTTTCTGTACTACATGCTCTGCTTTGACCGGACCCGGATTCTCCAGGGACAGGTATGGCGGCTGGTAACCTATCCGCTGACCATGAACGCCGGTATGGGGGGCGGAATGAGCATTCTGCTGGTGGCCATCAGTCTGTTCTGCTATTATTCCCTGGGTATGGTAATTGAGCGCAGCTGGGGAACGCTGAAATTCAACCTGTTCTATCTCTCCGGCGTGGTGATGATGGACATCTTCTGCATGTTCTTCCCAAATTGCCGGGCCGATGTGTATTATCTGAACCTGAGCCTGCTGCTGGCTTACTCCACCATGTTCCCGGACAATACCTTCCTGTTTATGATGATTATTCCCATCAAGGCCTGGATGCTGGCCCTGTTCGACCTGGCCCTGGTGCTGCTGGGCATGGTGCAGTCCCGCTTCCCCTACAGCCTGTTCCCTCTGATTGCCCTGGCCAACTATTTCCTGTTCTTCGGTGCGGATGTGCTGAACCTCTTCCCCAGGGGATTTCAGCAGAAGCTATACCGGCTCTTCCGGAGAAAGCCCAAGCAGCCCAAGGTGATTCCCTTCCAATCCGGCCAGAAGCCCCAGGAGCCGCAGCAGAGCTATAACCACCGCTGCACCGTCTGCGGCCGGACGGATGTGAGCAATCCGGAGCTGGAATTCCGCTACTGCTCCAAGTGCAAGGGCTACTACTGCTATTGCCAGGACCACATCAACAACCATGTGCACATTCAGTGACAGGAGGGGCTAGGGATGCCAAAATATATCATGGCGCTGGACTCCGGCACCACCTCGAACCGGTGCATTCTCTTTAACCGGGCGGGAGAAATCTGCGCCGTCGCCCAAAAGGAATTCACCCAGATTTTCCCCCAGCCCGGATGGGTGGAGCACGATGCGGATGAGATTTTCGAAACCCAGCTGGCCGTGGCACGGCAGGCACTTTCCAGCATTGGCGCCAGTGCGGCGGACATTGCCGCCATCGGCATCACCAACCAGCGGGAAACCACAATTCTTTGGAATTGCCGCACCGGGCAGCCCATAGGCAACGCCATTGTGTGGCAGTGCCGCCGAACCACCGAAATCTGCACCCAACTCCAAAGCGAGGGGCTGACCCAGCCCATTCGGGAAAAGACCGGGCTGGTCATCGACCCCTATTTCTCCGGCACCAAAATTCACTGGATGCTGAAGCATATACCCGGGGCCCGGGAAATGGCAGACCGGGGGGAGCTGCTGTTCGGCACCGTGGAAACCTGGCTGATTTGGAAGCTCACCGGCGGAAGGGCCCATGTGACGGACTACTCCAACGCCTCCCGCACCATGCTGTTTAATATCCACACCCTGCAATGGGACGAGGATATTCTCCGGCGGCTGGAAATCCCCGGCTCCCTGCTTCCCACCCCCATGCCCTCCAGCTGCTGCTACGGGCTGACGGAGCCCCAGTTCTTTGGCGCTCCCATCCCCATTGCCGGGGCGGCGGGAGACCAGCAGGCGGCGCTGTTCGGCCAGGCCTGCTTCACCTCCGGGGACTCCAAATGCACCTATGGCACCGGTGCGTTCCTGCTGATGAACACCGGGGAAAAGCCCATTCTCTCCGACAATGGCCTGGTGACCACCATCGCCTGGGGGCTGAACGGACAGGTCAGCTACGCCCTGGAGGGCTCTATTTTTGTGGCCGGTGCCGCCATCCAATGGCTGCGGGATCAGCTGCATCTGATTGAAACGGCGGCGGACTCCGAATACCTGGCAAAGCGGGTGCCGGACACCAACGGCTGCTATGTCGTCCCCGCCTTCACCGGACTGGGGGCTCCCTACTGGGATGCCTATGCCCGGGGAGCCATTGTGGGGCTGACCCGGGGCGTAAACCGGAACCACATCATCCGGGCCACCCTGGATTCCATTGCCTACGAAATTCACGATGTACTCTCCGCCATGGAGGCCGATGCCGGTATCCGGCTGTCCTCGCTGAAGGTGGACGGAGGGGCTTCCGCCAACAATTACCTGATGCAGACCCAGGCGGACATCAACGCTGCCCCGGTGGACCGCCCCAAGTGCGTGGAGACCACCGCAGCCGGTGCCGCTTATCTGGCCGGGTTGGCTGTGGGCTTCTGGAGTGACCAGGCCCAGCTTCGGGCCATCCGCCAAACCGACCGCATCTTCCGGCCCCGGCTGGAGGAGCCCCAGAGAAATGCCCGGCTGGCCGGTTGGCGGAAGGCCGTCCGCTGCACCCGGGGCTGGGCAGAGGACCCGGGGGAATAAAGGCCCCTTCGTTCTGTTTGTCCCGGGGGCGCATAGGATATTCCATACATCTGAAACATGAGGTGGTCGTATGGAACCTGTTGCAGCCCGAAACCAAGTTACATTGTGCGGGAGCCTGTTGGCGCTCCCCCAGCTTTCCCACGAAAATCACGGCAAGCGGTTTTTTCGATTTCTTTTGGAGGTTCCCCGGCTCTCCGGTGTGGTGGACACCCTACCGGTGATTGCAGAGGATACCGTGCTGAACACCCTGGATTTGTCCGGCGGAAGTCTGCTGTGCGTCCGGGGGCAGGTGCGCTCCCACAATCTCCGGGAAAACGGAAGGCGGCATCTGTCCGTCTTCGTCTTCGCCTCCGGAATTGCCGCCACCGAGGGGGAAACCGTCAACCGGGTACAGCTGGACGGCATCCTGTGCCGGGAGCCAACCTACCGGCGTACTCCCCTGGGCCGGGAAATCTGCGACGTGATGCTGGCGGTGCCCCGGGCCTTTCACCGGGCCGACTATCTGCCCTGCATTCTGTGGGGGAAGGTTGCCGCCCAGGCGGCGGACTGCGGCGTAGGCTGCCGTATGCTGCTGGACGGACGGCTGCAAAGCCGCATCTATACCAAGCTCACCGACCAAGGCCCGGAGGAGCGGACAACCTATGAAGTCTCCGCCCTCACCGCCGAATTTCCCCCGGCACAGGAGGAAAGCACCTAAAATAGAGAGAAAGGACACCCATGGAAGAGAAAGTTGTCTCCATTATTGCGCTGCTGAAGCAGCGCTATCCCGCCGCCCTGTGCGCGCTGCACTATGAAAAGGACTACGAGCTGATGATTTCCGTCCGCCTGTCCGCCCAGTGCACCGACGCCCGGGTAAACCAAATCACGCCGGCGCTGTTTGCCGCCTACCCCACCCTGGAGGCCATGGCCAATGCAAACATTGCCGATGTGGAAAATTATGTCCGCTCCTGCGGCTTTTACCGCCACAAGGCCCGGGACATTGTTCTGGCGTGCCAGATGCTGCTGTCCGATTTTGGCGGCAAGGTTCCCGGAACCATGGAGGAGCTGCTGCGGCTCCCCGGCGTGGGGCGGAAGACCGCAAATCTGCTGCTGGGGGATATCTACCATGTGCCGGGGAGCGTGGTATGCGACACCCACTGCATCCGCATCTGCGGGCGGCTGGGCCTGAGCACCGGCAAGGAGCCGGAGAAGGTGGAGCAGCAGCTGCGCAAAATCCTGCCGCCGGAGGAATCCTCGGACTTCTGCCACCGGATGGTGCTGTTTGGCCGGGAGATTTGCACCGCCCGCAGTCCCCGCTGCGGCGAATGCCCTCTGAGCATGTACTGCACCGTCGGCGCACCTCAGGACTAACCCAGAATACCTGTCCCCCCTGCCGCATACACTGCGGACAAGGGGGGATTTTTTTGCCGCAAGTCAAACCGATTTTCTACCGTGCACTGCTGCTGACCGGCGTGAACCTGCTGCTGCGGGTGGTGGGGACCTCCTTCCAAGTATACCTATCCCGCCACATCGGTGCTGCCGGGATTGGATTGTTACAGCTGGTGCTGTCCCTGGGGAATCTGGCCATGGTGGCAGGCATTGCAGGAATCCGCACCGCAACCATGTACCTGACGGCAGAGGAGCTGGGCAAGGGGAAGCCCCAAAATGTGGGGCGCATTCTCTCCGCCTGCTTTCTGTATGGCATTTTGTCCAGCGGTGCCGTGGCGGCGGCGCTGTTTTTCAGTGCGCCCCTGCTGGCCCGGCGGTGGATTGGAAATTCTCTGACCGTCCCTGCCCTGCGGCTGTTTGCGGCTTTTCTCCCGGCGGTGTGCCTCAGCGGGGTGATGAGCGGATATTTTACCGCCGCCAACCGAATCGGAACGCTGGCCGCCGTGGAGGTGGCCGAGCAGCTGTGCTCTATGGCCGTCACTCTGACCGCCCTGACCCTCTGGGCCGGGAAGGATGTGGAGCGTGCCTGCCTGTGCGTGGTGCTGGGGGGCGGTGTCAGTGCCTGGGTCACGCTGGCCCTGCTGGTATGGCTGCGCCTGAGAGAGGGAAGCGAATTGGGAGCCCCCATCCCGGTTCGCCGCCGTCTGCTCCATGCTGCGCTCCCTCTGGCGGGAGCGGACGTGGTGCGCTCGGGAATCAGCACCACCGAGAATCTGCTGGTGCCCAAGCGGCTATCCCTGTTCCCGGGGGAGGCAGACCCTATGAGCGCCTTTGGCCGCATCAGCGGCATGGTGTTTCCGGTGATGATGTTTCCTGCCTGCATTCTCTTTGCATTGGCAGAGCTGCTGATTCCGGAGCTGGCCCGGTGCAACGCCGCCGGAAAGCGGAGCCGGATTCAATACCTGGTGCAGAAGGGGCTGTGGTCGTCCATGCTGTATGGCATGTTTTTCGGCGGGCTGATTTTTCTGTACGCCCGGCCCCTGTGTCTCCGGCTCTACCAAAACGAAGAGGCCGGGAGGAATCTGCAATTTTACGCCGTCATGGTTCCCTTTCTCTACTGCGATGCCATCACTGATGCCATGACCAAGGGGCTGGGCCAGCAGCGGGTTTGCGTGCGGTATAATATCATCACATCGTTTCTGGATGTGGCCTTTCTTTTTCTGCTGCTGCCGGTTTATGGGATGAAGGGATACTTTTTCAGCTTTCTGGTGACCCATCTGCTGAATTTCCTGCTGAGTATGCGCAGGCTCTGCCGCATCTCCGGCTACCGCATTCCCTTCGCCACCCCCGCCCTGGCCGCCAGTGCCGGGCTGCTGGCTGTCCGGCTCTCCGCCCTGCTGCGGCTGCGGCTCAGCTACATTCCCATTTTCCTGCTGCTGCTCAATCTCTTTGGCGTTCTGGGAAAACAGGAGCTGCTTTGGATGCGGCAGCTGCTTTCGCTGACCGGAAGAAAGCGGCAGGCCAAGGCGGCGGGCTAGGGCAGCGGTGCATTGGTTTCCCCCAAAGGGATTGACCTGACAAAGGGCGGCACTTATAATATAGAAAACGGTGGCCATGGGAGGTGGGGCATATGAAAAAGAAATTGCAGTATCTTCTTGTGCTGCTGGGGATGCTGGCAGGGGGAGCCCTGGTGCTTGCCTGGTGCAGCGGGCTTTTTTCCCGGCAGGAGGCCGCCCCGGAGGGCTTGCAGATTTGCTTCGCCCGGGACAGGGTCACAGCCAGTGCCCAGGGGGTGTCGGCTGCTATGGATGCGCCCCTGCCTGCTGTGCTGGGCACTGCCGCAGTGGAGCCGGTGGGCGGGGCCCTCCGGCTGCTTCAGGGGGAGATTGCCATTTTATACGTCCCGGAGGGGGCGGAAATTCCGGCTGTCCCTGCCGCCGTGCTTGCCTGCTATGGGAACGGTCTTTCCCGGGAAACCCTGGAAGCCGTGGGGGCAAGCTGCGTTCTGCTCCTGTCCCGGGAGGCTCCGGAGGCGGACACCCTGCATCTGCTGGACAGCTGCTGCCCCCGGGTTTTCCGGGGGGATTTGCAGGGGGATATCACCCTGACCACCGACGGCACCCACATCTTCCTCACCCCGGAAAAAATGGCTTCCAGCGAAGAGATTTTTCCCCAACGGAAACGTCTCACGCTGGAAGCCAAGGAGCTTCCGGATTTCTATGTTGTCAATCAGCATTCCAAGGTCTTCCATTTTGCCTACTGCCCCAGCGTGGAGCAGATGAAGGAAACCAACCGGCTGTATTCCTTCGGCACCCGGGAGGAATTGCTGAAAAGCGGATACAAGCCCTGCGGCAGCTGTCAGCCGTAAATCAGCCCACAGCCCGGAGATACTCCCGATGGATTTCCGCCGAAACGGTCTGACCATCCAGGGAGACAAAGGACTCCGTGGAGGTGGTGAACTCATTGGCCCAATCCGCCAGGCTCTCCCACCGGCACTGGGTGAATTCGCCCTGGGCATCAAAATAGAATTTCACAGAGCGAACCGGGGTCTTATCCCCGTCGTCGTCATAGCCTATTACAATGTAGGAAATGCACTCCCCTGTCTCGTCCGCTCTCCGGCCCAGGTAGCGGGTGCTGTGACGATTCCATGCACTGGTGACCATGACAGGGGTAACCACCCAGCCGGGCTCCTCGCAGGGCTGCCAGAGGATTTCCCCCGCTTCGTCCTCGTGTCCGGCATTGCTGAAAATGGTATCCTCCGCAGCCAGCAGCGCCTTCCGGTAGAAGCCGTCCTGGTCTGTCTCGGTAATCACCATGCCCCGGTCTTCATCCCACAGGTATTGGGTTGTGGTGACAATTCCATTGCACTCCCGGCGGCAGGAAATCCACCGGCCATCTTCGCCGGAAAAATCCGCTTTTCCCATAACGGCAGCGCATTTCAGATAGTCCGCCTCCTCCTGGGACAGCCCAGCCCCCTGGTTCAGTGTGAACGTATCCACGCAGGCACGCAGCCATGCACCGGCCCCCTCGAAGGCCTCCATGGGGTAGGCCTGAATCAGGGCGTATGTCACATTTTCCGCCGTGTAGAAGCTGGCCTCCAGCAGATTGTTCCGGCCGTCCATACCGCCCAGGCCCCCCTGCTTGTCCTCCACCAGGTCATACTGGGGCCAATTTGCCCGCACCCAGCGCTGGGCTGCCGCCAGGTCCTTCCCGGCCAGAGTGGCAATGTGAAGCCAGATGTCTTCATTTTCCCCATATTCCAGGGTATCCGTAAGGATGCCGTCCAGCACCTCCTGGCTTCCAAAGGGCCAGCCGCTTTCCGGCAGGTACACGGTATACCCCCGGCGGACAATCTGCTCCAGCTTACAGGGCACTTCCTCCCCCTCGATATTCAGGGTGACGGTTTTGTATTGGCGCAGCGATGCCCCAAGCCCGATTCCTCTCAGCAATTCCCTGGCTGCATCCTCTCCCGTAATTTCGGCATTGATCCAGGTGTCATAGACCACGTCTCCCAGGACGTCGAAATGGTGGCTCCGGGCCAGGGGCGGCAGCTGGTCCCCCTCCGGCAGCCGCCGGAAGTCTGCATACCAGCCGTCCCCGAAATCCGACATTGCCCCGCCCTGCATCAGCGTCTCATCCTCGTAATCCGGGATGCCCACATCCTCCAGCCAGAAATACCACTTGTCGTAGGGGTCGTACACCCCCGCCGGAATCGGATAGGCAATGACCCCGCCCACAATTTCGCTGCCATTGGAAATGACGGCATTGCCATTCTGCTGGAATACGGAATAGCCCTGGGGCAAATCAAAATCAAATTCGGTGTCCCCCACCGGAATGGTTGTGCTCACGGCCCATGCCCTCGGCGGGAAAATCATCAGCACCGCCAGACACACGGCCATCAGAATCAGGCTTGCCCACCAGCCGTACTTTCCGCCGGTTTTCTCATACTTCTTCACAGGAATGCCTCCTTTGCATTATTTTTCCATAACTTCACTCTAACAAATGTGGCCGGGCTTGTCAACATACCCCGGCCACTCTTAATAAAAGCCTAAGAAAACCCGGGTAAACCAAGCCCCCGGCAGCCGGGGGGGCTGCCGGGGGGATCAGTCGGATTGGTCAGGCCGCTGCCAGAACTGCGCAGATACGGATTTCCTTAGCCGTCTCGCTGAGGTCGAACTGGCCGTCGTCTGCCACGGTGATATGCACCTCGTAGAGGGTGTCGGCATCCAGGGTCTCGGGGGTGTCTCCCAGCTCGGTTTGCAGATGCCACATGGCGGCGGGAACCTCCGCCAGTTTCCCCTCGGGCGTGTAGGCGTACAGCTTCAGGGCGGCGGCATCGCCGGTGAGGCCATTCATGCGCAGGGCCACCACCGTACTGGGATGGACATTTTCAACGGTAACGGTATTCAGCCAACCGGTGACGGTGCCCTGGCCGCCGTCTGTCTGGAACTGCGCCTGGGTCAGGACATTGCGGTGGGCCATATCCAGATTCACCCGGCGATAGGGCATCTCCGGCAGGTAGACGAAGCGGTCCTGCAGCCGCAGCAGCTCCAGATAGCCGGTGGGGCAATACAGGCTGTTGCCGCTGCTTCCGGCATACATACCGATGGCCATATTGTTATAACCGAACTTGCTGGCCACGTCCATGGTAAACACGGTCTCGCCGGTTTCAAAATCCAGCATGATATACTGCCACATGCCGGTGCTCAAATCCTGCACATAGCCGTAGACATAGCCGGTGGCAGTGGACAGCTTCATCATGGAGGTATCCCGCAGGTCGTTCCTGCACCAGACGCGCTTCATCTCATAGCCGCTGTCGGTCTTGATGGTGTCCACCCGCTCCACGCCGGGCATAATCATGGCGTTGCCCTTGGTCAGCCAGTTGATGTCGTAGATATTGGCATAGCTCTGGATGGAGGAATCGCTGTCCTTGGCGGCCAGCTGGGCGCTGCCGGCACCGAACCAGTTGCACACAATGGTGCTGACGGTGCCCTGGCCGTTGTCATAGACAATGGCAGAGTTTTCCACGGTGACAGGGCCCTCCACCTCGTCAAGAACCGGCATACTGGCAACCACCTGGCCGGTCTTCATATCCAGAGCCAGCAGGTTCACCGGGTTCTGATTGTCGGTGAACATTACCAAATCCTTTGCAAGGGACGGGGAGCAGCCGCTGCCCCAGGCCAGGCCGCCGCCGGTGGTCTGGTCGCCGGGGGCGCTGTCCTTGGCACCTGCGCTTTCATAGGGGGTGCACCACACCTGCTGGATGCCGCCGTCGGCCCGAAGCAGGTAGCAATTCAGGTTGGTCAGAATCACTGCGCCGTCCTTGCAGGAGGCGATGCCGTTTTCCACGCCCTCGCCGGGGGTCAGCTGGTAGACATATACCGCCTGGGACAGGTCTGCCTCGCCGCCGCTGAGGATTTCGTCAATGGCCTCCCGGGCGATGTAGCCCATGGCACCCAGCTGCTCCCGGTCGGGGTAGATGCGGAAGCCGCCGGTGGCAAACCAGAGATTGCCCTCATAGTCGAAGACCACGGACAGCAGATTCTGGTCCAGGGTCTTCCCCAGGGCAGCCTCTGCCGCAGCCTTGACGTCGATGTCCAGCAGCTTCTCGAACTCCGGCAGGACATTGCCCGCCTCGTCGGTGGCCTTGAGCATCAGCACATGGTTGTTGCTGGTGGGGCAGACAATCCGGTTGGCCTCGTCCACAAAGGAATAGGAGCTCTGAATCACATATCCGCCGCCGTCATGCTGCTTGGGGGAGAAATAGCCCAGGGTTTTCGCCTCCTGTGCGTCAATATCCCGGATGGCAATGCCCCCCAGCAGGGGAACCACCGCATGGTTATAGGCATCGAAGAAAACCGCAGGAGAGGCGTTGGCATTGGTCTTTTCGTAGGAGACATTGATTTCGGGGTAGATGCCCAGGGGCAGCACCTGGTCGGTGCTGTCGGTGTTGTAGCAGTCGTGATGAATGTTGGCATCACTGTCGGCCATGTAGGGATTCACGTCCATGGCCTTGGGGGTCAGGGACTTGATGGGCAGGGCAGCCGCATGCCCCGTGCAGCCGACCACCGCCGCCAGAGCCAGGGTCAGGGCAATCCGTTTGACCATTGATTTTTTCATTGATTCAGTTCCTCCTCAATATACTGTTCTTCTTTGCTCCGGCTTCGCTTCTGCGCCGGAACCAGGCAGAAAGGCCCTCTCGGAGTGCTTCGCCGCTTACCGGCTCCATCAGAAAATAGTCCACCCGCAGCCGAAACGCATGCAGAGAAAAATCCAGGTCACTGCACCAGATAACGCCGCAGCCGGGATACAGCGAGCAGAAATGCTCCACTGCGTTCAGCCCCGCCACCCCCGGCAAAGCAATCACCGCACTGGTGGGCTCTGCTTTCCGGGCCGCTTCAAACAGCTGCTCCTGATTCCGGAACAGCTCCATCTGCGGGAAAATACCGCGTTCCGTGCAGAACTGGTTGATCTGCTCTGCATAATTACGGGCAGCCTCTTCCGATTCTGCCAATACTGCAATGCGATACACACGCGCACTCCTTTCCGTCAAGCCATATCTGATTTTTATTATAAAGGAGAAGGGATTTTTTTCAATCCGTTTGGCACGAACAGGCGGAAAACGGCACGAATTGTTTTTATTGACCGTGGATTATTCCGGGAAAGTGTGCTATAGTTAGCGTGGTATTTTATGCAGAGGAGGGGATTCGCCGTGCGAATCGCCATTGTGGACGATATGGCCCAGGAGCGGCAGCTTCTGCGGCAGCGGCTGGAGCATTCGCTGGAAGCCAGGGGTATCCGTGGGGAGCTGACGGAATTTGAATCCGGCGAGGCATTCCTGGAGGCCGCCCGGCAGCAGCGGTTCACCGCCGCTTTTCTGGACATCTATATGGACGGCATCAGCGGCATTGCAGCCGCCACGCAGCTGCGGCAATTTGACCCGGAGTGTCTGCTCATCTTTTCCACCACCTCCACCGACCATGCCCTGGAGGGCTTTCGGGTGCGGGCCATGCATTACCTGGTAAAGCCCTATGCCCAGAAGGATGTCTCCCAGCTGATGGAGGAAATTCTGGCCCGGATTCCCCAGCCGGACCGATGCATTCCGGTAAGAACCAACGGCAGCGAGGTGCAGCTGCAGCTAAGGGACATTGTCTACGCAGAGCATTTTTCCCATCTGATTCACATTCACACCACCTTCGGGAAGGTTCTGATTACCCGGCAGTCCTTCGGCGAGTTCACCGCCCCGCTGAAGCAGGAGCCACGCTTCTTCCAGTGCAGCCGGGGTGTGGTGGTCAATCTGGAACATGCACTGGATTTTGACGGAACCTGTTTTGCCCTGGAGGGTGGAGGCTCCGCCCAGGTCAGCCGGGAACTGTGCAAAGCCGCCCGGCAAGCCTTTATGGATTTTCTGTTTCAAAGGGGGCGGGGGTGATGCAGACCTTCTGGCGGTGTGCCCTGGAGCTTTCCGTCTCCGTTCCTGGGATGCTGCTGGCCTATCTGCCGGTCAGCGCCTATCTCAGGCAGCGGCCCCGGCGGCTTGCGGCCTGGATGCTGCCCCTGCTGGTGGGGCTGTGCGCCGCCGGAAGCCTCGCCTGCGGCTATTGGGGGCTCTCCACCGTCGCCGTCGTGCTGATTTCCATGCCGGTGCTCATCGGCCTGTACATGCATACCCTGCGTCTCTCCTTCTGGAAGACCGGAAGCGTCGCCCTGTCGGTATATGCGGTTTTCGCCTGTCTGAACAGCATTTCCCGGGGAATTGATGCCATAATCCACCCGGCCACGGCGGACCCGCTGCTGCTCTCCGCCGCCGCAGGAATCCTATACTGTCTGCTGTGCTGGGCGTTTGTCCTGCTGGCCTGGCACCCGGCGGCCAACGCAGCCAAAACCCTGGTGGAGGATGACAATTTTGCCCAGACCTGGTATGTGTTCTGGGTGCTGCCCCTGGTGTTTATCGGGCTGAATCTGTTTATGGTGCCCCGGTATCCCGGCACCCTGCAAACCGGGCGCATACTGCCATGCTACATTGTCGTCAGCAGTACCCTGCTGGTGCTGCTGGTGCTGTTTTACGGCGTGTTCTTCATGATGGCCACCAGTCTGAACCGGAATGCCAAGCTCCAGCAGGAGAACCATTTCCTGTCCATGCAGCAGGCAAGGTACGAAAATCTTCAGGCCTCCATGGACGAAGCACGCCAGGCCCGGCACGACCTGCGGCACCACTTCACCCGGCTCTCCGCCATGGCGCAGGAGGGGCAGCTAGAGGAAATCAAACGCTATCTGTATGCCGCCACCAGCCGGATTCCCAGCCTGGATATCCGCTTCTGCGACAACGGCCCGGTGGACAGCGTTATTGGCTACTACTGCTCCCTGGCCCGGCGGGAGGACATTCCCTTCCACGCCCGGATTGATTTGCCGGAGACATTGCCGGTGGACGAAATCGACATGTGCCTTGTGCTCTCCAACCTGCTGGAAAACGCCCAGGAGGCCAGTCTGCGGACAGCCCCCCGGAGCCGGCAGATTGACGTGGCGGCCTACCTCCATTCCTCCCGGATTGTCTTAATCCAGGTGACCAACGCCTTCGGGGGAGAGATACGGGAAAAGCAGGGGGTGTTCCAGTCCTCCAAGCGCAGGGGCAGCGGCGTGGGAATCCAATCCGTCCGCCGCATCGCCGAAAAAAGCGGCGGCGCCAGCTCCTTCACCCACCAGGACGGGATATTCACCGCCAAAGTAATGCTGCGGGGATAAATCCGGCAGAAGGGGCTGACAGCTCGTCGCCACGGCCATTTCCCTTGACGGTATAATTCAATGCACATCCGCCTGTACCCATAGCTGTATTTCATATGGCAATACCCCCAATACCGGGTGTCCAGTATTGGGGGTACATATCATGCCCAGGGGGGGCTTTGACAGACTGAAAATCCGTCTTTTGCATATTTTTCCGGTACTGTCTTTTCAAAGGCAATAGATTGTTTAAGGTTCAACTCCGGACATCTGATTTCTGCAGGAACTCCTGATAAAGACTGTATAACACTGCACAGACCGGAACGCTGAAAAGCATCCCCAGGACGCCAAACGCCCTACCCCCAATCGTAACAGCCATCAGCACAAGCAGTCCGGGCAGGCCGACCGATTTTCCGACAACTTTTGGATAAATCAGATTGCCCTCTACCTGTTGGAGAATCAGCAGATAAACAATAAACCACACCGCTTTGATGGGCTCCGCCAACAGAATCAGAACTGCGCCAAGGCCGCCGCCAAGCCATGCGCCAAAAATCGGCACCAAGGCGGTAACAGCAACAAATGCAGAAACGGCACCGGCATAGGGAATCCTCAGAATCAGCATCCCAAAAAGGCAAAGAACTCCAATAATGACAGCCTCGGTAAGCTGTCCGCTGACAAAGTTGGTAAAGGTTTGGTTCGTCAGCGAAGCAATGCCCAGAAGCCGCTTTGCCCTCGTTTGCGGAAGCACCGTTGTAATCAGCTTTTTTAAGTGGGCTACAACCACTTCTTTTTTTGCCAGCAGATACAGCGCAAAAACGAACGCCAAAAGCACATCAACCAAGCCGGAAAGGATGGAGGTTGCCGCACCCCAAGTTACCGTAATGATTCCGCTGCCTTCATCGTTGATAAAGGCCGTAATTTTCTCCATCAGCAGATCGGCGTCGATTGCATATTCCGGCAAAACGATGTTGTACTTTGCTGCAAAGTGAACAGTATCTGCCCACCAGCACCCAATTTCATCAACATAAAACGGAATGTTCTGAATAAACTCGTCGCCGGATTCCCGCAGACTCGGAATCATCATAAACACTACGGCAAACAAAATCCCAAACACAAGAACAGCACTTAAAGTGAGGCAAACGGGTCTGGCCAGCTTTGCAGGGGCTTTTTTGCATACCTTGTTCCAGCAACGTTCAAGTGGATTAAGGACGACATTGATTAGAAAAGCGATACCTCCACCAATTAGAAACGGCGAGAACAGCGAGATCACTTTTCCGAGAAATTCCATTACGGCATCAAGGTTAATTAAAGCCCAAGCAAAAAGAATAATCAGTAGCAATGCGCAAATGATGTATCGAACAATGCTTTTGTCGAGCGGCCTGTTCTCCGGCGGTGCAGCAATATCGTGCTGTTTGGTATCAGTACCCTGTGTTTTTTTCGCCATATCCCCTCCACATTGTTATTGCGCACACTCTAAACTGGAGTCACATTGCTTGACGGTAATGGACGACACTCTGTACGCACTCAGCTCAGAAACCGTAATCTCCAGATGTTGAAAATGAAAAGATTCCCCCTTGACCGGGACTCTGTTTAGTTGCTCCATGACCCATCCGCCAACGGAAACGCTGTCAGATTCCAGCTTAATATCAAAGAATTCCTTGAAATCTTCCAGACTGACGGAGCAATCGACACGATAGATGTTTTCTCCCAGCTTTTCAAAATCTTCCTCTACCTCGTCGTGTTCGTCCCAAATCTCACCCACCAGTTCTTCCAGAATGTCCTCCATGGTAACAATACCAAGCGTCCCGCCAAAATCATCCACAACAACAGCAATGTGGGACTTCTGACGCTGGAGCATTTTCAAAATATCCCGGATTTTTGTATGCTGATAGACAAACAGCGGTTCCGTCATGATTTCCGCAATGGGCTGCTCCGTCATCTTGCCGTTGATGTAGAAGTCCTTCTGATGAAGAACGCCGACAACCTGGTCAATGGTATCCCGGTAGACCAGCAGGCGGGAAAAACGGGACTGGGTAAAGGCTCTGGCAATTTCCTCATGACTCTCGTTGACATTTACGGCCTCCAGCTCGATTCGGTGGGTCAGGATTTCCGCCGCAGTCAGCTCGCAGAACTCCAAAGCATTGCGCAAAAGTTCGCCCTCGTTTTCGTCAATGCCGCCGTCCTGCTCCACGTCCTCCTTGAAAAGGAGCAGTTCTTCGTGGGACATTTTTGTGCTGTCATCCGTCTTGAAGAAGCGGGAAACAAATTTTTTCCACTGGGAAAAGAGAAAATTCAGCGGCGTCAAAGCCCAAATCCAAAGGCGGATAAACGGTGCGCTGAACAAAGCAAACCGTTCAGGCGCATCCTTTGCAATGCTTTTCGGGGTGATCTCACCAAAAATCAGAACAACAATCGTAACAACCACTGTGGAGATCGTTGCACCGATATCGCCATAAATTCCCACGAACAGAAGCGTACCGATGGACGCAACCATGATATTTACGATATTGTTTCCGATAAGGATGGTAGAGATCAGCTTATCATAGTCCCCTGCCAGCTTGAGTGCCAGCGCCGCTCTCTTGTTTCCGTCATCTGCAAGGACTTTCAGCCGTGTTTTATTCAAAGACGAAAATGCCGTTTCTGTGGCACTGAAATAGGCGGACATGGCGATGCAGACCACCATTGCGAAAATGCTTCCAAAATAATTCATATAAAACTCCTTTATTGCCTATTCATATTATTGTTCCATGCGAAAAAAGACACACCTATACCCGATACCGCAGCAAAGGGCGTAGATATGCCACATTCGAACAGGCCATATAAGAGCATTTGTCGGTTTCGTCGCTACTGTCGTATTCCACGAAAGGTTCCTCCTTTTCCTTGCACACCTATTGACCGCATACCGCTTATACGGCATACAGCCTTGCGCACTCCTATCATAGCATTTCTGCGGTGTAGATTCGGTAAAGAAACAGGCGCAGGGCAATATCATCCCGCTTAAAATCTTGATGTACTTCTTCTCATGGAGTATAATAAAATCGTTAAAAAGTGCCTTTGGAGAGATCACCATGAAAAGCCACCAACGACAAAAAGATATTCTGTTTTCGGTCATTGTTTTTTGCTGTGCCTTTGCCGTCAATCTTCTGATCCAGAAAATCTTCACAACGCAGACGCTGGTTCCCATGATTTTTGTATTCGGCGTGTTTCTGATTTCGCTGAAAACCCATGGGTATTTCTACGGCATCACTTCGGCCATTGTCAGCGTGTTCGCAGTAAATTTTGCGTTTACCTATCCGTACTATGCTTTTGATTTCTTTGTGGAGGAAAGCATTTTTTCCGCTGTTATTATGCTGATCGTCGCTGTTTCCACCAGTACGCTGAACATTCGGATCCGAGAGCAGGAACTGCTTCGTGTGCGGGAACAGGAGAAGCTGCGCTCGGAAAGCGAAAAAGAGAGAATGCGGGGCAACCTGCTGCGGGCAATCTCCCATGACCTGCGGACTCCCCTTACCTCCATATACGGCGCAACCTCCACGCTGATCTCCAAGTATGATGCGCTGCCAAAAGAGCAGCAGTTAAAGCTGCTGGGTGAAATGCAAGAGGATAGTGAATGGCTGATCCGTATGGTAGAAAATCTGCTGTCCGTTACAAGAATAGACGATGCGAAGGTCGAGGTCGTCAAAACGCCCACTGTTCTGGACGAGCTGATTGACTCGGTTCTCATGAAGTTTTCAAAGAAGTATCCGAATCAGAAGGTCATCACACAGATACCGGACGAATTCGTGGACATTCCCATGGACTCGCTCCTTATTGAGCAGGTATTGCTGAATCTTCTGGAAAACGCTGTTTTTCATGCAAAAGGTATGACGGAACTGATACTGTCGGTTTCCCTTGTGGGGGACAAGGCGGTATTCGAGGTTTCTGATAACGGGTGCGGTATTCCGGAGGATGCGCTTCAAAAGATTTTTACCGGAAGCTATGAAAAGTCCGCTGCGCCGGTGGATGGGACTCGCAGTAATATGGGGATTGGATTGTCGGTATGTGCCGCAATTATCAAAGCCCACGGCAGCGAGATCACCGCAGGAAACAGGATGGGCGGCGGCGCTGTATTCCGCTTTTCTCTGGAAAGAGAGTGTGACGATGCGCAATAACAAATATAAAATTCTTATCGTAGAGGATGAAGCCAACATCCGCAGTTTTATCAAAGCCAATCTGGAGGCCAGCGACTATCAGGTGATTTGTGCAGGAACCTGTACCCTTGGGATAATGATGCATGCCTCACACCACCCTGATTTAATCATTCTGGATCTTGGCCTGCCGGATCGGGATGGCCTGGACCTGATTCAGAAAGTCCGGGAATCGGACACAGTTCCCATCATTGTCCTGTCTGCCCGTTCCAACGAAAGGGACAAGGTAGAGGCATTGGATTTGGGCGCAAATGATTATATTACGAAGCCCTTCGGCACAGAAGAATTGCTGGCCCGTATTCGTGCCGTTCTCCGCAGCCATCGGCAGGGGGCTGAAAACGAGAGCACACCCAGCGGCAAATACCAGCTTCAGGATTTGTTAATCGACTATGATAAAAGGCAGGTCTTTGTCGGCAAAGACGAAATCGACCTGACACAGACCGAATACAACATCATGGCCTATCTCTCTATCCACGCCGGAAAGGTGCTGACCTATGCTGCAATCATCCGTGCGGTTTGGGGATATTCAGATTATGGCAGCGCCAAGAAGCTGCAAGTCAACATGAAGAACATCCGAAAGAAAATGGGCGTAACGCCCGGCGAAAAGCGCTATATCATCAACGAGCTTGGCGTCGGGTATCGTATGCTGGAAGATGATAAAACCGAGTAAGAGGGGCTGATACCTCATCGCCCCGGCCTCTCACACCGCCGTGCGGTTGGTTTCCGGGTTTATGCTGTTGCTTCAAGGCGGCAGTCGATGAGAAATGGATATCCGGCTTTCTTTAATCTTTCTTGCGAGATTGCCATTCCCCTTCCCGCTGCCGGGCGGCTTCGGGACTTTTCCCATTAGATTTTGCCCATGCCGGGCGCACTAAGAAAGCGGATACATTTTTCCTGCATCCGCTTTCCTGTTTATACCACCTGAAACAGGTAGAATTTCAGATAATCCGTCTCCGGGACGTTCCAGAGGATGGGGTGGTCCGGGGCCTGTTGGCGGGCTTCGATTTGGCGAAGCTCCACCCCGGCATCCAGGGCGGCGCTGCGGAGCATCCGGACGAACTGCTCACTGGGCATGAAGTGGCTGCACGAGGCAGTGGCAAAATAGCCGCCCCGGGGCAGCAGCCGCAGGGCCCGCAGGTTGATTTCCTTATAGCCCCGCTGGGCGCTGTCCACCGTCTTGCGGGATTTGGTGAAGGCCGGTGGGTCCAGGATGATAAAATCGTAGGGGGATTTTCCCTGGGCGGCCAGCTCCGGCAGCAGGTCGAACACGTCCGCCACCAGAAAATCCATCCGCTCTGTCAGGCCATTCCGGGCGGCATTCTGCCGGGCCATCTCTATGGCGGCGGCGGAGATATCCACTGCGGTGACGTGCTCTGCCCCGCCCAGGGCGGCATTCAAGGCAAAGGAGCCGGTGTGGGTAAAGCAGTCCAGCACCCGGCGGCCCTTTGCCAGCCGGGCCACCGCCAGGCGATTGTACTTCTGGTCCAGGAAGAAGCCGGTCTTCTGGCCGTTTTCCACGTCCACCCGGTAATAAACTCCATTTTCGCAGATTTCCGTCACCGTGTCCGGGAACGATTCTCCGAAATCGAACCAGCCCTTGTTCTGGGGCAGGCCCTCCAGCTCCCGGATGGCCACGTCGTTGCGCTCAAAAATGCCCCGGATATCCTGGCCGTCCCGGCGCAGCACCTCCACCAGCAGAGGAAAAATCAGGTGCTTGATTTTTTCCATTCCCGCCGAGAGGGTCTGGGTCACCAGCAAATCCGAGAAGCGGTCCACCGTCAGTCCGGGGAAGCCGTCCGCCTCGCCGAAAATCACCCGGCAGCAGGAGACATCCCCTGCCATCACGGTTTTGCGGTACTCCCAGGCATACTGAATCCGGCGCTGCCAGAAGGCCGCATCGAAGCGGTCGTTGGCATTGCGGGAAATCAGCCGCACCCGAATTTTGCTCTGGCGGCTGAGAAAACCGGTGCCCAGGTATTTGTCCTTCTCACTGACGGCATCCACCAGGCATCCGTTTTCACAGGCTCCCTCTTCCCGAATGACCTCGTCTGCATATATCCAGGGATGCCCCTGCTCCACCCAGCGGGTGCCCTTGGGGGTGATGATAAACCGGGGGTATGCTCGCTCTGCTTTCATTGGCTCCAACCTTTCCTGTGCTGCATTTTTTCGCATTATAGCACGATTCTCCCGCCGTGGCAATCCGGTGCTTTGAATTTTTCCCGGCGGAAAATGGGGGCCCAGGCAAAGGAAAGGGCCGCCCGGATGGGGGCGGCCCGAAAGGGGCGGGGATTTACTGCTCTTGCAGCTTGGCAAACAGGGGCTTCAGGGTGGGATAGATGTCCCGGAAGCTCTGGTACTGCTTCTCGTAGCGGGCGGCGATTTCGGGGTCGGGGGTAACGGTTTCCCGGACGGTGACCAGGGCATCGGCGCAATCCTTCACACTGGCATACAGGCCGCAGCCCACCATGGCCAGCATGGCACCGCCGTAGCCGGGGCCTTCCTCGGTCTGGGGAATGTCCAGGGGCAGGTTCAGCACATTGGCAAAAATCTTGCGCCACAGGGGGCTCTTGGCACCGCCGCCGCAGACCTTGGAGCGCTCAATGTGGATGCCCAGGGTCTTGGCCACCTCGAAGCTGTCCCGGATGGCGAAGGCCACACCCTCCAGCACGGCCTGAACCATGTCGGAGCGGGTGGTATCCATGGTCATGCCCAGGAAGGTGGCCCGGGCGTTGGTATCGTTGATGGGGCTGCGCTCGCCCATCAGATAGGGGAGGAAGAACACCCGGTTGGCACCCAGCTTCTCGTCGGTGATGTCCTTCTGCTCGGCGGGGTAGTCCTTGGTTTTCAGAATCTCGTCGCAGAGCCACTTGTTGCAGCTGGCGGCGGAGAGCATACAGCCCATCAGATGGAAGCGGCCATCGGCGTGGGCAAAGGCGTGCAGACCGTTGGTGGAGTCCACGCCGAATTTCTCGGAGGAGATGAACACGGTGCCGGAGGTGCCCAGGCTGATGTTGCAGGCTCCGTCGCCCACGGTGCCGGTACCCACGGCGGCGGCGGCATTGTCTCCTGCGCCGCCCACCACCTTGGCGGTCTTGGGCAGGCCCACATCGGCGGTGACGTTGCCGATAACCTCATAGCTCTCGAAGAGCTTGGGCATCTGGCTCAGGGAAACGCCGCAGATATCCAGCATTTCCTTGCTCCAGCACTTGTTCTTCACGTCCAGCAGCAGCATACCGGAGGCATCGGAATAGTCACAGGCGTGGACACCGGTGAGCTTATAGTTGATGAAGTCCTTGGGCAGCATAATCTTGCGGATGCGCTTAAAGTTCTCGGGCTCGTTCTTCTGGACCCACAGGAGCTTGGGGGCGGTGAAGCCGGCAAAGGCGATGTTGGCAGTGAGCTGGGAGAGCTTTTGCTTGCCGATTACATTGTTCAGGTAGTCCACCTCTTTGAAGGTGCGGCCATCGTTCCACAGAATGGCGGGGCGGATTACCCGGTCGTTTTCGTCCAGGATGACCAGGCCGTGCATCTGGCCGCCGCAGCCGATACCGGCCACGTCGTTGACATCGATATCCTTGGTCAGCTCCTGCAGGCCCTCCTGCACGGCAGTCCACCAGTCCTCAGGGTTCTGCTCGGACCAGCCGGGATTGGGGAAAAACAGCGGATAATCCCGGGAAACGGTGCTGCAAATCTTGCCGCTGCCGTCCACCAGCAGGAGCTTCACCGCAGAGGTGCCCAGGTCAATACCGATAAAATACTGCATAGAAATGCCTCCTTCAATTTTTCGGCGCAGGATACTGCGCCAGCATTACCATAGATAAAGTGTAATACAGGATGGGCGCTATCGCAAGTCCCTGTTGCCCCTTTTTATTATACAATTTTGCTATTTTCCGTTTTTCGGCAATTCAACCATTTTCACCCCGCCTGAATTGTGCAAAAATTCAGCGGCGCAGGGCGGCAATGATGGTTTTGCTCTGCTCGTCGGTATAAAAACGCTCCAAAGAATGGATACTATGGTGGATGACGGCATTTTCCGGCTTTTTCAGGGAGAGCTTATACTGCTCCGGGGTCATGCCGAACTGCCGCTTAAAGGCGGCGGAGAAATAGCGGTAATCCGAAAAGCCGGAGGCCATGCACACGGCAGTGAGCTTTTCCTCCCCCCCGGAAATCAGCTTACAGGCGCAGTTGACCCGGACGGAGTTCACATATTCCTGGAAGCTCTGGTTCAGGGTGCTTTTGATGAAATGGGACAGGTAGCTCATGGAGAAGCCCTCGGCCTCGGCAAAATCCGAAAGGCGGATTTTATGCATATAATTTTCGTCCACAAACCGAATCAGGGATTCCAGCCGCTTGTTCCGCTTCTGCTGGCTGATCAGCTCCTCCCGGGTGATGGCCCGGACGGGGATGGCCCCCAGAATCCGGTAAAACAGCAGGCAGGCATTGCCGATGCAGTACAGCGAGCTATAGGGCTCCCGGTTCAGGTAGGCCTCGGCAATTTCCAGCAGCTTTTCCCTGGCAGAGGCTACCGCATCCCCCAGATAGGGATTCAGCAAAATGGTCTGGGCCACCAAATCCGTTTCCAGCCGCAGCAGCTCCGGGGACACCTGCAAGCAAAGAAAGGTGCAGTTTTCATCGATTTTGTGAAGCTCGTGGGGCTCGTTGGGCTGAAACAGCAGCAGGCTCCCCTTCTCAGCCCGGAAGCTGCCGCCGCCCCCGCTGACGGTCATGGGATTGTCCAGCAGCCAAATCAGCTCCCACTCCTGGTGAAAGTGGGGGGTGCGGTAGTCCACGGTATTAAAGAAGGCGGTCAGCCCGGGGATTCGGCTGTGGCGGATGATTTCCAGTTCGTTCATGGCAAGCGCACTCCGCAGGTACGGCGGAGTCTCCCCCCTAGTCATTTTTCTTCATTTTATCACATTGCCATTTTCCCTGCAACCGGAAAACGAAAACTTTCCGGCGCATTTGCGGAATAACGGTTGAATTCTGGCAAAAAATCGTGTAGAATACTGGTTTGGAAAGTGAAACGTATTTTTGGAGGAACGAAACCATATGCTTCAAATAAAAGACCTTACCTTTGACGTGACCGAGGAAAAGGGTCAAAAGCAGATTATCAAAGGGCTGAACCTGGAGGTGGGCGAGGGGAAATTTGTGGTTATCACCGGCCCCAACGGCAGCGGCAAGTCCACCCTGGCCAAGCTGATTGCCGGCATCCAGACCCCCACCAGCGGCCAGATTCTCTTCGATGGTCAGGACATCACCGGCGCTTCCATTACCGACCGGGCCAATCTGGGCATCAGCTTTGCCTTCCAGCAGCCGGTGCGGTTTAAGGGCATCACCGTGCTGGATTTGCTCCGCCTGGCAGCCAAGAAGCGGCTGAGCGTGGGCGAGGCCTGCAACTACCTGTCCGAGGTGGGGCTGTGCGCAAAGGATTATGTGAATCGTGAAGTCAACGCCTCTCTGTCCGGCGGCGAGCTGAAGCGCATTGAGATTGCCACGGTGCTGGCCCGGGGCACCCGGCTGTCCATCTTCGACGAGCCGGAGGCAGGCATTGACCTGTGGAGCTTCCAGAGCCTTATCAAGGTATTCCGCCACATGCGGGACAGCATCCACGGCTCCATCCTCATCATCTCCCACCAGGAGCGGATTCTGGACATTGCAGACGAAATTATCGTCCTCTCCGGCGGCGGCATCAGCGCCCAAGGCACCAAGGAAGAGATTATGCCGGAGCTGATGCGCAGCGCCGACGTGGCCAGAAGCTGCACCAAAATTGAAGGAGGAATGTAACCATGGCCCTTGACGAAATTCAGATGCGTATCCTCCAGGAGGTTGCCGACCTGCACACCGTGCCGGAGGGGGCCTACAACATCCGCTCCAACGGCGCTCTGGCCGGGCGGAACAGCACCGCAAACATTGAAATCGTATCCAAGCCCGACAGCACCGGCATTGACATCCACATCAAGCCCGGCACGAAAAACGAGAGCGTCCATATCCCCGTAGTCCTCAGCGAAAGCGGGCTGAAGGACATGGTATACAACGACTTTTTCATCGGTGAAGACGCTGATGTGGTGATTGTGGCCGGGTGCGGCATTCACAACTGCGGCAACCAGGATTCCCAGCACGACGGCGTGCACCGCTTCTTCGTGGGAAAAAATGCCAAGGTGAAATACGTGGAAAAGCACTACGGCGAGGGCGACGGCACCGGCAAGCGGATTCTCAACCCGGTGACGGAGGTGACCATGGACCAGGGCAGCTCCATGGAGATGGAAATGGTGCAGATTAAGGGTGTGGACTCCACCATCCGCACCACCAAGGCCGTGCTTGCCGCCGATGCCTCCATGGTGGTGCGGGAGCGGCTGATGACCCACGGAGAGCAGAAGGCGGAGAGCATCTACGTTACCGAGCTCAACGGCGACGGCTCCCGGGCAGATGTGGTATCCCGGAGTGTGGCCAAGGACAGCTCCTATCAGAAGTTTGACTCCCGCATCATCGGCAACGCCGCCTGCACCGGCCACACCGAATGCGACGCCATCATCATGGGCTCTGCCCGGATTCTGGCAGTGCCCCAGCTGGAGGCCAACAACATTGACGCCGCCCTGATTCACGAGGCCGCCATCGGCAAAATTGCCGGTGAGCAGATTATCAAGCTCATGACCCTGGGTCTGACGGAACAGGAAGCCGAAGAGCAGATTGTCAACGGATTCTTGAAATAAACGTTAAAAAGGCGGGGCAATCCCCCGCCTTTTTGTTTCTGCTGTGCAAAATCATCGCCCCTCCCTGCTTTCCACAGGGATGGGCTAACTGCTTTTAGAACGCCAGTACGTTACCAAGCCATGGCAACGACGTATGCACCGCTGCTGGGCAGGGTTGCATTGCAGACATTGTCGGTGTTGTTGTAGCCAACAACGCTCCAAGTCTCATCGCCTTCTGCACGGAACAGAACAACGACAGCCTGGTTGGTCTTTTTGACAGGGTTGCAGGGCCACAGCTTCACGGAGATGTTGATGGGGGTGTCATTAGTGACGTTTCTCTGACGGAAAACGGTCAGGTTGTTGATGTCCTCATTGCCTTCGCACACAGCAACCAGCTCCTTATCGGTGATGGCCTGTGCGCAGCTGGTCAGCGTCTCTTCGGTGCCATCGGTGATGTTCAGGACGGAAACATTGTCTGCACTCAGCAGAGCGCCCCAGCTGGGGGACCAATTGTTGTTAGGCACATTGTTCACGACAAAATACAGGAGATTGCACAGGTCATGGTTATGGCCAACAACGGTGGGGGTGGCGGCAGATGCGGAGATTGCCATTGCAGCAACCAGGCAGACAGCCAGAATCAGGGAAATTGCTTTTTTCATAATGGGTCCTCTTTTCATGTAAATTATTTATTTAACGGCCAAGGCTGATAAATACTTTCTATTTCTGTTCAGATTGATCGTCTTCTGTGGGCCGAACGCTTGCAAGGATCGCATTAATCTGCGCATCCTGCTGCTCATTCTCATAGAAGAGGACAAATTCCAGAATCATGCCCTTTTCCTGACCCACGGCAGCCACACGGCACAGACTTCCATCGCCCTGGGGCTCATCGTACACCAGGAAATCTATGCCATTGATATCCTCGTGGCGCACATTTTTGCAGCCATTTTTCTGAACAGCGGCTTCATATTTCTCCAGGCTGATGCCATAATCCTGAGCAATCACCGCAATGGTGCAGTCGGCAGCAGCAAAAGCATCCAGATATCCTTCCTCCTCAAGCTCCGCAGGTATTGCCATCCGTGCCATGGCGCCAGGCCGCCAGAAGGTGAACGTCCCGTTGCCAACAGTTCCGGTCATTCCTTCCCAGCCATAATAAGCGATGACCTTTTCGGCATTCTCCAAGGTAAAGGCCGTCAGCTCCGGCGCTGCTTCCGTTCCCTCGCTCCGAGCCAGTACGCTGGGGGCAAGAGACAGGCACAGCACAAGAATCAGCAGCCGCACAATCCATTTCCGCATAGTCCCCTCCTATGTTTGCTTTTTATTTGGGTCAAGTTTTATCACTTTGCTGTTTTATCTAAATCTCTTCTTTTGTCTGCATGATTGTACCACATGTTTTGTAACATGTCAAGTTGCAAATGTGACTTATAGCGTTGTCGGTTTTGCACAAAATACCAATTATACTTTATTAAATATATCCAAGGAGTAAATAAAATGCAGAAAAATCAGTATAGTAAATATAAGTATTTAGGGTTGAACATTGCCTATTACCGTAAGGAAAATGGACTGTCACAGACACAATTGGCAGAGCTGGTCAACATCAGCCGCACCCATATGAGCCGGATCGAAACGGCGGACTGTGCGGTTTCTCTGGATGTGGTGTTTGATATTTGCGACGTACTGGATGTAAAGCCCTCCAAAATGTTTGATTTCAGAGATTAAATCAAAAGCTCCGGGGTTACCCACTATTACAGAAATGCCCCGGAGATTTTCTTTCCACGGGGTGCAGAAAGCATTTTATTCTACATTTTTCATAAATCGAATTGCATTTCTTGTATGGCTATGGTAAAATGTGCCTGTAGAGGCGGGCGCATGGAAGCGTCTGTCTGGATTGAAAGGAGCAATACGATGAATCTGAAGAATACCGCTCTGGGCATTGAACTGGGCTCCACCCGAATCAAGGCCGTGCTAATTGATGAAAATCACATTTCCATTGCCTCCGGCTCTCACGAGTGGGAGAACCAGCTGGTAAACGGCGTGTGGACCTATTCCATGGAGGCCGTGGCCAGCGGTATCCAGGACTGCTATGCCGGTTTGAAGCGGGATGTAAAGGAAAAATACGGCGTAACCCTGACAGAGGTGGGAGCCATCGGCATCTCTGCCATGATGCACGGCTACCTGCCCTTCGATAAGGATGGAAACCAGCTGGCAGAGTTCCGCACCTGGCGGAACACCATCACCGGTGAGGCCGCCGCCAAGCTCAGCACAGCCCTGAACTTCAACATTCCCCAGCGTTGGAGCATCGCCCACCTGTATCAGGCGATTCTGAATAAAGAGAGCCATGTAAAGGACGTGGCATTTCTCACCACCCTCTCCGGCTATATCCACTTTAAGCTCACCGGGGCAAAGGTGATGGGCATCGGCGAGGCCTCCGGTATGTTCCCCATCGATTCTGAGAAGCTCGACTACAACCAGAAGATGGTGGAAGAATTTGACGCCCTGAGCGGCATGGACTGGAAGCTGCGGGACATCCTGCCCAAGGTGCTGTGCGCCGGCGACTGCGGCGGCACCCTCACCGAGGCGGGTGCCTTCTTCCTGGACCCTGCCGGTGACCTGAAGCCCGGCATCCCTGTGGCCCCCTGCGAAGGCGACGCCGGTACCGGCATGGCCGCCACCAACTCCGTGCGGGAGCGCACCGGCAACGTATCCGCCGGAACCTCTGACTTTGCCATGCTTGTCACCGACCATCCCCTGGGTGTTCACCGGGAAATCGACATGGTAACTACCCCCGCCGGTGCGCCGGTGGCTATGGTGCACTGCAACAACTGCACCTCCGACATCAATGCCTGGGTGAACCTGCTGAGCGAGTTCGCCCAGCTGATTGGGGCACCCCAGGACAAGGGGGCGCTGTTTACCATGCTCTTCCGCAAGGCCCTGGAGGGAGATCCCGACTGCGGCGGGCTGGTGAGCTACAACTACTTCTCCGGCGAGGGCGTGACGGACCTGGACGAGGGCCGCCCGGCGTTCGCCCGGACCCCCAATGCCTCCTTCACCCTGGCAAACTTTATGCGCACCCATATTCTCTCCGCCCTGGCCACCCTGAAAATCGGCCTGGATATCCTCACCAGAGAGGAAAAGGTGCAGGTGGACAAGCTGTACGGCCACGGCGGCTTCTTCAAGACGCCGGGGGTAGGACAGCGGATGCTCTCCGCCGCCATCGGTGCGCCGGTTTCCTGCATGGAGACTGCCGGAGAGGGCGGCCCCTACGGCATGGCCCTGCTGGCTGCCTATATGGTGCGGAAAAATGACGGAGAATCCCTGGCGGATTATCTGGACAACCGGGTGTTTGCCAACGCTGCCTCCACCACCCTGCTGGCAGACCAGGCGGACATTGCAGGCTTCAACGCCTTCCTGGCCCGGTATAAGAGCGCCTTTGCCATGGAAAAGGCCGCTGTGGAGGGTCTGTAATATGCTGGAAGCGCTGAAAGAGCAGGTATATCTTGCCAATATGGAGCTGCCCAGGCGGAAGCTGGTCACCTATACCTGGGGCAACGTATCCGGAATTGACCGGGAGAAGGGGCTGTTTGTCATCAAGCCCAGCGGCGTGGACTACGACGTGCTGAGGCCCAGCGACATGGTGGTTATGGATTTGCAGGGCAATCAGGTGGAGGGCACTCTGAATCCCTCCTCCGATACCAAGACCCACCTGGTGCTGTACAATGCCTTCCCCTCCATTGGCGGCATTGTCCATACCCACAGCCCCTATGCGGTGGCCTGGGCCCAGGCCGGGGAGGATTTGCCCTGCTACGGCACCACCCACGCCGACTATTTCTACGGCAGCATTCCCTGCGCCCGGCATCTGACCCATCAGGAGCTGGATGAGGACTACGAGCGCAACACCGGCATGACCATTGTGGAGACCTTCCGGGAGCGGCGCATTGACCCCAAGGCTGTCCCCGCCGTGCTGTGCTACAGCCACGGCCCCTTCACCTGGGGCAAGGATGCCGACCAGGCGGTATATCACAGTGTGGTGCTGGAGGAATGCGCCAAAATGGGCATCCTCACCCGGATACTGAACCCCAATGCCGCCCCCGCCCCCCAGCGGATGCAGGACAAGCACTACCTGAGAAAGCACGGCCCCAACGCCTATTACGGGCAGAAAAAGTAACCAGATACATTTCAGCCCCAATCCGAGCAGTTCGGATTGGGGCTGATTTTTTTGGAGTGGTTCCTTGTATATATGTATTCCTTACAGCTGGTCCAGGTTCAGGCTGAATGCCTCCAGGCAGTGGTCGATGAACCAATCCATTTCCTCCCGGTGGAGGTCCCGCAGGGCCTGCATGGTGACCACGGCGGCGGAATCGAATTCGGTGTTGCCGGCCTTCTGCTCTTCGATGCACTTGATGTAGGCGGAGAGCTTGTCCGCCCCCTTGACAATGGGCTCCAGCTCCCTGTCCTCCTCCAAAACCAGGGGGGCATAGCTGGGGCGCAGCTCCGGGGGGAGCATATCCAGCATCCGATTCCCGGCAATCCGCTCTACCTGCTTATAGGCATCCTTGATTTTAGGATTGTAGTATTTAATGGGTGTGGGCAGGTCGCCGGTGAGGATTTCGGAGACATCATGGTACAGCGCCGCCACGGCGCAGCGATCCGGGTCGGGGGTGGGCAGGTGGAGAATGTCCCGGCGAATCAGCGCCAGGGCATGGGCCAGGACGGCAACCTGGTGGCTGTGCTCCTGGATATTTTCAGAGAAGGTATTGCGCATCAGGCCCCAGCGGGTGATATAGCGCATACGGCCCAAGAGGGCATAGAATTCATTGGCCATTTTCTTCCAGTTCCTTTATCATTTTTTCCAGCATTTGGGGCATTTCCTCCGGGGTCCGGCAGAAGTGGGTGCCCCCCGCCCGGCAGATGGCGGTGCGGTCCCGGAAGCCCCACAGGACACTGAGGCAGGGCACCCCGGCATTCCGGGCGGTGCACACATCCACCTCACTGTCGCCTACATAGATGCAGCGGTCGGCGCCGATATGGGCCATAGCCGCCCGAACCATATCCGGTGCCGGTTTCCGGGGGCAGCCGGGGTGCTCCCCCTGGGCATAGATGCCGGGGAAATACTCCCGGCAGAGCTTTTTCGCCGCCTCGTCCGGCTTGTTGGAGACAATGGCAATGGGGTGGGCCGAGAGGGCCTCCAATGCCGCCGGGATGCCGGGATAGGGGGCGGTTTTTACCTGACAGTGGGCGGCATAGTACCGCCGGAATTCCTCCAGGGGGGCTTCCCAGTCCGCCCCCGCCGGGACGGCCAGCTGCAGCAGTCTGGCAGCGCCGTTGCCCACAAACCGGCGCACCTCTTCCAGGGTGCGGGTGGGGTAGCCGAATGCCTCCAGGGTGTGGTTCACCCCATCCTTCAAATCCTCCAGGGTGTTCAGGAGGGTTCCGTCCAAATCAAACAGGATTGCAGTCATCACAGCTCTCGATTCTTCAGCACCCGGATATCCTCCCCCACAAAGGTGAGCCGGTTAAAGCTGCCGTGGAGCCGGGAGGCAATCTGGGGAGAATAGCGCCGGGTAAGCTCATCCACATTCAGGTTGGTGGAAATTACCATAGGCTTATTGGCCAGAAGCCGGTCATTGAGCAGGCCATAGAGGGCGGCGGTGACAAACTGGCCGGGCATCTCGGTGCCCAGGTCGTCCAGAATCAGCAGGTCGCAGGTATTGTATTTGGCAATCTCCCGCCGGGCCTCCTCGCTGCCGCCGAACTTTGCCTGCTCCAGCTTGGAAAACAGGTGCCCGGCGGTTTCGTACACCACGCTGTAGCCCCGGTCGGCCACCGCTCTGGCAATGCAGGCGGACAGGAAGGTTTTTCCCAGCCCGGTGCCGCCGATGAACAGCAGGTTGCCGGCGTTGGGGGAGAAATTCATGGCATAGCGCTTGCAGCTCTGGAAATTCCGCTCCATAATGGCCCGGGGGCTGGCGCCGTATTTGGCGTCGGTATAGTCGGAGTAATAGTCCAGGCGGAACTGGGAGAAGCTCTCTTTGCCGCCGGTGAGGATGGAAATCTCCTTCTTCTGCTCCTGGCGGCACAGCTCGGCCAGGCATTCGCACATGGTAGCGCCGATGTAGCCCGTGCCGCCGCAGACCTCGCAGATGGGAGTCTCGTCCAGATAGCCCTCTTCAAAATTCTCATAGGCCAGAAGCGCCCGCTCCTGCTGAAGCTCCAGGTTCTGAATTCTGGCTTTTTCCAGAAGCTCCTTGCCGTCGCTGCCCTGTAGGAAGGCCGCCTGGGCGGCCTGGGCCATGGTGCGGCGCAGGAGCATATCGATTTCCTTAATTCTGGGCACCTTGGCATAGGCCTCGGCCAGGTGCTGCCGGTTTTCGGATTCCCGGTCTTCCTTGGCCTGGGCCAGACGGTTCCTTGCCCGCAGAACCACTTCGCTGCTGTATGGCATTGCTTATCCCTCCCGCAGTACGCGCTGAATGGCTTCCAGCTCGGCCTGGCCCAGCTGGCCGGAGGCCCCCTTGGGGGGCTGCCGGGTATCGCCGCTCTTCACGGCCTCTGCCGTGGTCAGGCCCTCCTTGGCCCAGCGCTGCAAAATCTTATTCATGTATGCCCAGTTCAATCCGCCGGTATTCAGGCAGGTGCGCTCATAGGCCATGGCAATCACCCCATCCTCGAAGCCGTAATCCAGCCAGCCCTGGGCGTATTTTTCCTCTGCCTGGGTAAGGTAACGGCCCCGGATTTGGAGGATATCCATCACCTGATGCAGCCGGGAGGCCCGGAAATTCTGATTCTGGATATAGGCCGAGGCCTCTTCCAGGCTGTCGATGCCGTTTTCTGCCCAGAAATATGCCTCCTTTTCCACCGTGCGCAAGCTGGGGCGGCGATCCAAGCCCCGCTTCCGGGCCCGCTCGCAGCAGTAGCGCACCAGCAGCAGAATCACATCCGCCGAAAGCCCCAGGTAGCGGGTAAAGCCCAGGATAATTTTCAGCTCCTCGGTGTTCAGGGAGCGGCCCAGCTGGCGCTGGATCTCCTCGTAAAGCCCCCGGAAGGAGGCATCCCGCTCGGAGGCATCCAGCACATCCTCTTCGGAGTAGGCGGGGCGCTCCCCGGGCTGGATAGCGCTTCTGCGCTTCTCCGGCCAGAGCCCCAGCTGCCGCAGGGTGGCCGTGGCCACCGTCAGGCGGGACTGGCTGATGCGCAGATTTCCCTCTGCGTCCTCCGGGGCATTGCCGCCGGAAATATAAAGATACAATAGCGCCGCATCCGGGTTGGCTGCCCCCAGGAGCTTGCGCAGACTGGTCTCGTCAATTTTAATTGCTTCCGCTGTCATAATTCTTTCCTTCTGTCCTCGCTGTAAAATCATCCCACGCATTCTTTGTCACATTATATCATAAGTTCCCCCGTTCGACAACTTTTCTTTTCCCGCTTCCTGCCCCTTATTTTCCCGGGGAGCGCCGGAAAGCCCGGGGAAACGGGGCATTTCCCCCCAGGAGGGTCGGCTGCGAAAAAAGCAACAATTTTGCCATGTCCATTTTCCGAAATCTTGTGGGTTTCTCTTGTTGCATCCAGAAAAAACCATGATATAATAATCGAGTTATAGACCGGAAACCCGGATTCACTCCGGCAAAATCAAACAAAAGAGGGATTCTTATGGAACATTTACTTGCCATCGGCATTGCCATGCTGGCGGGCCTGATGCTGACCCGTCTTACCAAAAAATTCAATCTTCCCGACGTCACCAGCTACCTGATTGCAGGTCTTTTGGTGGGCCCCCTGTGCCTGGGCGCTCTGGGCATTCCCGGCCTCGGCTTTAAGTCCTTTGACTTTGTGGAGGAAATGGGGCTGATTTCCGACGTGGCCCTGGGCTTCATCGCCTTCGCCATCGGCAACGAATTCCGTCTGGAGGAAATCAAGCACATCGGCAAGCAGGCCACCGTCATCGGCATTATTCAGGCAATCACCGCCACTGCTTTCGTTGACCTTGCCCTGTTCCTGCTGCATCTGGTGCTGGGCGACGAGGTGCTGCCTGTCTCCACCTGCATCATCCTGGGCGCTATCGCCACCGCCACCGCTCCCGCCGCCACCATCATGGTGATTAACCAGTACAAGGCCAAGGGCCCCCTGACCTCCATCCTGCTGCCCATTGTGGCACTGGACGATGCCGTGGGCCTGATGGTCTTCGCCGTGTCCAACGGCATTGCCCGGGCGCTGATCAGCGGCTCCGTCAGCATCATGTCCGTGCTGGTCAACCCCATCCTGGAGATTGTGGGCTCCCTGCTGCTGGGCACCCTGCTGGGCTGGCTGTTCAGCCATCTGGAAAAGTTCTTCCACTCCCGCTCCAAGCGTCTGAGCCTGACGGTTTGCTTTGTGTTCCTTTGCACCGCCCTGTCCAAGCTGGACTTCGAATTTGCAAACGGCATCGACTTCGGCTTCTCCCCCCTGCTGGTGTGCATGATGTGCGGCACCATCTTCTGCAATCTGTGTGATTTCTCCGAGGAAATCATGTACCGTACCGACCGCTGGACGGCTCCTGTGTTTGTGCTGTTCTTCGTCCTCAGCGGCGCAGAGCTGGATTTGCGGGTGTTCTCCAGCGTGGCCGTAATCGGGATTGGCATTGTGAACATTCTGGCCCGCTCCGCCGGTAAGATTCTGGGCGCACACTACAGCGCCAAGGCCATGGGCTGCCAGGACACCATCTGCAAATATCTGGGCATCACCCTGCTGCCCCAGGCCGGTGTGGCTCTGGGTATGAGCGTCACCGTAGCCGCCGAGTTTGGCGCAGAGGGTGCACTGATTCGCAACATCACCCTGTTCTGTGTCCTTATCTATGAGCTGGTTGGCCCTGTGTTCACCAAGATGGCCCTTACCGCCGCCGGTGAAATTGAGACCACCTCCAAGGTCTCCAACCGTGGTGTCATCCCCACCACCCCCAGCAAGAAGGCTTGACAAGCTCCGGCAAAGCGGTATATAATACTCCTATAGAAATAATATAGTAAGGAGTCTTTCCCATGTTCTATCATATGCGTATCGCCGGGCTGGAACGGGATCTTCCTATCTGCCCTGTGAATGAGAATCTGTCCATTGCCGGTTTCGTCATCTTCGGCGACCAGGAGCTTACCGTTGCCTGCGCCAAGGAGCTGCTGGCCAAGGTGCCGAAGTATGATTACCTCATCACCGCCGAGGCCAAGGGTATCCCCCTGGCCCACGAGATGGCACGCCAGGCCGGAAATGCCAAGTATCTGCTGGCCCGGAAGGCACCCAAGCTGTACATGCGGGACGTTTTCTCCGTGAATGTCAATTCCATCACCACCGCCAACCAGCAGCAGCTGTATCTGGACGGCGCTGATGCCGCCCTGATGAAGGGCAAGCGGATTCTGCTGGTAGACGACGTGATTTCCACCGGCGAGAGCATCTCCGCCCTGGAAGCCCTGGTCACCAAGGCCGGGGGCACCATCTGCGGCAGAGCCGCCATCCTGGCCGAGGGCGACGCCCAGGACCGGCCGGACATTGTCTATCTGGAAAAGCTCCCCCTGTTCCACCCCGACGGAACGATTATGGAGTAATCAAAATCCCACGGCTTGCAAGGGCCGTGGGATTTTTTTCGTGTCATACGCCGTTCCCGGATTTCCCTTTGTGGGAGTATACTCCGTACTCATAAGGGGGGGAAATTCAGAGCTTTCGTAGGGGCGATGAAAATCGCCCGCAACGTTGCGGTTTCTGGGCGGTTGGTTGAATGGTGCAGCCGTCCCCGGCTCCCTCTCTGAGGGAGCTGTCGAGCGAATGCGAGACTGAGGGAGTGTCCCCCGTTGGTTGCTCCGAGCCACCAGTATACACACCAGTTCATATAAACTCTGAATTTTTTACCGGGTACGAGCATCGAAGTACACTCCCTCAGCTTCGCTGCGCTCAGCAGCTCCCTCAGAGAGGGAGCCGGGAATGGCTGGTGCCATTCATCCGGGTACTCGCTAATATCCAGAGTTACGGGCGATTTTCATCGCCCCTACGAAACTCAGAGGATTTGACATTATACCATTCATCGGACGACACTCCCTCAGTCACGCCCTTTGGGCGTGCCAGCTCCCTCAGGGAGGGAGCCGGGAATGGGCTGGTATCATTCATCGGGGTACTCGCTAAAATCCAACGTTGCGGGCGATTTTCATCGCCCCTACGAAACTCAAAAGATTTTACATTCCACCATTCATCGGAGGGCACTTTCTCAGCGGTGGTGGGGCTTCTGGGGAAGTTGGCTGCGAATCATGTTCACTGCGTAGTACATGGTCTCGTATTTCAGGTACATCAGGGCGTTTTCGTCCCAGAGCCACCGGGCGGAGGCGGGGAATTCTTCGTCTCCGTACCATAGCTGGAGCATCACTCCCAGGTCTTCGAAAAGGGGGATACAATAGGCGCAGTCCCCATAGGGGGCGGGGACGGCGTTCAGCTTGTCGCAGGCGGATTTCAGCTCCTCCGGGTAGGCCTGGAGGTAGGCCTCCCAGGGGTCAGCTTGCTCCAGCAGATTCTGGTGAAATTGCAGACCGAAGGCCGACTGGTTCTTCCAGCGCCCGGAAATATGCCTGTTCTCCCGGCTGTCGCACACCAAATCCAGCAGGGTCAGGGTTTCGTTAAAATCCTCTACCCGCCGCCACGCATCCTCGTCAAATACTTCTATTGTGCCCGTGCGACGGCAGATGCGGTAATTGCGGGAGAGCATCCGGGTGTAAAGAAAGTCTTCGTCCAGCCGGGTATGCAGCTTCCGGGCAATGGCCTCCTGGTCATAGCCCGGGAAAAGTGCCCTTGCCTGGGCGGCGGCGGCAGCGTAATTGTCACGGTGCTCCATAGTGGTTTTCTCCTTTTTTTATTCTTCATTTTATCACAGGGCAAAAGAAAAGAAAAGGCTTTTGTCACTATGGCATGGGGAAGGGATGCTTTCCGATACGGGCCCGGGTTCGTAGGAAATTCTTAATTTGATTTCCAGAGGAATCTATGATAGAATGAGGGGAAACGCTGTAAGTGAAGGATGATTTTCTTTGAATTTAGGCTGCACACAGTTAATTATTGACCTGGATGCCATTCGGCACAATATCCAGGAGGTAAAAAAGCGAGCCGGGGTTCCGGTGATGGCCATTATCAAGGCGGATGCCTACGGCCATGGGGCGGTGGAAATCGCCCGGCATCTGGACGGAGACTGTGCCTTCTTTGGGGTCAGCTCCATGCTGGAGGCCCTGGAGCTTCGGCAAGCAGATATTCAAAAACCCATTCTGATACTGGGCTACACCCCTCTGGAAGCCTTTCCCGATGCCATTCGGCTGGGCATCCGCCCCACCATCTTCCATTATGAGGACGCTCTGGCGCTGTCCCTGGCAGCGCAAAAGCTGGGGCTGACCGCCCACTTCCACTTTGCCGTGGACACCGGCATGAGCCGCATCGGCTTCCAGGTGACCCCGGAGGATGCGGACATCTGCGCCGCCATTGCAAGGCTGCCGGGACTTGACCCCGAGGGACTGTTCAGCCACTTTGCCACCGCCGACTGCGCCGACTTGACCCGGGCCCGGCGGCAGATGGAGCAGTTTGACCGGTTCTATGAGATGCTGCAAGATCGGGGGGTATCCGTGAAAATCCGCCACCTGGACAACTCCGCCGGTGTGATGAATTTCCGGTGCAAATATGAGATGGTACGCTCCGGCATCGTCACCTATGGCATGTATCCCAGCGACGAGGTGGACCCCCAGGCCCTGGATTTGCGCCCCGCCCTGCGGTGGGAAAGCAGAATCACCCATCTGAAAACCTTGGAGGCGGGCCGGGAAATCGGCTACGGCGGCGCCTACACCACCACCGCCCCCACCCGGGTGGCCACCATCCCCGTGGGCTACGCCGACGGCTATCGCAGAAGCCTTTCCGGCCGATTCTATGTGCTGATTCGGGGTAAAAGGGCCCCCATTCTGGGCAGAATCTGCATGGACCAGATGATGGTGGACGTGACGGAAATTCCCGAAGCCCAGCTCAACGACACCGTGGTGCTGGTGGGCAGCAGCGCAGAGGAACGCATCACCGTGGAGGAAATCGCTGCCCGGCAGGACAGCTTTAATTATGAATTCGTCTGTGGCATCAGCCGGAGAGTACCCAGGGTATACCTGATGAATGGAAAAATCGTCCATTCGGTGCTCTATCTGCTGGACTGAGCAGTAAGGAGGAACAACATGTCGCAAGGACATAAACCAAAATACAGCAGCGGAAAGCAGAGCGGCGGCTCCGGTGCCATTATCCTTGGTCTGGTGATTGTCATGGCGGTGCTGGTGGCCTTCTCCCTGGGGCTTCGGCTGCTTTTGGGCAGCAGCAGCTCCCAGAGCGGTCAGCTTGCCGCCACCGCCCCGGTACAGCAGGAGCCGGAGGAGCCAAAGCAATCTCTGTGGAGCCGGCTCTTCGGCTCTAAAGAGGAGGAGACCCAGCCCCCACCCACGCAGCCGGAGCCGGAGCATATGGTCTCCCAGGCCACCATTGCCGTCACCGGCGATATCCTCATGCACATGCCGGTTATCAACACCGGACTGCAAAGCGATGGGCGGTATAATTTCGATTCCATCTTCCAGTATCTTACCCCCTATTCCAGCGGGGCGGACTATTCCGTTGCCAATCTGGAAACCACCCTGTGCGGCACGGACATGGGCTATAAGTACTCCGGCTACCCCGCCTTCAACTGCCCGGACGAGATTGTGGACGCCCTGAAAAACGCAGGCTTCGACATGCTGCTCACCGCCAACAATCACTGCTACGACACCAGTGAGTACGGCTTCCTGCGCACCGTCCGCACCGTCCGGAACAAGGGGCTCATCGCCCTGGGCACCCGGGAGAGCCAGAGCGACACCACCTACACCATTCAGGAAATCAACGGCATCCGGGTGGGCATGATCTGCTACACCTATGAGGGGCAGCCGGACAACCCCACCGCCGGAACCGTGTATATGAACAAAAATGCCCTGTCCGCCAACTGCGCACCCCTGATTAACTCCTTCCTGGCCACCCAGCTGGATCCCTTCTATATGGAGGTGCGGCAGGTGCTGACCCAGATGAAGCAGAGCGGCGCAGAGGCCACGGTGATGTATATCCACTGGGGCAACGAATACCAGACCACCCCCAGCACCGAGCAGCAGCAGATTGCCCAGCAGCTGTGCGATTTGGGCTTTGACGTGATTGTGGGAGGCCACCCCCACGTAATTCAGCCGGTTTCCCTGCTCACCAGTCGGCTGGACCCGGGGCACAAAACCGTGTGCCTGTACTCCACCGGCAATGCCGTCTCCAACCAGCGGATTCAGGAAATGGATTTGAAAACCGGCCACACCGAGGACGGCCTGCTGTTCCGGTTTACCTTCAGCAAATATTCCGACGGCACGGTTTACCTGGAGGATGCCGATGTGCTCCCCTGCTGGGTGGATATGCGTGCGGTGGACGGCGGCAAGCAGTATGACATCATCCCCCTGGATGCTTCCATCCGGGACCAGTGGCAGACGGTATTCGGCCTGACAGAAGAGGCCTATGCCAACGCTCAGAAATCCTATTCCCGCACCCAAACCCTGGTGGGCGACGGAATCGCCCAGGTGCAGGACTACCTCAGCGCCCAAAAGCAGCAGCGGGAAGCAGACTACCTGGCCGCCGTGACCACCGAAACCCAGGCCGCATAAAATAAAGGAGGGTATCCATGAAACAATTCTGGCGCAGCCTGCTGTCCGCACTGAAAATCGTCCTGGTGATTCTTCTGGTTGCTGCGGCAGCGGGAAGCGTGCTCTTCGCCTGGAACTACCTCCACCGCCAGCAGCCGGAGGTCATCGAGCCTGTGGTGCCCCCCACCACCGAAATCACCCAGCCCCCCACGGACCCGCCCACCGAACCCCCCACGGAGCCGCCGGAGCCGGAGCACGTGGTTTCCCGGGCTACCATCGGCGCCACCGGCGACCTGCTGATGCACATGCCGGTGATTGACACGGCACGGCAGTCCGACGGCAGCTACAATTTTGACTATATTTTCCGGTATCTGCGGGAATACACCAATGCCGCTGACTTTGCCGTTGCCAACCTGGAAACCACCCTGGCCGGTGCCGCCAGAGGCTACAGCGGCTATCCCAATTTTAATTGCCCGGACGAAATTGTGGACGGTGCCCGCAACGGCGGCTTTGATATGCTGCTCACCGGCAACAACCACAGCTATGACACCGGCGAAAGCGGCTTCTTCCGCACCATCGAAACCGTGCGCAGCAAGGGGCTGCAAACCCTGGGCACCATGCTCAATGGCGATGAGCCGAAGTATGTCATCCAGAACATCAACGGCATAAAGGTCGGTATGCTCAGCTACACCTACCAGGGCAGGCCGGAAAACGGCTACGCCAACCGGGTCTACCTCAACGGTCTGCTGCTCCACCAGGGTGCGGAAGATGTGGTAAACACCTTCCTCCCCAATAACCCGGAGCCCTTCTATGCCGAGGTGGAAAGCTATATCCGGCAGATGCGCAGCGAGGGTGCCGAGGCGCTGGTCATCTTCCTGCACTGGGGCGTGGAATACACCACCACCCCGGTGGCCCACCAGACCCAGATTGCCCAGAAGCTGTGCGACCTGGGCATTGACGTGATTGTGGGTGGCCATCCCCATGTGGTGGAGCCGGTGGCGCTGCTGAGCAGCAGCGTGGACCCGGACCACAAAACCGTGTGCCTGTACTCCATGGGCAACGCCGTTTCCAACCAGCGGGCAAACGTGATGAAGAGCCAGCCCAACGGCTACACCGAGGACGGGGTATGGTTCACCATGACCTTCTGCAAATACTCCGACGGAACGGTTTATCTGGAAGACGTGAACCTGATTCCCACCTGGGTTTATCTTCGCACCACCAACGGACGGCGCTATGACATTCTCCCCCTGGACGATGCAACCCGGGACCAGTGGGCGCAGCTTTATGACCTCCAGGATGTCACCGTCAGTGCCGCCCAGCGCTCCTATGACCGCACCATGGGCATTGTGGGGCAGGGTCTGGCAGAGTCCAGGCAGTACCTGGCCAGTGCCCAGGAGCAGCGGGATGCCAACTACCTGGCAGCCCTGACGGAAATGCTCTACGGCAACCAAGCCGCATAATAAAAGCCCCGATGGCTGGATTTCTCCAATCATCGGGGCTTTTTCCAAAAAATCAACCTGCTTCCTGCTCTGCCAGGTGCTTGGCAAGGCACTGGGTCACCGCTGCGCAGCGGTGGGCGGCGATGGATTCAAAGGTGGGGTAGTCCATCTCGGCGGAGTTGTCCGCCTTGTCGGAAATGGCACGGAGAATCACAAAGGGAATCCGGTTGCGATAGGCCGTCTGGGCAATGGCAGCCCCCTCCATCTCGGTACACAGGGCGCTGGTGACGGAGACAATCCGCTCCTTCACTTCCCTGCTGGCAACGAACTGGTCGCCGCTGGCAACTCTGCCAATCTTGGTGTGACTGGGGTTGACCCCCTCTGCCGCCGCAAAGGCATAGGCCATCAAAGCGTCATCCGCCGGGAAGCTGGTCACATCCATCTGGGGCACCTTGCCCATGGGATAGCCAAAGGCGGTGGCATCCATGTCATGATACATGGCATCCCGGCTGACCACCATATCCCCAATGTCCAGGTCATTGCACAAAGAGCCTGCAATGCCGGTGTTTACCAGGTGGGTCACCTCAAACAGGTCACACAGAATCTGGGTGCACAGCGCCGCATTGACCTTGCCGATGCCGCACTGCACCACCGTCACCGGCAGTCCTTCCAGAATACCGTCATGGAAGACGCTGCCCGCAATCTCTTTTTCCGTCTTATTTTCCATCAGGTGCAGCAGGGTTTCAATTTCCTCCTGCATGGCACCGATAATTCCAAGTTTTGTCATGAAATTCTCCTATCATTTGATACTTTTCAAACCATCATACAGTTCGTTAAAGGATTTCTTCCCCTTGCAGCGGCCAAAGGACAGCTCCCGGCTGTCGCCGAATTCCAAAAGGAAGCACTTCGTCAGTTCCTCCACCGTCTGCTCCAGGGTGGTGAAAAATTGCCGGTAGGCAAAATTGCTGGCCGGGCTGCCCTCCTCGAAGGTGCTGGCAATCAGCGATTCCGTCACCTGGTCAAGGGGGTACATTTTCAGGTGCATCAGCTCGTGGCAAATGACCTCCTCCGGGTTCTCCTGCTTGGGGTTGGCGACGTTCAGCAGGAACACCGCCTTTTTATCATCGCAGTCAACCTTGAAATCCCCGGTTTTCCGCCAGGATGGGTCTTCCACAAATTCCAGCTTCACGTCCCAATCCGGGACGATTCGCAGCTTTTGGCAGTATTTTTCAAAAATCGCCGTCAGTTCTGATTTCTCCACGTCTCTTCTCCTCTCAGCTTCCGAATTATAGCTCTTCCTCTGCTTCTTCCAGGAAGAACAGCCCCTCTGTCACGTTGACGAACACGCCGCTTTTCTTCAAGACGTGCTGTTTGCCCCTATAAAACACGGTGTCGTTGTTGGCTGCAACCACCATATCCGTCCCATCTTTCAGGTGGTAGGTATAGGTGACCAGCGGCTCGGTTGTATCCTGGGATTTTTGGAACACATCGTATTTCAGCAGATTCAGCATTTTAATGCACCGCTGCACATCCCCTGTGTCCGACAACTCTTTCTCCTCCGGCGACAGGGACGGGTAGGCAACGGTGACCGATGCCACCTTGTCGTCCAAAGGCAGGAACACCAGCCAGCAGCCGTCCAGGGCAATCTTGATGCCCGTGGTAAGAATCATGCAAGCTGCAACGCCCAAAAGGTATCGCGGGGCTTCTTTCAGTGCTTTTTTCATAAGATGCCTTTCTGAATGTCCACTTTTCTGCCCCAATGTCCACTTTCAATGTCCACTTTTCCACTTCAATGTCCACTTTTGGGGTTCTTACTCCGGGTAAATCAGCCGATCGGGGGTGATGTTTTCCAGCAGGGCTGCGTAGCGTCTGCCCCAGAAATTTGCCATATTCCGGTTCATGTCCAGGTAGTTGCCGCAGTCCTTGGGGGATGCACCGGGCACTTCGCCCCGGTAGTCCCGGATGAAGCGGAAGCAGTCCAGCACCAGGGGCAGCACATCCCGGGAGGTGTAGTCCCCTGCCAGCAGCAGATAGAAGCCGGTGCGGCAGCCCATGGGGCCAAAGTACAGCACTTTTGTTTTCCACTGAGGCTGGTTTCGCAGGTAGGTGGCAGCCAGATGCTCGATGGTGTGCACCTCAGCGGTGTTCATCACCGGCTCCTCGTTGGGGCTGGTCAGGCGCAGATCAAAGGTGGTGACGGTTTCCTCGCCCACCTTGTCCTTCCGGGAGACATAAAGGCCGGGCTGCAATTTCAGATGGTCAATGGTAAAGCTGGTGATTTTTTCCATATAAATTCCTCTCCGTATCATCTATGGGATAAATGATACCATGTTTTTTCCCGCTTTTCAAGGCGCATTCCCGGAAAAGCAGGACGATTGCATGAGTTAACAATTTGTAAATGATGTTCTAAGAGTCACCGTTTTAGCGACTTGCTGGCACGAAGTGCCCCTGCAACACCCTTTCAGGGGAGCCAAGGCGGCTTCGCCGCTCGGGTCGCCAAGTTGGCGCCCCCTACGGGTGCATTCGATTGTCGAAGCGTTCCCGCATTTGTAACTCATGCGATTGTCGTGGCAGCGTCATTAAAAAACTTGACTTTTCCACAGGCAAGGGATATTATCTGTTGAAAAAGGAGGGATTTTCTGTGAATGCACCCATTGATATTTCCGGCATCACCCTGCGCACCCCCCGGCTGCTGCTCCGCCCCTGGCAGGAAAGTGACCTGGACGACTTTTACGAATACGCCAGTGTGGATGGCGTGGGGCAAATGGCCGGTTGGCTGCCCCACAAGGATAAGGCAGAATCCGCTCGGATACTGAAAATGTTTATAGACGAAAAGAAAACCCTCGCCCTGGAATTTGAGGGAAAGGTCATCGGCTCCATTGGCATCGAAAAATACAATGAGGAGCAGCTGCCGGAGATGGATCCCCTGCGCTGCCGGGAAATCGGCTATGTTCTCTCCAAAGATTATTGGGGACGGGGGCTGATGCCGGAGGCCGTCCAGGCCGTGATGGCTTACCTCTTTGAAACCGTCCGGCTGGATGCCATTGTGTGCGGTCACTTCCGCCGGAACAGCCAGTCCGCCCGGGTGCAGCAGAAGTGCGGCTTCCACTTTTTGAAAGACTCCACCTACACCACCCGCTACGGCACAGTGGAGGATTCCGTCCGAAACGTCATTTATCGTCAGGAGTGGGAGGTGCGCCAGCTGTGACCATTGCAGAAATGCCTCTGACCGGCGAAACCGAGCAAACCCTGCTGCGCCTGTCCGCCGCCTGGGCAGCAGAAAACAGCTGCCGGGGCTATTGCGCCAACGACCATGCCGACCTGGAGGGCAACCGGTTCTTCCTGGCCTTCCACGGGGATGCACCCATTGGGTATCTGTTCGGCCATGTAACCAACGCAACCCAAAGCTCCACCGTGATGGCGGAGAATACCCCATTTTTTGAAGTGGAGGAGCTGTATGTGGTTCCGGGAATGCGCTCCCACGGGGTTGGCCGCGCCCTGTTCCGGTATGCGGAAGCAGCCGTCCGGGGTGATGCGGATTTTATGGTGCTGTCCACCGCCACCCGCAACTGGAAAGCCATCCTGCACTTTTATGTTGAGGAGCTGGGGATGGAATTTTGGAACGCCCGGCTGTTTAAGAAAATCTAATACTATTCCCTGATTAAAATGGAAATTTTAATCAGGGAGGCATCGCTTAGCAGCGCTGCCAGTTTTGCGATTTATAAGGAAAGAAATCGCAAAACACGTCTCATGCAAACTCTTTGCCCTGCGGGCAAATAAAATATCTTTGTGGATATTTTATTTAGAGTTTGGTATAAGAAGGAAAAGGTGGCTGTCCCCGATGAGGGATAGCCACCCTTTTTTATTTTTTCCGGTTGGACATGATAACCTGAACCAGACCGCCAATGGCAAGCACATAGCAGACGCAGCCCAATGCCCTGAATCCATAAACTTCGCCGGACAACTTCTCCACCGATTCTTCCAGGTTCAATAGCGTTGTCTCCCCCACCGTCATTTCCAAAATGGTGTTGGAATTGGGATGCACCAGCAACCGGACAACCGTGTGGGGCGCAAGCGCCTCTATTTCACCGCACAGCGCCTCATCGATGCACAGCCTGTCAATGTACAGCTGCTCATGGTCATCAAAGCGGAGGATGATTTCCCTCACTTCGCCCCGCTTCCGGCTCTCCTGAAAGGAGGAAAAGGTGGCAGTAACGTCCCGGGCCTCCGCCCGTGTCACCGGCGCATTCCAGTGCCCCATGCCAAAAATAAAAATCGTCCCCAGAACCAAGCCAAAGATTGCTTCAACAATCTTCTCCCCTTCTGTCATGTCCTTGAATTGGCGCATTTTCTCACCCCCAATATACCGTCAACGCTGTGGCTATCTTGCGTATTATCATCCGCACTATCTTGCGTACTATTTTCTATCATTATATGTGATGTAAATCGTAAACGCAGGGGGCGTGTTTGCTGCCCCCTGGTTTTATCTTTCTGTATTGTCCAAAAATCATTTTCTGATATATCGCTGATTTCTGCTGTTCGGTTTCTCCGGTATGGTCATTTGAATGAAATTCATCATGAGCGCCGGACGGAGATAATTTCGCCGGAATCCCTCTTTCGCTTTCAGTCCCAGTTTCTCCATCAGTTCATTGCTTGTGTAGGAAACATCATCGTCCATCACGTCCAGTAGCTTGCGAACAGCTTCTGGAATTTCCCCATTGTCCCCATTGATTTGGCTGGAAATATCACACAGAATACGATCAATCTGTGACAGCATAAATTCAATGAAGAATGTGGACTCCCCTTGGGCATGGCACTTGGAAATCGCCCGATAGTATTCCTCCTGGAATCTTTCCACCTGGCTTTCAATGGGGATGTATTCAAAAACCGGCTTCCACTGGGACAGAATCGCCGTATGCCACAGCCGAGCCATTCTGCCATTTCCATCAGAAAACGGATGGATAAACACAAATTCATAATGAAACACACAGCTCAGAATCAGCGGATGTACACTGTCCTTCGTCTCATTCATCCACTGGAACAATTCCTCCATCAACTGTGGAACCAAACGAGCCGGAGGTGCCATAAAAATACATTTATCCCCGTCAAAGACCCCTTCCTCGCCGGTACGAAATTCACCGGGGTTCTCCACCAGGTATTTGGTCATCATACCATGAAACTTCTTCAGATGCCGAAGCTGATAGGGGTCGATTTCCGAAAGCCGCTCATAGGCGCTGTAGGCGTTTTTTACTTCCTGAATTTCTTTCTGCTCCCCCAGAACCAACTTGCCGTTAATGACATCCCGCACCTGCCCCAGTGTCAAGGAGTTGGCTTCAATCTTCAAGGAAGCGTGGATGGATTTAATTTTGTTGTTTTTCCTCAGATGGGGCTTTGCTTCCAATCCGTTTATCGCAGATATACGGCCTATTTTTTCTGAAATAGATGATACATATGTCAGAATTTGATTTGTTATTGTAAATGGCGGCTGATACTTTCCCATGTAAGCACCTCTGCTAACTTGCGTATTATCTTCCGTATTATCTTCCGCACTATCTTGCGTACTATCTTCCACTATTATAAGTGGGGACAGCTGTGATGTCAATCGTAAAAGCAAGAGGCACTTACCCCTCCCTGCTTATCCGGTAGTATTTCCGCCGTGCGTCCTGGGAAATGAGCCGAAAGCCGACCTTTTCCAGCACATGCTGGCTTCTGGTATTTGTCAAAACGGCATCCGCATACAGCACAGGAATGTCCAGCTTATGGAAAGCATAATCAATGGCCAGCCGCTCTGCTTGGGTGCCAAAGCCCCGGTCTTTGTACTGGCTGCTTTTCATGGTGATGCCCAGAACGGCAGATTCATGGGGTTTGATGTCGTAAAACTTCAGCTCACCCACCATTTCATCCCCGTACAGGATGGCAAAGGGCAGCCGCTTCAAGGAAATCTGCCGCCGGATATAAGCGTCAACCGTTTCCCGGTTGTATGTATATTCCCGAAATTCGCTTTTATCCAGATACAAATCGGCATCGTTCTGATAGTCCCGGAAAAAAGCATGATACATCTGGGCGGTCATTGGCTTGAGTGTGATTTCCGGCTCCATGGTTCCCTCCGTAAATTTTGTTGTATAAGGATTGTATCACAATCGGGCACAAAATAAAAGGGTGCGCAGGATTTACACACGACAATCGCATGCGTTACAAATGTGTGAACGCCTCGACAATCGAATGCACCCGTAGGGGTCGCCAACTCGGCGACCCGAGCGGCGAAGCCGCCTTGGCTCCCCTGAAAGGGTGTTGCAGAGGCACTTCGTGCCAGTGGGTCGCTAAGATGGCAACACTTACAACATTATTTACAAATTGTTTACTCATGCGATTGTCGTGCCGGAAAAAGCCGCAGCGGAACCCGGTGGGCTCCGCTGCTTTTCGGTATTGGATTTTGTGCGCCGTCCCCGCTATACAAGCTCCGCCAGAACGGACAGCAGGATGCAGGTGGTGATGCCCGCCACGGTCAGCGCAAAGCTGCTCACCGCCCCGGCCAACTGGCTCATCTGCACCGCCCGGGAGGTACCGACCACATGGGAGGAGGTGCCGAAGGCCACCCCCTGGGCCACCGGGCTGCTCAGGCGGAACAGCTTGCAGCAGGCAGGGCCGATGACGCTGCCCACAATGCCGGTGACGATGATGGCTGCGGTGGTGATGGCGGCAATGCCGCCGATTTCGGCGCTGAGGGGTGCGCCAATGGCAGTGGTCACGCTTTTGGGAAGCAGCGACAATGTCAGCCCTCTGTCCAGATGGAGCACCCGGCAAAGCAGCCAGATGGAGCCAATGCCGGTTACGGTTCCCGCCAACGTGCCCGCCACCAGCGATGCCATGTGCTGCTTCAAATTCCGGAACTGCTCGTAAAAGGACACCGCCAGGCAGATGGTTGCCGGAGTCAGCAGGAAATTCAGCATCCGGCAGCCGGACTGATAAATCTCATTGGGTACATCCAGCAGCTTCAGCACCCCGATGACGGCCAAAGCCGAAAGAAGAATGGGGTTCAGAATTGCCAGCTTCCACCGCCCCTGGAGGCGGCTTGCCAACGCAAAGGCCACCAGGGTCAGGGCCACGGCGAAAAAGCTGCTGCCGGTCACAAACTCAGTCATGGCCTTCCCCCTTTTTCCTGTCCACCAGCCACTGGGTCACCCGTCCGGAAACGCCGAACACCAGAACCGTACTGACCAGCAGCACCAGCAGCAGGGGCACCAAACTGCCCCGGAGCTGCTCCCAGCAATCCATCAGGTTCACCGTGGGGGCCACAAACAGAACCGGAAGGCAGCCGGCCAAAAAGCCGCTGCAATCCTTCACCTGCTCCAGTCTGACAATTTTCAGCGCCAGTGCCCCAAACAGCAGCACCATGCCATAAATCGAAGCCGGAATGGGATAGGGAATCCAGTGGCGGCACAGCTCCCCCAGCAGGGAAAACACCATAACGATACAAAACTGTTTCAGATACTTCAATTTTCTCTCCTCACAGGCCGGTCTCTCCGCCGGACTGCTGCGCCAGCACCAGCTTCAGGGCCTCCTGGATGGCAGCCCGGCGCACCGCCTCCCGGTCGCCTGCAAAGCGGAAATGCCGGGAGAAGTTTTTACGGTCGTCGCAATAGCCGATGTACACCGTCCCCACCGGGTTTCCGAATTCATCCCCGCCGGGTCCGGCCAGACCGGTGACGGACACGGCCACGTCCGCTTGCAGCGCCTGTCTTGCGCCCCTTGCCATGGCCTCTGCCACCGGGGCGCTGACAGCCCCCACCGTTTCCAGCAGGGCTTCGTCAACCCCCAAAAGATGGTGCTTGACCCAGTTGGTATAGCTGATGATGCCGCCCTTATAGACACAGGAGCTGCCGGGCACCGCCGTCAGCGCCGCCCCGATGCCCCCGCCGGTGCAGCTTTCCGCCGTCACCAGGGTCTTACCCTGTAGGGCGGCAAGGACCTCACAGCATAGCGTCATCATGGTAGGCTACCTTGATTTTTTCCACCCCTGCCAGAGCCCGGGCAATCAGCTCCTGCCGGTTCAGGTTCCGCTCGGCGTACTCTACCTGGCCCAGGGTGGGCTTGGTCTTGGGATGCTTGGGGGTGAAGACGGTGCAGCAGTCCTCATAGGGCAAAATGGAGGTGTCCATGGTGCCGATGCGCCGGGCGATGGTGACAATCTCCTCCTTATCCATGCCCACCAGAGGCATGAACACCGGAATATCCACCACGGCCCCGGTGACTGCCATGGCCTCCATGGTCTGGGAGGCCACCTGACCCAGATTCTCGCCGGTGACCAGTGCGCCGCAGCCGTCCTGTTTGGCAATGGCGGCGGAAATTTCCATCATGAACCGGCGCATAATCAGGGTAAAGAACTCCTCGGGGCAGTTGTCCCGGATGGCCTCCTGAATCTCGGTGAAGGGCACTACATTTACGGTCATCTTGCCGGAATACCGGGTGACCAGCCGGGCCAGCTCCAGCACCTTGTCCTTGGCCAGTTGGGAGGTATAGGGATAGGAGAAGAAGTGCACCGACTCCACCTCTACCCCCCGCTTGGCAATCATATAGGCCGCCACCGGAGAGTCGATGCCCCCGGAGAGCAGGCACATGGCTCTGCCGCCCACACCGGTGGGCAGGCCCCCGGCCCCGGGCACCGCCGGGCCATGGACATAGGCGGCAAGGTCCCGCACCTCCACATACACCGTGTATTCCGGATGGTGCACGTCCACCAGGCAATCCGGGTGGGCTTCTGCCAGGCGGCCGCCAATCTCCTGGGAGATGGCGATGGAATTCAGGGGAAACTGCTTATCGGAACGCTTGGACTCCACCTTGAAGGATTTTGCGCAGTCCAAATCCTCCCCCAGGTAGGCTTCGCAGGCGGCAAAAATGGCATCCAGATTCTTCTCGCAGGGGCGGCAGCGGCACAGGGACACCACGCCGAAGATGCTGCGGCAAGCCTCCCATGCGCCCTCCACATCCGCCTGGTCGTCCTGAGGCTCCACATAGACGGTGGACTGCATGATATACACATCAAAATTTCCGTAGGCCTTCATCCTCCGCCGGACATTCTGGCGCAGACGGCTCTCAAACTGGCGCTTGTTGCCGCCCTTGAGGACGATTTCCCCCAGCTTCATCAAAAAAATTTCGTTCATGGATTTTTCCTTTCCCCATTTCAGGTTGAATAAGAACATTATAATGGTTTTGTCGCATTTTGCAAGGGAGAATATTCTCCCCTGCCCTGTCTGGTTTTTCCAGGGGAGAATATGCAGTTTTGCACAATAAGGGATTGTATTTTGTGGGCAAATCAGTTAAAATTGAAATGAAAAAGAGAAAAGGGGTGGACGGATGATTTGCAGCGTTCGAACCATGTGCATTCACGGCATCCGGGGCAGCATTGTCACGGCGGAGGCCTATATCTCCAATGGGCTGCCCGGCTTTGACATTGTGGGGCTGCCGGATACCGCCGTGAAGGAGGCCCGGGAGCGGGTGCGGGCCGCCGCCAAAAGCAGCGGCGTAAACTTCCCGACAGGACGCATCACCGTGAATCTGGCACCGGCCAGTCTGAAAAAGAGCGGCGCTCACTTTGATTTGCCGATTCTTTTGGCCATTCTGGCAGCCTATGGGCAGGTGCGCAAGCCCAAGCCGGACTGCGCCTTCCTGGGGGAAGTGGCGCTGGACGGCACGGTGCGGCGGGTTTCCGGAGTGCTGCCCATGGTGCTGGCCGCCAAGCGGGAGGGCATCCAGCGGGTCTTTGTCCCCGCCGACAACGCTGCCGAGGCCACCCTGGCCCACGGCCCCGCCATCTACCCCATTGCCAGTGTATCCCAGCTGGTGGACGGGCTGAACGGCCTGACGGAATTGCAGGAGGAGCCCATCTGGGTGCCCACCCAGGAGGATGTGCCCCAGCTGGATTTCAAGGACGTGCTGGGGCAGGAAAAGGTGAAGCGGGCCCTGGAGGTGGCGGCGGCCGGGGGGCACAATGTGCTGCTCATCGGCCCGCCGGGCTCCGGCAAAAGTATGCTCAGCAAGCGGCTGCCCTCCATTCTGCCGGACATGACCTGGGAAGAGGCCCTGGAGGTCACCCAAATCTACTCGGTGCTGGGGCTATTGAACGAGCGCCATCCCCTGGTTTCCCGCCGTCCCTTCCGGGCCCCCCACCACACGGTATCCAACGCCGGACTGGTGGGCGGCGGGAGCAACCCCATTCCCGGGGAAATCTCCATGGCCCACAAGGGGGTTCTCTTCCTGGACGAGCTGCCGGAATTTCGCAAGGACAGTCTGGACCTGATGCGACAGCCCCTGGAGGATGGGCAGGTCACCATTTCCCGGGTTTCCGGTACCGTCACCTACCCCGCCGAATTTATGATGGTGTGCGCCATGAACCCCTGCAAGTGTGGATGGTACGGCGACCCCAGCGGGCGATGCCATTGCAGCGAGGCCGCCGTGCAGGCCTACCAGAGCCGCATTTCCGGGCCCATGCTGGATCGGATTGACATTGTGGTGGAGGTCACCTCGGTGCAGTATGAGGATTTGCGTGCAAGAGCCCAGGGGGAGCCCTCCAGCGCCGTCAAGCAGCGGGTGGACGATGCCCGGCGCATCCAGAACCGGCGCTTCGGAGAGGCCCGGGGGATGTGCAACGCCCGCATGGGCCCGCCGGAAATGCGCACCCACTGCGCCCTGAACCCGGATGCGGAAGCCCTGATGAAGCTGGCCTTCGAGAGCATGGGGCTGACCGCCCGGAGCTATGACCGGATTATTCGGGTGGCCCGCACCGTGGCCGACCTGGACGGCAGCCCGGACATCCAGGCCCAGCACATCGCCGAGGCCATCCAGTACCGCTCGGTGCAGATTGGCAACCGGGGCTGAGTACCTTGCAGGAGGACCGACTGTGAATATTTGCTATCACGACATTTGTATCCGGGATGCGCAGCAGAAGGACTGCGCCCAGCTGGCCGCCTGGTGGAACGATGGGGCGGTAATGGCACACGCCGGATTTCCCATGGGGCTGGGAACCACTGCGGCGCAGATTGCGCAGCAGATTGCCGCCGACACGGACACCACCCGGCGGCGGCTGATGGTAGAATATCAGGGCATCCCCATTGGCGAAATGTGCTTTTGTGTATCCGACAACACCAAATACGAAATCGACATCAAAATATGCGAGCCCCTATACCAGGAAAAGGGATTGGGCCGGGTGATTCTCAGTATGCTGATTGGGGAGCTGTTCCGCCGGGGCGCAACCCTCATTTTCCTGGACACCGATTTGAGAAACACCCGGGCGCAGCACGTTTATGAGCTGCTCGGCTTCCAGAAGATAGGAGTCCGGCTGAATTCCTGGAAGGACCAGCTGGGAGCCCTGCAATCCGCAGTTGATTACCGGCTGACCTGCAAGGATTTTCACAACTATACATTACCGGAAAACCAATAAAAGGGGGAAACAACATGAAACAGTCCACTTTTGCAAGGATGTGCATCCGGCTTGTCTCGGGTGCCCTGGCACTTTTCCTGTGCATCGGCACGGCCATAGCCGCCGGTGTGCCGGAACGGGATTACCACGCTGAAAATTCATATATGGAGCTGGCCATTGACCAGGCCCGGGAGGGAATTCATCACAACCACGGCGGCCCCTTTGGCAGCATCATCGTAAAAGACGGAAAGGTCATCGGCCAGGGGCACAATATGGTGCTTGCCAACAACGATTCCACTGCCCATGGGGAAATCACCGCCATCCGGAATGCGGAGGCAAATATCGAGAGCTTCGACCTGACCGGTGCAGTGCTGTATACCACCGGTGAGCCCTGCCCCATGTGTCTGGCCGCCTGTCTGTGGGCAAATATTGACAAAGTATACTATGGCTGTACCATCGAAGACAACGCCATCATCGGCTTCCGGGACGAGGCCTTTGATGCCATGTTCGGCGGCAGAGAAGCCTTCCGGGACTATTTGGTTGAAATGGACCGGGATGCCTGCCTGAAGCTGTTTGAAGAATATACCAGCCTGGACATGGATAAATATTGACTTTCGGAGAAGCGCATAGGGGAGAAAATCCATATGGAGCAGAGCAAGCAAAGCAAGCGGCAAGCGCCTGCATGGGCAGTGATTGCCCTTGCCCATTTTCACCGGTACGGATGGATTGTGCTGATGCTGATTTGCACAGGGATCTGGAGCAGCCGGATTGTGGGTATCATGGGCGGCTTTATGGTGGCGGTTGCCCTGTGGTCGTTCGTGGGGTATAAGCTGGAATGGCGGCATATTTACTGCTCCTACCAGGAGGCAAACCACCAGAAAATGACCCCCAATTTCATCCGCTGGCATACCGTCAGGAAAAGCGATGCCTATGGCGTGCCCATTGTGTTCTTGATTTTGGGCACTGCGGCGTTGGCTGTACAGATAATTTACGGTTGAGCAAGGGGCGGCATGGCAGCACCATCATCGACTTCCGGGACTATTGAATGGAGAACACAATATGAAACGAACCAATATGCTCAAGGAACTCACCCACAACTGGAAGGGCTGCTGCGCCAAGGCTGCGCTTTTTGTGTGCGCATGTCTGCTTCTCAACTGGTATCAGGCGCACAGCACCCCCGCCCCCCTGGTAGGGGAGGAAGCGCCGGAGCAGGAGGCGCGCTAATTCCAATACCGCCCCGAACCCATCCGGCATGGAAGAAGGGGCGTTTCTCCCCCGCTTCCGGGCCGAAACCGTCCGCCCCGGGGGAGAAAACCATTTTCATTCCCGGGGGGCACAGAAAATTCTACAACCCCAACCGGAACATCTTGTACCTTTCCACTAAAAATTGCACTATATATGGATTTTCGCCTTTACAAACTGGTGCAAAGATGGTAGAATGTACGCGACAAAATCTGAATTACTTTAGGAGGTATTTCATTTTGGCAAGAAAATTCAAAACCATGGACGGCAATACTGCTGCCGCCCACGTCAGCTATGCCTTTACCGAGGTTGCTGGTATTTACCCCATCACCCCGTCCAGCCCCATGGCTGACAACGTTGACCAGTGGGCTGCCGCTGGCCGCAAGAACATCTTCGGCGATACCGTCAAGGTCGTTGAGATGCAGTCCGAGGCCGGTGCTGCCGGTACCGTTCACGGCTCTCTGGCCGCCGGTGCCCTGACCACCACCTACACTGCTTCCCAGGGTCTGCTGCTGATGATCCCCAACATGTACAAGATTGCCGGTGAGCTGCTGCCCTGCGTGTTCCACGTTTCCGCACGTACCGTTGCCGCTCAGGCTCTGAACATCTTCGGTGATCACTCCGACGTGTACGCCTGCCGTCAGACCGGCTTCGCCATGCTGTGCGAGACCAACGTGCAGGAAGTCATGGACCTGGGCGCTGTCGCCCACCTGGCCGCCATCGAGGGCCGGGTTCCCTTCATCAACTTCTTCGACGGCTTCCGTACCTCCCACGAAATCCAGAAGATCGCCATCTGGGACTACGACGACCTGAAGGAAATGGTGAACATGGACGCTGTGGATGCATTCCGCAAGCACTCCCTGAACCCCGAGCGCCCCGCCATGCGTGGCTCCCACGAGAACGACGATATCTTCTTCCAGCACCGTGAGGCCTGCAACAAGTACTACAACGCTCTGCCCGCCATCGTTGAGAAGTACATGGGCAAGGTCAACGAGAAGCTGGGTACCAACTATCAGTTGTTCAACTACTACGGCGCACCCGATGCCGAGCGTGTGATTGTTGCCATGGGCTCCATCAACGACGTGGCCGAGGAAGTCATCGACTACCTGAACGCCCACGGCGAGAAGGTGGGCCTTGTCAAGGTTCGCCTGTTCCGGCCCTTCTGTGCCGAGAAGCTGCTGGCTGCCATCCCCGCCACCGCCAAGAAGATTGCCGTCCTGGACCGCACCAAGGAGCCCGGCTCCCAGGGCGAGCCTCTGTATCAGGATGTGGTTATGGCTCTGGCCAAGGCCGGCCGCAACGCCACCGTCATCGGCGGCCGCTACGGTCTGGGCTCCAAGGACACCCACCCCGCTTCCGTCTTTGCCGTCTACGAAGAGCTGGCTAAGGACGCTCCCAAGCATGAGTTCACCGTGGGCATCGTGGACGATGTGACCAACCTGTCCCTGGACGAGAAGGTCTCCCCCAACACCGCTGCCGAGGGTACCATCGAGTGCAAGTTCTGGGGTCTGGGCGGCGACGGCACCGTTGGCGCCAACAAGAACTCCATCAAGATTATCGGCGACCACACCGACAAGTACGTACAGGCCTACTTCCAGTACGACTCCAAGAAGACCGGCGGCGTCACCGTTTCCCACCTGCGCTTCGGCGACAAGCCCATCAAGTCCCCCTACTACATCAACAAGGCCGACTTCGTGGCTTGCCACAACCCCAGCTACATCACCAAGGGCTTTAAGATTGTTCAGGACGTGAAGCCCGGCGGCGTGTTCCTGATTAACTGCCAGTGGGATCTGGCTGAGCTGGAGCACCATCTGGATGCCGCTTCCAAGCGCTACATTGCCCAGAACAACATTCAGCTGTACACCATCAACGCCATTGACCTGGCCATCAAGGTGGGCATGGGCAAGCGTACCAACACCATTTTGCAGTCCGCTTTCTTCTCCCTGGCAAAGGTCATGCCCGCAGAGGATGCCGTCAAGTACATGAAGGACGCTGCCGAGCACTCCTACCTGAAGAAGGGCCGTGACGTTGTTGAGAAGAACTGGAACGCCATCGATGCCGGTGCTACCGCCTTCGTCAAGGTTGACGTTCCCGCTTCCTGGGCTACCGCCGAGAACAACCACGCCGAGGCCGCTCTGGAGGGCCGCCCCGAGACCGTGAAGATTGTCAAGGAAATCCTGACCCCCGTGGGCAAGATGGACGGCTACAGCCTGCCTGTTTCCGCTTTCGAGAACCTGCCCGACGGCCAGTTCCCCCTGGGTGCTTCCGCATACGAGAAGCGGGGCGTTGCCGTTACCGTTCCCCACTGGGATGAGACCAAGTGCATCCAGTGCAACAACTGTGCCTATGTCTGCCCCCATGCTACCATCCGTCCCATCGCCCTGACTGCCGAGGAAGCCGCTGCTGCTCCCGCCAATGCACGTCTGGTGGATGTGAAGGCCGGTAAGGGCAAGGGCGTTTACAAGTACACCATGGCCGTGTCTCCTCTGGACTGCATGGGCTGCGGTGTCTGCGTCGGTGTCTGCCCCACTCAGGCCATTACCATGGTTCCCCAGGAGCACGAGCTGGCTGAGCAGGAAGTCTGGAACTACATGGTTGACCACGTGTCCGAGAAAAAGGACATGCAGGACAACACCGTGAAGGGTTCTCAGTTCCACAAGCCTCTGCTGGAGTTCTCCGGCTCCTGCGCCGGCTGCGCCGAGACCAGCTACGCCCGTCTGGTGACCCAGCTGTTCGGCGACCGGATGTACATCTCCAACGCCACCGGTTGCTCCTCCATCTGGGGCGGCCCCGCTGCTACTGCTCCCTACACCGTCAATGCTGAGGGCCACGGTCCCGCATGGGCCAACTCCCTGTTCGAGGACAACGCAGAGCACGGCCTGGGTATGTACACCGCACAGGCTGTCATCCGTGAGTCCCTGGCCAACAAGGTCAAGGCTGTGATGGAAAATACCGCTGACGAGGACCGCAAGGCTGCCTGCCAGAACTGGCTGGACACCTTCAACGACGGCGAGGCCAACAAGGCCGCTACGAAGGCCCTGGTTGCCAACCTGGAGGCCCATGTCTGCTGCGACACCGTGAAGGACATCCTGTCCAAGAAGGAATACCTGTCCAAGAAGTCCGTGTGGATTTTCGGCGGCGACGGCTGGGCATACGACATCGGCTTCGGCGGCGTTGACCATGTGCTGGCTTCCAACAAGGATGTCAACGTGTTCGTCTTCGATACCGAGGTTTACTCCAACACCGGCGGACAGGCCTCCAAGGCTTCCAACATCGGTCAGGTTGCTCAGTTCGCTGCCTCCGGTAAGGAAACCAAGAAGAAGTCCCTGTCCGAGATTGCCATGAGCTACGGCTATGTGTACGTTGCTCAGGTGGCCATGGGCGCCAACCCCGCTCAGACCATCAAGGCCATCACCGAGGCCGAGGCCTACCACGGTCCTTCCCTGGTTATCGGCTACGCTCCCTGCGAGATGCACTCCATCAAGGGCGGCATGACCAACTGCCAGGCTGAGATGAAGAAGGCTGTGGAATGCGGCTACTGGAACCTGTTCCGCTTCGATCCCTCCAAGGAGACCGGCAAGTTCACTCTGGACTCCAAGGCTCCCAAGGGCGGCTATCAGGAGTTCCTGATGAACGAGGCTCGCTACAGCCGTCTGACCCGTGAGTTCCCCGAGCGTGCAACCGACCTGTTCGCTAAGAACGAGGCTGCCGCCAAGGAGCGCTACGAGCACCTGCTGAAGCTGGTTGAGATGTACAAGGACTAATTCTCAGTCCCGCCTTTGGGCGGCATCCGTCAGATAGATAATGAACGAAAAGCGCTGCTCGGTTATTCCAACCGGGCAGCGTTTTTTGAACAAAGTGCATAGGAGAGGATATATGGAAAAGCTATATGAACGTGCCGACATCTACGACTTGATTGAAACTGAGGACAGAAGCCATATTGTCTGGAACGACTGGAAGACCCTTCTGGCAGGTCGAAAGGTCGAGACGCTTCTTGATGTCAGTATCGGAGCCGGTGCAATGACCCTGCCGTTACAGGAATTGGGCGTGTCGCTGTGCGGTTCCGATTTAAGCGGCTCCATGCTGGAAAAGTGCCGTGAAAAGGCCGCAACCAAGAGAAAGCCATTGGAGCTGAAATGCTGCGATTTCCGGGACTTATCCGCCTGGAGTGACCGGTTGTTTGACTGCGTAACCAGTACGGGCAACTCCCTTGCCTATGTGTCAAACGAGGATGTAGTGCATACGCTTGCCCAGATGGATGCCCACGTAAAGCCCGGCGGTTATCTCTGCCTTGATTCCCGCAACTGGGAGAAAATCCAGCGGGAAAAACAGCGGTTTTACTTCTACAATCCCTTTTTTCGGGACGGCACCAGAATCAATCTGATGCAGGTATGGGATCACAACCCAGACGGAAGCATCACCTTTAATCTGGTGTATACCTTTGAGCGGGATAACAAGATTGTCCAAAAGGAAATCTTTGAGGAGCATTACAACCCATTTCCTCTGGAGTTGGTCACATCCAAGCTGCAAAAAATGGGCTACAGCTCCCCCGAAATGAAGCCAGTCCCCTGCTTTCTCCCTGAAACGGATTTTTCAAAAATTGACTGGTATCGGATAATTGCCCAGAAGCAATGACCTCCGTCTGCCAAACGGAGTATGCTCTATGAACGACACCTGCACCGTCATTGATATTTCCGGAGACTACGCCATCATCCGCTACGACAGCACCGGCGCAGAGGGGCAGGTTGCCCTGGCGCTGCTGCCCGAGGGGCTGAACGTGGGCGACCGGCTGAGGCGGGAATTTTTTGACTACGAGAAAATCTGAACCCTCCTTCCCTGTGCCCGGCTGTGGCTTTCCCCCGCCGGGTACGGAAGGAAGCACCAAAAGCAGGAGTCCCAGGGCGGTTATGGCAACATTCACAGACAATGTGGGAAATGCCGGGGTGGAATCGTCTTTCTGCTTTCTTGACGAAAAACGTGGAATTATGCTATAATTCAACCAGAGCTTGTTCCTATCCCCACACGCATGGGGTTCGTACACTCGTCCGTGTGGGCTGTTCCGCCTGACGCCGTCCTGCGGCGTCCCTTCAAGGGTGCGCTGTAATTGCAGCGTCGCATCAGGTGAGCATGTCCACTTTGCTTTTTCTTGAGGAGGTTCACATGAAGAAAGTTGGTATTGTGATGGGCAGCGACAGCGACCTGCCAATTCTGCGAAAGTCCATGGACACCCTGGACGAGCTGGGCATTCCTTACGAGGCCCACGTCTATTCCGCCCACCGTACCCCCGAGCAGGCCCGGCAGTTTGCTCTCCACGCCCGTGAAAACGGCTTCGGCGCAATCATTGCCGCAGCCGGTATGGCTGCGCACCTGGCTGGGGCCATTGCAGCCAATTCTACCCTTCCTGTCATTGGGATTCCCTGTAAATCCACCACTTTAGACGGCATTGACGCCCTTTTGTCAACAGTCCAGATGCCCTCCGGCATTCCTGTAGCCACTGTTGCCATCAATGGGGGTGTCAATGCCGCTTTGCTTGCCGCCCAGATTCTGGCCGTCGGCGATGAAGCCCTGGCCGCCCGGCTGGATGCCAAGCGGGCAGCCGACAGCGAGAAGGTACTCAGCAAGGATGCCGCCCTACAGGCGGAGCTGCGCAGATAAGGGGGACTTCACATGGGTGGTTTCTTTGGCGCTGCATCCCGCCGCAACTGTGTTCTGGATGTATTCTTCGGCACGGACTACCATTCCCACCTGGGTACCCGCCGGGGCGGCATGGCCGCCTGGGACAAGGACGTGGGTATGCAGCGGGAAATTCACAACATTCAGAATTCCCCCTTCCGCACCAAGTTCGAGGGAATTGTCAGCGAGATGACCGGCACCACCGCCATCGGCTGCATTTCCGACACCGACCCCCAGCCCATTCTGATTCGCTCCCGGCTGGGCGTATACGCCATCTGCACCATTGGCATCATCAACAATGCAGAGACTCTGATTCAGACCCATCTGCACAGCTCCGGTGGCCACTTCGACAGTATGACCGGCGGCCGGGTGAATTCCAATGAGCTTATCGCCGCCTTCATCGACCAGAAGGACAGCTTCGCCGACGGCATCCGCTATGCCCAGGACATGATTGAGGGCACCGCCTCCATTCTGATTATGAAGGACGGCGGGCACCTGATTGCCGCCCGGGACAAAATGGGCCGACTGCCCATTGTCATTGAAAAGGACGCCGACGGCTACGCCGTCACCTTCGAGGATTACGCCGGTGAAAAGCTGGGCTATGAGGTGGTTCGGGAGCTGGGCCCGGGGGAAATCGTGGAAATCTCCCCGGAGGGCATCACCCAGCTGGCACCGCCCCGGAAGGACATGAAAATCTGCGCCTTCCTGTGGTCCTACTATGGCTACCCCACGGCCTGCTACGAGGGCCGCAACGTAGAGGCCATGCGCTACCGCAACGGGCGGCTGATGGCCAGGCGGGACAAGGAAAACGGCGTGGCCCAGGACATTGACTATGTGGCCGGTGTTCCGGACTCCGGCACCCCCCACGCCATTGGCTACGCCAACGAAAGCGGTATTCCCTTTGCCCGTCCCTTCATCAAGTATACCCCCACCTGGCCCCGGAGCTTTATGCCCGCCAACCAGAGTGAGCGGAATATGGTGGCCAAAATGAAGCAGATTCCCGTGGACGAGCTGATTCGGGACAAGAAGCTGCTGTTTGTGGACGACAGCGTGGTGCGGGGCACCCAGCTCCGGGAAACCGTTGAATTTCTGTATGAGCACGGTGCCAAGGACGTGCACATCCGCAGTGCCTGTCCCCCCATTCTCTATGGCTGCAAGTTCCTGAACTTCTCCCGCTCCAACTCCGAAAACGAGCTGATTGCCCGGGCCACCATCCTGGAGCTGGAGGGAGAAGAGGGGCTGAACCATCTGGAGGAATATATGGACGGCAGCACCCAGCGGGGCAAGAATATGCGCCGGGCCATCTGCGAAAAGCTGCACTTCGCCTCCCTGGAATACCAATCCCTGGACGGCATCCTGGAGGCCATCGGCCTGCCCAAGGAATGCGTCTGCACCTACTGCTGGAACGGCAAGGGCTGAGCCCACTACATCATAAAAGGAGCGTCACAATATGGAACACAACAACTCCCAATCTGCCAGCTACGCTGCCGCCGGTGTGGATATCACCGCCGGTTACCGGGCCGTAGAGCTGATGAAAAAGCACATTGCCCGCACCAAGAACGAGGGCTGCCTGGATGACGTGGGCGGCTTCGGCGGCTGCTTTGGTCTGCCCATTGCAGGCATGGAAGAGCCGGTGCTGGTCTCCGGCACCGACGGCGTGGGCACCAAGCTGAGAATCGCCCAGCTGCTGGACAAGCACGACACCATTGGCATCGACTGTGTTGCCATGTGCGTCAACGACGTCATCTGCTGCGGTGCCCGGCCCCTGTTCTTCCTGGACTATATTGCCTGCGGCAAGAACATTCCCGAAAAGATTGCCCAGATTGTGGCCGGTGTGGCAGAGGGCTGCGTTCAGTCCGGCTCCGCCCTGATTGGCGGCGAGACCGCCGAGCACCCCGGCATGATGGCGGAGGATGACTATGACCTGGCCGGATTCTCCGTGGGCATTGTGGACAAAAAGAAAATCATCGACAATTCCCGGATGGCTCCCGGGGATGTGGTGATTGCCCTGGCCTCCACCGGCGTGCACTCCAACGGCTTCAGCCTGGTGCGTAAGGTATTTGATGTGGAGAACAATCCTGAGCTGATGAAGCCCAACGATTTCCTGGGGGGCAAGTCCATTGCCGAAACCCTGCTGACCCCCACCAAAATTTATGTAAAGAGCATTCTGGCTCTGCTGGAGCAGGTGGACGTGAAGGGCATCAGCCACATCACCGGCGGCGGCTTCTATGAGAACATCCCCCGCTCCATCCCCGACGGCCTGTGCGCCGAAATCGACCGCAGTGCCATCCGCATTCTGCCCATCTTCCAGCTGATTGCCCAAACCGGCAGCATCCCCCAGCGGGATATGTTCAACACCTTCAACATGGGCGTGGGCATGAGCGTGGTTGTCCCCGCCTGCCAGGCCCGGAAGGCACTGGAAATTCTCACCGCTCAGGGCGAGGATGCCTATGTAATTGGCACCATTGCCCAGGGTGAGGAAAAGGTGATTTTGAAATGAGCGCCCGGATTGCCGTGCTGGTTTCCGGCGGCGGAACCAATTTACAGGCGCTGATAGATGCCCAGAAGGCGGGAACCCTCCACAGCGGCACCATTGCCCTGGTGGTTTCCAACGCTGCCGGAGCCTATGCCCTGGAGCGGGCGAAAAACGCCGGAATCCCCGGCGTTACCCTGCTGAAAAAGCAGCTGGGCGGCCAGGAAGGCTTTGAAAACGCCTTGCAGCATACCCTGGAGGAACATCAAATTGACGTGATTGTGCTGGCGGGCTTTATGACCATCCTCTCCGGCAACTTCACCGACAAATGGCCCCGGCGGATTCTCAACATCCACCCCGCCCTGATTCCCAGCTTCTGCGGAGAGGGCTTCTATGGGCTGAAGGTACACCAGGCCGCCCTGCAATATGGCGTAAAGGTCACCGGTGCCACCGTCCACTTTGTCAATTCCATTCCCGACGGAGGAGAAATCATCGCCCAGAAAGCGGTGGAGGTGCTCCCGGGAGATACCCCCGAAATTTTGCAGCGCCGGGTCATGGAGCAGGCGGAATGGGTTCTGCTCCCCCAGGCCACAGAAACGGTGTGCGCTGCCCTGGTGCAGCAGACGCCCCCACAGAAATGAAAGGGAGGAACAACATGAACGTTTACGAGGTACAATCCATGCCGGCCCGCTTGCAGGGCAACACCTACCCCGGCCGGGGCATTGTGGTGGGCAAAACCGCCGACGGCAAGCACGCCGCCTTCGCCTACTTCATCATGGGCCGCAGCGCCAACAGCCGCAACCGTATCTTTACGGAGAAGGACGGAGCCGTGTTCACCGAGCCCTTTGATGCCAGCAAGGTAGAGGACCCCAGCCTGATTATCTACGCCGCCATCCGGAAATACGAAAACAAGCTCATTGTCACCAACGGCGACCAGACGGACACCGTCTGGAAGGGGCTAAAGGCAGGGATTCCCTTTGCAGATGCCCTGGCACAGCGGTGCTTTGAGCCGGATCCCCCCAATTTTACCCCCAGAATCAGCGCCATGGCCACCTTCGCCCAGGGAGACTTCTCCTATCAGATGAGCATTCTCAAATCCGGCGACGAGGAAGGCAGCTTCTGCAACCGCTACACCTACAGCTACGGCAGCGCCAAGGCCGGCGTGGGGCATTTCATTCACACCTATGTGTGCGACGGCAACCCCATTCCCACCTTCCAGGGGGAGCCGGAGCGGGTGAGCATCCCCAATGACATCGACAGCTGGACTTCCGACATCTGGAACGCCCTGGATGAAAACAACAAAATCTCCCTGTACGTCCGCTTCGTGGACCTGGCAACCGGCCACGAGGAAAACCGCATGATTAACCGGAACAAGTGAGGTAAACGTCATGAAAGAATTTGCTCTGAAATACGGCTGCAACCCCAACCAGAAGCCCGCCTCCATCTATATGGCGGACGGCAGCGACCTGCCCATTACCATTCTCAACGGCCGCCCCGGCTACATCAATTTCCTGGATGCCCTGAACTCCTGGCAGCTGGTGAAGGAGCTGAAGGCCGCCACCGGACTGTGCGCCGTCACCTCCTTCAAGCATGTGTCCCCCACCTCGGCCGCTGTGGGCAAGCGTCTGCCCCCCCAGCTGAAAAAAGCCTGCTTTGTGGATGACATTCCGGAGCTGGACGACAGCCCCCTGGCCTGCGCCTATGCCCGTGCCCGGGGCACCGACCGGATGTGCTCCTTCGGCGACTGGGTAGCACTGTCCGACCAGTGCGACGTGACCACCGCCAAGCTCATTGCCCGGGAGGTTTCCGACGGCGTGATTGCCCCCGGCTACACCCCGGAGGCCCTGGAAATCCTGAAAGCCAAGCGCAAAGGGAATTATAATGTAGTTGCCATTGACCCTGACTATGTTCCCGCCCAGCAGGAGACCAAGATGGTATACGGCATCACCTTCCAGCAGGGCCGCAACAATTTTAAGATTGACGAGAGTCTGCTGACCAATCTGGTCACCGAAAAGAAGGAGCTGCCGGAAAGCGCCAAAATTGACCTGATTGTGTCTCTGATTACCCTGAAATACACCCAGTCCAACTCCGTCTGCTTTGCCTATGACGGGCAGGCCATCGGCGTGGGCGCCGGGCAGCAGTCCCGGATTCACTGCACCCGTCTGGCCGGTTCCAAGGCCGACACCTGGTTCCTGCGGCAGCATCCCAAGACCCTGGCGCTGCCCTTCCGGGAGGACCTGGGCCGCCCCAACCGGGACAATGTGATTGACGGCTACATCAACGGCAACGAAGAGGATGTGTGCGCCGAGGGCATCTGGCAGAATTACTTCACCAGCCAGCCGGAGCGGCTGACCGAAGCCGAGAAGCGGGCCTTCCTGGACGGCATTACCGGGGTTTCCCTGGGCTCCGATGCCTTCTTCCCCTTCGCCGACAATATCAAGCGGGCCTATGCCTCCGGCGTTTCCTACATTGCCCAGCCCGGCGGCTCTATCCGGGATGATTTGGTCATCGAGGAGTGCAACAAAGACGGCATCGTCATGGCCTTCACCGGTATGCGCCTGTTCCATCACTAAGCCACATTCCCCCAGGGGCCGCCCAATAGGCGGCCTCTGGGGGCGCAGCCGCCCCCAGGCTTTCCCCGGGGGCATCCCTTATCCTGGAAGTTGATATTCCGAAACGGAGGATTCTATGAAAATCATGGTTGTCGGTGGCGGCGGGCGAGAGCATGCCATCATTAAAAAACTGAAAGAAAACAAAGACGTAACCGAAATCTACGCCCTGCCCGGCAACGGCGGCATTGCCGCAGATGCCACCTGCGTCAATATCGGCGCAACGGACATCCCGGGTCTGGTGGCGTTTGCCACGGAAAACCGCATTGACTACGCCGTGGTGGCACCGGACGACCCCCTGGTGCTGGGTGCCGTGGATGCCCTGAACGAAGCGGGGATTCCCTGCTTCGGTCCCAGAGCCAACGCTGCCATTATCGAGGGCAGCAAGGTCTTCTCTAAAAACCTCATGAAGAAATACGGCATCCCCACCGCCGCATACGAGGTATTTGACAGCATGGAGGCCGCACTGTGCTACCTGGAGTCCGCCCCCATCCCCACCGTCATCAAGGCGGACGGTCTGGCCCTGGGCAAGGGCGTGATTATCGCCCAGACCCGGCAGGAAGCCATGGAAGCCGTCAAATCCATGATGGAGGACAAGGTGTTCGGCAAAAGCGGCGAGCACATTGTCATTGAGGAATTTCTCACCGGCCCCGAGGTGTCCGTTCTGGCCTTCACCGACGGCAAGGTGGTAAAGCCCATGGTCTCCAGCATGGACCACAAGCGCGCCGGAGATGGGGATACCGGCCTGAACACCGGCGGCATGGGCACCGTTGCCCCCAACCCCTACTATACCCCCGCCATGGCCCAGCGGTGCATGGAGGAAATCTTCCTGCCCACCGTTGCCGCCATGAACGCCGAGGGGCGCAGCTTCACCGGATGCCTGTATTTCGGCCTGATGCTCACCCCCAACGGCCCCAAGGTGATTGAATACAACTGCCGCTTTGGCGACCCGGAGACCCAGGTGGTGCTGCCCCTGCTGGAAAGCGATTTGCTGACCATTATGCAGGCCACCACCAACGCTACCCTTGCCGAAACCGAAGTAAAATTTGCCGATAAATATGCTTGCTGCGTGATTCTCGCCTCCAAGGGCTACCCGGTTCACTACGAGAAGGGCTTCCCCATCACCATGACCCCGGAGGCTGCCGCCCACACCTATGTGGCAGGTGCAAAGCTGCAAGACGGAAAGCTGGTCACCTCCGGCGGGCGGGTCACCGGCACCACTGCCGTGGCAGACAGCCTGGAGGAAGCCATCCGGGAAGCCTACCGGCTCAGCGATGGGGTTCGGTTCGAAAACGCCTATCGCCGCTGCGACATTGGGCAGCGAGCCCTGCAAGCATCCAACTGATTGGGAGGAAAAACAAAAATGGTATACCGCGTATTTGTGGAAAAGAAGCCCGGCCTCGCCCCCGAGGCCGCAGGACTGCTCAGCGACTGCCGCTCCTTCCTGGGCATCAAGAAGCTGGAAAATGTCCGCATTCTCAACCGCTACGATGTGGAAAACATCGACGAAGCCCTGTTTGACTATGCCCGCACCACCGTGTTCTCCGAGCCCCAGCTGGACTATGTTTCCGCCGAGGCGGACCTGAGCGATGCCAATGTGGTGTTTGCCGTGGAGCCCCTGCCCGGTCAGTTTGACCAGCGTGCCGACTCCGCCGCCCAGTGCATTCAGCTGCAAAGCCAGGGGGAGCGCCCCACCGTCCGCAGCGCCAAGGTGTACGCCCTGTATGGCAAGCTGACCAAAAAGGACGTGGAGGCCATCAAGCACTACGTCATCAATGCGGTGGAGGCTCGGGAAGCCTCTCTGGAAAAGCCGGAAACCCTGAAGGTGGAGTATGCCGCCCCGGAAACCGTGGAGACGGTGAAGGGCTTCATCAAGATGAAGGATGCTGCCCTGCAAAAGCTGCTGGACAAGCTGGGGCTTGCCATGGATTTGGACGACCTGCGGTTCCTGCAAGCCTATTTCCGGGACCAGGAGCACCGGGACCCCACCATCACAGAGGTGCGGGTGGTGGACACCTATTGGTCTGACCACTGCCGCCACACCACCTTCTCCACCCACATTGACGCAGCCCACATTCAGGACGAGGCGGTAAAGGCCGCCTACCAGCGCTATCTGGATGCCCGGGTGGAGGTCTACGGTGCCCAGAAGGCTGCCGCCCGGCCCCAGACCCTGATGGACATTGCCACCATCGGCACCAAAACCCTGAAAAAGCGGGGGCTGCTGCCGGAGCTGGACGAGAGCGAGGAGATCAACGCCTGCTCCATCCATGTGCCCACCACCATCGACGGCAACCAGGAGGACTGGCTGCTGATGTTCAAGAACGAAACCCACAACCACCCCACCGAGATTGAGCCCTTCGGCGGCGCTGCCACCTGCATCGGCGGCTGCATCCGGGATCCCCTGTCCGGACGTGCTTATGTACACCAGGCCATGCGTGTCACTGGCGGCGGCGATCCCCGGGTCAGCCTGAAGGACACCGTCAAGGGCAAGCTCCCCCAGCGGAAGCTGGCAACCACCGCCGCTGCCGGTTACTCCTCCTATGGCAACCAGATTGGCCTTGCCACCGGCCATGTGGCGGAACTGTACCACGAGGGCTATATCGCCAAGCGGCTGGAATGCGGCGCTGTGGTTGCCGCTGCCCCTGCCTCCAACGTGCGCCGGGAGGTTCCCGCCCCCGGGGATGTGGTTATCCTGCTGGGTGGCCGCACCGGTCGTGACGGCATCGGCGGTGCCACCGGCTCCTCCAAGAGCCACAACATGAAGTCCCTGCAAACCATGGCCTCCGAGGTACAGAAGGGCAACGCCCCCGAGGAGCGGAAGATTCAGCGCCTGTTCCGTAACGGCCAGGTCACCCGGCTGATTAAGCGCTGCAACGACTTTGGTGCCGGCGGCGTGTCCGTTGCCATTGGCGAGCTGGCTGCCGGTCTGCGGATTGACCTGGATGCCGTGCGGAAGAAATACGAGGGTCTGGACGGCACCGAGCTGGCAATTTCCGAATCCCAGGAGCGCATGGCAGTGGTGGTTGACCCTGCCGATGCCGATGCCTTTATTGCGGCGGCCCAGGCAGAAAACCTGGAAGCCTACCGGGTGGCTGTGGTCACCGAGGAAGCGCGGATGGTCATGCAGTGGAAGGGCAACGAGATTGCAAACCTGAGCCGTGCCTTCCTGGATACCAACGGCGCTGTCAAGCACGCCAGCGTGGAGGTGGCCGCCAAGCAGCGGCAGCAGCTGGATGCCCCCCTCTTCTCCTCCCTGCGTCAGATGGCTTCCAGCCTGAAAACCGCCAGCCGCCGGGGTCTTACCGAGCGCTTTGACGGCTCCATCGGTGCCGGTTCCGTGCTGATGCCCTTCGGCGGCAGAACCCAGACCACCCCGGCCCAGGCCATGGCAGCCCTGTTCCCGGTGCTGCCCGGTCAGCACACCACCCAGGCCAGTGTCATGGCCTGGGGCTGCGACCCCGACCGGCTGAGCATCGACCCCTATGTGGGTGCCCATGATGCCGTTTACAATTCCATGGCAAAGCTGGTGGCCGCCGGTGCGGATTACCACGATGCCTATTTGACATTGCAGGAGTTCTTCGAGAAGCTGAGAAATGAGCCCCAGCGCTGGGGCAAGCCCTTTGCCGCCCTGCTGGGCGCTCTGGATGCCCAGCTGGAGCTGGGTGCCGCTGCCATCGGCGGCAAGGACTCCATGAGCGGCTCCTTCCTGGACCGGGACGTGCCCCCCACGGTGATTTCCTTTGCCATTGCGCCGGTGGACGCTTCCCAGGTGCTCTCCCCCGAATTCAAGGTGCCCAACCATCCTGTCTACCTGATTGCCCCCACCGACGGCACCCAGGAGGCCATCAAGGCCAGCTGGGATACCTTCCTGCGCCTGCATCACCAGGGTAAGGTCTGCGCCGCCTGGGCAGTGGAAAACGGTGCCGCCGAGGCTGTGATGAAGATGAGCTTCGGCAACGAGATTGGCTTCACCGGCGAAAACTTCTCCGATTGGTACACCCAGGGTGCCGGCTGTCTGATTGCCGAGCTGAGCGGCGACGTGTTCCTCCCCGGTGTTATTAAGATTGGCTACACCACCCAGGCCCCGGTTATCCGGCTGGGTCAGGACGAGGCCTCCATCGAGGAGCTGCGGAGCCTGAACGAAAGCACCCTGGCAGACGTGTATCCCACCAAGGTCACGGAAAATACCACCCAAATCCCGGCCTTCTGCCATGAGGCAACCGCCTATCCCGCCCCCGCCATCAAGACTGCCCGGCCCAAGGTGCTGATTCCCGTGTTCCCCGGCACCAACTGCGAATATGACTCCGCCCGGGCCATGATGGATGCCGGCGCAGAGGCAGAAATTGCGGTGATTCGCAACCTGACCTCCGCCGACGTGCAGCGCAGCGCCGAGGAATTTGCCAGAAAGGCAGCCTCCGCCCAGATGATTTTCCTGCCCGGCGGCTTCTCCGGCGGCGACGAGCCGGATGGCTCCGCCAAGTTCATCACCGCTTTCTTCCGCAATCCCGCCATCCGGGAGCAGGTGACGGCGCTGCTGGAAAACCGGGACGGCCTGATGCTGGGCATCTGCAACGGCTTCCAGGCGCTGATTAAGCTGGGTCTGGTGCCCTACGGCAAGATTATCGACACCGACAGCACCTGCCCCACCCTGACCTACAACATCATCGGCCGCCACCAGTCCAAGATGGTGCGCACCCGCATCTGCTCCAACAAGTCCCCCTGGCTGTCCGATGCCGCCGTTGGCAGCATCTGCACCGTGCCCATCTCCCACGGCGAGGGCCGGTTCTACGCCAGTGACGAGCTGGTGCAGCAGCTGGCAGCCAATGGGCAGATTGCCACCCAGTACGTTGACCTGGCAGGCAATCCCACCATGGACACCGAATTCAACCCCAACGGCTCTGTGTTCGCCATCGAGGGCATCACCTCCCCCGACGGCCGTGTGCTGGGCAAGATGGGTCACAGCGAGCGGATTGGCAAGAGCCTGTATCGCAATGTCCCCGGGGAATATGACATTCACCTGTTCCAGAATGCCGTAAAGTATTTTAAGTAATCAATAAGCACAAAAAGAGGAGGTACGCTATACCGGCGTACCTCCCCTTTTTGTCATTCAATTTTCATCAGCTTTTCGTCCAGCTTCCGGCTTTTCAGCGCATAGAACAGGATGGTTCCCACCACCAGCAGGGCAATCAGCTCCCCCAGTGCCACAAACAGGGCGTTATACCAGAAGCTGGCCTCGCCGATGTAATAGGTCAGCTCCCAGCCCACCAGCAAACTGTTGGTCAGGGCGGGCAGCAGCAGCCCCACCAGGGGATAGCCCTTCACGGTAATCTTCCGGGTCATCCACATTCCCTGGGCTGCCAGGAAGGTCGCCAGTGTGCCCACCAGCCAGTCCAGGGGCAAGGTTCCGGCATAGGTCAGATTGAACAGCAGGCAGCCGATGGTCAAGCCCGGCACAGCGGCGGGGGTGAAGAATGCCAGCACCAGCATGGCCTCGCTGATGCGCACCTGGATTGCCATACTGGTGGATTCCGGCCACAGGAAATACTGGGCATAGGTCAGCACGATATTCAGCGCCGCAATCACCGCCGCCTGGGTGATGATGCGGGTGGTTTTGGATGTGTTTTTCATGTTGTTCTCCTTACAATAAAAAATGGTCACGACAGACGTGACCACGACAAAACAAATGGGCGCAAAATGCGCCCATCTGATACAATCAAAAATCCTAGTTTTGTTTACCGACAGGATGGTCACGAACTGTCCTATGAAGTTATGCTGGGAGTATACTCCATTTTGGGGAATTTGTCAAGCGTTCAAAATATCCAGAACAAACCACCGCCCGAAACATCGCCGTTTCCGGGCGGTAGGTTGAACGATACCCGGTAAAATTATCCGAGCTTCGTAGGGGCGATGAAAATCGCCCGCAACCCGGGATTTTAGCAAGTACCCGGTTGAATGGTACCCGCCCCCACAACCGTTCCCGGCTCCCTCCCTGAGGGAGCTGTCGAGCGAATGCGAGACTGAGGGAGTGTCCCCCGTTGAATGGTGAAATGTCCCCACCTCTGAGTTTTCGTAGGGGCGATGAAAATCGCCCGCAACCCGGGATTTTAGCAAGTACCCGGTTGAATGGTTCCCGCCCTTCCCGGCTCCCTCTCTGAGGGAGCTGTCGAGCGAATGCGAGACTGAGGGAGTGTACTTCGATGCTCGTAACCGCTCAAAAATTTCAGAGTTTATATGCGCTGGTGTGTGAATCGTTGGCACGGAGCAACCATCGGACGACACTCCCTCAGTCAGCCCTTGCGGGCTGCCAGCTCCCTCAGGGAGGGAGCCGGGGAACGGCTGTACCATTCAACGTGCCGCCCGGAAACCGCAAGGTTGCGGGCGATTTTCATCGCCCCTACGAAACTCTGATGATTTTGGCTTATACCATTCATCCGGCCACTCTCCCCGGGGGTGGGCGGGGTGGGTTACAGATTCTCGAATCTCTTTGCGCCCTTGGTGTCCAGCCAGCGGGTCAGTGCTGCGGAAAGTGCGCCAAACAGCGCTGCCACGGCTGCGAGATACCCGTTCGCTCCCATCACATTCCGGGTCAGGTAGCCGCCCCAGGCCACCAGTGCGGGCATTGCAAAGGCCAGAAGCATCATTACAAACACATTGAGGCTCTGCTTAATCACCATTGCCTCGTTGGTCCAGTTCAGATTGGGCCGCAGCACCCCCAAAGTCAGGCCGAGGGCACCGAAGAACCAGTTGAACATCACAAAGAACAGGCAGCACAGCCCAACCGTCCAGCCGGACAGCCCCAGGCACCAGCCCAGCACCGTCACCGCCAGCAGCATGGGCACCAGGTTCAGGCGGATATGCACCGACAGCTTGGCCCGCAGCACCTGCTTGCCGGTTACCGGCAGGGTGTGGAGAATCCAGATGGTCTTCCCCTCCAGGGACACCGAGGGGGTGGAAACCATGTCCATGGCGGTGAGGAAACCCACAGTAACCACAATCACCATGGGCAGCACTGCCGGCGCAAAGGGAACCGCTTCCCCCACGGCTGCCACCAGCCCATCCATATCGTTCTTCTTCACCAGGGCAAAGGCCGACAGCAGCAGCATCACCGCAATGCCCAGGCCGGTATTAAGCAAATACGTGGGGCTGCTGACAAACCGCCGCAGCTCCCGCTTCCGCAGCGCCGCCGGGACACCCCTCCATTTGACGCTGACCTTGCCGGTGCGCTTTGTGCTGCCCTGGGTTTTGGTGGCAATCCGCAGGAAGGTCCGGGACAGCACCATGTAGCACAGCCCAAAAAGGCCCAGGGTCACACCGGTGAAAATCAGCATGGAGGAGGTGCTTCCGGCTGCTCCCCGGCCCAGCTGATACAGCAGGTTGGCCCAAACCCGGACACCGTCTGCCAGTGCCTCCACATTCATCAGCAGCCGCTGAATCAAATCCATCATGTTGAAGCACACATAATAGTATCCGCCCAGGAATACCAGGGTGGCGGCAGCCGCCGCCAGGCTTTTGTTTTTAATCCAACCGGCAGCCAGGGCCACCAGCCAGCCCAGAATGCAGGTAATTGCCGAAACCAGCAGGGCAATCACCGGCATCAGCACCAGCTGATACACCACCGCCAACGCTCCCACGCCCCCCTGCATCCAGCCGCAGATGCAGGCAGGAAGCCACACGCAGCCGCTGTACAGCAGGCTCAGGCCATACACCAGGCTGATTCTGGTCAGCAGGATGTCCGCCGGAGGAATGGGCATGGACAGCAGCAGCTCGTTGTCCTTTGCCATGTAGAGGGTGGCATAGGTATTAAATACGCTGCCAAAGGTGCCCAGCAGCACCGACATCAACCCCATAAGCACATAATACAGCCACGCCATGTCCACTTCAAACAGCGGCTCCGCCAGAATGTAGCCCATGCCGAAGAACATTCCGCACAGCAGCAGCATAACCGCCCCAAACATCAGGAACATCCCGGCGATTCCGGCCCGGCTTCTGGGCTTTCCGGTTTTCCGGTTTACAAAATAGGAGCGGAAGCACTCCATATACTGCTTCCGAATCAAGGCTTTCAGCATGATTATCCCTCCAATTCCAGGAAAACGGATTCCAGGCTGGTGTCCCCCTTCACTTCCTCCATGGTGCCGGAGCGAATGAGCTTGCCGCCCTTGATGATGGCAATCTTGTCGCAGAGCTTTTCCGCTACCTCCAGCACATGGGTGGAGAAGAAAATGGCGCCGCCCCGGTTGCACACATCCCGCATCATCCCCTTGAGGATGTGGGAGGCCTTGGGGTCCAGCCCCACAAAGGGCTCGTCCATGAGAATCAGCCTGGGCTCATGAATCCAGGCGGAGATGATGGCCAACTTCTGCTTCATACCGTGGGAGTAGGCGCTGATGGGCTGGTTCAAGTCGCCGGTGAGCTCGAAGGTGTCTGCCAACTCCTGAATCCGCTGCTTCCGCCGGTCGGCGGGGATGGCGAAAATATCCCCCACAAAGTTCAGGTACTGCATTCCCGTCATGAACTCATACAGGTCGGGATTGTCCGGGATGTACGCCATCTTTTTCTTGCAGCCGATGGGGTCTTTTTGGATGGAAACTCCGTCAATGAGAATTTCGCCGCTGTCAAACTGCATGATGCCCGCCACGCTTTTTAGGGTGGTGGTCTTTCCGGCGCCGTTGTGGCCGATGAAGCCATAGATTTCCCCCTGCCGGATGTGCAGGGTCAGGTCATCCACCGCTTTTTTCTCGCCGTAGGTTTTGGTAAAATGGTCAATTTTCAGCATAATTTCCCCTCATTTCATATATGGATGTTCAATATGGAATACTTCTTCAAACCGGAGCAGGCGCTGGCCATCAAAGGTCAGGCAGACGATGTACGGCATCCAGTCTACGATGCGCAGAAAATCCTCACAGCCGAAGCCCGGACGGTAGAAATTCAGGATGGTACTCAGCGCCGTGCCGTGGGTGCCGATGGCGACGGTTTTTCCTCTGTTTGCCGCCAGAATATCCCCCAGTGCCTCCATGTTCCGGGTCTGGGTCTGCCCCAGGGATTCCCCACCCGGCTCGCACCAGCCGAAATCTCGCCAGCGGTGCCGAAGCGGCGTATCGCCGCTGTCCTTTAGGCCAACATTGCCTCCCTCGCCGCTCTGCCGTTCCCGCAGACGCTCATCCGTCCGGATGGGCAGACCGTGCCCCTGCGCCGCCAGCGTAATGGTATCCAGACTGCGGCGGTAGGGGCTGCAATAAAAGGCATCAATGGGGACATCCCGCAGCACCCGGGCAACCTCCACGGCATCTGCCATGCCCTGCGCTGTCAGGGGCCGGGTGCGGTCATCCCGATGGGAAAACTCCGACTGACAGTGCCGGACAAGGTACACCGTGGTCAGCTTCGGAATCTGCGCCAAGTCAATCCAATAACGCTGCTCCCAAGCACCGTCCTCATTGATAACTTCATTTTCCAGAACGCCGCCGTTGTTCCTGATGGATTTGGCAGAGCCGATATTATCCTTATCGCAGGTCATCAGCACCCGCTCGATGCCCAGCTTGCGGCACTCCTCCAGGGCAAGGCGAATCATGGCGGTGGCATAGCCCTTGCGGCGCTCGCTGGGGCGGATGCCGTCGCCGATGTGGCCGCCGAATTGCAGCAGATACTCGTTCAGATAATGGCGGATGTTCACCGCCCCCACAAAGAGATTCCGGTCCAAATCCAGGCAGAAGAACACGGAGTCCGGCACCAGACCAGGCTCCTCCCCGGTGCATTCCAGGTGGGCAAGATAGTTGTCAAAATCGTGATAGTCATTTTTCCGAATGGCATAGGGTGAAAAATTCTGCTCCGCTGCCAGCCACTCCCCCATCATGTCCTCCAGCTGGGGGCGGTATTCCGGGGTCAGCTTTACCAATTGGATATTCATGTCATTCCTCCATTTTCCCGGCGTCGTCTGCTTTCCCGGGGTCGTTCCCCGGCAGCCGGTGTTCATCTATAACGGCGTTGCAAAACTCTTGCTAATCATAAAGCATTTGGTATTCCCTGTCAAGAACTTTGGCAGAAAAATATGAAATTTCCGGAGATTTAAGAAGTTTTACAAGAAAAACATGGTCTGTACTCCGGATGATGCAGAGCACAGACCATGTAAAAGGACCGGGATATTTATCTGCTTCCCTTGTCGTAGGGAATGCCCTCGGCCTTGGGGGCCCGGGAGCTCTTGGAGGTGAAGGCCAGGACAACCATAGAGGCCACAAAGGGCATCATATTGTAGATTTCCTTGGGCCAGCCCAGCCTTGCCAGGAAGCCAAAGGAGTCATAGATATTGGCCATAGCCCGGAACACGGCGAAGAACAGAGCGGCCGCCGCAATATTCAGAGGCTTCCACTGGCCGAAAATCATCACCGCCAGGGCCAGGAAGCCCATACCGGCCACGCCCATCTCGAAATTCCACTCGCCCACGGCGGGAACGATGTAGGCCATGCCGCCGATGCCGCCCAGGGCGCCGGACATCAGCACACCGGCCCAGCGCATCTTATACACGTTGATGCCCACGGAGTCCGCCGCCTGGGGATGCTCGCCGCAGGCCATGAGCCGCATACCGAAGCGGCTGCGGTAGAGGATGAACCAGGCTGCAATCAGCACCAGAACCGTCACCAGCAGAAACCAGTTCAGGGTCAGGGGGCCCACCCGGAAGGAGAAATTGGCGCTGTTGAACACCTTATTGGAATTGGTGGAGTAGACAATCTTGGGGGAATCGGAGCCGTTAATCCGCTTGGCAATGACCATAGCCAGGGCCGTGGCCAGCAGATTCAGGGCGGTGCCGCCGATGGTCTGGTCCGCTTTCAGATTGATGGCGGAGAAGGCCAGTAGGGACGAATACAGCAGCCCCGCCAGAGCGGAGGACAGCACCGCAATGATTACGCCCAGGAAAGCCGGGACACCCCAGGCGTTCAGCAGATTGATGGTGACTACGCCCATCAGGCCGCCCACCACCATAATGCCCTCCAGGGCGATGTTAATTACGCCGGAGCGCTCCGAGAACATGCCGCCCAATGCAACCAGCGTCAGCACGGCAGCGTACAGCAGGGTATATTTCAGCAGAAGCCACATTACGCTTTGTCCCCCTTTCTCTGGGTGCCGGATTTACGGTTGAAGAGCTTCAGGATTTTTCCCCGGAACAGCATACTGAAGGCGCACAGGTAAATAACCACGCCGGAGATGATGTCCGAAACCTCGCTGGGGAAGAGCTTGGCCGTCATAAAGCCGCCGCCCACGGTGATGTGGGAGATAAATATAGCGGAGAAGACACACCCAATGGGATTGGACGAGGCCAGCAGGGCTACGGAGATGCCGTTGAAGCCTACGGCCGGGAGGATGGTGGACACCAGAGGCTCCCACTCCTTGCTGCCGGACAGGTAGAAAAGGCCTGCACCGATTCCCGCCAGAGCACCGGCAATGGTCATAGACAGGACGATATTGGTCTTCTCGTTGATACCGGCGTAGCGGGCGGCATTCTTATTGAAGCCGCAGGCCTTCAGCTGGTAGCCGAAGGTGGTCTTATTGATAACCACCCAAATCAGGACGGCAATTCCAATGGCAATGAAGATGCCGATGGTGGGCATAAACAGCTTGCCGAAGTAGCCCTTGCCCCCCACATTGACGTTGAAGGTGGGCAGCAGCGCCTGGGGAGCGGACTCCTTCAATGTAAAGGTCTTGGTGGTTTTCAGGTTGAACATGGGCCCGTTGCCCCCCTGGTAAATCAAGGGATTCACCGCATACAGGCCAATCCAGTTGAACATGATGGCGGTGATGACCTCGTTGACGTTCAGATAGGCCTTGAAGATGCCGGGGATGGCACCCCACACCGCACCGCCCAGGCCGGAGGCAATCAGGCACACCCACCAGGGCATTTTCAGCACAATGGCGCAGTACAGGGCCAGAAAAGCGCCTACGGTATACTGCCCGGCTGCGCCGATATTAAACAGGCCCGTCTTATAGGCGAAGGCCACGGAAAGGCCGGTCATAATCAGGGGAGCCGCCTGGAGAATTTCCATGCGCACGGCCATGCCCATCATATTGGCCTTGGAATAGAAGCCGCCCTGGACAATGGGCTTGAAGCCCTGCTCCCAGGTGGTTGCCAGCAGATGCCCGAAGGTGAATTCTTCGCCGCTCTGGCTCATGGTGATGCCGCCCAAAATCAGCAGCACCACAAAGCCGAAGGCCAGGCCTGCCAGTACGCACACCAGTGATGCCAGCAGACTGGCAAGCCCGGTGGGTGCGCCAGACAGGCGGGGGGATTTGTTTTTCTTTGCCATGGGTGCTCCTCCTTATTCTGCGCGCTTGGCACCGGCCATGTACAGGCCCAGGGTCTGCACGTCGGTGGTTTTGGGGTTGAACTCGCCCACAATCTCCCCCTCGTACATCACAAGGATGCGGTCGGACAGGTTCATCACCTCGTCCAGCTCCAGGGAGACCAGCAGCACCGCCTTCCCGGCATCCCGCTGGGCGATGATTTGCTTGTGGATATATTCGATGGCACCCACGTCCAGGCCCCGGGTGGGCTGGACGGCAATGAGCAGCTGGGGATTCTGGTCGATTTCCCGGGCCACAATGGCCTTCTGCTGGTTGCCGCCGGACATGCTGCGGGTGATGGTGGCGCTGCCCTGGCCGCTGCGGACATCATACTGCTGGCTCAGCCGGTCGGAATACTCCCGGACGGCTCCCTCGCGGATGAAGCCCAGGCGCTGGAATTCCGGCTCCCGGAAGCGCTGGAGCACCATGTTGTTTTGCAGCGTGTAGTCCAGAACCAGGCCGTGCTTGTGCCGGTCCTCGGGGATGTGGGACAGGCCCAGGCTGTTGCGCTCCCGGATGGAGGCATGGGTGACATCCTTGCCGTCCAGGTAGATTTTACCGGCGGACATTTTTTCCAGCCCTGTCAGGGCATATACGAACTCCGTCTGGCCATTGCCTTCGATACCGGCTAAGCAGACAATTTCACCCTCACGAACCTCCAGGCTGGCATTCTTTACCGCATTGTTGCTGTGTACCCGGGAGGGGACGGTCATGTTCTCCACCCGCAGGATGACCTTGCCGGGGGTCTGTTCCTCTTTGTGGGAAACCAGCTGCACATCCCGGCCCACCATCAGGCGGGACATCTCCTCCACCGAGGTATCGGCCACCTCTACGGTGCCCATGTATTTGCCCTTGCGCAGGACGGAGCAGCGGTCGGCCACGGCCTTGATTTCCGCCAGCTTGTGGGTAATGAAGAGGATGGACTTCCCCTCTTTCTTAAACGAGCGCATGATTTCCATCAGCTCGTCAATCTCCTGGGGGGTGAGGACGGCGGTGGGCTCGTCGAAAATCAGGATTTCATTGTCCCGGTACAGCATTTTCAGGATTTCCACCCGCTGCTGCATACCCACGGAGATATCCTCGATTTTGGCATCGGGGTCAACCTTCAGGCCGTACCGCTCGGAAAGCGCCACCACCCGCTTCCGGGCCGCTTTTCTATCCACCGTCAGTCCCTTGGTGGGCTCTGCGCCCAGGATAATATTGTCCAGCACGGTAAAGCACTCCACCAGCTTAAAGTGCTGGTGCACCATGCCGATGTGCAGGGCCGTGGCATCGTTGGGGTTGTTGATTTTCACAACCTGGCCGTCCTTTTTGATAATGCCGGATTCCGGCTGGTACAGGCCAAACAGGACGCTCATCAGCGTGGATTTACCGGCACCGTTTTCGCCCAGAAGCGCATGGATTTCCCCCCGGCGCAGCTGGAGGGTAACATCGTCATTGGCCTTGATGCCCGGGAATTCCTTGGTGATGTTCAGCATCTCGATTACGTAGTCTGCCATACAGTCACTCCTATCCGAGTTTGATTGTTTTATTATAGCGTATTGTCGCAAAAAACACAACAGAAATTATACAATCCGGGAAATTTTTGTGAATATTGGGACAACAGCCCACTATTTCACCGGCGCAAAAATCCCCCGGAAGCCGCAGCTTCCGGGGGAAAAGGGTCTATTTCTCAATCAGCCAATCAGGCAATCTCGTTGACGGTGATGCTCACCTCGGGCATGGCTTCGGTGGCGTTGCTGACTTCGATTTCGCCGGAGCGAATCTGCTCCTTCAGCGCCTCGTAATCCTCAACGCTGAAGTTCTCCAGGCTCCAGGTGGCAGTGGGCAGGCCCACGTACTCGCCTTCCATCAGGCCGAAGTTAGACACCTTGCCGCCGTAGGTTTCCCACTGGCCCTTG
>Ga0129313_1000100_pt1 | contig 82859 bp, 75 predicted proteins | sample O1105metagenome_FD_94436 | JGI IMG/M metagenome (GOLD analysis project Ga0129313, IMG submission 94436) | Orangutan group fecal microbial communities from fecal samples from Wisconsin, USA - O1105 metagenome | ecosystem: Host-associated > Mammals > Digestive system > Large intestine > Fecal...
ATGCAGGTGCGCCCTATCTGTGAAAAAACAAAACGAAAGTTTTAGGGAGAGAGTTTGAGAGAAGCCCCTTTTTCAAAAGGGGTTCTCTCAATAATAATTATAAAACTTCTATATGAGTATCATGGTTAAGTCACGCCTTTTTGTTCTTATAGTATTCCGCCTTGTCGTTCTGCATATTTTCTCTTGCGACGATGAATACCTGACGGTAGTTCTCATATTTTTCAGGTCTGTAGGTGTTGAAGCCCTTTGCTATGCCGAGGGGGTGAGCGATCTTTTTGCCTGCGTTGAAATTTCCCAGTTCCTTGTCAAATTCAGCAAACAGGTCCTCCATATCGAGAGTGTTCTTTTTGCGCATAAGAGCAATGAACTCGTCGCCTGCAACACGGTAGACATTATCGCTGCCGAATACCTTTTTCAGCAGTCTTGCAGCATGGAACATCAGCTCGTCGCCTGCCTCAAAGCCGAAGTTAGCGTTGACATTTTCCAGACCGTTGAGGTCGAAGAATGCAACGGAGAATGATGGTGAATCGGTCTTGATATCCTCGTCCAGCTGTCTTATAGCGTTCTTGTACGCCGCCTTGTTATAGGTATTGGTCAGCTCGTCCTTGTGGATGTTGGTATCCACGTACTTCATGTACTTGTTGAGCTTATTGCAGACAGACTGAAGATTCGATGTTACCTCCTCATACTCGTCGCTGAAGGACTGCTTGTTTTCCTCGCCGTCTGCAAGAGTTTTAAGAAGTTCTCTCTCTGTGTCGGGGAGAAAATCCAGCTTTTTGATAGAGGTCTGCATAAGCATATCGTTCATTCTCTGGGTAGTAACATCGAGCTGGTCTATTTCCTTGAGCATAGCCGCAAAACGCTTTCTGTTCTGCGACATGATGATGAACGCGAGGACGATACCTACGGTAAGAGCCGCCATAAGGATAACTATGGATATTACCGTATTATTGCTGAGCTTATCGTCGAACCAGTCGGCGTTGAAATCAACGCCGATAATGCCGACAACCTTGTTTTCTGAATCGAAAATAGGGCTGTATGCCGAGTAGAAGCGTCCCCATTTGTCGGAGTATGCCTTTTGATCAACAGCGGCAACACCGTTTGCAGCGCTTACGAGAGCGTCTGTAGTAACTATCGGCTCACCAAATTCACCAGGGTCATCAATAGCAGGATCAATAGTAAATGTAAAGGTGCCATCGGGTTCAGGATTTATACCATAGATGTAGTCAAGAGCGATGTTTTCCTGAAAGGCACGGAGTGTTTCAAGAGCGCGGTTGTATGGCTCTGTGCCCTCGTCTTCCTTGGTGATATTCTTTATCTCATCGCCGTCTATCATATAAGCCGCCGTATTTGCCACGTCCAGCATACGCTGTTCTATCTGCTCGCGCAGGTTCTTTTTGGCAAGCGTGGACAGTGTCATAGCCATGAGAATATTTGTAAGCAATAGTAAAGCAAGAGCTATAATGAAGTTGCGTTTGCTTGTTCTGATTTCTTTTTCCTGTTTGCTCATAGTTGTCCCCCCTGTATCAAAACGATATATTAATCGAATAAAGCTATATGATAATTATATCATTTTGGCAGGAGTACGTCAATAATAGATTACAAAAAGTCAAAGCCGCTTCACTGCTTTTTGTGAAATATCACAAAGACGAGCCCTTTTCTGTGTCGATTTTTATCTGACTGCCGTCACTGACAGCGGTTATCTCACCGTTGAAGCAGGTTGCATAGGTGTTTATCTTCTGCTTTTTCAGCAGATCCTGCATCTTGCCCGAAAACTCGTTGCTGTCCGTGCAGACTACTACGCATTTCGGCTCCGTAGCTTTGAGAAAATCGCCCAGATTATCAAGCTTTCTGCCGTGATACGGGACTTTCAGCAGGGTACACTTGCCGATATCCATTATCTCGTCCAGTCTTTCCTCCATAGCGTCGCCCGTGAAAAGCAGGGTGTTGTTATGGTGGACAGCCTTTGTGACGAGGGAGAAATTGTTCTCGGCGCTGTCGCCGTCGCCGTAGAAGTCCTTTTTCGGCGCATAGACCGTATAATCCACGTCGTCAAGGGTAAAGGAGATATCCTCTTTCAGCTTCATGGGGGTAATGCCCCTGCCGTCGAGAGTCTCCGCGAATTTGTCGTATTCGCTGACATTTCCCGTGTAATCGGGAGTGAGAACGTTCTTGACGTCAAAGGTTTTCAGCACCTTGGGAGCTCCGCCCACGTGGTCTTTATCGAAATGAGTGATTATCAGGTAGTCGATAACGGTTGTTCCGCTCTCTTCGAGGATCGAAGATATCTTCTTGCCGTCGCCCTTTTCTCCGCAGTCTATGACCACGGTGGAGCTTTCGGACTGGAGCACAATAGCGTCAGCCTTTCCCACGTCGAGGAATGTGACTTTCAGTTCCTTGGCATTTGCCATGTCGTGGGGCTTCTTTTCGTTGCAGGCAAACAGCGAAGAAACGGCAACAGCCGATGTAAGCAGCAGAGCTACGGTTTTCTTTATATTCAGCATAATAATTTCCCCTTTCGGAAGTGAGTATACACTTTCATATGATACATCATATCACTTCTGACTTAAAATAATCTTAACTCCGAAAAACGGATTTGTCAAGTAGGGCGGCGTTCCGCCGCTTTTACAGCTGACAGCTAAAAATTTCTTGCATTATAATGTGTTGTATGCTATAATAATATATTAGGATTTTTCAAGGAAGGCGAGGTTCTGCCAATTGAAGGACAATACCGCGGAAATAAGCGAAATAAAGGCACTGCTGGGCGATAAGCCCCGAAAAGCCTACATAAGGAGCTTCGGCTGTCAGCTGAACGTGTCCGACGGCGAAAAGATAAAGGGTTTGCTGAAAAAAATGGGCTACGGCTTCACCGAGGACGAGCACGAAGCCGACCTCATCATACTCAATACCTGCGCCGTCCGCGAGAGCGCCGAGGACAGGGTTTTCGGCATAGTGGGCAGCATGAAGAAGCTCAAGGAGCTTAAGCCCTCCCTTATCATCGGCATTGCAGGCTGCATGACGGCTCAGAGCCATATTGCCGAAAAGATAAAGAAGTCCTACCCACAGGTGGACCTTGTGCTGGGTACCTCCGCTATAAGCGCCCTGCCAAAGCTTCTTCTTGAAGCTCTCAGGGGAGCGAAGTTCTCGGCGGATATCACCGAGTACGATGACTTTTCCGAGGCGGCTGAGCAGGTGCGCGAGAGCAGCTTCAAGGCTTCTGTACCTATAATGTTCGGCTGCAACAACTTCTGCACCTACTGCATAGTGCCGTACGTCCGCGGACGTGAGCGAAGCCGCCGTCCCGAGGATATAATCGGCGAGGTCCGCGAGCTGGTATCCCAGGGCTACAAGGAGATAATGCTGCTCGGTCAGAACGTCAATTCCTACGGCAATGACCTTGGCGGCGAGTGCAGCTTTCCTCAGCTTCTCCGTGAGCTGAATAAAATAGAAGGGGACTTCTGGATACGCTTCATGTCCTCACACCCCAAGGACGCCTCAAAGGAGCTTATCGACGCCATATTTGACTGCGAAAAGGTGGCGAAGCACCTGCACCTTCCCGTACAGAGCGGCAGCAGCGCAGTGCTTGACCGCATGAACCGCCGCTACACCATAGAGAAGTATCTGGGCATAGTCGATGAGATACGCCGCAGAGACGACGATTTCTCACTGACTACGGATATAATCGTGGGCTTTCCCAACGAGACCGACGAGGAGTTCCGCGCGACTCTTGATGTGATAAAAAAGGTCAGGTACGACAATATCTACTCATTCATCTATTCCAAGCGTTCGGGAACTAAGGCTGCGGAAATGCCCGACAGTATCTCCGACGAGGAAAAGGGACATCGCATGAGAGAGCTTCTTGAAGTCCAGCGCGAGGTCTCCACGGAGCACTACAAGCGCTTTATCGGCAGGACTATGCGAGTTCTTGTCGACGGAGTATCGAAGAAAAAGGACGGCTGGCTCACAGGAAAGAGCAGCGAGTTCATAATAGTTGAGTTTGAGGGAGACAGCTCCCTTATCGGTCAGTTCGCTGACGTTGAGATAACTGACGCCATGAACTGGGCTGTAACAGGTCATATAAAGAAAGGATAAGATAAGATAAAATGAAACGAATCATTGCATTATCATGTTTTGCAGCTCTGCTTCTTGCAGGCTGCGGAAAGACAGGTCAGAGCAGCTCTTCATCTGAGAGTACCACGGCAGCCACAGCGCCGACAAGCGCTGAAACTACAGCCACTGAGGCAGCTACAGAGACAGCTGTGATAACTGCTGCCGATACTACAGCAGCAGGAACAGAAGCCGAGCCCACTACCCACGAGGCAAATGTTTCCGCAGGCGGACGTATGGATATGTATCCTGCAATTTATCAGGGCGAGATACGCTATGTTTTTGAGCAGACTGCAAAGGATAACGACGGACTCTCCAGTATTGAATACGCATTCCGCGACATGGACGCTGACGGCATTCCAGAGCTTATCCTGAAATACGGCACCTGCGAGGCTGATTACGCTATCCATGTATACAGATTCGATGAGAACTGCGAGCTTCAGGACTTAGGCACTTTCGGCGGCGGACATACAAGCTTCTGCTATGACGAGAACACAGGCAATTTCGTTATCCTCTGGGGACAGATGGGATATGCGACTTTGCATTATTTCGTATGGCAGGACGGCACTTTGAAGGTGGCTGACACCTATGATTTCGAGCTTGATGAGCAGAATCCGTCTTACGATGATGTTCTCAGGGAAAAGGGCATACACCGCATTGATTTCGTGTCGGCATATCAGACTGATATCAAAGGCGGCGTCAAGTCGTGGTTCTATCACGAAAACGGCACTACCGAGGAGTTTGACGGACTTTACCTTGATTACATGGGTTAAATGCTGATTCTATCTGAATTAAGTCGGGAGAATTCTTAACTTTGCGTCCTTTTCACGCCGCAGGCTTAGAAAAGGCAGAAAAATCAATTATTAAGGAGAATTTTAAAATGGATATTATGGAAATGACAAGAGAGCTTGGAAAGGCACTTCAGCAGGACGACAGATACACAGCTTATATGCTTGCAAAGCAGGCTAACGATGAGGATAAGGAGCTTCAGGAGGACATCGCTCATTTTGAGGACCTTCGCATGAATCTCGGCACCGCTATGAGCGCAGAGGAGCCCGATTCCGACAACATCAAGGCTCTCGATACAGAGCTCAAGGGCGTATATAACAAGATAATGAAGAACCCGAAGATGATAGTTTTCTCAGGAGCACAGCAGGCTCTTGAAAAGCTGGTGTCAAATATGCAGCAGATAATCAGTATGTGCGCTAACGGCGAGGATCCAGAGACCTGCCAGATACCCGAGGGAGGCTGCACAGGCAGCTGTGCTTCCTGCGCAGGCTGTCACTGATAAAGGAGAAAAGGGGGTATGGGGAAATTCCAGAATACTAACAACGAGCTTATGGCGAGGATATCGGCGGTTAACGACCTCATAAAGTCGAATTATATTACACCGCCGCCAGAGCGCTTTGCTCTGACGCAGCCCGAAATGAGCATAAAGCAGTGCAGGACCTCTGCTTTTCTGTCGCTGCTCAGCTGTACAATGCTCGCTATAGGAACGCTGCTGAGTCCGAGATTCAGCATTTTCAGGCTATTGCTGCCTGTGGGCTTGCTTGTAAGCAGCATTATTTCATTCATATCTATTTCAACCATGAAAAAATTCCGCATAGACGTAAACGGTCAGGAGATCACTGTTAAAGGAAAGACCTGCCACAGCAGCGAGATAGACTGCATAAAGGGCACGGTCATGAACAGCATGAAGATAGTTTCGGGGGGCAAGGATATCATAACGTTCAGCAAGACTCTCGACAACTGCGGTGAGCTGATAAAATGGGCAAGGTGCAATCATGTGGAGATACATGACGATGGGGCGAACGATCCCAAAAAATCGCAGAAGGCACGGGAACTCATAATCGCTTTATCTATTCTTCTGGGCATTGTACTGGGAATACTTTTTGTGTTCCTGAGCAGAATGTAAGCTATGGGATTTGAATTTGACAGGGAGCAGCAGGCGGAGCTGAGGTATATAGGCGCAGACAGCGATATCGACAGGATAAGCTGCAAGGGCTATGACGTGAATGTTCTGAGCGGCGGCAAGACCGTGCTCAGGCTCAAAAAGGCGGACAAGGGCTGCGAGGAGCTTATAAGATGGGCGAAAGTCTATAATATAGCTATCGAAAACTCAGACGGCGAGCCCTCAGGCTCCGTGAAAGTCCTCATGGCTGTGGGAGCTGTGCTGTTCGTTGCAGCTTTTACCGTTTTATTGTTTTTTATCGTAACTAAGATGTAAAGGAGCTAAACCAATGGAAATCGACAGAAGTAAGATATCCCCCATGATGCAGCAGTACTTCGAGGTCAAGGACAAGTATACCGATTGTATCCTGTTCTTCCGCCTCGGTGACTTCTACGAGATGTTCTTCGACGACGCGGTAGTTGTCTCAAAGGCTCTGGAGCTCACCCTTACGGGCAGGGACTGCGGTCTGGAGGAACGCGCTCCCATGTGCGGAGTTCCCTATCATGCAGCGGATATGTACATAAAGAGGCTCATAGACATGGGCTTCAAGGTGGCTGTCTGCGAGCAGCTCACCGATCCTGCCGAGACCAAGGGAATAGTTGTCCGCGACGTTATCAGGGTAGTTACTCCCGGTACTCTCACCGAGAGCAGTATGCTGGACGACGGCAGCAACAACTACATTTGCAGTATCTACTACGACGAGGACAGCAAGACCTGCGGCGTGGCTTCTGCTGACCTTTCAACAGGCGAGGCGGCTCTCAGCTATTTCGAGGGCAAGGACTTGGAAGCTGGCGTTATCAACGAGCTTTCACGCTGCAAGCCAGCGGAGATAATCTTCCCTCAGAACTTCCTGTCCCTCAAAGCGGCTGCGGAGTTCGTAAAGGTGAGACTTTCCTGCGCGGTGACTCTCCGCGATACCATATGCTTTACTCCCTCTGCACGGAGGGACATGGCTGCGGCAGTATTCGGCGTTAAGTCCGTCACCGAGCTCGGCATAAGCGAGGACGGAGCAGACTGCGCGGCAGTATGCGGACTTTTTGACTACATAAACGATACCCAGAAGACCTCGGTATCGAGATTTACGAAAATAGAGCTTCTCAACGGCGAGCAGTTCATGGGACTTGACCTCAATGCAAGGCGCAACTTAGAGCTTACGGAGACTCTCCGCAGCAAGGAGAAAAAAGGCTCTCTCATGTGGGTTCTGGACTCCACCAAAACATCTATGGGACGCCGTATGCTGAGAAACTGGATAGAGCAGCCGCTGAAAAGCCCTGCAAGGATAATCGAGCGACTTGACGCCGTTGAAGCACTCTACCGCAAGAGCGTTGTCCTTGCCGATATGACTGACCTGCTTGACAGAGTTTACGACTTGGAGCGCCTTATGACAAAGGTCATGTACAAGAGCGCTAATCCCCGTGACCTCAAATCGCTTTCGGCTACGGCAATGCAGCTTCCTCTTATCAAGCAGGAGCTGGCAAAGCTCTCCGATTCAAAGCTTCTGGCGAGATATAACGACGAGATATCAACTCTTGACGAGCTGGTGAACCTTGTTGAGAACGCTATCATGGACGAGCCGCCTATCTCCGTCAAGGACGGCGGCGTGATAAAAGAGGGCTTCAACAAGGAGCTTGACGAGCTCCGCCATATTATGAACAACGGCAGGAGCATTATCGACGAGATAGAGCAGCGCGAAAAGGAAAAGACAGGCATCAAAAACCTGAAAATAGGCTTCAACCGTGTGTTCGGCTACTATCTTGAGGTTACGCGCTCATATTACGACCTTATCCCCGAGGGCTGGATTCGCAAGCAGACTCTCGCCAACGCCGAGCGCTTCATCACCGAGGAGCTGAAAAACGCTGAGAATTCGATACTCGGTGCAAAGGACAAGGCTCTCTCCCTTGAAGCCGATATTTTCGCAGAGGTGCGCGACTTCCTTGCAACAAAGCTTGAAGCCGTACAGAAAACAGCCTCGGCAGTTGCCGCTGTGGACGTTCTTTGCTCCTTTGCGGACGTGGCTCTGCGGAATCAGTACGTAAAGCCCGATATCGCCATTGACGGCTCTATCGACATCAAGGCAGGCCGCCACCCTGTTGTGGAGCTCATGCTCACCGACGAGGTGTTCGTGCCAAATGACCTGTACATAGACACAAAGGCTGACCGTATGTCCATAATCACGGGACCTAATATGTCGGGTAAATCTACATATATGCGACAGGCGGCGCTTATAGTCCTCATGGCGCAGATAGGCTGCTTCGTGCCTGCGGATTCCGCTAAGATTTCCGTGGTTGACAAGATATTCACCCGTGTTGGAGCCTCCGACGACCTTACCGCAGGACAGTCCACATTTATGGTGGAAATGAGCGAGGTCTCGGATATACTGAAAAATGCCACCAAGGACAGCCTTGTTATCCTTGACGAGGTGGGCAGAGGTACTTCCACCTTTGACGGTGTAAGCATAGCCCGTGCAGTTGCGGAGTTCATCTGCAATTCCAAGAAGCTGGGCTGCAAGACCTTATTCGCTACTCACTACCACGAGCTTATAGGTCTGGAGGACGAGCTTGAGGGAGTGAAGAATTACAGTATTGCCGTAAACAAGCACGGCGGAACAATACGATTCCTGCGTAAGATAGTCCGCGGCGGCGTGGACGAGAGCTACGGCGTTGACGTTGCGAAGCTGGCAGGACTGCCTGCAAAGGTAGTCACCCGTGCAAAGGAGCTCCTTGAAGAAATGGAGCGTCAGCACGCGTCGGAGCGCCCTGCGGCAGAATGCGAGGAATCGGGACAGATAAGCTTCGGCAGTCTGGGGCGTGAAGCTGCACTGGAAATGCTTGAAAAGACCAATATAGACGAGCTTACGGACAGCGAGTGCCGCGAGCTCCTCAGCGATATGCTGAAAGCTATTCAGTAGGGGCGAATAATATTACCCGAGCCCATGAACGGGATTCCAAAGGGACTGTGTTCCTCTGGCGGGTTTGGGCAGAGCCCAAATATCGAAGGCGCTTCGCAAAGGGTGAATTTCCAAACAGTCCAGTGGACTGTTTGGAAAGAGGGAACGCCTTGCAAGTGAAGGCGTTCCCTAAAATATACATTATGCAGCGGCGGAGTTTCGTCGTCCGCAAATATACAATTACGAATTGAAACAGAGGTGCAAATCATGCCTGCTTATTTTTCTTTGATAATGGAATACAGCCGCGCAGAGCTGGATTTTGACAATATGAAGGAGCTCACTGCATATATCAAACACGCAGGGCTCGAATTCAAAAACGGCGCATACCATGCCGAAAACGATACCATTGAGGACATCATGGACTGGAACCAGAAAAAGCTTGAAGAGGACTTCGAGCTGGGCTATGACGAGGACTCTTCCAACGATTACAAGCAGATGTACTTCAATTACGGCGGCTTTTCTGAAGTCCGCGGCTTCATCATGAACGAGGATCCCATACGCGGCGAGTATACCTTTACCCTGCTGATACCGCAGGAGGAAGTCCACGTTGAGGGGGATACCTACAAGAAAGAAGCCGTTGAAAAGCTGAAAGCCCTTGCGGCAAAGCTGTGGATACTGCCGAAAACCCGTACTGTCCAGACTGAGCTGGAGCTGGGCGAGGGCATAGTTCCCGAAATGGATATCAAGGAGGGCGCAGAGCCAAGTGCCTGTCCATTTGCTATCGTATCGGAAAAGCAGTTCGGACGCATGGACACAGCAAAATATACCGCCGAGCATATCGAATACGGCGGAGTGATACTCACTCCCGAATGGGTAAAGCTGGTCTGAGCTGCTGACAGTCAGAAAGGAAGTAAACAATGCCCCCTATCAACGTCCTTAGCAAGGAAATATCAGAGCTTATCGCCGCAGGCGAGGTCATCGAGCGCCCCTCATCGGTCATCAAGGAGCTGGTTGAGAACTCCATAGACTCGGGCGCTTCTCATATCACCGTGGAGATAAAAAACGGCGGAACTACCTATATGCGCGTTACAGACGACGGCTGCGGAATGTCATTCGGCGACGTTCCCAAAGCCTTTCTTCGTCATGCCACAAGCAAAATAAGCGCAAAGGAAGACCTTGACAATATCCTCACTCTGGGCTTCCGCGGAGAAGCTCTCGCCTCTGTTGCCGCTGTAGCCCGTGTGGAGATAATGACCAAGCAGAAAGAGGGACTCTACGGCACTCTCTATACCATTGAGGGAAGCGTGGAGAAGTCTCACGAGGAGAGCGGCTGCCCTGATGGCACTACCATCATAATCCGCGACCTTTTTTATAATGTCCCTGCAAGGCGCAAGTTCATGAAAAAGGACGTCACCGAGGGCAATGCGGTGAGCACTATCCTCCAGAAAATAGCCATGTCTCACCCTGATATCGCTTTCAGATTTATCCGCGACAACCGCACGGAGTTCAACTCCAGCGGCGACGGGGAGCTGTTTTCAGCGATATACGCAGTTTATGGACGTGATTTCGCCCGTGACCTCATGCCCGTGGACTATGAGTACGAGGGCGTAAAGGTAAGCGGCTTCGTTATCAAGCCGCTGTACTCCAAGAATAACCGCGCTTTCCAGAACTTTTTCGTAAACGGCAGATACGTCCGTTCAAGGCTCTGTTCTGCGGCTCTGGAAAACGCCTACACAAATATGATAATGACGGGAAAATTCCCTGCCTGCGTACTGCTCATTGACCTGCCGCCCAGCACTATGGACGTCAATATCCACCCCACCAAGGCGGAGGTGCGCTTCACCAACGAGAAATCCGTGTCCGACGCGGTGTACTTCGCAGTAAAGAACGCCATGATGAAGGACGGTCTCATCTACGAATTCGAGCTGAAACCCCATGCGGACTGGACAAAGGCTGCTCCCGAGCAGGAGGAGATGAAGCAGCAGGAGTTCATGTTCACTCCTGTTGACAAGATAGAGGAGACCGAGCAGAAGCTGGCAGAGGCACCCAAGCCTGCATATGAAGCTCCTGCCACTGTGTACACAGCTCCAAAGCCCGCAGTTGAGGAAACTCCCATAACTGCGGATATTACGCCGAGCCCTGCCTATGACGAGCCCGTACAGGCGGCAGCTCCCGTGTATGAAAGAGAAGCGGAGACTGCTCCCGTACAGGAGCAGATACCCGAGCCTGTAAAAGCTCCCGAGTCTGTTTCTGAGCCCGAGCCGCCGAAGGCTGTGGAGGGATTCAGCTACATCACACAGCAGGCATTCACCGCAGCACCTGTTCAGAAGCCTGCGGAGAGCGAAGCTTCCAAGGAGTCGGTATGGACGGAAAAGCCGAAGATTCGCGTTATCGGCGAGGCATTCGGGCTTTACGTTGTTGCAGAGGTCGGCGACGACACCATGATAATGATAGACAAGCACGCCGCCCATGAGCGAATTATATTCGAGCGCTTAAAGAGCCGCAACTGCAAGCAGTACAGCCAGCAGCTCCTTACGGGAGTACGTGTGCTCCTTACAGGTGACGAGTTCAGCGCCCTTGAAACAAATCAGGAGCTCCTTGCGGACTTGGGCTTCAGCTTTGATTTCTCCGAGAAGCCCTGCGTTGTTGCAACGGCTGTTCCCACCTTCATAATGGAGCTGGATATGGAGGATATCATCTCCGAGATAGCAAACAATCTCCGTATGTACAGCCACGATCCCCAGTCTCATGTGCTGGACGATATGCTCCACACAGTTGCCTGCAAATCGGCAATTAAGGGCAACGACAAGAACGATATCGCGGAGCTGCAATCCCTTGCGGAGCAGGTCTACTTCGACGAGAGAATACGCCATTGTCCTCACGGCAGACCTGTTATGTTCACCATGACCAAGAGCAATATCTCACATCAGTTCAAAAGAACCTAAGGAGGCACCATGAAACGAGCAGTTAAAGCATTATTCATCGCAGTATATTTTGCAGTACTTATATGTGTTTTTATCTATGTCACCTTTCTGACACATGACGTCGACGTTCAGCATATGGATATTTATTTCGGAGAAGTGCCCGAGGGTACTGCTTTTGCGGATATACTCCTGAAGGACAGCAGTGATGAGCTCCGTCTTGATCTTGATATTAATACTAATTTCAACTATTGTGCGCTGGTTGGGCTGATACCTGACTTTGATATCGGCGAAAACAGCGAAATTGTAAGGTATAACGAGGACGATTATCGAAGCTTAATGTTCAATCATACTGATTATGGCTCTGTTTATCTGGAGGGGCTTGAGATCGCCCGAGGGGAAAATGACGATTATATGTGTTTCGGCGGTTATACTCAGCCAATAATAAAACACTTCCGTCACATAAAGGTCGCATACTGCGATAAGGACGGCAATATCCTCGGTATGACCAATGAGGCTGAGGTAAAAAGCGTGCCGCTGTACTATACTGAATACGAAATAAAAGCAGACGGTGATGAACTCAGCTGCAAGATCGTACTGGCTCGGATGTATTATGTTATCGCAGTTTTCCTGTTGAGCGTGATAGTGCTCGCAGTAAGCGTGATCGTAAAATTGAGAAGAAAAGCTGCACAGAAAGCTCGGTCCGCAAAAGCTGCGGAAGATACTGAGTGATCATAACAGCTTTTTACGGGAGAATATGATATGAAACGAAAATTAAAAGTAATTTTTATCGCGGTATATTTTGCAGTACTTATTTATACCTTTGTATGTCTGGCATTGTCAGGGCACGTTGATTTTGGCCATATGAATATTTACTTCGGAGAAGTGCCCGAGGGTACTGCCTTTGCGGATATACTCGTAAAAGGAAAAGCGGAAGATACAGAGATAGATTTTAATGTATCTAATGGATACGTCCTCAAAGTTGACCGCAGCTGTGAGATCGCAGAATACAACGTGGACGGCTATACAAGTCTGTTCCTGAAGCATAAAGTTGACCTTGAAATGCGAGACCTGTCACCCGATTCGGAAAACAAGTATATGGAAGTTGGCGGAGGAAGCTATACGCTCAGCCGATTTAGCCATATGAAGTTAGCGTACTGCGATAAGGACGGCAATATTCTCGGTATCACCAAGGAGACCGAGGTGAAAAAAACGCCGCTGAATGATTTTACATACGAAATAAAAGCAGACGGTGATGAACTCAGCTGCAAGATTGTACTGGCTCGGATGTATTATGTTATCGCAGTTTTCCTGTTGAGCGTGATAGTGCTCGCAGTGTGCGCGGCTGTAATAATTATTAAAGAAAAAATTGCAGAAAGACAGTCCGCAAAAATGAGGATCCCCATACATTCGGGAGAGGCTGATAATGAAAGTGAAAAACAGGATTAAAAGGACGGCAAAAGTCCTTATAGCGATATATTTCGCAGTAATTATGTGCGTTTTCGGCGGAACTGCCGCCTTTGCATGGGATGTTGATACATCTCATCTGGATATAAGCTTCGGCGAAGTTCCCGAGGGTACTGCTTTTGCAGATATACTGGTAAAAGGAAAATGGGAAGAGAACAATATGGATTTCAATGTGTATAATGGTTCGGTTCTCAGAGTTGACAGCAGCTGTGAGCTTGCAAAATATGACGAGGACGGCTATACAAGCCTGTTTCTGAAGCATAAGAGCATTACATTGGAACAAGTCGATCTTTCGCCCCAGTCGAAAAACAAGCACATGGAGTTTGCAGTGGAAGTGGGCACTGAAAAACTGTTCAACCATTACCGTCACATAAAGATAGCCTACTGCGATAAGGACGGAAATATCCTCGGTACTACCAATGAAATCAAGGTGAAAAAGGTAACATGGGGTATGCCTGCCTATACCATAAAGGCAAACGGCAGCAGTCTGACCTGCGATGTGAATCAGGGACCTGCCTATTTTATGATAGTGCTTGTGCCTGTGATGTTTATAGCTCTTGCGTTAATTATAATCGTATTGGTCATCACAGCAAGGCTTAGCAAAAAGTTAAGGCTTAAAAAGAGCATAAAACGCATACAGTCGGGAGAAGTTGATAATGAACGAAAAGAATAACAAGCCCTTTGTGCTGGCTGTAGTCGGTCCGACGGCGTCGGGCAAGACATGGCTGGGCGTTGAGCTTGCGAAGATATACGGCGGAGAGGTGATCTCCGCCGATTCCATGCAGATATACAAGGGCATGGACATAGCTTCTGCAAAGCCCACAGAAGCCGAAAAGCAGGGAATACCGCATCATCTCATGGGTATCCTCGACAGGGACGTGAGCTTCAGCGCCGCAGACTATGTACAGCTTGCAAACGAGAAGATACAGGAAGTGCTCTCCCGTGGAAAGCTCCCCATAATAGTGGGCGGTACGGGGCTTTATGTGGATTCTCTCCTTGAAAATGTGAAGTTCTCCGAGGGCGGCAGCGACGAAGCTTACCGCGAGGAGCTCTATGCTTTTGCCCGTGAAAACGGCAACGAGGCGCTCCACGCCCGTCTTGCGGAGATTGACTCCGAAGCCGCAGAGGGCATACACCCCAATAATCTGGTGAGAGTAGTCCGCGCTCTTGAGGTTTGTCATGTTACGGGAAGAAGATTCAGCGACCTCAAACGCGAGAGCAAATTGGTGGAAAGTCCGTATAATTCCCTGATTATCGGGCTGAATTACGAGGACAGGCAGACTTTATACGATCGAATAGACCTGAGAGTGGACGAAATGGTAAAAGCAGGTCTTATCGAAGAAGCCCGTCAGCTCTGGCAGGAGAGCGGCATGAAGACCGCCGCCAACGCTATCGGCTATAAGGAGCTTATCCCATATTTCGAGGGAAAGGCGGAGCTTTCCGACTGTATCGCCATAATCAAGCAGGAAACGCGGCGTTATGCCAAGCGTCAACTGACGTGGTTTCGGAAAAACGGGCGTATAGAATGGCTTTTTTTGGACAGATTTAATAAAAATGAAGAAATATTAGAAAAATGCAAAAAAACTATAGCAAATTATTTTTAAATGTGCTATAATAAACTGTGTGTATTTCTGTGTACTGTATTTGGAAAAACATTTTACTCACAAAAATACGCAGGCAAACAAATATACCAGATAGGAGAATGTGTATGAACAAAACAATCAATTTGCAGGATGTATTTCTTAACCAGTGCAGAAAAGACAAGATAATGGTTACAATTATCCTGACCAACGGCTTCCAGTTCAAGGGAATGGTAAGAGGTTTCGACAGCTACGTTGCTATCTTCGACTGCGACGGCAAGCAGCAGCTTGTTTACAAGCACGCTATTTCCACTATTATCCCCGCAAGAGCAGTTTCTATCCTCGACGCTTCAGAAAAGAACGACTAAGGGTGATCTGAATGAGATTTGCCAAGTCGGATGGCAGCTTCATGGTCAAGGCGCTTAGAAACGTCGTCCTTGTGCTGCTTCTGATAGTTTTTGTCAGCATAGTTTATAACTTCCGCAACAGAGAGAGCAATACAGTCTCGGCTCTTATGGCGACCTCGGTTTCCTCAAAGGAATACAAGGGCGTATTTATAAGAGACGAAGAGATAATCCTCTACAGCGGAAACGGTGTGCTCAGCTATAATGTGTCCGACGGCGGAAAGGTCGGTAACGGCAGCGTTATCGCAGAAGCCTATCCCTCCGACGAGCAGCTCAGCATAAAGCACCAGAAGGCTGTGCTAAGCAAGGAACTGAATATCCTTGAAAAGATACAGAATCCGGGTACTCTGGAATCTGCCCAGCCTGCCAGCATCTCCGAGAATATCGATGAGAGCTACAGGAGCTTTATCTACTACAGGGATATGGGGGATTACGAAAGCCTTGACACAGTGAAGGACAATCTTCTCGTACAGCTCAGTACCTATCAGATAATGACAGATGAGGCACAGGGCTTCGACCAGAAGATATCCGATATAAAGTCAGAGATCGCCAAGCTCGACGCAAAGACGCTCTCCTCCAGCGAGACCATAAAAGCACAGAGATCCGCTTATTTTGCCAGCTATATCGACGGCTATGAGGAGGAGCTCAGCAGCAAGACGCTGGACAAGCTCACCTGCGACGAGGTAGAGAGCATCACTGACAGAAAGTCAACAGCGCCAAATGTCGTCGGAAAGCTTATCGACGGCTACGGCTGGTATCTTGCCGTCGTTGCTGACAACTCCAAGAAGGAGTACGAGATCGGCAAGGATGTCATGCTGAAGTTTGATTCCTCCGCCGAGACTTACCCTGCTGTTATCTATGATATCCGCGATGAAAAGCCCGACAGGAGCCTTATCATCATTTCGTGCAGCAAGTTCAATTACGAGCTTGTCCAGCACAGAGCCGAGATAGTCGAGGTCATCTCCCTTATCGACAAAAATGAGCAGTGCGAGGGACTTAAGGTTCCCCGTGAGGCTATACGCTTTGCCGATATCAAGGAGACCTATACCGACGAAAACGGCAATGAAAAGGAAAAGACGATAAAAAGCAAGGGCGTTTATATCCGTAAGGGCGAGCAGGTGCTCTTCAAGAAGATAGATGTAAGATTTGAGGGAAATGATTACGTCCTCTCAAAGGTACATCCCGAAAGCGAGTATTTGCAGCTTTACGATGATATTATGTTAGAGGGAGTCGATAAAGATGACGAAAAAGAATGATCTCGCTTATATCGACGAGAACCTGCGCATAATAAGAGAGAGGTGCGCCGAAGCAAAGGACAGGTACCGAAGCTCCGACGATAATATCCGAATAATGGCGGTCACAAAGACCGTTGCTCCCGAGGCGATAAATCATGCCGTAGAGCTTGGGATAGACCTTCTCGGTGAAAACAGAGTGCAGGAGTACCTTTCAAAGGCAGATTTTTATGACAAGTCCGCCGAGGTACAGTTTATTGGACATTTACAGACCAACAAGGTCAAATATATCATAAATTCCGTAAGTATGATACAGTCCGTTGACAGCCTTAAGCTGGGACAGGAGATAAGCCGCCTCGCCGTTAAGAACGGCAGGGTAATGGATATCCTCTGCGAGGTCAACATCGGAGGAGAGGACTCCAAGAGCGGTATCGCTCCCGACGGACTTGACGAGCTTATGGACGGGCTCTCGGAGCTCGAAGGCATACGTATAAGAGGACTTATGACTATCCCGCCGCCCTCGGACAGCGATATCTTCCTCGGCAGAATGAAGGAGCTCTATGATAAGGTCTCCTCGGAGCGAAAGGGCATGGATACGCTCTCTATGGGAATGACTCACGATTACGCAGAAGCCATAAAGTACGGCTCGACACTGGTGCGTATCGGAACAGGTCTTTTCGGCGCAAGAGACTATTCAAAGTAACTCGCAGCGGAATGCTGAGATCAACACGGGATACTCCGCATTGATCCTGTGAAGAGAAATATAAAAAACAAATAATGCGGAGAAGGAGTATTAAGATGAAACTTTTTGACGGTATTAAGGATTTTTTCTTTGCTGCAGATGATGATGATTTTGAAGCTGATGTTCCCGTTCGTCACGAGCGTGAGCGCGGCGGTTTCCAGCCTTCCGACCAGGAAGACGCTCCCGTGAATGAGGGTGCACCAAGCGGTCTTGGCGGCGGCGGCAGAAGAAACAAGGTCGTTAATATACAGACTACAGCACAGTTACAGGTAGTGCTCGTAAAGCCCTCTGCTTTCACAGACGCTAAGCAGATAGCTGACCACCTCATTGCTAAGAAAACAGTAGTTCTCAACCTCGAGACAGCTTCTCCCGAGAACAAGAGAAGAATTATCGACTTCCTCGTTGGCGTTGCTTATGCAAACGGCGGAAGCCTCAAGCCCGTAGCTAACCTTACCTACATCATTACTCCTTATAATGTAGGGTTCATCGGCGAGGACTTAGTCGGCGAGTTGGAGAATAACGGCGTATTCATCTGATGAACGAGCCGTCGGATAAGCTTTTTACCGCAAGGCTTGCGGATATGACAGCTCTGTGCGAAAGAAACGGCGCGGCGGTGTTTTCGTCTTTTTTCGACGAGAGACAGTGCGTTGAAGCCGAGGCTTGGTGCAAAGGTCATACAGGCGGGCTCAGGTATCGGCTCTGGGGCGGATACGATGACGCAAGACGGAAAATGCTTGCGGTCTATCCCGATTACTGCGAGGACTATGTGGAGGGGGAGTACCCCTTTGTGTGCCTGACCTTCACTTACCGAAGCGAGGACAAGCTCACCCACAGGGACTTTCTCGGCAGCTTTATGGGCTTGCAGCTCAAACGTGAGATAATCGGGGATATAGTTGTCTCCGAGGGCGTCACTCAGGCGTTTGTCACTGAGGTTGCTGCAAGGAGCATAACCTCTTCCATATCAAAGATAGGCAGAGTCGGCGTGAAAATTGCCGATGACAAGCCCTTTGAACTGAAAAATGCTCAGAAGTTCCAGACTATCAGCGGTACGGTGGCTTCTCTGCGCCTTGATTGCGTGGTGGGACTTGCCGCTCATTTAAGCCGTGAAAAAGCGGCGGCGCTTATCCGTTCAGATAAGGCAGAGGTCAATCATCTGCCTGTTTCATCTGTCTCCTACGAACTCAGGGGCGGAGATGTATTGTCAATTAGGGGAATTGGAAGATTTGTGCTTTCAGATATAAACGGCTCTACTAAAAAGGGACGCATACACATTGATCTTAAAAAATATATTTAGAGGTGAATGAAATGATAACTTCAAAGGACGTCAGAAATAAGAGATTTGAAAAGGCAGCTTTTGGCTACAAGCAGGAGGAGATCGACGAATTCCTCTCACAGCTGGAGGCGGAGCTCGACGAAATGGAGCGCGAGCGTGCAGAGGCTAACAGCAAGATACAGGTGCTCGCTGATAAGGTAAGAGAATATATGAGAGACGAGGACGCTCTCAAGGACGCTCTCCTCGGTGCTCAGAAGCAGGGACATCAGGTCCTCAACGACGCTAACGAAAAGGCTGAGCAGATAATCGCAGAGGCTAAGGAAAAGGCTGCTGCTCTCGAGGACGAGGCTGTTCGTCAGCACGCTGAGGCTATGGAAAAGAACCGCGAGGAGATCGCTAAGGAAAAGGAAGCTCTCATCGAGGCTCAGCAGCAGGTAGCAGACTTCAAGAAGAGCCTGTTCGATATGTACAAGAGCCACCTGGAGCTCATCTCATCTATGCCTGAGACATTCGACAATGAGACAGCTGAAGATGAGACAGAGGACAAGGCTGAGACAGCAGAGGAGATCGCAGCTGCTGTAGCGGCAGAGGTCGAGGAATAATCAAAAATTAAAAAGATCGAAAGGAGGATCCCTCAGTCTTTTGTAAGAGGGATCGGATAGTATGGCACAGGATTATAACAGTACTCTTAATTTACCGCAGACAGAATTCCCGATGCGCGGAAATCTGCCTAAGAGAGAGCCTGAAACTCTCAAAAAATGGGAAGATGAAAGACTCTACTACAAAATGGTAGAGAAGAACAAGGGCAAGCCCTCATATGTTCTCCATGACGGACCTCCCTATGCAAACGGCGAGATACACCTCGGTCATGCTCTTAACAAGTCCCTCAAGGACTTCATCGTTAAGTATAAGAATATGAACGGTTTCTGTGCTCCCTACGTTCCCGGCTGGGACACCCACGGTCTTCCTATCGAGCTGAAGGCTATGAAGGCTATCGGCGTTGAGAACGGAGCTATCCCTGCGGTAGACCTCAGAAAGCACTGCCGTGAGTACGCTATGACTCAGGTCGCTAACCAGATGAAGGGCTTCAAGAGACTGGGCTCACTGGGCGACTATGACTATCCTTACCTGACACTTCGTCCCGAGTATGAGGCAAAGCAGGTAGAGGTATTCGGCTCAATGGTAAAGAAGGGCTATATGTACAAGGGCTTGAAGCCTGTTTACTGGTGCCCTGACTGTAATACAGCTCTCGCTGAGGCTGAGATCGAGTACTCCAACGATCCATGCTATTCTATCTATGTAAAGTTCAACGTAACTGATGACAAGGGCATCTTCACAGGACTTGGACTTGACCTTTCAAAGATATATTTCGTTATCTGGACAACTACTACTTGGACTATCCCGGGCAACCTTGCTATCTGCCTTGGTCCTGAGTACAACTATACACTTGTTCACGTAGGCGACGAGTACTACGTAATGGCTGAAGAGCTCGTCAAGACCACTATGGAGACAGCAGGTATCACTGAGTATACTACTGAGCATATCTTCACAGGTGCAGAGCTCGAAGGCATGAAGACAAAGCACCCACTCTATGACCGTCCGTCACCCATAATTGTAGGCGACCACGTTACTCTTGAAAGCGGTACAGGCTGCGTACATACAGCTCCGGGCTACGGTGTCGAGGACTTTGAGGTCTGCAAGAAGTACGACGATATCGGTATAATCGTATGCGTTGACTCAAAGGGTAAGCAGACCGCAGAAGCAGGCGAATTCGAGGGCATGGACACAGATCAGGCTAACAAGGCTATCGCTGCAAAGCTCACAGAGCTTGGCGCTATGCTGGCTACACAGAAGATTGTCCACCAGTACCCACACTGCTGGAGATGTAACAGCCCTATCATATACAGAGCTACAGAGCAGTGGTTCTGCTCCGTAAACGGCTTCAAGGACGAGGCTATCAAGGCTATCGAGTCCGTTCAGTGGATCCCTGAGTGGGGCGAGGACAGAATAAAGGGCATGGTACGCGACAGAAGCGACTGGTGTATCTCACGTCAGAGAACATGGGGCGTTCCGATACCTGTTGTTTACTGTAAGGACTGCGGCAAGCCTATCTGCAATGACGAGACTATCTCCGCTATCTCCGAGCTCTTCCGCAAGGAGGGCAGCGACGCATGGTGGATAAAGGATACAAAGGAATTTATCCCTGCAAGCGTTAAGTGTGAGTGCGGCTGCGGCGAGTTCACCAAGGAATACGACATCATGGACGTATGGTTCGACAGCGGTGTATCCCATACATCTGTTATGGAGGGCAAGGACTTCCCGAGCCTTTCATGGCCTGCTGACCTCTATCTCGAGGGTGCTGACCAGTACAGAGGCTGGTTCCAGTCATCGCTCCTCACATCAGTCGTATACAAGGGACAGTCACCATATAAGGCTGTCTGCACTCACGGCTGGGTCGTTGACGGCGAGGGCAAGGCAATGCACAAGTCCCTCGGAAACGGTATTGATCCAAGCGAGATAACAGACCAGTACGGCGCTGATATACTCCGTCTGTGGGCAGCTTCTTCGGACTACCACAGCGATATCCGTATCTCAAAGCCAATTCTCGGTCAGCTTTCCGACGCTTACAAGAAGATAAGAAATACTGCTCGTTTCATTCTGGGCAATCTTGGAAACGGTGCAGGCTTCGATCCCGACAAGGACAGCGTAAGCGACGACCAGCTCACAGAGCTGGACAAGTGGGCTCTCATGAAGCTCGATAACCTTATCGACACAATGAAGAAGGGCTACGACGCATTTGATTTCCATATTGCGCTCCACGCTCTCCACAACTTCTGCGTAATAGATATGTCAAACTTCTACCTTGACATAATCAAGGACAGACTTTACTGCGAGAAGGAGGATTCAGTTCTCCGCCGCGCAGCTCAGACGGCAATGTACCGCATAATCAGTGCGATGACAAGACTTGCCGCACCTATCATTTCATTCACAGCTGAGGAGATATGGCAGTTCATGCCTCACTCCGCAGGCGACGACAAGCTCAGCGTATTCCTCAACCAGATGCCTGAGAAGAGCGGTATCGAGTTCACCGACGACTTCAAGGACAAGTGGGAGTTCATCTATAATACACGTCTCGGAGCTAACAAGGCTCTTGAGGACGCTCGTAACGAAAAGACTATCGGTAAGTCCCTCGAGGCTAAGATAATCATCAAGAGCTCCGACGCTGACTACGACAGATATGCTTCACTGGCAGACCAGCTCAAGGATATCCTCATCGTTTCAGGCGTTGAGGTAGAGAAGGCAGGCACAGCCGAGACAGCATTCGCTGTAGCAAAGGCTGAGGGCGACAAGTGCGAGCGCTGCTGGTGCTTCAGCAAGTACGTTGGCACAAATCACGACCACCCCACACTCTGTGAGAGATGCGCTATAGCTGTAGAAGCTTAAAATATCATTCTTTGCCTGTCGGCTTTTTGGTCGACAGGCAGTCTTATTGAAAGGATACACACTTGTTGATAATACTTGCTTTGCTGGTGGCTGTCCTTGTAGGAGCTGACCAGCTCGTGAAATACTGGGCTGTACATGAGCTCAAACCCGTAGGTACTATGGATTTTATCCGTATCGGAGACTTCAAGATATTCGACCTTACCTACCTTGAAAACGACGGCGCTATCTTTGGAAGTATGTCGGGACAGAGGTGGTTCCTCATCGGCTTTACGAGCCTTGTTGTGCTGGCAGGCATAGTGGTGCTCTTTAAGGTACACCGCCGCTCGAAGTTCCTCAGCACAGCCATTGCGCTGTTTATCGCAGGAGGTATCGGCAATCTTATCGACCGTTTCCGCTTTGCTTACGTGGTGGATATGTTCGAGTTCAAACCATTTAAGTTTGCTATCTTCAACGTGGCTGACATCTGCGTTACCTTTGCTTTCATCATGCTTATCTGGTACGCACTTTTCATTGATCCCAAGATAGAAAAGGCTAAGAAGGCTGCGGAAGCAGAGTCCGAAAAGGCGGAAGAAAATGAGTGAGCAGGTGATACTCACAGCTTCTCCCGAGGATAAGGGGAGCCGTATCGATAAGTACATTTCTGATAATATTGCGGAGCTTACGCGTTCTGCGGTACAGGGGCTCATTGAAAAGGGACTTGTTCTCGCGGAGGGCAAGGTTGTCAGCAAGAACTACAAGCTCAGAGGCGGCGAGGAGATATCCGTCGAGATACCCGAGCCCGAGCCTATGGACGCTGTACCCGAGGATATACCCCTTGATATCGTCTATGAGGACGATGACCTTCTCGTTGTAAACAAGCCGAAGGGCATGGTGGTACACCCTGCTCACGGGAATTATACGGGAACACTGGTAAATGCTCTGCTACATCACTGCGGAGACAGCCTGTCGGGGATAAACGGCGTTATCCGCCCCGGTATCGTACACCGTATCGACAAAAACACCAGCGGACTTCTCATAGTTGCCAAGAACGACGCTTCTCATCTGAAGCTTGCTGAGCAGATAAAGGAGCACAGCTTCACCCGTGAGTACGAGGCAGTCGCCTGCGGCTATTTCAAGGAAACCGAGGGCACTGTGGACGCTCCTATAGGGCGTCACAAGACCGACCGAAAGAAGATGTGCGTTACCACGGAAAATTCCCGAAACGCTGTTACTCATTACAGCGTAATAAAGCAGTACGGCGGCTACGCTCATGTGAGACTGCGGCTCGAAACGGGACGTACTCATCAGATACGTGTTCACCTCAGCTATATCGGACACCCCGTACTTGGGGACGACGTTTACGGAAAGCCCTACAAGGACATAGAGGGACAATGCCTCCACGCCCGTAAAATAGGCTTTATCCATCCCACAACAGGGGAGTATATGGAGTTCGTCAGCGACCTGCCCGATTACTTTGTATCCATACTTGCAAAGCTGGAAAAAATGTAGGAGTGATACCTTGTTTGAAGATATATCGAAAGTTGTCCTGCTCAGCGACATGGACGGAACTCTCCTCAATTCAAAAAAGGAGATAACCGATACCGACAGAGCCGCTATTGAGCGCTTTACGGCAATGGGCGGACGCTTTACCGTTGCGACGGGACGCACTATCCAGTCCTTTGACCAGTTCCGTTCTGTTCTGGGGCTGAAATATCCTATAATCATGTACAACGGAGCAGCTATCCATGACTATATCATGGGCGAAACGCTGTTCACACACCCTCTTCCCCCTGAAGCTAAGGCTTACACGGCAGAGCTCCTTGAGCTCATGCCGCAGGCAGGAGGAGAGGTGCTGAAAACTGAGGGCACTTACGTTTTCAGCAATACAGACTACCAGCAGCTCCATACAAAGCTGTGCGGTATAGTGCCGAATTATGCGGAGCTCTCCGACATTGAGGACGGCGGCTGGCTGAAAGTCCTGTTCTCGCTGTCTCCCGAGGACGTTGACCATATGGAGCTCCTTGTAAAACAGCTGCGCTATGAGGGCGTGGATTTTGTGAAGTCCTCGGAAATATTCCTTGAAATGCTCCCCAAGGGAGTAAGCAAGGGCTCGGCTCTTGCACAGTATCGCAGGCTCGGCGGCATGGAGGGCTGTACCTTCGTGTCTATCGGCGACTTTGACAACGATATAGAGATGATAGTCGAAGCCGATGTGGGAGCTTGTCCCGCCAATGCGGAGGAATCAGTAAAGGCAAAGGCGGATATCGTACTCTCACGCACCAACGACGAGGGCGCTGTAGCAGAGCTTATTGACTACATAATCGAAAGGTGCAAACAGTAGAACAATGAAGAAGAAGGCAGCAATAATCGTATACATAGTCGCAGTAATCATCGTGCTGGGACTTATCGGGCTGCTGGTTTACAGCAGCATGAACGGCAGGAGCTCAGACTCCGCCGCAAGCTTTACACTCAGCGATGTGGCAACGCTGGCGCTGGCGGTATTCGCAGTACCAATGTGGATAGCGTCGCTTTGCCTGATGAAGGCGCTGAGACTCAGGGGAACTCTCCACGAAAGGCAGAACAAGATGCTCATATCCGTTCCTGCCGTGGCGTGTACAGGCTTTTCAATATTTTATATAATTGTCATAGTAATGATGATTTTTAGGTGAAAGACATAATATGTTTACATTTACAGCAAAAAATGTCTTGCATTTACCCATTTTTTGCGGTATAATATGTGTGTAGCTATAATTGCAGGGGCGGGCGGCTGTCTGAATAATAATTATTAGGGGGCGACCGAGTCACCCGCCTACTGCTGTCAAACTTTATTAAACTTGTATAAAGCGGCGTTAAGCCGTTAAATTTTTGGAGGTCACTATGGACGCAAAGCTTAAAAAAGAATTGCAGAAAACAGCCTGCAAGGTAAGAATGGGCGTTATCGAAGGCACCTACAATGCCAAGTCGGGACACCCCGGCGGATCCCTCTCGATAAGCGATACACTCACTTACCTCTACTTCAACAAGATGAACAACGATCCTAAGAATCCCGACGCTCCCGACAGAGACAGATTCGTTCTTTCAAAGGGACATACAGCTCCTGCTCTTTACTCGGTACTGGCTCAGAAGGGCTATTTCTCAGTAGAGGAGCTCAAGTCTCTCCGTCACATCGGCGCTCTCTTACAGGGACACCCATGTATCCATATCCCCGGCGTTGATATGTCAAGCGGCTCTCTCGGACAGGGCATCTCCGCAGCCTGCGGCATGGCTCTGGCTGGCAAGATAGACGGCAAGTCATACAAGGTATACACTATCCTCGGCGACGGCGAGATCGAAGAGGGACAGGTATGGGAGGCTGCTATGTTCGCAGCTCACAAGAAGCTCACTAACCTCGTTGCTATCGTAGATAACAACGGTCTCCAGATAGACGGTCCTATCAGCGAGGTATGCTCACCTGAGCCTATCACAGATAAGTTCGCAGCATTCGGCTGGCACGTTATCACTATGGACGCTCACGACTTCGACGACATCGACAGAGCATTCACAGAGGCTGATTCCGTAAAGGACAAGCCTGTGGCTATCATTCAGAAGTCCACAAAGGGCAAGGGCGTTTCATTTATGGAAAATCAGGTAGGCTGGCACGGTACAGCTCCTAACAAGGAACAGTACGAGCAGGCTATGTCAGAGCTTAACGCGCAGTTAAAGGAATTGGAGGACTAATACAATGGCAGATGTGATAAAAAAGGCTACCAGAGAAAGCTACGGCGAGGCTCTTAAAGAGCTTGCCGATGAATATAAGGACTTAGTAGTTCTCGACGCAGACCTTGCTGCTGCTACAAAGACAGGTATCTTCAAGAAGGCTTACCCAGACCGTTTCTTTGACTGCGGTATCGCAGAGGCTAACATGATGGGTGTTGCAGCAGGTCTTGCAGCTTGCGGAAAGATCCCTTTCGCAAGCACATTCGCAATGTTCGCAGCAGGCAGAGCTTTTGAAATAGTAAGAAACTCTATCGGCTACCCACACCTCAACGTAAAGATAGGCGCTACACACGCAGGAATCTCAGTTGGTGAGGACGGCGCTACACATCAGTGCAACGAGGATATCGCTCTTATGAGAACTATCCCGGGTATGACTATCATCAATCCATGCGACGATGTTGAGGCAAAGGCTGCCGTAAAGGCTGCTCTCGACTTCAATGGTCCTGTTTATATGCGTTTCGGCAGACTTGCTGTTCCTGTTATCAACGACGCTGCAAGCTACAAGTTCGAGCTCGGCAAGGGCGTTGTTATGAAGGACGGTAAGGACGTTACAATCGTTGCTACAGGTCTCATGGTAAACGAGGCTGTAGAGGCTGCAAAGACTCTCGAGGCTGAGGGTATCTCCGCAAGAATAGTTAATATCCACACTATCAAGCCTCTCGATAAGGAGCTCATCTGCAAGTGCGCTAAGGAGACAGGTCTCATCGTTACTGCTGAGGAGCACAGCATCATCGGCGGTCTCGGTTCTGCTGTTGCAGAGACAGTTACAGAGTGCTGTCCTGTTCCTGTTATCAAGATAGGCGTAAACGACGAGTTCGGACATTCAGGTCCTGCTGTTGACCTCCTCAAGGAGTTCGGTCTTTCAGCTGAGAACATCGTTAAAACAGTCAAGGCAAACCTTAAAAAGTAATAACGCAGGGGCGGCGCTGAGCCGCCCTTTTTGCAGCGTGACGCTGCACCCCGTTGCAAACTGAGCCTGCGCCCCGTCGGGATATACGGTGTTTAGGTTCGGGCGAGCGGAACTCGCCCCTACATCGCATTCGTATGGTATAATTGAGAATTTGGGACGTCGAGGGTGCCGTCCCCTACAAACTAATTACTAACAATTTTTTTTGCAAAAACTACTTGACAAAGCAAAAATAATATGCTATAATTATTAAGCTGTGAAAAAACAGTATCGTATTCTAAAGACAGCTGGCAGAGCTAACGCTCAGTAAGTCCCGCCGAGGAATAGCAATTGATAGAATTATCATTGTCCATTCTGCGCTGTCGGAATGGGCTTTTTTATTGCTCTCTGAATACGATGAAAATTCATTCGGAGGTGAATACACACTATGCCAAGCAATGCTGTACTCGAAGCAAAGAAGGCTAAGGTCGAGAAGCTCACCGAGATCATCAAGAACTCCGTTTCAGGCGTTCTCGTTGACTACAAGGGTATCACTGTTGAAGAGGATACCAAGCTCAGAAAGGAGCTTCGTGAGGCTGGCGTTCACTACTTTGTAGAGAAGAACACAATGCTTCTCCGCGCTTTCAAGGAATGCGGTATCGAGGGCTTTGAAGAGGCTCTCAACGGCACAACTGCTCTCGCTGTTTCTAACGACGATCAGACTGCTCCCGCAAGAATCCTCGGTAAGTTCGCTGAGAAGGCAGGCGACGAGAAGTTCAACCTTAAGGCAGGTTATGTTGAGGGTGAAGTTTACGATCAGGCCGGAGTTGTTGCTCTTTCCAAGATCCCTTCAAAGGACACTCTTCTCGCTCAGCTCGTTGGCTCTCTCCAGGGCCCACTGCAGAAGCTTGCTGCTACACTCAATGCTGTTGCAGACAAGAAGAAGGAGGAAGAAGCTGCTTAATTGCCGCTTGAACTTCCATTACACATTTGCGGAGACAAGCTCCGCAGCTTAATTAAACCATAGCCCATAAGGGCAAATACTATTAAAAAGGAGATTATTATCATGGCTTCTGAGAAGATCACAAAATTTGTTGAAGATATCAAGACTCTTTCCGTTCTTGAGCTTTCTGAGCTCGTAGACGCTATCCAGGAGGAATTCGGCGTAACAGCTGCTATCGCTGCTGCTCCTGCTGCTGGCGGTGCTGCTGGCGGCGCTGCTGCTGCTAAGACAGAGTTCGACGTAATCCTTGCTTCCTTCGGCGACGCTAAGATGGGCGTTATCAAGGTTGCTAAGGAAGTTCTCGGTCTCGGCCTCAAGGAGGCTAAGGAGATCGTTGAGGCTGCTCCTAAGGCTATCAAGGAAGGCGTTTCTGAGGCTGAGGCTAACGAGCTCAAGGCTAAGTTTGAAGAGGCTGGCGCTACAATCGAGATCAAGTAATTTATTACGGATTGTATACTGTACGGGGAGTTGTACTATATGGTACAGCTCCCTTTGTTTATTGTGCAAAATCAGGGGCTGCACTTACTGTGTAAAGTGCGGAAAATCGTACAGCCTGTTGACTTGACCTACAACTTATGATATAATAATCTTAGACAGCTGGTAAACATTATGTATAATATTTATCAGCTTCGCAGTTTTTTTCAGCTTTAAAATATAAGAAGTGAAATGCATGGCTTTGGGGGAAATATGCAGAAACGGAGTGGTTTTTTATGAAAAAGCTTTTGGCGTCTGTAATTTCAATAGCTCTGACTATATCGGCTATGCTGCCGATAACAAGTTTTGCTGCCCCTGATACTGCATTTGTGCTCGGTGACAACATAGTAGAGGCTTCTTCAGCAAATGCCGACGCTTATGCTGAGCAGGTAGTTAAGCTTGTGAACAGCGAGAGAACAAAGAACGGCGTTCAGCCTGTTAAAGCTCTCGTATCCATGAATAAGGCGGCTTCTATCCGCGCAAAGGAGATAGTAAACAAGTTCGACCATGTACGTCCTGACGGCAGAAAAGGTATGAGCGCTATAGATGACGCAGGTCTCAACTGGACATATGTTGGCGAGAATATCGCTATGGGCTATACCTCTCCCGAAGATGTTATGGACGGCTGGATGAATTCCCAAGGTCACAGGAACAATATCCTAAATTCAAGATATAAGTACATCGGCGTTGGTTATTATTATGCCAACGGCTATGAGTACTGGGTTCAGCTGTTTATGGACTCGCCTGTGGAGTACAAGGATTTTCCGACTGTTAAGGTCCAGAGCGGCGACAAAAACAGCGGTACTCTCGAAAAAGGTGACGTCAACGGTGATAAGGCGATAAACGCCATTGACGCTTCTGAGGTGCTTACGGAGTACGCAAATGTTTCCTCGGGACGAGGCTCACATTTTTCCGCAGCTCAGAAAACTGCCGCTGATATGAACACGAACGGCACAGTAGACGCGGTGGACGCGTCCATAATACTCGGCATATACGCATCTAATGCCACAAAATAAAACGAAATAGGCTGTGCCTGTGAAAAGACACTGATATAGAATTTTTAGCCATAGTATTTCTGATGAAAGTCAGAAGTACTGTGGCTTTTTTATTGACATTTCAGCTGTATCATGCTATAATTTGTACTAATATAAATCGGAAGATGCGGAGCTGATAAACTGTGACAATAGAATATAGAAAAGCAGTATCAGAAGATGCGGAAATGCTGGTAAATATCTACAATGCTGCTTTTTACAGCGATTACATGAGATATGGCGCGTGTCCGGGGTACGGCAGAACGACAGAAATGATGAAAGAATCAATAAGAGAGTGTCCGAAATATATCATACTTTGCGATAATAAGCCTGTTGGCTGTGTTTCTTGCAAAATGCAGGAAATGAGAGTATATGAGATAACTTGCCTGTGCATTATCCCTGAGTATCAGGGCAAAGGATTAGGTACTAAGGCAGTTCAGTTTATGAAGGAGCTTTATGATGATTGGGAGAAGCTCACTTTAGTAACGCCTTTGGATAAGAAAGAGAATGTCAAATTCTACACCGAAAAATGCGGATTTCGTATAGTATCCATTGAAACAGACGGCAATGTTGAGCTTGCCCGATTCGTTACAGAAAGATAAATACAATGCCCCTGAGCGTTTCCAAATACGCTCAGGGGCAAAAACTTTATATGTTACAGCTTTTTTATCAGAGACTTGAGTGGAATGTTCTTGAAATAACGTCGTCCTGCTGTTCTTTTGTAAGCTTTACGAAGTTTACTGCGTAGCCCGAAACTCTTACGGTGAGCTGTGGGTACTTCTCAGGATGAGCCTGAGCGTCAAGGAGAGTTTCACGGGTGAAAACGTTTACGTTGAGGTGGTGTCCGCCCTTTTCAACGTAGCCGTCAAGCAATTCGATGAGGTTGTCTACCTGTTTCTGATTATCCATATTTATCCTCCCTGCAGCGTGACGCTGCACCCTATCCACGTTGCCGCTCGCTCACTTTTTATTAAGCTGCTGCCCGTACATCGCTTACGGCAGTTTGATAGGAAAATGCGATTTATGCGTATGACAATTAAAATTCGTCGTCCTCGGGCTCAAGCTCCGTGGGCTGACAGCAGGCGCCCTTTGTGCCGCAGATATCCGTGCTTTTCACGGTATCGACTTTCAGCTCCGAGCCGTTTCCGACTATATTTACATGACCGCTTCCCTGCGCCATGAGCTGGTCTATCAGGTCAGCAAGCTCCTCAGGGGAGCTTTTGCTTTCGGGTGCGCACATATTATTCGCCTCTGAGCTTGTCAAGGTCGAGGTCTCCTGCGAATACCTCCATGTCCTTGCCCAGTGCGTTAGGAACTATGGAGAAGGTATTGGAGATACCGTCCTGTGCGTGTCTGAAAGGCAGCTTAGCTACAGACGAGAGCGAAGCTACAGCGCCGTGAGTGTCTCTGCCGTGCATCGGGTTTGCTCCCGGAGCCAGCGGAACTCCCTGCTTTCTGCCGTCAGGAGTGTTTCCTGTTTTCTTGCCGTATACAACGTTTGAAGTAATAGTCAGGATTGACATTGTGGGCACGCCGTCGCGGTAGGTGTGGTGCTTTCTTACGCAGTCCATGAAGCGGCGTACAACTTCAACAGCAAGCTGGTCAACGCGGTCATCGTTGTTGCCGTATTTCGGGAAGTCTCCCTCAATTTCATAGTCAACGACAACGTTCTTTGCAACGCTTGTGACATTGCCTGCCTTGTCCTTTATTTCGATATCCTTGCGGATAGGCTTTACCTTTGCGTACTTGATAGCGGAGAGCGAATCGGCAACGACTGAAAGTCCTGCGATACCTGTTGCGAAATAGCGCTTTACATCACGGTCATGGAGAGCCATTTGCAGTCTTTCATAGCTGTACTTATCGTGCATATAGTGGATAACGTTGAGGGTGTTGACATAGAGTCCAGCCAGCCACTCCATCATATCCATGTACTTCTCCCAAACATCGTCGAAGTCGAGGTACTCGCTGTCTACAGGTCTGTACTTAGGACCTACCTGAAGTCCGAGGCGCTCGTCCACACCGCCGTTTATAGCGTAGAGCAGGCACTTTGCAAGATTGGCTCTTGCGCCGAAGAACTGCATTTCCTTGCCTACACGCATTGAGGATACACAGCAGGCGATAGCATAGTCGTCGCCGTGAACCACTCTCATCATGTCGTCGTTCTCGTACTGGATAGATGAGGTCTTGATAGACATCTTAGCGCAGTATTCCTTGAACTTTCTCGGGAGCTTCGTTGACCAGAGAATAGTCATATTCGGCTCGGGAGCTGTGCCCAGATTTTCCAGTGTGTGGAGGTATCTGAAACTGTTCTTTGTTACGAGGTGGTGACCGTCAACGTCAACGCCGCCGATAGACTCTGTTATCCATGTGGGATCGCCCGAGAAGAGCTCGTTGTACTCGGGAGTACGTGCGAACTTGACGATACGGAGCTTCATAATGAAGTGGTCGATGAGCTCCTGTGCCTGTTCCTCGGTGAGTATGCCATTATCAAGGTCGCGCTGAATGAATATATCAAGGAATGTGGAAGTACGTCCTAATGACATAGCCGCGCCGTTCTGCTCCTTGACTGCTGCAAGATAGCCGAAGTAGAGCCACTGAACTGCTTCCTTAGCGTTTGCCGCAGGCTTTGAGATATCAAAGCCGTATATCTCGCCCAGCTTCTTTAAGTCCTGCAATGCGCGAACCTGCTCTGCAAGCTCCTCGCGGAGACGGATGTTCTTTGAAGTCATTCTCACGAGAGAGGTATCTATCTGGTGCTTCTTGTCCTCGATAAGGAGATCAACACCGTAGAGTGCTACACGACGGTAGTCGCCAATGATACGGCCTCTGCCGTAAGCGTCGGGAAGCCCTGTCAGAATAGCCGAATGACGTGCGAGTCTCATCTCGGGGGTGTATGCGTCGAATACGCCCTGATTGTGAGTCTTTCTGTACTTTGTGAATATCTCGACTACAGAGGGATCGACCTCATAGCCGTACTCCTTGCAAGCCTGCTGAGCCATTCTGATACCGCCGAAGGGCTGTAATGCACGCTTGAAGGGCTTGTCCGTCTGGAGACCTACTATCTGCTCCAGATCCTTTTCAATGTAGCCTGCGCCGTGTGAAGTTATTGTTGATATGATCTTGGTGTCCATGTCAAGGACTCCGCCTGCTTCGCGCTCCTGTCGGGAGAGATCCATGACCTTGTCCCATAGCTTTTTTGTTGCCTCGGTAGGAGGTGCGAGGAAGCTTTCGTCGCCCTCATAAGGAGTGTAATTCTTTTTGATGAAGTCTCTGACGTTTACAGAAGTATGACTCCAGCGCCCCTCTGTAAAGCCGTCCCATTCCTTTTGCCATGTATTGATCATAACACATTACTCCTTTACAATGATCTAAGATAATATTACCACATTGTTTAAATATTGTCAATCTCCCTATTAACGTCGGTTAACGGAAAAATACCGTTTTTCGTTTTATCAGATTACAAAATGTCAGCTGTCCCCTGAGGCAGCTTAGGTCTCCCTGCGGAGAATTGGAGCATTCGGCTCATGCCGAATTGATCGGTATCAAAAATGTGTGAACTTGTTTGGCTTATTTGTGCATTAGATAGAACTTAGAACTAAGAGCTAAGTAGGGGACGGCGTCCTCGACGTCCCACAAGTAATTAGCAATTAGAAAGCGGCTTCGCCGCTGATGACGGTTTCCTTAACGACTCTTGCTCCCGTGTCGAATACCCACACTCTGTTTTTTACGGTTCTGCCGTCATCAAGGGTGAATTTGTCAAAGGTCTCGCCGCGGCAGTCAGGGCTTTCGTGTATAAGCCTTGACGCAGACGGAATCGGCTCGGAGATATACCACTTGCCGAGCATATGATAAATGCAGCTTATCTTTCCGCTGTTGTAAAGTTGGTCTATCTCTGTTATCGTTTTGCCGAAGAGCTTTTCAAGTTCTTCTTCGGTGATATTTTTGTATCCTTCCATGTTGTTTCCTTTTTTCGGGCGGATATTATCCGCCCCAACAAACTAATCACTAATTACTACTTTCTACTCACTTTTTTAGGCTTCTGCGGTTTCTTGGTTTTTTCGGGCTTCTTGGGCTTTTTATCCTCGGGAGGAGCAATGCCCTCTGCGGCTTCCTTTGCTTCGAGCACGTTGAAGCTGAGCTTATACAGTGTAGCCGCCAGCGGTACGCCGAGTATCATGCCGAAAATACCGAAAAGTCCGCCGCCGAGAGTAACAGCCGCAAGAGTCCATATACTCGGCAGTCCTACAGAGCCGCCAACTACCTTGGGGTAGATGATATTGCCCTCGAACTGCTGGAGCAGAACTAAGAATATGAGGAAAATCAGCGCCTGCATGGGACTTTCTGTCAGGATAATGAACGCGCTTATGCCTGCGCCGATGAATGCACCAACGATAGGGATAAATGCGGTAACTCCTACAAGAGTTCCCGACATTGCGGCGTAGGGGAGTTTCAGTATCTTCATGCCGATGAAGCACAGCGAGCCGAGGATAATAGCCTCCACGAACTGTCCAACAAAGAAGCTCTGGAATGTCTCGTTTGCGGTGTGGAAGATCCGTGAGAATCTCGCGTTGGATTCCTCGCTGAAATACGCCCGTCTGATACGGTTTCCGTCGCGGAAGAGCTTATCCTTGCGGAGAAGAAGATAAATTGCGAATATCAGTCCCAGCACAAGGTTCGCCACCGCTGAGGTAAGTCCGCCGATAATGCCCATTGCGGAGCTGAGTATGCCTGCAAGCCCCGATGTGAGAAGCTTCGAGCCCTTTTCGGCAATGGTAGTCCAGTCGAATTCAAGGGAGCTTATCTGCTCCTGTATCTCGGGGTACTCGCCAAGCTTTCCGAGAGCGAAGTCACGGACTTGGGTGAACGCAGGCGGTATCTCGGCGTAGAGAACTCCGAAAGCCTTGGCTATCTCGGGAATGATGATATACATCACGAGGATTATCATTGCTATGGCAATGGCGAACGAGCACACCAGACACACAGGTCGCCGTGTAACTGCGGCGGCTTTTGAGGTGCTTTTGGGGAAGTAGTGCTTCTCGAAATAGTTCATGAGGATATTGAAGATATAGGCTATCATAAATCCCATGACAAGGGGCTTCATAGCGCCCAGCACCAAGGATACGAAGTTTGCCAGTACGTGGAAATTCTGGCTTATAACGCATACTGCTATTGCCAGTGCCGCGATAAAGATGTATTTTTTTATGTCGTTTTTGTTCATAGTGAGCCGAAAAAACGGCAAGCCCTCCAATCATATATCATGTTTTTATTATACCACATAAGCGGAGCGTTGTGGTATAATTGCCCGATATGCAGGGAGCAGATCTTTGATCTGCGTATCTGCAAGAGCTTTTTTAATAAAGTATAGTATCATCTTTAATGATATTATACATTATATATGCGATTATGTCACGATATTAAATGTTAAATTTGTGTGAACAATTGCGGCGAGGAGAATACAAACTCTGATTTTTACGGGCGCACACTGTGCGCCACTGCACGTTAACGGCTAAAGGCTAAGGGTGCGGGCGGATAATATCCGCCCCTACAGGCTTAATAGGTCCTGACCTGTCTGCGCTTTTACGCTATAAGCGCGGAGCCTTTTTCACGCTGAAAAAATAAAAATTGAAATTTTTAGCCGCGTGTGTTGCTATTTTCGTATTTTTATGATATAATACTTTTAGCTTATTATAAATTACAGGACGGAGGTATATACCATGCCAGGTTTAGACGATTACGCTCCTGCTGTCAGAAAGGTCATGACTCTTTTCTACGTCATTGACACTTCGGGAAGTATGCAGGGCAGCAAAATAGGACAAGTAGAATCAGCTCTTGAAGAAGTTATGCAGACATTACAGGAAATAAGCGACGAAAGCGACGACGCAGAGATAAAGATCGCCGTTCTGGAATTCTCCACAGGCGCTTCATGGGTTACTCCCGAGCCTGTTTCTCCCGAGGGATATCGCTTCAAGACCTTTGAAGCCTGCGGCGTTACCGATATGGGCGCTGCCTGCAAGGAGCTGGACAAGAAGCTCTCACGAAATGAATTCCTACAGACTGCCGCAGGTGCATATCCGCCTGTAATTCTCCTTTTCAGCGACGGCGGTCCTACAGATAACTGGGAGAGCGGTCTTGACGCTCTCAAGAAGAATAACTGGTACAAGCGCTCTATCAAGATAGCATTCGCTATCGGCGACGACGCTGACAAGGACGTTCTTGCACGTTTCTCGGGAAGCTCCGAGACAGTTCTTGACGTCAAGAACAAGGATCAGCTCCGCCTTATGATAGAAAAGGCAAGCGTTATCACCAGCGTATTCGCAAGCCATTCAAGCACAGTTGACAGCGACACAGATCCTGTTGAAATATCAAAGAAGCTGGCTGAGGACGTTCAGACTCAGACTTCAGAGGCTCTCAGCGACGCCAATACCGCCGATTGGGACGAATCGGACTGGTAAGGTGAGGCTATGGAAAAAATTCTTTCCTTTGCTCAGACAACTATAGGCGCTTCACATCTCAGCAGGGACATAGTTTGTCAGGACAGCTCCTTTGCCGCAGACCATGAGAAGTACTCATTCGCGGCGGCGGCTGACGGTCACGGAAGTCCGTGCTATCTGCGTACTGAAAGAGGCTCGAAATTTGCAGTTGAATGTGCGGCGGAGTGCGTAGGGGAGTTCCTTGACGGTATCGAGAATGCCGCTGAGGTGCTTGCCGACGAGAGACAGCGTGAGGAGCTCTTCAATCAGCTCTGGCGCAGTATAATCGCACGCTGGCACGACAAGACAGAGCAGGATTTCAGGAACGAGCCCTTTACCGATGAGGAGTACAGCCGTATCCCCGAGAAGTTCGCGTCCTATATAACGCGATATGAGAGCGGCGAGTATATCGGCGCTTACGGAACTACGCTGCTGTTTGCGGTAGTCACTGAGGACTATGCCTTCGGCGCTCAGATAGGCGACGGAAAATGCGTGGTCATCGACGGCGACAGCAATGTATTTGCGCCTATCCCCGAAGATCCGCGCTGTTATGAGAACGTTACCACTTCCATGTGTCAGGACGACGCGGCGTTGTCGGCAAGATTCTTCTATCTGCCAAAGGGACTTATGCCTGCGGCGGTATTCCTTTGCACTGACGGCGTGGAGAACTCCTACTGGAACGAGGAGCAGCTTTTCAGCTTTTTCCGCGGACTTGCTCTTACAATAGTTGAAAACGGCATGGAGGACGGCGTGGCACAGCTGGCGGACTTCCTGCCTGCAATGACGAAAAAGGGCAGCGGCGACGACGTTACCTGCTCGGGTATAATCAATATGCCGAAGTTGGGCGCCTGCTCGGACGGCATACGGGAGGATCTGGAGGCTGCTGCTGCGGCTATCTCCGAGGAGACATTGCCCGAGGATATCGAATATTCCGACGAGGAATCACAGCAGGTCATCTCAGACGTTGTGGCTGAGCCTGCCGAGAGCGAAGAAGCGGCAGAAGAAGCTCCCAAGGAGCAAACAGAGATCAGTGAATAGTTATTAGTGAGGAACGCCTGTCGGGCGTTCCTTTTTTGCGTAAAACGGGCTTAATTCTACTCTCTGCTTACTATCAATGCTTACTTGCGGGCGGCGAAACACTGCCTTTACAAGCTAATGGCTAAAGGCTCAAAATTTTTCCAAAAAGGTCTTGACAAATAAGAACAGATGTTCTATAATATAATCGCAAGGAATGGAACGTTAGTTCTTAAAGCTATCTTATCAAGGGTGCAGCATATGCTGCTCGTGCTTCTTTTTCTTAATAAGGGGGCAAATCATGACACAGCTTATCAAAAACTACACCAACAGCCGCGACCTCGTAAAACAGCGTATCACAGAGCTTTCCGAGCTTCGGAGAGCCCTGCTGAAAAGGGGGGATAACGCAAAAGTCTCGGAACTCGACCTCGACCGCCGCATTCAGGTGCTCTATGAGGAGCACGGCGAAATGCAGGCGATCATCTCTCATCTCACTTCGTACAACAGGAGGCGTGAGAGCTTTGGCAAGATGTGATATCAGGTATTCTGACAAAATGAGCGGCAGGGAGGATATGGGCATTAAGCGTATCCTCAGCCGCGGTGAAAAGGACAAAAATGCGTCAAGGCTTCGCAGTATTATGTTAAAAATAATTAATAATGAGCTGACACCGAGACAAAAGGAGATAATTATGCTATACTATTTTAAGAACGCAGATGTAGCGGCTATATGCGAAAAGCTGGGAGTGTCCCAGCAGGCGGTCTATGCGGCTATGTCACGCGCTAAAAAGACAATGTACGGTATACTGAAATATTACTTTTGAGGAGGCTTTATGGATACTCCTGTATATGATTTTTTGCGGAGCTACGCCGCTTCGGGAACTCTGAGGGCTCATATGCCGGGGCATAAGGGGAATGCCGCGGCTGAGCTTGGGGAGCTTTTCAAGCTCGACATAACGGAAATAAAGGGCGCGGACAGTCTTTTCGAAGCTGAGGGCATAATCGCGCAGAGCGAGCACAATACCGCGAAGCTCTACGGCAGTAAGGCTTCGGTTTTCTCGGCAGGAGGCTCTACGCTGTGCATACAGGCTATGCTGGCTCTTATGAAGCAGGAGCGCCGCCGCGTTATAGCGGTCAGGAACGTTCACCGCGCTTTTCTCAATGCGGCGGCTTTGCTTCGTCTGGACGTCCAGTGGATAATGCCCAGATACAGCGGCGGTATCCTGTCGGGCGAGCTTCAGCTCGCCGACGTGGCGGCGGCACTTGCCGCCGACCACACGCCAGCCTGCGTTTATGTGACCTCACCCGATTACACGGGCAGGCTGGCGGATACCGCCGCACTGGCTGAGCTCTGCCACAGCTTCGGAGCAAAGCTCCTTGTGGATAACGCTCACGGAGCTCATCTGGCTTTCTTTGAGGAGAGCCTGCACCCCATAGCTCTGGGAGCAGACCTGTGCTGTGATTCGGCGCACAAAATGCTGCCTGCTCTTACGGGAGCGGCTGTGCTTCATACCTCCTGCGAGGAGTATGTCCCGAAGCTGAAACAGGCGATGAGCCTTTTCGGTTCGACGAGTCCGTCCTATCTTATTATGGCTTCGCTTGACCTGTGCAACCGTTATATCGCAGAAAGGATACGTGACGACATCGCCGCGGCTTTGCCGCGGATAGCGGCGCTTCGCGCCGCCTTGTCGGACAGGCTTGTTTTTGCCGAAAGCGAGCCCTTCCATATCACAGTAAAAGCCGCTGAAAGCGGCTTCTGCGGCACTGAATTAGCGGAGCTTCTCCGTGAAAGGGGAGTTGAATGCGAATACGCCGACGACGAGCTGGTGATACTTCTCATGTCCCCTTTTTCGGCGGCGGAGGACTACGGGCGGCTTCAAGCCGCGCTGGAAAGCGCGGCGTCGGGAGCTTCGCCGAGAAATAGGAAGTGCTTTTGTTTTCAGCCGAAGCTCCCGCAAATGGCTTTAGCCATTTGTGAAGCCGCCTTTGCGGAGACCGAGGAAATTTCGGTTGAGGACGCCGAAGGACGTATCTGTGCGTCGGTAAAGGTACCCTGTCCGCCTGCAATACCAATAGCGGTAAGCGGCGAGGTCATCGACAGGCAATGCGTGGAGCTCTTCCGCACATACGGCATAAAAACTGTTCTCGTGGTGAAAAATTAACGCAGACTATTGCATTTTGCCTGCATATGTGATAAAATATAGTAAAATATTATTGCGGAGGTAAAGCCATGAGCGATATGAACGAAAAAGAACTCGACGAGCTTGAGGAAGAGGATGAAATAGAGAACTACATCACTCTCACCGATGACGAAGGCAATGACGTATCTTTTGAGATAATCGGCAATGTTGAGTACAAAGACCACCTTTACGCAGTTCTTCTGCCATTCGACGACGAGGACGACGAGGTAGTCATTCTTGAGGTCATTCCGGGAGAGACTCCCGAGGAAGATGACTTTGTTTCCGTTGACGACGATGAGCTTCTCGGCAAGGTTTTCGAGGAATTCAAGAAGAATTACGACGGCGAGTACGAATTTGAATAATTGATTTATGAGCTTCCATGTATTTTGCACGGAAGCTTTTTTTGTCAAATCTTCCAAAGAGTACTGCTTTTCATTGTTCAAAGCTACAAATTGATTCTGTTTGTTTGACTCGTTCACAATTTGTTCTCAATTTTGAGAAGAAAATATGATATTATTTATTATATACATTATGATATAAACTGCTGTAAAAAGCTGTTTTTTGAGGATATGTTTTATTATTGATTTTAACTTGCATGAAGCTATGAAAGCTTCGCAAATAACATTTTAGGGGGACTCGTTATGGAAAATTTTGATTTAAACGAGATGACATTAGAAAAAGCGATCGATTTCTTCAAGGACAACGTTGGCGCTCTTGTCATTGCCGACAGTAAGAACGATTCCTACAAGTCCGTTGTCAGAAGAGGTATTTTTAATAAGCTTGTTGCAGAATCGGGCGGCAAGTACCATGAGCTCATTGAAAAGCTCTGGTATCATCTGAGCAAGACTTCTGACACTGTATCCGAGAAATATCAGTCGTTTGTCATGACGTCAGGTTCGTTTGCGGGAAAATATTCCAGAAAAGCTGAAGTAATGGTAGAGGGGATAGCCTACATTGTACAGGTAACTATATATCCGTTAAAGGAAAAGGAGACATACCTCTTTATACTTGATGAGCTTGACGAAAGCCAGTCCATGGACGAGACTCTGACTACACAAAAGGTCAAGACCTTCCAGAATACATACCTGTTTTCAATGTATATCGACCTTGTCAAGGATACTATCCACGGTATCAGCGTTACAGAGCTCTCTGACGACGTTATCAATCAGGAGCTTAAATATACTCAGTGGCGAATGATGATAGTTAATGCTATAAACAGTGATTATCGTGACCAGTTCCTTGAATGGAGCGATCCCGAGTATCTCAAAGCCAGATTTGCTCCCGGACAGACAGCTTCATTTGACTGCCTTATGACAAACCTTGAGGGTAAGGAGATATGGGTAAAGCTCATATTCAGCCGTGTGGGAACAAGCAATCCCGACGACTACCGTTATATCTATATGGTGCAGAATATCAACGAAGAAGCACAGGAGCTGAGAAATACCCTTGCTCAGTACGCAGACCGTGCTTCAAAGGATCCGCTTACTGCGATATATAACCACGGAAGAATGGAAACAGAGATAAACAATGCCCTTATAGATAAGGTCGCAAAGGGAGAAGCTGTTTCGATAATGATAATGGATATCGACTTCTTCAAGCACGTAAACGATAATTACGGCCACGCTGTCGGCGATGATACGCTCAGGCACTTTGCGGCTTTGCTTAACGATTATCTCAACAAGAACAACGGCGTAGTCGGACGCTGGGGCGGTGAGGAATTCGTGGCTGTTTGCTACGATGCAGACCGCGAAAGAGCTGCGGCGATCGCCGAGGATATCCGCCAGAAGGTGGCTGCCGAGAACTTTGCAGTTGTTGGAAATATCACCTGTAGTATAGGCGTTACGACGCTGAATACTTCCGACGATTTTGAGAGAGCCTACAGACGTATGGACAACGCGCTGTATGAGGCTAAATCCAGCGGAAGAAACTGCGTAAGACTTGCATAAAATATCAGGGCTGTACCCCCTTGGGTACAGTCCTTTTTCATATTTCAAGATTTTTTTGAAAAAATTTCAGAAAAGGGTGAGAGTTTTTGCTTTTTCAAACGTCTAATAAGTGAATAGTAAAAATAACAGGCTGTCTGTTTCCTGAAAGGGTTCTGCACAGCAGACTGCCGTTTATTTACAAAAAGGAGGGTTCACTATGAATAAAAGGAAAATTCTGACGTTCATCACCGCGCTGACAATGAGTCTGACATCTCTGTCATTCACCCCTGCATATGTGGTTGCGGAGGACAGCACCGCAGCAGTTGCCGCTTCCGAGGAAAACAAGGGCATATATTTTTCCGATAAGGAAGATGCTTCGATAAGAGTTGAAACTGGCTTCAACTCAGGCATATCGCTTCAAGGCTGCAATGACGATAAGTTTTACGAGATAGGCGAGTCTCCTGTAAAGTTCACCATTGACAACGAGAACATTGCAAAGATAACCCAGATACAGGGATATCTTGTAAATGTCAGGGGCGTATCAGCAGGCGAGACTGTGCTTCGTGCGGAAACTTCCGACGGACAGAAAGCTTCTGTCAAGATAGTCTCTGTCGTAACTCCCGTAACCACAACAACAGTATGGACTAACACTACCACTGCGACTGCGACTTATGCTACAACATCTACGGTGATATATGATTATGCTCCTACAGTAGAGTTTGACACATCTCCTATGAAAGTGGGCGAAGTACGTGAGGGAAAATTCTACAATCCCGAGACAAAAAAGACTGACGGCGGCTCTGTTTATGCTGTTTTTGAGACGGTAAAGGTTGAGTATACAGAGGGCAGCGACACCTTTAAGGTAACAGCTCTTGAACCCGGACGTGCGCATATCAACTTTGGTGCAAAGGGCTGCGCATTTATGGGCAGTGTTGAATTCAAGGTAGTTGACGAAAACGGAGACAGCCCCACAACTACAACAACTAAACAGGCAAATTCTCAGACCACATATCTTACCACTGCGACTACAACATCTACCTCTACGACTAATGTGATATATGATTTTTGGCCTACAGTAGAGCTTGACAAGTCTCCTATGCAAGTGGGAGAGGTGCGCGAGGGACGCTTCTACAATCCCGAGACAAAGAAAACCGAGGGCGGCTCTGTATATTCCGCAAGCGATAATATCATGATAGAGTATACAAAGGGCAGCGACACATTCAGAATAACCGCATTAAAGGCAGGCAAAGCAAGTATAACCTTCTCTGCAAAGGGCTGTGCGTTCAATAACTATGTCAGCCTTGAAGTAACAGGCGAAGATGTTCTTCTTCCCGATTTTGCTCCTACAGTGGATTTTGACACATCTGATATGAAGGTCGGCGAGACACGAAAGGGACGTTTCTATAATCCTATCTCCCAAAAGTCCACAGGCGGCAATATAAAGGCTTCGGACAATGTATCCGTTAAGGTGGAAAAGGACGGCAGCTTTGAGGTAACTGCTTTAAAGGCAGGCTCTGCGAAGCTTGAAATAACCGACAATGACTGTCCGTTCACAGGCTCTGTGTACTTTAATGTTGTTGAAGTAAGTAAGATGAAAGGCGATTCCAACTGCGACGGTCAAATGGATATGTCGGACGTAGTCCTCATTATGCAGGCTCTTGCTAATCCGAATAAATATGGCGAAAACGGTACAGCAAAGGTTCATCTTACAGCGCAGGGCAAGGAAAACGCCGATATGGACGGCAACGGTCTTACTGTAGGCGACGCTCAGAAGATACAGATGAAGCTTCTCGGTCTCGATGATGACAGCGAGCCTTTAACTCCTTTAGCACAGGCTGTAGGCGTTGATACTACCGACGAAGCAATAAAGCTTATCAGAAGCTATGACCTTAACGACTACAATGTAAACGCCCGCGAGACCATGAAGCAGATGTTCGAGAGCTTCAAAAAGGACGGCTTTATCTATCGCTTTGCCGAAGTCACAGGCGATGACGCAGTAAAGCTCCGCGACGACTATGTAAATCCGCCTGTCTGTCTCGGACCTTATGCGAATTTTGAGGATATAGGCATTCTCTATCATGTAAAGGCATATGACATGAACTATCAGTTATACTACTTCAACAGAGGCAAGGATTACGCAGGTCAGTCTATGTCTGATTATATCAAGAACCGCTTTGGCTTTAATGTAACAAAGGTCATCGACGATAAATATTTTATCTTCGACAGCAGCAAGGACGGTCAGAACGATATCAGCGTGATTTTCGCTTTAGACGACGGACATTACTGCAAGGTAAGATGCTTCGGCACAGAAGCAGAGCTTATGAAGCTTGCAAAGTCACTGAAAAGCGTGAAGCTCCCACTCGGTCTGAACGATACTGACGATGAACAGTACGAAAGAACTGTAGATTGGTATTATAGCAATGTTCCGTCAGGCGTATATGAAAAATGCAGGGAAAACGGCAAAAACACTGTTATTACCGATAAAGATGAGCTGAAAGAATACATCGAGCAGTACGCTCCTGCGGAAAAGGTTGCACCTTTCCTTGAAAAATACAATGACAGCTTTTTCAGGGACAATGTTCTGCTCATTGATTCTGTAAATCAGAATGCAGGCGCAGTTGTCGGCTACGAGTTCAAAAGTGTCAATATATCGGATGAGGAAATAAACATCACATTAAAGAACTTAATAAATTATGATACTCCACAGCCTGCTATGATGTCATTATGTATAGCTCAGGTGTCTGTTCCAAAAGAAAAATACAGCGGACAGCCTGTAAACTGGAAGATATCATCAGGAAATATATCCGACCTTAACGATATAAACAATCTTCTGCTTGCATACAGCAAGGATAACAAGCTCCCTGTTTCCATGATTACATCAATCAGTCAGGGTGACAAGCAGGTTTATGTATATCTGGGCACATTTGATATCAAAGAGCAGGAAAAGGTCATTGAACAGATGAAGAACTATATGAAGTTCATGAACATCGACGAGGAACTTGTATGTTTTGCAATTCCTCAGACCGTTGCAGACTGAAAGAAAACATGATAAATATAGAAGAGAAAACAGAGAAAGAAGAAAGGCTCCCAATGGGAGCCTTTCTTCGTAATGTTATGTTTTTTCGTTATATCAGCCCTGCTTGATGAGAATCTTTCTTAGCAGTATCTCGTCGTACAGGTCTACGTTCTTGTCGCCGTTAAAGTCGAACTGGTCAGCGGCTTCTTTTGAACTGAAAGGCGAAACGCCGAGTATCATCTTGCGGAGTCTTACAAGCTGTGCCACCTTGTATACCTTGGCAGGCTTTGTGCCGTCGGGCTCAGTGCCGCCTACAAGCTTGCCGTCTGCGTAAACGCAAACGTTGTCACAGCGCTGTGCAAGCTCAACGCCGCTTACGATATTGTCGTAGTCCTCGCCGACCTCATCAAGGTCTATCATGCCCTTTCGGCTCCAGTCGTTGGAGGAATCCCACTTCTCACCGAAGTAGTTGCCAATGATAAGCTGATACTTCTTGTTGGAGTTGGCAACTGCATAGTCAGGCCACGATATCTCGATGTAGTAGATATCGTCCTTGAACTGTTTTGGCTGTGAGAGCACAGCGGACTTGTCAGTCACCTCGGTCTCAACCTGGTCGTATGTCTTTTGCAGTACGAAACTGCCGGGGATAGTCTTGTTCTCGAATTCTTCAATGCTGAAATAGTAGCGTACAGACAGGTCTGTGTGTGGCTCAAGGCAGTCCGTATTCACGAAGAATGTCAGCTTTGTAACGCCTGAGCCTGTAGCCTCGGGAGCTTCGGAGCAATAGCCCGATACCCAGAAATCATCGCCTGAGAAGAGCTGTGTGCCATCGACCTTTTCCGCAGGAGGGAAGTTCTCTTCGGGTTTCATGGTCTTGTCGCCCTTGTAGAGGTAAAGACCTGCCGCCGCGCCTACGATAGCCGCATTATAGTCAATAGTAACCTCGTTGTATATCCAATCCTTTGTTACGTCGTTGTGCTGGTCGTCGCCGTCGGGACCGCCTGCAAGAGCGCCGTAGAGAACGTGCTTGTGCTCGGCAGGGTCCTCAGCCATTGTAAGTCCCGAAGCCGCACGGTGGTGGGGATATTTTACGGAGTTCTCGCCGTAGCCCACAACGTAGCTTCTGCCAAGGGGGTTATCGCCGATGATGTATTCCATCTGTCCAAGAGCCCAGTCCGAGAATGCATAGTCGGGGTTCTTGTCGTTGTACTTGTCCTTGCCCTTGTTGTATTTGTCGTATACCAGAGCCGTGAACTGTACCGCAGTGTTGTATCTTGCACTGCCCCATGTATCGAGGTAGAAGTAGCCCGCAGGAGTTATCTTGCCCTTTTTGCCCTCCATAACGGTGTTTATAGCTTTGGCTTCCATTTCCCAGAAGTCGAGGACTTCATACTGACCTCTGCCGATAGCCACACGAGTTTCCTCGCAGACCTCGGGATACATATCCTGAATACGTCCGAAAAGTGTGCCTACGCCGTTCCACATATCGTTCCAGCAGAGAACGTATCCCGGAGGCGCATAGTAGTCGATGTACTTCTCGCAGGCTTCGAGGTAATCGTGGTCCTTTGTGATGAGGTAGAGCCAGCCTGCGGCGAAGCAGAAGTCGTCCTCCCACTTGTTGGAGGTGTAGAAGCTCATAGGACCGTCGCCGCCTGCGCCGACTTTCTTCTCGTTCTTGTTTGCAAATTCAAAGAGCGCCTTTGCGTAGTCGAGACACTTATCGGCGTACTCGGGGTCTGTATCCTTGAAGTTGTAATAGTTTATAGCCAGAGCCGCCGCGCTCTCCGATACGTCGTCGGTGGTGGGGAGCTCAGATGTGGCAAAGAATGCAGGACGTCCCATAGCGTCTATTTCGGGAGACTGCCAGTATTCATGGTCAACGCTTCCGTCGCCTACCTGATAGCAGAAGGCGAGAACGTCGCCGTTTTTGTCGCGGAAGGTGCTCTTCATGAAGTAGTCGCAGAAGTAGCGGCATATGGTCTCGGCGTGAGCGTCCTGACCTGTTTCCTTGTAGGCGTCGCGGAATTCATAGTAGCCCCATGACACAACAGAAGCCGCATAAGCCTCGGGAAGTCCGAACTTTACGTGGTCGCCTGCGTCGTGGAATCCGCCTGCAACGTCGATGAAGCCGTCACCGTCGGGATCGAGGATATCCTTGTATTTTTCCATGAACGACTCGGGGAGATTAGTGCCGGAATGGTCGTCGTCAATGGGGTGCATAGGCACCTTTGCGTCGTATACATGGCAGTTTCCGCGCCATGAAAGGCGGTTGTTGTCGGCAACTCCCGTACCGCACATATTAGCGTCGTAGAAGTAGAGCGTGTATTGTAAAAGCTTAGCCCAGTTGTTCTCGGTCTCTTCGTAGTCGACAACATTGGGAGTAGCCTTGGCGAAAGCAGGCATAGCCGCCGCCGAGGCGGACACGGCAGTTACCGCCGCCGCAGTAAAAGCGGATAAGCGCTTGAATATCTTCATAAACTCAGTCCTTTCTGTTGGATAGCCGTTAGCTTTGAGATTAAATAATGACTTGAAAAGCGCATGAACGGGATTCCAAAGGGACTGTGTTCCTTTGGTCAGGTCAAGGGCTGACAGCCCTTGTGGGGTGTGGGGCAAAGCCCCACAGTTACAAAGCGCTTCGCAAGGGGTGAATCCGAAAACAATCCAGTGAATTGTTTTCGGAGAGGGGACGCCTTGCAAGTGAAGGCGTCCCTTAACGGGCAGATAATTTCTATATTCCATTTTATCCCATATCGGCGCAAATGTCAACGCATAACTTGCGGACTTGGTTAAGTTATCAGTTGAGAGCCCAGAATTGAGAGTTAAGGTGTCGCCCTGCGGCGACGGATAAAAAAGTGTACAAAGCAAGCTTATAACTCTCAGCTCTGCACTCTCAACTCTAAACTAAAACAACCATTTAGCTATGCTAAATGGTTGTTTTGTATCTCGCCATAAGCGACATAAGGTCGTATTTGCACATTTCGGGTTTGGTCTCCATGAGTCTTTGCTGAGTTACAAGGCAGGGATTCCTGCGGAACTTGTCGCTCCGCTCGCCCGAGCGCCAGCCGATTGAAGCCATGTAACAGCACCAGCGGCGGTGCTCCAGTGAAGCCAGTCCATAGGCGAAACTGTCCTTTTTCAGCTTAGCGAGGACTTCCTCCTCACTGCCGTTCATCTGCCATGCAGTGCCCGTGTACTTCATAAGGGAGCCGTTTCTGCCGATGAGCGCTTCAAGCTTTGCACTGAGCTCCGCGCCGTTTTCTGCGGCAAGCTTTGGTATGATATCGTTTTTGACCTCGTCGTGGTATGCGGCGGCTTTGCTTGAGGAGCGGCGGAAAAGTCTCAGTCTGTTCCATTCCTGCTCGGGGTCCTCCTCGGAGTTGTCCGCAGTACCCGTTTCGTCGGCGGTAATGAGCTTGATATTGTTGTAGAAGTGGTTGTAATTCTTGGCGAGCTTGTCTATTTCGCGGTTGATTATCATGTCGAGAGTAATGACAATGCTTCTGTCGTCAATGAGACTGACATCGGCAAGGGAGCTGTTTTCTGCGGAGATATAGCCTGCAAGACGTCTGTCGGTGTCCATTCGCATGAGAATAGGCAGTTTAAGTCCGAGCTCGTCAAAGAGCTCCTCAAGCTGTATCGCGCAGTGTATCGAAAGGTCGATATTTTCAAGGGCTATGACCGCATAGGTGTAGGGCTCGGCGTCGAGCTTCTCCCGTACAGTGTCGTAGAAGCTGATATGTGAGATGTTCAGCTCGTGGAAGTTTATCTCCAGAAGTCCGTCTGCGGCGCTGCTTTTCATTGTGACCTTGCTGTCGGTGATATCAAAGGTATCGCGGCTGAGCTGATTGAGGAACACTGCCTTTTTTGCCTTGATATTACTGTCGAAAACGTCGATGATTATGCGGTTGCTCTCGTGGACTACGCCGAGATTCATAGCCTGCAATACTGCCTGCTGACCGAGTTGTCCGAAGCCTGCTACCAGCAGATGAGCAGTCCAGTCCTTCAGCGGAGTATCCGTGCCGATATATATGCTGTGGAGCGGGTGGTCGGAGTACATCTTGTGTATCTGCATTTCGGGAAGTCCCACTACCTCCAGATCGAAGTAAGCGTCAGTGCCTGCGGCACTGTTGTAGTATTCCGCGATAAGCCTGCCTATGCCCTCCTCCTCGCACCTGCACGATATCTTGGCTCCCTGAGTGAGCTTTATCCTATCGTCGGAGTCCTTTTCGTTCAGGCGGAAAAGCTGTAACAGGGAGAAGTTTCGTATGGACGATGTCTCAAAGAGTATGATATTTGTGGCTGTTTCGATTCGTGTTTTGGCAAGAAGCGTCTGAAGCTCCGATTCTGCCGCTTTCAGTACGTCTGCGTAGTGCACCACATAGCCTGCCTTGTTAAGTCGGTATATCTCCTCGTTGTCGATAGACTCGGTAGTTACTATGTGTATGCAGGTCTTTTTCGGGTTAGACCTGTTGTTTTTCAGCATGGACTTGACGTCACTGTTATAGCCGAAAACCACGATATGACGGCAGTTCTTGTCCCTGCGGAAGAATATGATGAAGCGGAGCAGGCGTTCCAGAAATTTGTAGATGAATGAAATAGTGCAGTAGGGGGCGGTGAATACCGCTATACAGTAGGCATAGCCGATACCTTTGTTGAGCACCGAGGGATTATCCTTCATGAAGGCGACAGTGTCCTTGATAGTTACCGAAGCCTTGAAGCCGAATGCGTTGATACTGTTTTGCAGTACCAGCAGCGCCTTGAAGAACGAATCGTAATTTTTATAGTATATGATACCCTGCGCAGTGGCTATCAGGAATGACAGCACTGCCAGCAGGAATATCAGCCGCGTCGTATTCTTACGACCTTTGTTGTTGCCCATTTGTCAGTCCTTTCATGCCTCGCTCAGAGCCGTGAGGTAGTCCTTTGCGGCGCTGAGAAGCTGCTGAGTGGTGTATATCGGAAAGAAACCTGCTTTGTTTTGACCATCGTCGCTGATGAATACTGTATCGGCTTTTGCAGGAGCAGTGGCGAAATCGTCTATCCTGTAGCGGACAGTGAATCTTGAAGTATCCAGCAGCCAAGCCTGTGACTTGTCCCATACAGCGTATACACGGCTGCTGTCAGCTGAGGGCTTTGTCTCAAAGAGAGCCGCTGAGGTGCTGTCCGATTCGTAGATATCGTTGTCGTAATCGTTTTCAAAGTCAAGTCGGCAGCTTCTTCCTGTGAAGCCCTCTGCGTTCATTTCGTAAAGGTGAGAATCACGGCAGAGCACAGCAAATTTATCATCGCCGACTGCTGCGACGGATACAGGCTCCTGACTTGTGCCGTTAAGAGAAACTGTCGCCTTGCGAGGTCCTTTTTCGGCATCAAAAAGACCAACTGTGCGGTCGCTGAAAAGAACTCCCACGGTGTTGGTATTCTGCCAGAAGATACGCTGTATCTCGGGGCTTGTATCGCTTTCGGCGTTGAATTCAAGCTTTGTATACTGACCTGATGAGAAGTCATGAACGATAAGGGCTGTTTTTTCCTCGTCGTCATCGCTGAGCTTAGCCAGCATAGCAGCCTTGCTGCCCGAAACAGCGCACAGCTCATCGACTATTTCTTTGTCCATGAGGATAGAGTTTTCTTTCTTCTGCGCCCATGACTTGAAGCTGCCGTCGGAGGAAACAAACACTAAATTCCTGTTGGTGTCTGCAAGGTAATAAGCTCCGCCCTCAGCGGGGATAAGCTGGGAGCTTCCGCGCATAGTACCGGGAGCGTCCTTGACGTCGGTCACTTTGCCGTCAGCAGTGTTTATTATCATTATGCCGTCTTCGGTGGAGGTGCCCTTATATGCGTTCACTATGAGCTTGTCGCTGCCCACAAATGCAGCGGATAGGGCTCTGCCGCCATTGAGTTCAGTCACCTCGGTGCATGAACCGTTTGCCGTATCATAGATGAACAGGTGGTCGGTAAGCTGACTTCCTGAATTATATTCACCGTTGGGGTAGTATGTGGAGATAACAGCAGCCTATGTGCCGTCGTCGGAAACTGCGAGTACATTGCGGTCATACATGAATTCGCCTGCGTCGATATCCTTGTACGATGAGTTCATTTTAGGGTACTGGATATAGGCAGTGTTGGAGTAATTCTCGGCGGTGACGTACTTGCCGAGACTGTAGCTGCAAAGGGATATCTTTGTGGTCATGGTCTGGACTCTGTATGCGGACCTGTCGGACTCCTTGCCTGTTATTAAGCTTTTAAAGCTTATCGCGTATTCCTCTCCGCTGTCAAGAGTGAACATAACAAGTCCGTTCTGACTGAATGACACGTCTATAATTTCACCGTCTATAGGGATAGACTTTATGAGCTTTCCGTTTTCATAGTCCACAAAGGAGACAGTGCGGTTTGTGGTTACTGCAAGAACGTCATGCTCATATCCTGTGGTCTTGGCAGGCATGAGGAACATCTTTCCCTTGTTCTGATAGTTGACGGGGATAGAAGCAGTCCACTTCTTTTCCTTCATGTCCTTGTCATAGCGTGAGATATTAGTGGTGAGGTCAAATGCCATTACACTGCAAGCCGCTGTTACAGGCTCGTCGTTGAAGAATTGCAGATAATTGGTGTTGATACCTGCTGCAACGGGATAGTTCAGCTCGACGCTGTTGATGAGCTTAAGAGCGTGGTCTTTTATCTCATAGGCTCTCAGAGTATCGTCGTCAAAGGCGATATAAGCCACATTGCCGCGGACAGCCTTTATATCGAAGTTTATATATACACCGAAGGACTTGCCGTCGAAGTTAAGATTTAATGTGTCTGTCAGCTTGCCTGTTTCGCGGTCTATAATTTCAAGCAGGAGATTATCTCCCATAATAGATGTGCCGCCGGGAAGCACGTTGCTGTCATTGTACATACGCAGAACGTACTTGTCGCCCACGATGAAGCTGTAACAATGGTAAGCATTATCAGGCTTGGGAGACTTCCACTTTATCTCGCCTGTAGCGCCGTCAACGCGCCATATGGACTTGTCGGAGTTGGCGATATATACGTCGCCGCCTGTGCCCTGCTCGTCCTCTTCAACGGAGTGTATGTAATTGGTGTATATCTTATTGAAAATAGGGCTGATTTCATAGGTAACACTGCTGGGAGAGCTTGCATTATGGAAATAGGTGCCTGTTTTGTCAAGGTTTACGTCGAAATATGCTGTCAGCTCATTGGAGCCGCTTGTTGAGGCAAATTCACTGTCTGCTGCTGACAGTTTTTTGAGGAGCTTGCCTGTCTCGGCGTCCCAGAAGTAGACACCCGTGGCGTCCTTGGAAACTACGGACTTTCCGCCGCCCATGAATGAGAGCAGCTCAACGGCGCAGTCGTGCTTCAATGAAAGCTGAGGCACCATTTGCGTATGTCTGAACATACCCAGCTCACGGGAGAGAGCGTACTCCGCCTCGGGGAGCACGGGCTTTTCCTCGCCCTCTGAGGGCAGAGCCGCTACTGCCTTTTTTATGGCAGGGATAAGACTGCTCTCTTTGTAAAGGTTCTCGGACTCAACAGCAAGGTGTCCTGCGTTCTCGACGAGAAGCTCGCTGTTCTTGTTCTCAATCTCGACATTCTGTTCCTTTATCTGGTCGTTCTGCTTCTGTATCTGCTTGTTCTTGCCGTTAATGGTGACTGCCGAAGCAACGCTGATAATGGAAATAAGTGAGAGTATACCCGAAACGCCGCCGAAGATACGTCTTCTTCTGGCAGCCTCGCGGCGCTTCTCACGCTGGTACAGGTCGTTGAAATCGCAGCCCAGCAGGGGGGCGGCGATACGGAGATACTCGGTGTTCAGCTTCTTCATGGAGTCCTTGATATTGTCCGCAACGATATTGGCGGCAAGGGGCTCGACGTCTACCTTTACCGTGACTTCCTCGCCCTTTTCATTGGTGGTGGTGACCTCGGCGTAGGTCAGCTCCTCGGGGAAGGACTCACGGGGATCGCCGTTTACCAGCAGGGTTATGATGTTGGTGTTCTTGTTGTCGTGGAGCTCGCGGAAACGGGTGAGCTCCTGTAAGCACCACTTGGACTCGGTGTACTGGGGCGAGCAGATAACTATGAGGTATTCCGAGGACTCGATAGCGTTCTTGATTATCTCGCTGAGGTCGCTGCTGGACTGGAGCTCCGAAACATCGCGGAAGATACGCCAGTTTTCCTTTTTGACACCCAGTGACTTTGGGGGCTTGTAGGCTTCGAGGAGCTTTTGCAGTTTTTCAGCCGCCTGCATATCAGGCTCGATATGACGATAGCTTATAAAAGCTTTGTATTTGTATTCCATCTCATTCTCCTTATACATATGAATTATATGAATTTCATATAAAGATATTGTATCACATAATCGCTCAAATAGCAATGATTAAGGTAAAAAAAACGCGTCCCGTTGTTGTCGGGACGCGAATATGCTTGTTTGTACTGCCTATTTTGCGATCATACAGGTGTTACTTCCGGAACATCTGAAGGACGAGTAGTGGTTGTTGTAACCTTTGTGGTAGTTGCAGTAGTTGATGTTGGCTTAGCTGTGGTAGTTGTTACCTTTGTAGTAGTTGTTGTGGAAACAGGCTTAGCAGTGGTAGTCGTTGTGGAAACTGGCTTAGCCGTAGTAGTCGTTACCTTTGCGGTAGTTGTTGTAGTAGCAGGCTTCGCTGTAGTGGTCGTAGTCTTAGCAGTTGTTGTAACAGTTGTGGTAGTTGTAGTTGCCTTTGGATCGGCATTCGGATTCTTTAAGTATTCAGGGAAACTGAGCTTTCCTCCCACAGATGTGTACGCATAATAGCTCAGTATAGTCGAAGCGTCAACAGCATTTACAGCTCCGTCTTTGTTTACGTCCTGTGTTGCAAGCTCGTATTCAGTGGGCTTGTCCTTGGATGTTGCGTATCTTGCGTAGTTTGACAGCGCAATTGAAGCGTCTACGGCGTTTATTGCGCCGTCGCCGTCTGCGTCGCCAAGCTTGATAGTGGTGTGAGCTGCGGCTTCGTCTGAATTAGCCTCTGCGGCATTGGCACACAGAGAAGTGCCGAAAACCATAGTGACTGAAAGTAATGTAGCAATAATCCTCTTTATCATAAAGAGCCTCCCTTAGTTATAGTGTATAAAGATATTATAGCATTTTTATCTGATTTGTCAACGACTTGAAAAAATAAAACGCGATTCAGTTTCCTGAACCGCGTTTGGAGCTGATGATCGGACTTGAACCGACGACCTACGCCTTACCAAGGCGTTGCGCTACCGACTGTGCCACATCAGCACCAACAGATAATATTATACACTAAAGCCGTGTAAAAGTCAATACTGCGGAATATTATTTTTTATGTTAACTAAAAATTTCTGAATTTTTTTTGAAAAAAGGCTTGACAAGCATATTTTTTTCTGGTATAATATTAAAGCAGTCACGAAATACTGCAATGCGAGTGTGCTGGAATAGGCAGACAGGCACGTTTGAGGGGCGTGTGTCGAGAGACGTATGGGTTCAAGTCCCATTACTCGCACCAAGGGAAGCGTTTACCAAAGGTAAACGCTTTTTCTTTTGCTATATCTCATTATAAGGGAGCAAAAAACATGATTTATACAGTTACGTTCAATCCTGCTATAGACTATGTAGTTAAGACGGAGAAAATAGCTCTGGGCAGTGTCAACCGCGCCACTTCCGAGCAGATATACTACGGCGGCAAGGGCATAAATGTTTCCGCTGTGCTTGCGGAGCTGGGCATACGCTCAAAGGCGCTGGGCTTCACGGCAGGCTTTACGGGCGAGGCTATCGAGCGCGGCGTCGAAGCTATGGGCATCGACGCGGACTTCGTAAGGCTGAAAGAAGGCACTTCCCGAATCAACGTGAAGATTAGAGCTGAGGAGGAGACCGAGCTCAACGGACAAGGTCCCCACATAGACGACGAAGCTCTTTTACAGCTTTTCAAGAAGCTGGACAGGCTCAAGGACGGTGACACGCTTATACTTGCAGGAAGTATCCCGAACAGTCTGCCCTCCAACGTGTATGAGCGCATACTGGAAATGCTTTCAGACCGCGATATCCGCACTGTTGTGGACGCTTCGGGAGAGCTCCTTGTGAACGTGCTGAAATACAAGCCTTTCCTCATCAAGCCCAACGACCATGAACTGGGAGAGATATTCGGCGTGAACATCTCCACCTATGACGGAGTCGTTGAATATGCCGTAAAATTGCAGGCTATGGGAGCTCGCAACGTTCTGGTATCCATGGCGGGAAGCGGAGCTATACTCCTTTGCGAGAACGGCAGGCTCATCAAATGCGGAGTCTGCATGGGTACGGTAAAGAACTCCGTGGGAGCAGGCGATTCCATGCTGGCAGGCTTCGTGGCAGGCTCTGCTGAGAACGACCTTGACTACGCATTGAAGCTGGGAACAGCCTGCGGCGGTGCCACGGCATTTTCCGAGGGACTTGCCAAAAAGGAGTTCATATTCGAGCTGTTGAAGCAGCTAAAGACTATATAACTGTAGGGACTGCCTTTGGCAGTCCGCGTGTACGCCGTAAGCAGAAATAAGTAGGGGCGGATACTATCCGCCCGAGACTTGTGTTGCAAATATAAATTGTGGCTTGTAGGGGCTGGCGTCCCCGACAGCCCGAAAAAACGCCCCGAAGTACTATACTTCGGGGCTGTTTTTATTCCTTTTGAAATTTCAGCTTTAGTCCGAGAAAAGCCGTAACTGCGGCATTTATCAGGATAACAGCCAGTGCCGCCGACTTGTTCTTATCACCGCCGCCTATGACCATTAAGAACCAATAGGCGGACATAAGCACAGTTCCCAGTATATCGAGGACAAAGCCTGTTATCTCTGTCCATTTTCTGCGCCCTGCTGCAAGGTAAAGGAGCTCCGCTGAAGCCGTAACGGGGAGCGTCGGAAAAAACAGAGCCATGAGCACAAGCAGCGCTCCGAGGGATTCAGCCTGCGGATAGTTTACTATGCAAAGGGCGATATACGCCGCAATACATACCAGAAGCAGCAGTAAATTCTTGATTTGTTTCATGAGTGATTTCCTTGAATTGAAAGTGTTATTTCGGAATATTATCCGCCAATTGGCTAATGGCTTATCCTTATATTCGTAATAGCGCACTGGTCTCCCGTAAGGGCCGCATACAGCTTCGGGATGTCGTCGGTCACCGTTGTTATCGAGTGTATTGACAAACCGCAGTATTCCGTGGATATATCTATCTGTCCGCTTTTTATCTTAATAAGCAGTTCGCAGTCCTGACCTGCCTTGTTTTTCTCCTTGAAGCTGTTCCAGTCTGTGAAATCGTCCAGCTTGTTGACGTGAACTCTGTTCTCGGCGCGGTCGTCCTCCTCCCAGCCCTCGCCGTCAAGACGAACAACTGTGAGCTCGCGGTAATTTTTGCCGTTCACCTGTCCGTCCTCGGAGGTATAGATAACAATGAACGGACAGTGCCATACCAGTCTTGCGGTAGGCAGGCTCATTGTATGGAATGAGATGCGTGTTCCGTTGGTTATCTCGAAGCCCTCGGAACAATCCGAGCGCCAGCCGTCCACCTGAACATTGGGGATATCGCCCTGCGGAACGTCTATGTAGGTTATCTCCTCTGCGATACGGGGGATATAGCCCTCGTTTATCTTCTCGCCTGTCTTAGCTACGTCAACGTCCTCGATTATGCAGTTCTTGCCCGTAAGCGCCAGATAGCAGAACCTTGTGCTGTCGGGCAGAGCAAGTATTATCTCGTGGAATCGGTAGCAGTTCATAAGTCTGATGAGCACATGGTCCTTACAGCGCATAGCCTCGATATCGAATTCTATCTTTTCGCCGCGGAGCATAGCCTTTGCTTCGGCGGAAGCTCCTGCGGTCTCGTTTGTCCTGACTCGGGCGTTTCTTGTGCCTTTCTGCTCGACGACACCGTCGGCATGGACAGTGGCGTATTCGTAGTACAGCAGGTCTCTCTGCTTGCGCTCGCTGTCGTGCATTCTTCCGTCCAGCGAATCGAAAAGCACAAAGCTCGGGATATTTTCCTCGCTTCGCTCGTCGGACATATAGCTGGTCAGATGTATATGCACTATGCCGTTATTCAGCAGTATACCGTCTGAGCGCGTAGTGCGGTACGGTCCGCAGAGCAGAGTTCCTATAGCCTCGCCCTCGGAGGCGTCCTCGCTCTCCCTCATTATGTACTCGGAATCAAGGTCGATGAGGTGGAGCATTATTCTTCCGTAATTGGGATCAAACTGAGTGCCCAAGCCCTTTACGAACTCCTCGCGGACTATCTGCTGAGGGATAGGATCGCGGTAGCTTCTCTTCGAGGTCATGGCGTCGTAGGCGTCGGCAACAGCGATTATACGGGCGATATCGGGGATATCCTCGCCCTTTAGTCCTGCGGGGTAGCCGTGACCGTCATAGCGCTCGTGGTGATAGTGAGCACCTATGCTGAGGTACGGAGACTGGCTGATACTGGAAAGTATCTGCATTCCGATTACAGGGTGAGTCTTGATAGCTCCGTATTCCTCATCGGTGAGCTTGCCCTCCTTGTTGATGATACTGTCCTTTATGCCGATCTTTCCAACATCGTGGAGCAGTGCGGCGAAGTATATCTCCTCACATTCCTTTTCGCTCTTGCCTGCGCTTCTTGCCACCTTTACGGAGTACTTTGCAACTCGGCGCGAATGACCGTGAGTATACTTATCCTTGGCGTCTATGGCGTTTGCAAGAGCAGTAGCCGTCTGCTCGAACAGCAGGTGCATATTCTTCTGCTCTTCACGGACTACCTCTATTTCGTGCTTGTTGGCGCGTTCTATCATATAGTTCATATCCAGAAGCGCGAATACATAGAGCAGTACGACAAGTCCCACAAGAGTCATGCTCGTAAGGGAAACGCCGTATGTGAAAAGCTGTATTATCGAAGATATAAGCGGAACAATGGAGAAAAGCAGTATCGGTATGCGCATATGCTTGCTGATACGCTTGTAATGCTGTATAATTACCGACATATCGAGGACAAGTATTATCAGCGGTATGATATAGCATATCGGAAAGCCTGCTGAGCGCTGGTAGCAGTTCTGCTCGTCAAAGGTGTAGTAAAAGCCTGTAAACTGCGAGATAATAAGCAGTACAAGCCCCAGAGCGCACATTATGCAGGATAGCTTCAGACGCACAGGCGGCTTTTCCATACCACCCTCATTGATATAAACGTTTATGAGATACAATGTAAAGGTAAAAATAATGCCGAGAGTAAGCGCAAATACGAGAAAATTGCTTATCCTGACCATGTAGTATCCTATCTGTCGGGTGTCGCCGCGGTAATGATAGGACATTCGCTCTGATATCAGCAGGAACATCGCACATAGCTCAAGTGAGAGGATTATGTACTTTCGCCCGGGTATTATGGTCTTTGTTATAAAGACAAAAAAAGCCAGCATACCGCATATCAGGCTCAGTGCGAACATTATATTAAGCTGGTATTCTTTCAGCAATTCAATAATACTGTTCATATTTCAGATATGCCCCCTTTATTGTGCAAAACAGGCAGTATATGTTTTTAAGAATATATCAAAAAGTTTTCATAATCTGCAATTATTATATGTATATTATACCATAAGAGGAGCAAAAACACAAGAGCTCCACAAAAAATTTACTTTTGAATAGAAATATAAAAAAGCTCCGCGGCTGCGGAGCTGGGAAAACTGTAAAAAATAAACTCCGGTGCGTTTGCATCGGAGTTTTTTGAGTTGGGGTGGAAGGATTTGAAGGGAGGGTAGCCACCCCCTCTTCAAACGATCCCAGCCGAAATTATTGTTTAAAACGACTAATAAATATGATAAATTATATCATATTTGCCAAATTAAATCAAGTACTTTTTTGAAAAAAGTCTGATATTTGCTGAAACTTTAAGTGTTTAGTCAATATCAGGCTTTTTTATTATATGCTATAATTTTCAAGGGGTATTCCCCGAATAAATGACATTTTGGAGGTACACTATGAAAAAGAAGGCAAAAAAAGAGCAAGATGTACTGGAGTATATGCGAAGCATCAGCAATATTCCACGCTATGAACCTATGAAGACAACGCTGATAGAATGGTGCGAATATTGGTTGTCAACGAGAGCCAACAATTTAAAGGACTCAACACGCAGTTCATATGAATGCCTCACTCCTCAATTGAGCTTAATATTAATAATGATGATGAGCTAAGCAATAGTGATGTATATCAAGCCTATAAAGACTATGTTCAAAATGAAATCGCATTTGATAGAAAACGCTTTAGTTCTATCTATGATAATAGTTAGTAATGATATTGTCAAATTTATAGAAAATATCGTATTTTAATGGAATAATAGTAATTTAGGCCATAAGCTGACTAACGGTGTAGTATCCGCCATTTCTGAAAACATCATTGCCGATCTGGATAAGTAATGATGACAGCGGTGCATTTTTTATCTCATCTGTAGGTGCATAGTCTACAGTTTTGGGGCGAGGTTTAAGTTTTCCGTTTTCGGAAGTGCTGGAAGCTTTCTTTTCACCGCAGCTAACTGTTGAAATAAGGCAAAAGAAAAGAGAAAAAGCTGCTGAACTCTTTTTTTATAAATGATTCATACGAATACATCCTGCTAAAATGGTTTATATTTTACCATTTGTTTGTGATTATCATGTGAAAAATATTTTTTTGTGCATATTGATGCAATATTTGAGTTGACATTGAGCAACTTTTGTTGTATAATTTGAGTGCTTGACTTATATCAATTAAGATTAAAAAGGAGAATGATATATGTTTATTCCAGAGATACCCCAAAACAGTTTGACAGATGAAATAACTCAAATCGTTGAGTTGAGTAAAAAGCTTGGAGATGAAGGTTATTATTTTGATTATGATCCGCCTGACACTGAGGAAGAGTTATCTTCATGGGAAAAAGAGAATAATATAAGAATACCTGAATCACTCAAAGATTGGCTTAGGTTTTCACGCTATTCAAATATCTGCAGTGAACTTGCAATAATAAAAGGAGTAAAGGCATTTAAAATTGATTGTGAATTAGTACCTGATGAAATGGTTATAATCGGCGAAGTAATAGGTGATGGTCAATTCATCGGCTTTTCAAAAGAAAACGGTGAGATCATGTGGGAAGACCACGGCGAAGTCACGAGATTAAAATCTTTTGATATCTTTTTAAAAGATACAGTAATCAGAATGCTACAAGATTCATAAATAAATAACACATAATAAAAGGAATGCCGATAAAATGAGGAGAAGGTTATGAAAGAACTGGAACTGGAAGCTAAAGTAGAAAATTTATCAGATGTACTTGCTTTTGTTGACGAGGAGCTTGAAGGAGCAGGCTGCTCCATGAAAATTCAGATGCAGATCGATATTGCTGTTGAGGAAATATTTGTGAATATTGCTAATTATGCATACTCTCCGGAAATAGGGACGGCAACTGTCCGTATTGAGGTGATGGGGGATCCGCCGGCGGTAGATATAACATTTATTGACGGCGGTGTTCCGTATGATCCGCTTGCAAAGGCAGATCCCGATGTTACTCTTATGGCAGAGGAAAGGCAGATCGGAGGCTTGGGTATCTTCATGGTAAAAAAGAGCATGGACGATGTTAAATACGAGTATCTTGACGGGCATAATGTATTAACACTGAAAAAAGGTCTGGTGAGCAGATGAAAAAAATATTTGGTTTGACATTTGGAGGACTTCAGCAAAAGATACTGAATCTTGTGCTGATCTTCATATTGGCGATAGTTGGCGTTTATGTTTCTGTTGCAGTTTATCAGAGCAAGTCACTTTCAAACACTGTGAGTGAGGCGAGCGAGGAACAGCAAAAGTCGATCAATTCAGCTTCAAATGAAACTATGGATGCTGTGGTTGTTGCATCTCTGACAAGATCTACGGGAATGCAGGCATATATTGCAGATGATATGTTTTCTGATGTCAAGAGAGATGTGCTGACGCTGCAATCTTTTGCAACGGCGCTTTTTAACAGTTCCTACAATTTCAACAGTCGTCCGGTAAGTTACCCTGATCCTGCAAATGACGGCATTGCGACAGCGCAGCTCCAGCATGAAGAGGGCATTGATCCGGAAAACTCAGAAACCCTCGGTTTGATCAGTAATATGAGTGATGTTATGATATCTATGTTTAACAGCTCAGACAAGCTTGACAGCTGCTTTATCGGAACTGCTGATGGGCTTATTCTTTACGTTGATGATCGTTCGGGCTCTTACGTTGACGAGAACGGCGAGATCATCAAGACTTTTGATGTAAGAAACAGACCATGGTACAAGGGAGCTGTGGAAAAGGGAGATGTTTATTTTACCGGCATAGAGCTTGATACCTCTACGGGTATCGCAGGACTGGTATGTGCGGCTCCTGTTTATAAAGACGGTGAGCTTGCGGCGGTTGTAGGTGCAGATATTTTTCTCACAAGTATTTCTGACTATGTCAGAAACTCCAACGAGCAGGGCGGCTTTATCTGCGTGGTCAATGAGCAGGGCAAAGTCATTTTTTCTCCGCAGACTGAGGGTACATTTAACGCAAAGCTTTCAAATAATGCGGCGGATCTCAGGAAAAGTGACAATGCGGAACTTTCTGCTTTTGTTACAAAGGCACTGAACGAACCCACTGGTCTTGAAACGATTACCGTTGACGGAACGGAGTACTATCTCACAGGTTCGCCTATGAGTACTGTAGGCTGGACAGTTATAAATGCGGTGGAGAAAAGAATCACACGCCAGCCAACCGAAATGATGCTGGACCGTTACAACAGTATAAACGAAAGTTCGGCGGAAAAATATGAGCAGGGTGTGGATAGATCAAGACAGACGCTGCTTGTAATGACACTGGCAGTTTTGGTGCTTGCAACGATAGGTGCGCTGTTTGTAGCAGGAAGGATAGTAAAGCCAATTGAACGCATGACTAATCGTATGGGTATGCTGAGCGGCACAGACATTGCGTTTGAGATGGAGGATGCCTACAAGACAAATGACGAAATTGAGGTTCTGGCACAGGCGTTTGCTACCCTTTCAAAGAGAACAAGGGACTATATAGATCAGATCACCACGATAACTGCCGAAAAAGAACGTATCGGCGCAGAGCTGGAGCTTGCTACAAAGATACAGGCGGATATGCTGCCTAATATTTTTCCTGCTTTCCCTGAGCGTGATGAGTTTGACATTTTCGCCACGATGACTCCTGCAAAGGAGGTTGGCGGTGATTTTTACGATTTTTTCCTTATTGATGATGACCACCTGGGAATGGTAATGGCTGATGTTTCGGGCAAAGGCGTTCCTGCGGCGCTGTTTATGATGATGTCAAAGATCCTCGTAAATAACTTTGCCATGATGGGCGGCAGCCCTGCCAAAGTCCTGGAGCAGGCGAATAACCAGATATGCAAGAATAACGATGAGGAAATGTTTGTCACCGTTTGGTTTGGGGTTATGGAGATTTCCACAGGCAAGATAACTGCCGCAAACGCCGGTCATGAATATCCTATGATAAAAAAAGCTGACGGCAGCTTTGAGCTGTTCAAGGACAAGCATGGTTTTGTTATCGGCGGCATGGACGGAATTCGCTACAAGGAGTATGAGTTCACGCTTGAAAAGGGCGGAACACTGTTCCTGTATACTGACGGCGTGGCGGAGGCTACAAATGCTCAAAACGAGCTGTTTGGCACTGAAAGAATGCTTGAAGCACTCAACGCAGAGCCAAATGCTGCGCCAAAAGTGCTGCTGAAAAACATGAAGGATGCAGTCGATGACTTTGTGGGCGATGCTCCTCAGTTTGATGATCTTACCATGCTCGGAGTAAAGCGGATTTGATTTATTCCGTTTATACATAACTTTTTTCTTGGGCAGTTTATGATTAAATAAAAAAGAATACAAAGACGTTAACAACAATAAAGCGAATCTTCAGCATAGGCTGAGGATTCGCTTTTTCTGATGAATCATAACATAGATACGTGCAAAAATAGTCGGGGAAAAATCGGCTCATATATTTTGGTTACAACGTTTGGGAGTGACTAAAGCATACATTGCCGATCAGGCAGATGGATCAGGATTTGTCGTTATTACCTTGACTACTCCAAGTCTGATGCCCTGCTTTCTTGAGTATATCAAATAGTCCGCCTCCGCTGACATCTTCAAGCTGTTGGAGGTCGAGCTCTTCGTTATCGGACTCTTGATTTTCTGGCGATCTTTTAATATTATCGGTCATAATTAATCCCCCTTTGACATTTATATAGTTGGTTTCAGAGATGCATATCAGACATTTTTCTAAGCTTGTTGTCTATCCTTTCAAGCTTTTCCTTAATACTGAGAGTATCTGTGCTTTGTTCTTGGGGAATATAAATATTCTTCTCAATTTGATCGCGTGTTAAAATATATCCTCCGCTGACATCTTCAAGCTGTTCGAGGTCGAGCTCTTCGTTGTCAATGTTTTTATTGATGCTATCGGTCATAGTGATTCCTCCTTTGGGAATGACTAAAGCATACATTGCCGATCAGGCAGATGGATCAGATTTGTCGTTATTACCTTGACTACTCCAAACCTTCGGAGCTATTTCTTTGATTATATCAAGTATTCCGCCTCCGCTGACATCTTCAAGTTGTTCAAGGTCGAGCTCTTCGTTGTCAATGTTTTTATTGGTGTTATCGGTCATAGTGATTCCTCCTTTGTGAAATCTGTTTATATTTCTTTTTGTGAAATACAAACAATTTACGTTCGTATTCTACAATTTTATTATATCATAGTATTTTTTAATTAAAATAGACAAAGTGTAAACTGTCAAAGAATAGTCAACAAATTTCAGCTGCGGTTGATGTGCATATTCTACAAAAATGCGAAATATCGCAAATATTTTCTATCGAATATACAGCATTTTATTGAATGTTTTCAATTTATGTGGTAAAATAATTATTAGATAACAAAACATTATCAGCATATACAGCAGGAGGTAACGACTATGACTGTAACAATGAACAGAAATGATAAAGAACTGGCAGTAGCTATTAACGGAAGACTTGATACACTGACTTCGCCTGAGCTTGAAGAAAAGCTTGAGCCTGAGCTTGATAACACAGAAAAGCTGATATTTGATTTTGAGGGGCTTGAATATATATCAAGTGCAGGACTCAGAGTCTTGTTATCCGCTATAAAGGTAATGGATGAGCAGGGCGGGATGATAGTAAAAAATGTCCGCCCCGAGATAATGGAAGTACTTGAGATTACAGGTTTTGTTGATTTCCTAAACATTGAATGATTCGGGAGAATAGTATGGCTGAACAAAAAGAAAAGATTTTCAGGAAGGAATCACTTGAACGTATTTCATCGCCTGAGCAGCTTACAGATTATTTGCGTGTCACAAATCCGGGTATATGGATCATCCTTGCTTCTATAATTATTTTACTTGGAGGTCTTATTGTCTGGAGTATGGTTGGAAGCCTTGAAACAATTACAGACAGCGTTGCAGTTGTTGAGAACGGTCGTGCCAAATTAATAGTGAATGACAGGACATACAGTGAAATAACTTCGGGAATGACGATACGTATCGATGATGATGAATACTGTATTTCCTCAGTTGATAAAGACGAATATGGAAGAACAGTTGCATACGCTGAAATTGATAAAACTGACGGCAAATATGATGCGGAAATAGTAACAGAAAGCGTTCATCCTATCAGATTTTTGTTCAATTGAACGAGGGAAAAATGAGTAAAAAGAAAGTTAAGATAAATCAGCCGATCACGAAGGGCGTAGCAAAAGTGCCTGTAATTATGCAGCTTGAAGCACTTGAATGCGGAGCAGCCTGTCTTACAATGGTATTGGCTTATTATAATAAATGGATCCCTCTTGAGCAGGTAAGGGCTGACTGCGGTGTATCCCGTGACGGTTCAAATGCAAAGAATATCGCTAAAGCAGCAATGTCTTATGGATTAAAGGTACGTGCTTACAGCCTGTCGCCTGAGTCTATAAAAGAAAAAGCTGATTTTCCCTGCATTATCCATTGGGATTTCAATCATTTTGTTGTTCTGAAGGGCTTCAAGGGAAGATATGTATATATAAATGATCCGGCAAGAGGCGATGTCAAGGTCGATATAGAGGAGTTTGACAAGTCGTTTACAGGTATTGTTATCTGTTTATCTCCTGACGAAGGCTTTGAGCCGGGCGGTAAGCAAAAAAGCACACTGGATTTTGCCCGAAAACGTCTTATCGGTGCTGGGGCAGCTGTGGCATTTGTTATGCTCACTACAGCTATAACCTCACTTTTCGGCATTATAAATCCTATAATGTCCAAAGTATTTATGGACAGACTTCTCACAGGTCAGAATAAAAATTGGCTCATACCTTTTATAGGGATAATTTCATGTCTCGCAGCCATACAGATAATCGTCGAGTGGATCAAGGCTGTATACAGTCTTAAATTAAACGGAAAAATGTCTGTAACTGGAAGTACGTCATATATGTGGAAGGTGCTTCATATGCCTATTGAGTTCTTTTCACAGCGAATGGCTGGTGATATTCAGTCAAGACAGAGCACAAATGCAAGTATTTCGGGAACACTCGTTAATACTTTTGCTCCGCTTCTGATCAATACAATTATGATGTTGTTCTACCTTGTGCTTATGTTAAGACAAAGCCCTGTCCTGACATTTATTGGCATTAGTACCCTCGTTCTGAATATTATTATGTCGAGATTTATCTCTGAAAAGCGTATTAATATCACAAGAATAATGCAACGTGACAGAGCAAAGCTTGGAGCTACCACTGTTGCAGGTATCGAGATGATAGAAACGATCAAGGCAAGCGGTGCTGAAAGCGGTTTTTTTCAGAAGTGGGCAGGCTATCAGGCGTCGGTAAATGCGCAGGAAACCAGGTCTGTAAAGATGAATAACTATCTTGGGATCATCCCTGTATTTTTATCTCAGACAGCAAATTACGCTGTTTTGATAATGGGGGGATGGTTTGTTATGAACGGCAGATTCACACTTGGTGCATTGCAGATGTTTCAGGGACTGTTAGGTGCGTTTATGTCGCCTGCGATGACGCTGATAAAGGCTGGTCAGACGCTGCAGGAAATGCGGACATATATGGAACGTGTCGAAGATGTTATGCAATATCCTGATGATCCTAATTCAGCTGATCATAATGCTTCGGCTGAGAATTTAAAAAAGCTGAAGGGCGGAGTCGAGCTTAAAAATATAAGCTTTGGCTATTCTAAGCTTTCTGCTGCACTTATAAAAGACTTTTCGTTGACCATAAGACCGGGCGGAAGCATTGCTTTTGTAGGTGCTTCGGGCTGCGGAAAATCAACTGTTTCTAAGCTTATCTCTGGACTTTATGAACCGTGGAGCGGAGAAATACTCTTTGACGGAAAAAAGAGGAACGAGTATGCTCGCTCCGTTATGACAGGCTCGGTAGCAGTAGTGGATCAGGATATTACACTCTTTGAGGGGACTATCGCTGATAACATAAAGATGTGGGACGAGTCAATAAAGGACTTTGAAATGATACTTGCAGCGCGTGATGCGCAGCTGCATGAGGATATTATGGCAAGAGACGGCGGCTATCAGTACAGGCTGACTGAAGGCGGACGCGATCTGTCTGGAGGTCAGCGTCAGCGGCTTGAAATAGCTCGTGTTCTTGCACAGGATCCTTCAATAATCATACTTGATGAAGCTACCTCGGCACTCGACTCTAAGACGGAATATGAAGTGGTAAGGGCGATTAAAGACAGAGGTGTTACCTGCATTGTTATTGCCCACAGGCTCTCGTCTATCCGTGACTGCGATGAGATAATCGTGCTTGAACACGGACAAGTAGTTGAGCGCGGTACACATGAAGAACTAATGAAGCTCGGAGGGGCATATACTGAGCTTGTAACCAACGAATAAAGGCGGTGAGAAGGATTTGGGTTGGTTTGAACACCAGATAAAGCAAAGAAATGATTATGACCAGCAGATGTTTGAGGATTCCTTCTTACGTGTTGCAGGCGTTGTTTTAGGTAAAAGAACTGCTGAGAAGATAAGTGATGACTACATAATTACAAAACAGGCAATAGACGATGTACTGAAGTATTATCATTTTAAGCCTGTTGATATTCCTAAGGTCATAAAAGATCATGAGGAGCAGCTTGATTACTGCCTTAGACCTCATGGCCTTATGAAAAGAGAGGTAATACTGGGCGGAAAGTGGTGGAAGGACGCATACGGTCCGATGATAGCTTATACTAAGGAAAAGGGCGAGCCTGTTGCGCTGCTTCCCTGCGGTTTGAATGGATATTATTATCTTGACAGGAACAGAGGGAAAAAGGTCAGGATCAAAAAAAGCGTTTCAGAGCTGTTCAAGAGGGAAGCGTATTGCTTTTATAAGCCTTTTCCTCAGAGAAAGCTTGGGATCACGGACCTGCTTTTGTATATGAAAAGCTGTATGACTATGAGCGATTCTGTGATAATGGCAGCATTGACTCTTGCAGTTACAGGAGCAGGTATGCTTATACCGAGGATAACAAAGGCACTTACAGGTCCTGTAATATCCAGCGGAAGCAACAGAGTTCTGATCGGTATTGCAATATGTTTGCTATGTACAACTATATCTGCACAGCTTCTGAATGCTGTAAAAACTTTGTTTAATACAAGATTGCAGACAAAAACAAATCTTGGTATACAATCTGCGATGATGATGAGAATCATGAGCTTGCCTGCCAATTTCTTCAGAAAGTACAGCGCAGGAGAGCTTAACAGCCGTTCACAGTCGGTCAGTCAGCTATGCTCTCTGATGATCGGTCTTTTCATAGGGACAGGGCTTACATCTATAGCATCACTGCTGTATATAACGCAAATAATGAGCTTTGCACCAAAACTTGTAGTTCCTTCACTGATTATAATTCTTATTACTGTAACCTTCAGTACCGTTTCGTCGATGGTTCAGATACGTATAAGCAAAAAACAGCTGGAGCTTGACGCGAAAGAAGCCGGTTTATCTTATGCTGTGGTAAGCGGTGTACAGAAAATAAAGCTTTCAGGAGCAGAAAAGCGCTTTTTTGCCCATTGGCTCAATCTTTACTCGGATAGTGTAGAGCTTATCTACTCACCACCGAACTTTATTAAGATGAATAGTGTTATAACAACAGCGATCTCACTTATATCAACTATAGTACTGTACTATCTTGCTGTGAAAAGCGGAGTTGATCAGTCAGGCTATTATGCTTTTACAGCTGCATATGGTGCCGTAATGGGGGCTTTCGGTTCGCTTTCGGATATAGCTTTGTCTGTGGGCAAGATAAGACCTATCTTTGAAATGGCAGAACCATTTCTCAAAGCAGAACCGGAAACTTCGGATAATAAAGAAATGGTGACAAAGCTTACCGGTGGTATCGAGCTTAACAATGTATATTTTCGTTATAATGAAAAATCACCTTATATAGTTAAGAATATGTCATTAAAAATAAAGCCGGGTGAATATGCTGCTATAGTCGGTAAAACGGGCTGTGGAAAAAGTACATTGATGAGGTTGCTTTTGGGATTTGAAAAGCCCGAGAAAGGCGCGATTTATTATGACGGAAAGGATCTGAACACTCTCGACCTCAGCTCTTTAAGACATAAGATAGGTTCTGTGATGCAGAGCGGAGGCCTATTTCACGGAGATATTTTCTCGAATATAGTTATCTCGGCTCCTCATTTAACTCTTGATGAAGCTTGGGAGGCTGCGGAAATAGCCGGTATCGCTGATGACATACGTGAAATGCCGATGGGAATGAATACCTTGATATATGAAGGGCAGGGCGGTATTTCAGGCGGACAGAAGCAAAGGCTCATGATAGCAAGAGCTATTGCACCAAAGCCAAAGATACTCATGTTTGATGAAGCAACAAGTGCTCTTGACAACAAGACACAGAAGCAGGTTTGTGAAGCACTTGATAAAATGGGCTGTACCCGTATCGTTATTGCTCATAGGCTTTCGACTATACGTCACTGTGATCGTGTGTTTGTGATCGATGGCGGTGAGGTCATAGAAGAAGGAAGCTATGAACAGCTTATTGAAAAAGGCGGCTATTTTGCGGAGCTTGTAAAACGCCAAAGACTTGATACATAATAGCAGAACATAAGCGATTAAGAATGATTGATCCACGTGGTTTTTATAAGAGAGCGCTGCTTTCGTGCGGCGCTTTCGCTTGTATTATAATTTCGTATGCAGTTTTATTGTCTGTATAATCACTTCACGTTTCTTTTGCGAGGATATTTAGGTTACATATTGTTCATTGACCATCAAAAATAAATATGATATAATCTGAGTGTGGAGAAAATGTATATAATTATGTTGTGTTAAATATTGAATTGTGTACAATTGTAGTATTATGAGTTGTAGGCGAAAGGAGCGTAAAGTATGGATGACAAGAATAAAAATGTTATAACTGAGGATAAGTGCTTGGAGATTAACTAGCTTGAAACTGTTAATGGCGGCTTAGGATTACATGATGCTGAAACTAACCAGACAACAGAAATAAGTGATAATACTAAGGATAAGATCTGATTATCCTTTAGTATTTTTCAGGAAGTCGTATATAGTTTATTCAAACTATATACATATTTCAGGAATATTTTTTTTTGCATCGGATAGTATTTTATCTGCGTCCATTCCTTCAATATCGAGCATTTCGGCTTTTATGAGTTTAGTGCTTTTTATTCCGAAGCAGGTTTCTGCAAGAGCTTTTATATAGTCATAACTGAAATCAGGAATGTATTGTCCGCCTGCTGTGGTAACGTAAATAAGGTTTTCAGCTTTACATAAACCTATTGGAATTCCGTCATTTCCATAAGTTGAAACGATGCCAATTGCGTAGATGTTTTCTATATACACTTTTAGAATCGACGGGAATGAGCCGTCCCAGAATGGTGCGGAAATTACAATATTGTCTGCATCAGCAAACTGTCTTGCATATCGAAACATTTCATTGTCGTATTGTCCTGCGCTGAGCAGAGCAGTACGTTGATTCAGCGTTTCCCCGGTTATTGGTTTTATGTTTTCTGCGGGAAGATACAGTTCGGTATATTCTCCCATTTTATAAAGTAACGCTTTGGCAAGCTGATTGGTTCGTGAATTACTGCGTACACAGCTATTTATATATAAGGTCATCTTCTATTTCTCCTTTACTGATTTTGAACACAGTATGAAATGATTTTTCTTACTATTATTATACCATAGTAATTTTTGAATTTAATATGTTTTTATGTAAACATTATAAAAACGTCTTTGCATGAATGTACAAACCGAATGATGATTTGTTGTACTCAGTATGCTATAATATTTATATAAAAGGTTTTTTCTTCAAAAACAGGCAGGTAGGAGTTGGCAGAAAGTATCGCCTTGTAGGGCTCATGAAGTCCGAAAACGTTGATAACTTGGTACAGTAGGAGCAGCATACATAGTTGCGGCAATAAAAGGCGGAGTTTTTTATAATTTGACATTTAAAAAAGAGCGTATTAGAACAGAATTGAATAGTAATATAATTAATGTATCCTCAATAATCGTTATGGCGTTTATTGCCTGTATAATATCTCTATGAGTATGCAGTGAGGAAATTTAGTTTACATATTATTCATTGACATAGTAAATAATATATGGTACAATAATTTTGTAGAGAAATTGCATATAATCTTGCATGAGCTAACAGGATATTATGTGCAACTATAGTCTATAAAGCTATATGTGAAAGGAGCATATATCATGGATGACAAGAATAAAAATGCTGTAACTGAGGATAAGTGCTTAGATCTTGATCAGCTTGAGAATATATCAGGCGGTATGGGATTACATGATGTTGAAGTTAACGAAACAACACCAATTAACGATAAAACTAAGGATAAAATCTGAATTCCCTTTAGTTTATTAACAGCTATATCGAGAAGTCGCTAAAGAGTCTCTCTTCGGAGAGACTTTTTTGTCGACTATGCGATATAACAGATTGTATAAAATATGGTTACTATAACAAAAAGGTTTTCAACATCAGCATTAAATTGGTTTAGATCATATTATTGATTTTATACGATTTCTTGTTTGAGATCAACAAATCCTATGTATAAAATTTGTATATCTATACTAAAAAATTATGGTATACAATTTGTTAACAAATTCGTGACAGATTTGTGATAAAATAACATAAATAAGTATCGCATACTTATTATATTCTTAATTAGGGGTGAGAACTATGAAAGAAAAGAAACGGCTTGTACGCTTTTTAAGCTGTGGACTTTCAGCGGTTGTCATGATACAATCTCTGCCCGTTCTGCAATTTGCGCAGATAAAGGCTGAGGACATGGCTGCCGAGGAGGCGCTCAGAAATGAACTTCTTTCCTATGCGGACGAGTTCCCTGAGGGCGCTATCCAATTTTCCGAGGCATCGGGCGACATAACAGAGGGTGACGGGGACCGAGAAATTACAGTGGTACGTCTTGGCGATCCCTCAGAAGCTATGAGCGTCGATGTCAAAGCTTATGACGTAACAGCACAGTACGGGACAGACTATACCCTGTACACAAAGACGATCCTCAAAAAGAACTATGCCGACGACTCACAGGCAGGTCTTCCAAGTGTACAGGAAGCTATGGAAAACGGCGAATTCAAGACCGCTGAGGAAGCAGTAAGCACTGAGACTGAGGCAGATGGTGGAGAAGCTCCCACCGAGGCTGTGACTGAGGCAAACGAGGAATATGAGATCGTTGAAGCTCAGGTCGCAGAAAAGGAAGAAGCTGCTGCCGAGACCGAGGAAAGCGGATTGCGCAGTGCTTTCCGCGAACAGACAGGCAGGGAAACAGTAAATACCAACTGGCGAGGCGACTACGAAAGGGAGCTTGCAGAGGAAGCTGCCAAAACAGCGGATAACGAAGTCGTTGACTCATTTGACGGCGCTTTCCTGACGCTGGACTTTGCTCCCGGCGAGTACAAAAAGTCGGTATGGATCCATGTTATCGACGACGAAAAGGCTGAGATCGAGGAGAGCACAGCTCTCATACTCGGTAATGCTTCTTCGGGACTTATTGCAGGTAATATGCAGTATAAGGTGAATATCGCAGATAATGAGGAGAATATTCCCATAACCTTTGCCATGAAGGACGCAGAAGTAGTTACTGACAGAAGCGCAAGCTATGCCGAGGTAACTGTTGAGCGTCTCACAGGTCTTGATTACTATGCAAGCGCGACCTACAGAACAGGCTCGGGTACTGCTGAATCATATGACGCATATACTCCTGTTGACGGCGGTTCGCTGAGCTTTGCTCCGGGCCAGACCGAGCATAAGCTCCGTATCGACCTGACAGATGATGCGGTGACAGGCACGTACTTTACGGTAATGCTTGATAAGGAACTGAACAGTATCGACGAAACACGCGGCGAGACTCGTGTTTATATCGGAAGCAAGATCGCCGATGAGGCTGATGTGCTGGCTGAGCCTGATGAATATCAGCAGCCTTTGCCGCAGCCCAAGCCCAACCTTATCACGGCTGTTGATACGCCTAAGATAGAGGCGACGGAGACTGTGAACGGCGTAAAATATAGCACTGATACACTTGTATACTCTTCGTGGCGTGGTCAGCGGAGTTACTCCAATACATTCTCTCAATATATTCCACAGAATGCAAAGCTCATGAAAGTTGAATATTCAATTCTTGACGGAAGTAACGTACCTTTTTACAAAGATAATACGTGTATGGGTTGGATAAAATCTGGGATGAGTTCATTATTATTTAGTATCGCCGACGCAAACAACTCTACTATTAGGTTTAAATCGAATAGTAACAATTTCCTTATTAATAAAATAACATTTTATTACCCTATTTATACGCTTATAAGCGCCAATGAGGATCAGAAGGTAACAGGCTACACTTACACATCTAAAACTGACAAAAAGACATTTTATATTTCAGCGATAAACGGCTGGGAATCAAACTATGCAAGTGAGGCTGTTGAGGTATCTGCCGACGGTCAATCTGCACGTATGCAGAATTTCAGCACTCGTCTTACAACCGGTGTCGAAGCAAACAGCTTTACTGTCTATGCAGGTTCTGCGAGTGAGAAAAACACTTATATAAGCGATATTATGCTGGTTGGCTACGATAGTGGTAAGGACGCTGAAAATAAGTGTAAAGAACTTGAAAAACAAGGATATAACTGGATAGTAAGAGATTTGAACGGTGGAGCAAAGGGACATTGGATTTACCTTATGTATAAGACTACAAATGATTACAGTAATGCGATCAAGGAACTGAGGCTTCAAGTAAATAATGGACACCCAAAATCATTTAACGTTGATGGAAAAACTTTCTTTCTTTCTCCAAGCGTGGGTGATAGTGCATTTGCTGACCCTGATCTGAACAGAGGTTCGGGCGGCAGTGATATTTTCCTGTATTATACCAAAGATTCTGATTCAACTAATAGTGCCATAACAAAGATAGAGTTTAACGCGAATAAAAATGGGTCAATCAAGAACCAGGATAACGGTCCATCTGATTTAAACGCTGGAGCTGGAGGTGATGATATCTTCCTGCATACCACCTCAGCAAGCTCAAATGCTATCGGAACACTAAGCGACATTAAGGACGGTACTTTTACATACGCCCAGATAAACGGCATTATAAATACAAGTGGTAAAAGAGATGAGGTAAATGCTGCAGATGGTAAGCTTTACCTCTCTCCGTACTATTCAGCTAAGTCTGCAAAAGTAGAGTTCAAGGCTGAGGAACAGAATGCAGTTTCGTTCAGCGGCGGCTTTAATGCGGGCGACGTGCTTAATTGTACACAGATCGACAAGATAAGTGTCAAGGCTGTGGATAATTCTAAAGGACAGAAGATAAAAGTCGGCGGAATCAGACGCGAGACCTATCAGGATACAAAATATAACGGAAAATCCACGTCTAATTATAAGGGCGACCAATACGAGGTAAGCGCAATTATCGACGTTGACAACCCTCTGGAAGTAATTACGGCTTGCTATGCTCGTCCTACCGTTACTCTGAAGTATGACGACAGTGAAAACAAGAAAGCAAATGATAAACGTGAAATCGCTAAGATAGCAATATCTCCGATGGAGCGCCCAGAGGAAACCATTGGCTACAGCGACTATAAGACTCCTTTTGAGATGAAAAGCAATAACCTCGATATGCTTCGATCAAAGTATCGTTTGCAAGGAGTTTTTAACGATAACTTTAATTTCTTTATTGCAAATGGACCTAATGGTACATCGTGGTATGAACGAGGCACAGTTAATTGGTATTATTATGATCGTAAGCTCGGAAGACCCGATTGGCACAGAAATATCAGAGGTATTGTGTTTGAACCGTACTTGGGAGAAGAAGAAGTAAAGTATTACTTTATTACTGAAAACGTTGACTTAGAGCCTGAAAAAGTAACGGGTAAGGTAATGATCAACGAAAAACCTCTTTTTTCAAATTCAGAGAATACTAAAATAACACAAAGCCCTGCTGTAGGCGCTAATGTTGTTATCGGCGGCTTTGATGTAGTAACTAAGGCTGACGGTACATTTGAGACCGAAGCAGTATTCAACAAGGGCGATAATGTTCCGGGATTTGCAAAGTATGGCACACTGACACGTTCAATCTCTGAAATTAAGGTACCGTGTGATCCAAAAAAACCGCCAGAATTTGACCTTGATGTTAATATAAATGACGCGATCAATCCTACAAGGAGTGAGATCCGAAAGCTTGTCGGCAGCACAACAGTGAATACAAATGAGATCTGGCTCGAGGATGCAAAATACTACCTTAACCTGAGTGTCAGCAGTACAGCAGGCTATACTCCAAAGTGTGCTGAGTTCCGTGTCTACAATAAGTTCGGTGAGCTCAAGGACGAGTTTACCAAAAAGGTAGATTTCAGATCTGATAAAACTCTCAGCTATGAGATCAACCCGACAGCAATGAAGCTCAGCGAAGGAGGCTATAAGTCTCTTGAAGTCGGCGATACATTTACAGTAGCATTTTATGATACTGAGAATGTTAAATACTTTGAGCATATTACGGCTATATGCATAGGTGAGAAGACGAAAAATAAGTTTGAGTTCAACTTCGAGAACGATAAGAAAACCAACAGCAGTGCATTTTTAAGAGCTCTCGGCGGTATCGCTACAGCACTTGACTATTCTCTTGATACAGATGATGAATCAAGCCCAGTCAAGAAGATCAGCGGTGAAGGTGAGGACGGCAAGTTCCATACACTATATACGATCGGCTGGGGCAAGGAGTTCACCAGCGAAGACGGTGATGAGAAGGGCGATGAAGCTGTGGCAGCAAAGGAAAAGAGTGAAAAGCAGGCTGACAAAGAAATAGGAGATAACAGCGAAACTACCACAACCACTGATGAAAAAGACACAAAAACTACAACAACAACTACAAAAAACGAAAGCAATAAAACTACCGAAAAAGATGATGAAAAAGAGGATCTGACCAAGGACGGCGAAAAGGACGATATGAAGGTGACAGAGAGCTCAAGCTGGTCACTTAATATCAAGATCGGTATGGTACTTGACATCATAAAGGATAATGATGAAAATTCTGCAAGAAAAGGTCAGTACTATTTTAATGATTTCCTGATCTTTGCAAGCTGTGACGCAAGCTACAATCATTCATGGACTATTCCGATATACGGCGTTAATGTTACAATAAAGCTTGGCTTCTCTGTAGGTCAGCTCAGTGACGAAACAGATTCCGGTATCAGATGGCATTTCTATGCAACAAATCCAGACAACGTGAATGAACGTATATATTTGAATAAAGAAGACGACAGCAAGAAAAAAAATAACATCGAGTTGCTTGGATGGAATGGAATAAGCAGTTCAGGTTCGCTCGGCATCAATGCAAAGATATCAGCAAGTGTTGATGTTGATCTGGTGCTGTTCTCTATTGGCGGTTCACTTGACGCTACGATCGAGAATAAGTTGTTCTGTGATCCCAGTGCATTCCGTGATCCTGATAAAGGTATAGGCGATAAAGGTAATGTAAAACTGGTACCTAAGATTTATGTGGATACTTTCTTAGGTCAGATAAAAATCTGGGAAAGCGAATTCAATACAGATTGGAAAAAAGGTCATTTCCCAAAGAAAGCACCTTCACGATACAATGAACCTCCGACTGATGAGGAGATACAGAAGGACGTCCTGTTCACCAGCACAGCAAACAGAGAGCTTAATAACTATAGCGAGCTTTATGCTAAGAGAAGGTGGAACGGAGACAAGTTCATGCAGTTTGCTCCCGGAAAGCCTGAATCCGCAGCAGAAATCACAGAGGCAATCCTGCAGACCGGCTTTTATAACAATACCGATATCAGAGTACAGAACCTCGGAAACGGCAAGTATATAGCAGTATTTATCGATCTTGTTCCCGGACGTGCTGAATCAGACGCATTTGGTGCTTATTATTCAATTTATGACGGTAAGACATGGTCTGTTCCACAGCTTCTTGAGGACGACGGCACAGTTGACAGCGTTCCTACTGTATGCAATGCAGGCAGCAAGGGCTGGCTCATCGTATGGTCTGATGCGTCAAGAAAGCTTGATGCAAACGAAAATATCGGAAGTATGTTCAATAGCTATGACCTTACAGGACGCTTCTATGATGCTGAAAATAACAAGTTCGGCGATGTAATGGAAATTACAAAGACAGGCGGATCTGATTCAGTATGTGACGCTTCACCTGAAATTTCCTACTATGAAGAGAATGGTCAGGAATTTATGAAGATATACTACACAAAGAGCGAATTCAGCGTTTCTTCAGAGGAAGAAGGCGAGGTAGTTGGTGATATCCTGAATCCATACGAGCTTAAAGCCGTTCGTAATTATGACTTTAAGAACGATAAATGGGCTGATACTTATTTTGGTAATGTCAAGGAAAACCTCATTGCCAAGAGAGGCGAAGAGAAATACAAAAAATACGAAGAAACATGGTATGGTCAGGAGTTCCTGACACTGGCTCCTACTGTTGAAGTCGAGGAAACTATTGACGAGATCGGCTTCTGGAAGGAAGGAACAGCTGCAAATGTAACGCCTGTTGATCTTGATCAGACAATGGCTAAGGATAGTGCAGTAATTACATATAACAACCTTAGTCTCCAGGCATATACACTCGATAAGGGCGGTATGGCTCAGGAAGGCAATGACGAAAACCTTTACCTGCAGATCTATAATTTCCAGATTGATGAGTATCACCACCCAATCCTTATATCAGGTAAGAACGCCGAAATATCTGATCTTAAGTTCATCAGAATTCCTCTAAAGGCTGACGACGGAACTGTATCAGAAGCAACATACTTATATTGGCTTGAAAACTCATATGTGAAGCGTCTCAACATAAGTAATGTGGTCAAGAATTGTCTTATCAGCGCAAAGACTGACGCAGGACAGGACTACTATTATATTAATAAGGCAAGTGATTCAGAATTTATCCCTGAGGATATCCTTGCAAGACCTACAATTACCGTAAATGACGAGGGTGAAGAAAACATGGAACGCTTCATCACATCGTTCAAGGTCAAGCAGAATGGCAATTACAATTATATTATGTGGGCAGAGTCGATTCAGCAGGAGCTTGAAAATGAGGGCGACAAGCCAAGAATGGAGCAGCAGCTTTTTGCTGTCCGAGAGGATACAGCAACAGGAGAGCTCACATATCCTGTCCAGATAACAGATAAGAAGGATCAGTTCATCAGCAGATTCGACTTTGAGGTAACTGACAGCGGTGAGCTGGATATAATCGCGGGCAGAATGATGTTAGACGCTGACGGCAAGCCTGACGTGAATACATCTGAACTTACAGCTTTCCACGTAAAACCGTCTGATAAGCTTGTTATAACTGATATTTCTGACGCAGAGATTTCCATGACGGACGAAGGAGATCCGGCGGCTGAGATCAACATAGAATTGGAGAATCAGAACTTCAATACTCAGAAGAACGTTGTTGCTGAGGTACAGAACGAAGAAGGAATCGTAGTTTTTACAAGCGATACACCTTTTGTTACTTATGAAGAAAAGGAAAGAACTCTTGATGACGGAACAGTTGTATTTGACGAACTCATAAAAACTGAAACTCAGAGAAATATGACTATGCTTGGCGGAAAGTCTGAAACTATCCCTGTTAAGATACCAATGGATAATTCCGGCGATTACAGCGGAAAGTTAGTAATCAAGGTCGATGGAAATGTTATAGAGACAAGAGAACTCAGCGGTAAGCTTCGTCCGGAGCTTGAAGCTAACAGTTTCACGGCGGAAGTAAGTGATCGTAATGAAATTACCCTTAATGCATCAATCAAGAATAATAATGTCCTTGTGAATAATGAGGAGGAAGTTGTTTATGGTTATGTTGATGCAGACGGTAATAAGGTCGAACTCGGCAAAACAACAATTGATCCGCTGAATATGAATGAGGAAACAGCTATTGAAGAAACAGCTGCGGTTGATTTCAGCAAATTTATAAGCAAGCTTGAAGAAGACGGTTCGCTTACGGACTCTCTTGAGTTCTATATGGCTTGTGATGATTTTGATACAGTTTACAGTAAAGTTGATTTAAAAGCAACTGCTTCTGAGTATAAACTGATGACAAATCTCAAGAACTTTGATGCTAAGCCGTCACAGCATAATTTTAATGGCGATCTTGAGAAGCTTGAATCATTTAATATCGGCGATAGGGCATATATGAATTTGTGGATCGAAGATGATTTTGTTCAGAATCTCGATAATTATACGAACAGGACAAAGCTTGTTTGGGAAGAAAAAACAGATCCTGTTGCATCAATCTCCAGAGACGGTGTTGTAACAGCAAACGGTGACGGTACTACAACGCTCAACGGTTATATTGTACCTATTGATACAGCTGCTATCCTTTATGAAGACGGAACATCTATGTCGATCGACAACTATATCTATAAACCGTCAGCAGTGGTTATACCGATCTCGGCAAATGTTACGGTTGGAGACGGTTCAACTGCGCAAACAGGCAATATTGCAACAGATGAAGAGCTACTCTCATGGGCAGCGTCTGATTATATGACCAAGAATGAGAAGTCTGTATCAGTAAAAACGCTGAATGTCAGTGATGAAGGTAAGTATGAGATCACCCTGTTTGACGAAAATGATGAAGTGCTTGATAAGTACGTTATTGATCCTAAGACAGGAACAGGTGTGAACTCGGCAAATGAAGAAGTTGATCTGCCTCAGACAGGTATGAATTCTATCGTTGAAATGCTTATAGTCATTACATCAATGCTTATGATAGGAATAGGATTGATCGCAGTAATGTATTCAAGAAAAAAACGCGACGAAGAAATCAATTTGAAAGAGTGATCTCTTCTGAGTCAAAATTGTTATAAGCAAAGTAGTTTAAACAAATAAGGCGAACCCTCTGCTAATGCAGAGGGTTCGCTCTTTTGCTATGATGAAGCAAATAAAAAGTATTTCACAGATAGGCTTCAAGCTATGTATGCTAAAACAAAACTGAGCCAGATAGCCTCAAAATGATAATAAAAAAGTGAGCCACTAAAAATAAAAATCCTGTATAATAAGAGAAAGAGCTTGTGTACAGGAGGAACAAGGAGTGGCAATAGCAATGGAGCTCTATGAAAAGGTCAGATATTATCGTGAGCATACTGACTATAGTCAACGTAATGTGGCGAAGATACTTGGTGTATCACGCAATACAGTAAAGAAATACTGGGAAGGACAGACCGTTCCGTGGGAACGAAAGCCCGGCAGCGACAGGAAGAACGATATCATTACTGATGAAGTAAAAGCCTTCATAATAAAATGCATAGAATCTGATAAGAAAGCACCACGGAAGCAGTACCATACAGCTCATAAGATATTTGAACGTCTGGTTTCCGAATATGGTTTTGAGGGCTGTGAAGCCTCTGTAAGGCGAACTGTAGCGGAACTACGCTGCAATATCCATGATATATTTGCACCGTTGTCATACGAACCTGTCGAAGCTGTACAGGTCGATTGGGGTGAAGCAACTATCATCCTCGATGGCTGCAAACAAAAGATACAGATATGGTGTATGCGTGAATACTACAGTGGAGATATATTTGTTACTGCTTTCTATCGGCAGAATGAAGAAAGTTTCCTTGAAGGAATCCTGATTCCGCAAAACTCAAAACGATTCTGCCACTCTGAGGAAGGTACAGATCCAGCCGTTACAGTGATCGAGCGCAAGCCGTAATTTGCGTGCGTGATCCGTTAGATGTCCTGCAATCAGGATTAGATTGTCAATCACTGTCCGGATCCTTCTGCGCTTGATCGTGCTATGGCGGACGGGCATATCATGCCCCTTCATCGCTGCTGTTCCGATGATACGCAGAATGTTATAAGCGATCATCGTGAGTTTCAGGATCAGTGCGTTGGTTTCAAATTTGCCGTTTGGCAGTCGTTCAATTCCCATGTCTGTTTTGATCTCACTGTGATACTGCTCGCAGACAGCATGATTATGGTACAGTTCGATCACTTATTCATCTGAAATGCCGAGCGATGTCCAGTACATGTCGATCTCGGTTTCCGGAAACAGCATCTCCTGACCGTTTGCATCTGTCGTTCTCTCTGTGATCTCATAAACCATACGAATGGCGAATTTTTCGCCCTTTTCAGTCTCAAAATCCCGCCATGTACTGCCGACATAGACAGTTTTCCCGTCTCTGGGATGCTTCACATTTTTGCAGACAGATTTCAGTTTCTCCGCAAGCGCATAGCGGTCTTCACGCCGAAAATTATGCTTGATCAGGAATTTCAGCTGCGGATCATTCCAATGCAGAAGCAGCATATTTTCAAGTGAATCATTACCGGAATCCATGCGAAACAGCAGCGGCTTATTCGTCATTTGCTTTGCAGCTGAAATGGTTTCGGCAAGAAATTACTTTCGTTCCATCTGGAACAGCACTGCATTATATCCTGCACCTTATAGGAAAGACAACGGCTCCTATCATGTGTTACTTCCTCGCTGAAGGTTTCAGATATACGCATGACAGAAAAAAGTATTTAATAAGATTATTATCGTTCGCTGCTATAAGTCAGCCTGTATATTATGTATATGTATACGGAAGTGTACCTGACAGAGTGCTGCGATTAATAAGCAGTCTGAACTTCTTATTTGCGCTGGTGCTTTCATTCATCTGCTTGCTGATCCTGACGAATGATAAGCTGAACTTTACAGCCAAAGGTATATTAACTGCAATTACAATTTCATTCGCACAGTTTGTGGACTGGGGCTATATAATTCTGGTCTGGACTATAATTTTTTTCTTTTTCAATAATGACAGGTGTAAGATGCTGGTTGCATTTATCACAGCAACTATAATAATTCTGCCGATTACATTCTTAAAATACTACGACAGCTTTGCCTCCTTCACTTTCAATTATGGTGCGCTTCTCGCTCTGATACCGATACATCTATATAGCGGTGAGCGTGACCGAAGCAGCACTCCATTGAAAAAGAAAATCAATCGTTGGTTCTTCTATATCTACTATCCTTTGCACATGATGGTGATTATTTTAATCGCATCTTGACAAACTGATTTCTCAATGATATAATTTAAGCGTGATATGTGCAGATACTGCTATATCATGTTTGATTGAGTGTGGGAACTCGGTCAATCGATAGACACATAATGTGATTATTAAATCCATTATCGGGATAGTCGAGGTATCCTAGAAGTTCAGCAAGATTAATTGCGATGTCTATACCGTAAACCTCGTGGAGATCATCTTTAGCAGTGCCTCCTCGTTATGCTATCGATAGACAAATTTGTCTTGAACTTTTCGTTCGTCTCCCAAGCTTTACACCCATCCATATATTATTAAGGCAATTGTTTTAAACAACTGCCTTTTTAAGGTTGTGTGTAAAGCTACTTCAATACTGATCCTATTAAGTCCTTACACTCAATTAATGTATGGACTCTTATTTTTAGATCAGTTTGGAGGTGGATTTATGAAAATCACAAAAACAAATGCGCTGCGCTTATGGACTCAGCATTTCGGAAACAAACAGTTTGCGAAAGACTTTCACGGAAATCTTATGTGCAGGTCAGCATACGGAAATGGCAAATTTTACATTGTAAAAAAAGGGAAAAAGATTTTTTGCGGCTGGAATATACATCATATTTTCCCAAGTTCGATTGGTGGAAAGAATGATGAAGCTAATCTTCTTTGTACTAATATGATAACAAACTCTCTTGCAGGAAATAAGGTTACTTTTCATATTGATGGTAATATTTATCAGGTGCATCGCATTTCAGGAACAAGCAACCATGAAATCAAAAGAGTGAAATGAACAGGAGGATTATTATGTGTAAGAAAATCTTTGATTATGATGACGGTGACTTTATCCATTCAATTTCCGACAATATGGCTATCGACTCAGATGGAGATTTTATGATGCGCATGCGCGATAATATGGCTATGGATATGGATACAGGAGATATTCATTTTATTTCATCATGGTCTGATGACGACGACGATGAGAACTAAATCATAATGCCAAAGGGGACGGTAGTTAATCGTCCCCTATTTTTATATTGTCCGTCCTTCTTTCTGCACAGCAGCAGTTTTCTCATTCTTTTCATAGAATTTCTTATAAGCTTTTGCAAGAGTTTTCATATCAGAGGTGTCAATGTCTTGCTGCTTAATGTATTCATCGAAGTCGATTTTCAAGTTAATCCGCTTGATTATCTCCTCAACCGTATTGGCTTCCTTGGAACAAAACATCTCGATTCCGTTCAATGGTTGAGTCGTCCTCCCGTTTTCATCAAGGCAATTATAATTGATTGCTCTGATGATACCGTCATGAATTCCCTGAACAATAGCATATTCGTTTTCTTTGTATTTGTAAAGCTTAACAAGTGATCTATATGTTTCCTTCATAACAGTTCCTTTCTCCCCGTTTTTGAGCCGATAGGTCAGCTGACTGGTTTTCGGGATATTTTTTCAATTCTGTGTTTAGATTATAGCATATAGACGGCTATACGTCAATTTTTTTCTGTGAAATGATCACATTTCTTATGTGCTTTCGGATAGTTGCACACATATAGACGGCTATACGAATTGTTATTTTGTGCAGATTTACATTTTTTTGCTTTGGCTTGACTGGAACGTCCCTATATGATACAATTATGAGTACCAAATATGCTGCGTTGCTACAAGTAGCAACGGGATCGGAGCTATTTATGTATAACGAAAATGCCAAGAATAGAACCATAAGGTATATGAAAGGAAGCCGTGACAAGCTTACCATAAACTTACCTAAAGGAAAAAAGGACGAATACAAGGAATACGCTCAGTCTAAAGGCATGAGTCTGACGGAGCTCATAATGAGCCTGATTGAGACAGATATGAAGAATAGTGCAACGGAACAGGAGTGACACAGTGGCACAGAAAGAGATAATTGATAGAGATACCTATAAAAAGATAAAGAAGATGGATCGCGAAACCCTGACTAAGTTTATTCTTCAGTACGGTGATGAGTTACTCGGCAATCAGGGTAAGACGATAGATCTTCCGGCTTTGGAAGTCGAACTGAGTAAGATTAAAGGTATCGGCGGTAAGCGACTTGAGGAGATCATGACTGTTATTGAGAAATTTTTAGATGTGTAAATATTAAAAATCGGAATTTATTTAGGAGTTCAGATAATGAAGGCAAAAAAGGCTTTTAAGATCGTCAGAGTGTTTCTGATTATTTTAGCTATTCTTCTTTTACTCTGGCTGCTCGTTTTTATCAACAGCAAGATCAGGTTCAAACGTGACAAAGCTTTTCTGGAAGAAAAGGGATACTGCAATCTTGTAACCGCAGGAGAGTATTCAGTGAATGTGCTTTCTTTCGGCAACGAAAACGGAAAACACCGTATCATAGCTATGGCAGGTTACGGTATTCCCGACAGCTGTATCACTATGGGGAAAATGACTGCTGCGCTCGAAACTGATAATCAGGTGATCTTCATTGACCGTGCAGGGTACGGCGTCAGCGATGATACCACGCAGAATATGACAGTTGAAAATATCGTGGAGGGATATAGAACGGCACTAAAAAACGCAGGGATAAAAGCGCCTTATGTGCTTATGCCACATTCCATAGGCGGTGTATATGCGACTTATTGGGAGAGCA
>Ga0129313_1000103_pt1 | contig 82344 bp, 70 predicted proteins | sample O1105metagenome_FD_94436 | JGI IMG/M metagenome (GOLD analysis project Ga0129313, IMG submission 94436) | Orangutan group fecal microbial communities from fecal samples from Wisconsin, USA - O1105 metagenome | ecosystem: Host-associated > Mammals > Digestive system > Large intestine > Fecal...
CAGAAAGCACCCACTCCAAAGGTGGATGCTCCGAGTTTAGGTTAATGAATGTCCTTAAGGACACCGCCTATCCTGTGGATCAGACAGGATAGGCATTTTTATTTTCGCTTGTTTCTCTTATCGAGAAAGGCAAGCAACGCTACAATCAAGCTACCAAAGGACATCAGCAATGCTAATATCCCAATGAAAATCGAAATGATCTCATAAGCCGTCATCGGCGCCACCTCCCTTCCTATGTATTCCGTTAAACCGGTATCATAAACTCGGGAGGCTACCTCTACGCTCCGCTCCGGTCGGCGCTAAACAAGCGTCCCCCGGACGCTTAACGCCCTGTCATGGGTACTTTCCTTAGACGATATTGTACCATAAAAAACAAAATATCTGCAATATACAATCCCACAAAATCACCCTTCAAATGACTGATAAATATTAATCACTTAAAAAGCTTTTAATCTCCTCACTTATTCTTCCATACTCATAATCATGCACATAGTGTGGGCAATCCAATTCTATGTACTTCCCAGACTCCACTTCTGAGATGTATTTTTCCTGTATCCTTCTCCATGTTTCTTTATCAAAACCAGTTCCACCAGTACCATCAGAAATAAAAAGCAGCATAGGAACCTGTGGTACTCCATTTTGAGCTACAATTCTTGCATTATCCTTAACACTCTTCGCTTCATTTATCATTGTTACAGTTGCCGTTCTGTTATAAAAAATTGCTCTATACCTATTCTTTTCGTCATTAGTCAACGTTCCATGCTTTATAGCATCACTTTCCGCAAGTGTAGGAATTAGTCTGGTGATTCCTAAATCCGCTGCATATTGTCCGAGTTTCATTAGTGGAAGATTTATTTTCATATTCTCGTAATATTCCGGCACAGCCATATCCAAACCTATGATTGATTCAATTTCATTCGGATATTCTTGTGCCCAATAAAGGGCTTCAATTCCGGACATAGAATGCGGACATAAAACATATGGACCATCAATTCCTGCTTTATTCAAAGCTAATCTTGTTTCAGATAATATAGTCTGTATGTTTCTGTCTTCATCAACAATATCACTATATCCATATCCAAACTTTTCAACAACAACAATTCTATACTCGTCACTTAACAATGAATATAGAGATTTAAAATCCAGAATGGGAGAACATGTTCCGCTACCAGACAAAAACACAAGTGTTTTGGAACCACTCCCCTCAACATAAATGCTAATATTATTTTCATTTATATCTATAAGCTGCCCTAATGGTTCCCTTAATTTTTCCTCTTTCCTAAGCCTGTACCTATGATAGCCAAAGCAAATACATATTAAAATAACAATGATTGCTGCAATCCATAGAAAAACACGTAACATACTTTTAATTCTTTTTTTCATTATTTATGCATACTCCTCTTGAAATAAAAATGGCAATACAAATAATTATTACCTTACATATCATTGAAACCATTAGATTTCCACCAACTGATATTTGCGATAATGTATTAATCAATGCATGTGTCATTACACATATCCATAAACTCTTTGTTTTATAGTATAGTGCAGATAAAATAAAACAATTTATCAAAAGCCCAAGTAAAAAGCTACCGACCTGAACAAATTGTATTAATCCTTCAATATAAAAATAAAGAAAATGCCATATTCCCCAAAAAACAAATGTCACGCATGTCGAAAACACATAATTATGCCGTTGCTCAATTATTGGTTGAAACGTATATCTCCAACCTATTTCTTCAATCCCACCGAATAAAATTGCTTTTACAAATAACATCACAGGAATATACCAATAGTTAACTTGAAACAGTCCACCCATCAAAACGTAACAAAACTCTATACCTAAAAACATGAACACAAGTAAATAGCTGAAGACCGGTTGCTTCACGTTCACAAAATCAATTACTATCCTCTTAAAGTTTACTTTCCGATATCGAACTGTAACAATACTCCCCCATATTGCAGAAGATATTCCACCAATTCCAATTGCTATCATCCCAATCACCGTTGTATAATCCACAACAATTCCCATCCTACGCAATAGGTAGACAATAACTGCTATTACAGTTATTTGACCTATGGTTCCAGTTAAATATAATCTAATTGCATTTTTTCTATCCACAGAATTATCCATGTCATCTTCCTTCTTTAGTCAAAATCTATAAAAACTCTTTCCCATTACTCTCCCCACAAATAGAGCCAAACTAGAGCCAAACTAGAGCCATTTGAAAACAAATGCCTCCTCGCAGTGTTCATTCGGATTCCGCTCCGCTTCATCCTCATGTTCGGCTGTCGCCGAATAAATAGAAAAAGAAAGATAGTTTCTTACAAACAAGTTTGCATCAACTATCTTTCTTTTCTATTTACACTGCTCGTAGCTTATTCAAACTCAATCGTCCCCGGCGGTTTACTCGTCAGGTCGTAGAATACTCTGTTGACTCCCTTTACTTCATTGATGATCCGGCTCATTACGGTCTGCAGGACCACAAACGGGATTTCTGCAGCTTCTGCTGTCATAAAGTCTACCGTGCGGACTGCACGGACTGCAACGGCGTAGTCGTAAGTACGCTCATCACCCATAACACCTACAGAACGCATATTGGTAAGGGCTGCGAAGTACTGGTTTGGCATCCAGGGTGCTTCTTTGCCGTTTTCTGCCTTGTAGGCTGCTGCCGCCTTGTCTACTTCCTCGCGGTAGATCGCATCTGCATCCTGCACGATACGAACCTTTTCCGCTGTGACTTCGCCGATGATACGGATGCCAAGTCCCGGTCCCGGGAATGGCTGGCGGTACACAAGGTATTCCGGAAGGCCGAGCTCCAGACCCACCTTTCTGACTTCGTCCTTAAACAGGTTACGAAGCGGTTCTACAATATCTTTAAAATCTACGAAATCAGGAAGGCCACCCACATTGTGGTGGGACTTAATGACTGCGGATTCCCCGCCAAGTCCTGATTCTACTACGTCCGGATAGATTGTTCCCTGTGCCAGAAAATCTACCGCACCGATCTTCTTTGCTTCTTCTTCAAATACACGGATGAATTCTTCTCCGATGATCTTTCTCTTCTGCTCCGGTTCTGTGACACCGGCTAGTTTATCATAGTAACGCTGCTGTGCATTGACACGGATGAAGTTGATATCAAAGCTGCCGCCTTTTCCGAATACGGCTTCAACCTCGTCGCCTTCATTTTTTCTGAGAAGACCGTGATCTACAAATACACAGGTAAGCTGTGAACCAACTGCTTTTGCCAGAAGTGCTGCCAGTACGGAAGAATCCACACCACCGGAAAGTGCTAAAAGCACCTTGCCGTCTCCGACTTTTTCACGCACATCTTGGATCGTATGCTCTACGAAAGTATCCATCTTCCAGTCGCCGACGCAGCCACAGACACCGCGTACAAAGTTTTTGATCATCTCTGTACCGTTTACCGTATGCAAAACTTCCGGATGGAACTGGATCGCATACAGATTTTTCTCTACATTCTGTGCTGCGGCGATCGGGCAGTCTGCTGTATAAGCAGCAACCTCAAATCCCGGAGCAAGCTCTGAAATACGGTCAAAATGGCTCATCCAGCAAATGGACTTGGAAGGAAGCCCTTTAAACAGAACCGCATTTTCCATGTAGTTGATCTCTGTCTTGCCATACTCACCGACTTCCGGTGTGATGACCTTTCCTCCCAGCACATGCATCATAAGCTGTGCACCGTAGCAAAGTCCGAGTACCGGAATACCAAGCTCGAAAAGTTCCTTGGAATACGTAGGAGAATCCGGCTCATAACAACTGTTTGGCCCTCCTGTTAAGATAATACCCTTCGGGTTCATTTCCTTAATCTTTGCAATGTCTGTTCGATAAGAATAAATCTCACAGTACACATTGCACTCACGGACACGTCTTGCCACAAGCTGATTATACTGTCCACCAAAATCTAACACGATCACGGTTTCTTTTTTCATGTGAACCTTTTCTCCTTTTTCTCTTAGTTAACGTCTGCTTCCTACAGATCAGTAAATTCCGATCCCTGTAGTCTGCCATGCATTCATCATATAAGTTGTATTATACGTATCCTCATAATTCTTGTAAAGCAATATTTTGATGCCAAGGTCAAAAGGTCTAAAACCACATGAGCTTGCTCATAAGTGGTTGAAAGACCTTGGAACCCGCCCCGATATGAGCATAAAAGCGGGATGTTAATCCCGCGATATGCGAATATTGGGCAGAATTGTGGGAGTGCAGAGCACGGAACAATCCGCAGGCATCAAAGCCCGGGCTTTTGACTCCGACATCATATTTTGCTCAAATAACTGCCTGTAACTGTCACATAGTCTGTCAAAATTCCATGCTGCATTGGCAGGGCTTGTGGATGGAAGACGCATAATTACGCATCCTGTCTGCATCTGGCAGTACTTCTGATACAGCTCACACGCTTTATTTCCATTCCCGGCTATGATGCGGATCTTCGTTTTTTTCAGCAGCCCTGCAATGTCATTCGGTACAACATCCTTGATACTGCTGTCACTGGAACCGATGATACTGCAGCTATGGATCACATCCCAGACCGCAATATGATTTCTGAATAACAAATCCTTCTTTTCTTCTATGGAAACAGGTAGTTGTTCCCCGGTAACTGCAGCAAGCACCTTCCAGAACCGGTTTTGCGGATGACCGTAATAAAAATGCTGCTGCCTTGATTTTACTGACGGAAAGGTTCCCAGAATCAAAATTTGTGAATCCGCATTATATACCGGATCAAATGTATGTGTCAGAGCTTCATATTCTGCCATGCTCCATCGTTATCCTTTCATTCCAGATCAATATGTTGCTAGATTTTATCAGTTTCTTTTCCTATTATATAACTGTTCAGAGTCAGACTGCGTAGCATTTTGCGGATGATTCTGAACAGCTATTTTATTACAATGAGCCCATAATATATAAATGCCCATCTTACTATTAAAACAGGAGAATTATTATGTTACATAAGAGAATTTTTATGTCCTTATTCGGTGTTATCATCTGCGCGATCAGCGTCGGCATCTTTAAGCTGGCTTCTTTCGGTGTTGATCCGTTCCAGTCCTTTATGAGCGGGCTATCCTCGGTGATCCCGATTTCTTTTGGCACACTTTATGTGATTGTCAATCTGCTGCTTTTAAGCTTTGCCTTTTTTACCGACAGACACTACATCGGAATCGCAACCTTTATCAATCTGTTTCTGCTCGGTTATATCACGCAGTTTACGTATGATTCACTGCAAAAGCTGTTTCCACAGCCATCCCTGTTATTCCGCGCCATCTGCCTGATCGTCGCAATCATTATTCTGTGCTTTGGATCTGCCTTTTATATGACAGCGGATCTCGGCGTTTCCACCTATGATGCTGTGGCGCTTGTTCTGACAAACAAATACAAGATTGGGGAATTCCAGTTTGTCCGGATCGGCACAGATCTTGTATGTGTGCTGCTCGGCTGCGGTATTTTCTTTTTAGGCGGCGGTAAGCTTTCCGGTCTGTCTGCCCTTGTCGGGGTTGGCACGATCGTAACTGCCTTTTTTATGGGGCCGCTCATTACCGTATTTAATGAAAAATGTGCAGTGCCATTTTTGTCCGGTGGTAAAAACAATAAATAGCGCCACAGGAATCATAAAATTGCATTACCCCAGATGCAGCATATCAATGAGTATGAGCATGACCAGTCCGTAATATACCACAATCGCAACCAGGTCATTGATCGTTGTGATCAATGGGCCGGAAGCAACTGCAGGATCAACTCCTATCTTTTTAAACAGCATCGGAACGATCGTACCGACAAGGCTGGACACCACCATTGCACCGATCAGGGATGCACCGACACAACCGGAGATAAAAAAGGAGAATGCAATGCTGTAGTGTTTAAATAGGAAGATATACAGTCCTAAAAAGATCAATGCCAGAATACCAAGGAATGCCCCGTTGAAAAATCCGATCTTGCACTCTTTTCCTATTAAAAGGAACTTCTGTTTTGTTGTCAGATTTTCGTCCATGAGCACACGGATCGTTACGGCAAGTGACTGCGTTCCGACATTTCCCGCCATATCCAGGATCAGGGACTGGAAACACATGGCGATCGGTAAGACCGCAACAACCGTTTCAAACGCACCGACCACAGTCGATACCACCATTCCGAGAAACAGCAGGATGATCAGCCATGGCAGTCTTTTTTTCATGCTTTCCTTTGTCGTCTCATGCAGATCCTCTTCTGCAGTCAAACCGGCAAGCTTTGCATAATCATCACCCATTTCGTCATCGACAACCTCAATGATATCCTGCGCTGTGATAATACCTGCAATACTGTGATCTTCCAGAAGAACAGGAATGGAATCCTCCGCATAATCCTTGATCTTTTCGATACAGTCACTGATCTTTTCATGATCCATGACATACGGATAGGATTTACTGATCAGATCGTCAAGCTCGGTATATTCCCTGGCAATGATCAGATCCTGCAGTTCAATGGCTCCGTAAAACTTACCGTTTCTGTCTGTTACATAGATTGTGGAAATGTTATCGTTTTCTCCCGCCTGCTTGACAAGCTCACGCATCGCCTGTCTGACAGTCAGATCCTTATGGATCACGATGAAATTTGTTGTCATCAAACTACCGATTTCATCGTCCTCATAAGACAAAAGGAGCTTGACATCCTCTCCCGCCTCTTCGTCCAGCATGGCAAGGATCTTGCTCTTTTCTTCTTCGTCCAGCTCTTCGAGCATATCAACCGCATCGTCGGAATCCATTTCGGAAACAAGTCTTGCCACGCTTTCCAGTGACAATTCCTTTAAATACGGCTCCGCATCGTCTACATACGCAAATATCTCTGCCATGCGTTCCATGCCAAGTGCCGCATACAGTTTTTTTCGTTCCTGCTCGGTCAGAGACTCCAGACTTTCTGCAATATCATTATCATGGTAATCGGATAACCGGTCAGCCAGTTCTTCCTTGGAAAGATTGCTGCGGATGATCCGGATCAGTTCTTCTACATACTTCGTCATCGTATCTTCCTCCTTATTAAAAAAATAATGCACCATAGAACGATTCATACGGTGCAGGGAAAAAGATACAATATTCTGTCATTACCTCAATTTCAACATGACAAATAACAGGAAATTTCTCTGAATTTCCCATGATCCAAAAACAGCTGCAGATCAGACATACGCAGCCATCTGTATTCTTTTTCAGAACTTACACCGTATTTCGTACTTCGACTATTACCGTCAGGGCTGTCCATGCCTGTCACCTCCTGTTTTTTGAATACGAAAGCAGTATAACACCGCCTTTTTTCATTTGCAACCTGCTTTACAGAATATTTACATTCCGTTTACCGTTTTTCACAGCCTTTTATTCTTAATTGTTAGTTATGCCAAATTCTCCTATAATTTCAAATATTTTTATTGATTTTACGCGTTTATAATGTATAATAAGAAGCGGAGAGCGCATAACTGCGACTTCTCTATAAAAAGGCTTATTACCTGCTCTGCAGGTGATGCAATAATACTATAAAGAAAGAGGTAAAAAAAATGGCAAACATCGATTTAACAAAGTACGGTATTACCGGAACAACTGAAGTTGTCTACAATCCTTCTTACGAAATGCTTTTCGAAGAAGAGACAAAAGCTGGTCTCGAGGGTTATGAAGTAGGAAAGAACACAGAGCTTGATACTGTTAACGTTATGACAGGTATCTATACAGGTCGTTCTCCTAAAGACAAATACATCGTTATGGATGAGAACTCTAAAGACACAGTATGGTGGACATCTGATGCCTACAAGAATGATAACCATCCAATGCCAGAAAACGTATGGGCAACAGTAAAAGATATCGCTAAGAAAGAGCTCTGCAACAAGAGATTATTCGTAGTTGATGCATTCTGTGGCGCAAACGCTGATACAAGAATGGCAGTTCGTTTCATCGTTGAGGTTGCTTGGCAGGCTCACTTTGTTACAAACATGTTCATCAAACCTACAGAAGAAGAATTAAAGAACTTCGAGCCTGATTTCGTTGTATACAATGCTTCTAAGGCTAAAGTTGAAAACTACAAAGAGCTTGGTCTTAACTCTGAGACATGTGTAGCATTCAACATCACAAGCAGAGAACAGGTTATCATCAATACATGGTACGGCGGAGAAATGAAGAAGGGTATGTTCTCTATGATGAACTACTACTTACCACTTAAGGGTATCGCTTCTATGCACTGCTCTGCTAACTGCGATATGGAAGGAAAGCATACAGCTATCTTCTTCGGTCTTTCAGGAACAGGTAAGACAACACTTTCTACAGATCCAAAGAGACGTCTGATCGGTGATGATGAGCACGGCTGGGATGACAACGGTGTATTCAACTTTGAAGGTGGATGCTACGCTAAAGTTATCGGTCTTGACAAAGAATCTGAACCGGATATCTATAACGCAATCAGAAGAGATGCTCTTCTTGAGAACGTTTCTGTTGCAGCAGACGGAAAGATCGACTTCAATGATAAGAGCGTAACAGAGAATACTCGTGTTTCTTATCCGATCTCTCATATCAACAACATTGCAGCAGAGGTAAATGGTGTATCTGCAGGTCCTGCAGCTGACAACGTAATCTTCTTATCAGCAGATGCGTTCGGCGTACTTCCTCCAGTATCTATCCTGACACCAGAACAGACACAGTACTACTTCTTATCAGGATTCACAGCAAAACTTGCTGGTACAGAGCGTGGAATCACAGAGCCAACACCTACATTCTCAGCTTGCTTCGGACAGGCATTCTTAGAGCTGCATCCTACAAAATACGGCGAAGAGCTTGTTAAGAAGATGAACGCTAACGGCGCTAAAGCTTATCTTGTAAATACAGGATGGAACGGAACAGGAAAACGTATCACAATCAAAGATACACGTGGAATTATCGATGCTATCTTAAATGGCGACATCAAGACAGCTCCTACAAAGACAATTCCTATGTTCAACTTCGAAGTTCCTACAGAACTTCCTGGAGTAGATTCCGGAATTCTTGATCCTCGTGACACATATGCAGATGCTTCTGAATGGGAAGCAAAAGCAAAAGACCTTGCTGAAAGATTCCAGAAGAACTTCGTTAAGTATACAACAAACGAAGCTGGTAAAGCTCTTGTAGCAGCTGGTCCTCAGTTATAAGATCTAAACTGATTTTTTGGGGCTGCCTTATGGCAGCCCTATATTTAAAATAAAGGAAAAAAGGAGAACAATCATGAATCTTTCACCACTTCAGAAAGCAAGATATGAGTATAGCCCAAAGCTTCCGGGCATGCTCAGAAATGGTATCGCAGAAATCTGCGTTAAGGAAGGCGCTGATACACAGAGCGTAGCTGATCAGGATAAGATCAAAGCTCTCTTCCCTAACACATACGGTAAAAAGGAGATCACATTTGAAAAAGGTCAGAATACATCCGCTGCTAAAAAGCAGGTTGTAGGTGTTATTCTTTCCGGTGGACAGGCTCCTGGCGGACACAACGTTATTACAGGTCTTTACGATGCCTTAAAGGCTACAAATCCTGACAACGTACTGTACGGCTTCAAGGGCGGCCCGGACGGACTGTTAAAGAACGACTATGTTGTATTTGATGACGCTTTCATTGATGCATACAGAAATACCGGTGGTTTTGATATCATTGGTTCCGGCAGAACAAAGCTTGAAACAAAAGAACAGTTTGCTATCGTTGCTGAAAATGCAAAGCAGAACGGTCTGACAGCTATCGTTATCATCGGTGGTGATGACTCTAACACAAACGCTGCCACACTGGCTGAGTACATGGCAGCAAACAACACAGGTATCCAGGTAATCGGATGTCCTAAGACAATCGACGGCGACCTGAAGAACGAAGATATCGAAGCTTCTTTCGGTTTCGATACAGCTACAAAGACATATTCAGAGCTGATCGGTAACATTGAAAGAGATGCCAACTCTGCTAAGAAGTACTGGCATTTCATCAAAGTTATGGGACGTTCCGCTTCTCACGTTGCTCTGGAATGTGCACTTGAGACACAGCCAAACATCTGCTTAATCGGTGAAGAAGTAAAAGAAAAGAAAATGTCTCTTTCTTCTATTGCAAACTACATTGCTGATTCTGTAGAAAAGAGAGCAGCTAACGGAGACAACTTCGGTGTTGCGATCATCCCGGAAGGAATCGTAGAATTCGTTCCTGAATTCTCTGTACTGATCGCTGAGATCAACGAGCTTCTTGCAGGCAGCAAGACAGATGCCTTTAACGCTCTTCCAAGCTGGAATGACAAATATGAATTCATCAAAAACGGTCTGACACCTGCTTCCTTTGCAGTATTTGATCTGCTTCCTGTTGGTATCCAGCAGCAGTTATTCTTAGAAAGAGATCCTCACGGAAACGTACAGGTTTCCCTGATCGAATCTGAAAAGCTCTTCTCTGCACTTGTAAAAGACGAGCTGGCAAAGAGAAAAGCTGCAGGCACATACAACGGCAAGTTCAGCGCACTGCATCACTTCTTCGGATATGAAGGAAGATGTGCATTCCCATCTAACTTCGATGCAGACTACTGCTACTCACTTGGTTACAACGCATTCATGCTGATCCAGTATGGCTACACAGGATATCTTTCAAAGGTTTCTAACCTGTCTAAATCGGCTGAAGAATGGGTTGCAGGTGGTATGCCTATCACAAAGATGATGAACATGGAAAGAAGAAATGGTGAAGATAAGCCAGTTATCAGAAAAGCTCTTGTTGAGCTTGATGGCAAGCCATTCAAATACTTCGAAGCACACAGAGATGCATGGGCTGTTGAAACAGCTTTCACATATCCGGGTGCTATCCAGTATTACGGACCTTCAGAAGTTTGTGATCTGACAACAAGAACACTTGCTCTTGAGCAGAACTAATCTTCTACGCTATTCATGCATGCAATGCAAACGTTCACCTCGAATACGCTACGCTTCTTCTCGGTGACGTTTGCATCCTTATAAAATAAAAAAAGGATATGATATTCTTCACAAGTGAGAATATCATATCCCTTTTTATTTTGCACGAATAGCTCATTCGTTCATCTTTGCGAGTTTAGCTGCCTGATCAGCGGCGATGCAGGCATCTATGATCTCCTGGATATCTCCGTCCATGATCTTATCCAGCTTGTACAGTGTCAGGTTAATACGATGATCGGTTACACGTCCCTGTGGGAAGTTGTAAGTACGGATCTTTTCGGAACGGTCTCCTGTTCCGACCTGGCTCTTACGAAGCTCTGCTTCCGCATCATGTGCCTTCTGCTGCTCTAAATCATACAATTTGGTACGCAGCAGCTGGAATGCCTTTGCTTTATTCTGGATCTGTGATTTTTCTGTCTGGCTGTAGATCACAATACCGGTCGGAATATGTGTCAAACGAACCGCCGAGTCAGTTGTATTGACACACTGTCCACCTGCTCCCGAAGAACGGCAGACATCAATTCTGATATCTTTATCATCAATGACAACATCTACATCCTCTGCTTCCGGCATTACTGCAACCGTGATCGTGGATGTATGGATACGTCCGCCGGATTCCGTTTCCGGAACACGCTGTACACGATGCACGCCGGATTCATATTTCAGTACGGAATAAGCACCCTGTCCTGTTACCATGAATGTAACGGACTTCATACCGCCAATGCCAATCTCTTCCATTTCCATTGTCTCGACCTTCCAGTGCTTGCTTTCCGCATAATGCACATACATACGGTAGATCTCTGCAGCAAACAGGGCTGCTTCATCTCCACCTGCACCTGCACGGATCTCTACGATAACGTTTTTATCATCATTCGGATCCTTTGGAAGTAACAGGATCTTCAGTTCATGCTCTAATTCTTCAATACGCCTCTTTGCCGTATTCATTTCTTCTTTCAGCATTTCGCGCATTTCTTCATCGCTTTCTCCCTCCAGCATAGAAAGCGAATCTGCAACAGTTTCCTTACATTCTTTATATTCTTTATAGGCGTTGACGATAGGTGTCAGATCACTCTGCTCCTTCATCAGTTTGCGGAATCTTGCCTGGTTATCCGCAATCCCCGGAGAACTAAGCTCTCCCATGATCTCTTCATATCGGATCAATAAATCCTCTAACTTATCAAACATTTGAACTTCCTCCAAGAAATGTGCCATATACGACTCTGTCGAGCCCGGCATAATCTTTTACTACTGCTATCTCTGTATATCCGTTTGCCGCAAGAAGTGCTTGTACAGCCTCTCCCTGGTCATAACCGATTTCAAAAAAGAGCTGACCGCCTCGTTTCAGATGAAGCATTGCCCCCTTTATGATCTCTCTGTAAAAATGCAGACCATCATCCTTGCCATCCAGTGCCAGATGCGGTTCATGCTCTCGCACCTCAGGCATCAGCCCTGCGATCTCCTGTGATCTGATATAGGGTGGATTGGAAACGATCAGATCAAAGCTGCCCTCTACCTTCTCAAAAAGATCACTCTGTATAAATACCGCCTGCTTTTCCGCAAGCCTGTCTGCATTCTGTCTGGCAACTGCAAGTGCATCCTCAGATACATCGACGCCAACGCCGCTGCAATCATTGGAATAATGCAGAAGACTCAACAAAATACAGCCGGAACCCGTACACATATCCAAAATCCGGATCCCGTCATGCAGATCACGCATGATTTCTTCCACCAAAATCTCCGTATCCTGTCTAGGGATCAGCACATGCTCATTGACCAGAAAATCCAGCCCCATAAAATTCTGCTCCCCCGTCAGATGCTGCAGCGGGATATGCACTGCCCGTTTCTCGATCAGCTGTAGGAAATCCTGCATTTTTTCATCTTCTATTTCCTGATCTCCGTGCGCATATAAGGCATTTCGATCCGTATGACATATAAATTCCAGTAAAAGTCTGGCATCGAGCTCTGCATCCATGATGCCTGCTTTTTGTAATTGTTCTTTTCCGATTTGATAGAGCTTGGCATACTGCATCTCGTCACCCTATCCTTACTCTGCTTTCCCATTTTCTGTATCGGGTTCTACATCATCTGCAGCTGCATCCTGCATAGCTCCATCTGCATTTTCAGCCGCAAGCTCTTCCGTGATCTTCTCTGACTCAGCTTCTACCTCCATCGCATCATCTACATCATAGCCAAACTCGGTTTTAAAATAAGCCTTCCAGTCAAATACAGCTTCTACCGATGCGATCGCCACTTCGATCATATCCTCATCCGGTTCCTTCGTTGTCAGCTTCTGCAGCCAAAGACCCGGTGCTGAAATGATCCGTACAATGATATTGTTGCTTCTGCCTGCAAGACGGATGATTTCAAAAGAGATACCTGCGATCACAGGAATCAGTAAAATACGGAGAGCCACACGTAAAACCGGCTGTTCCACACGAATGAAGAAAAACAGAATAATACTGACCAGCATAACAAATAGCAGAAAACTTGTACCGCAGCGTTTATGTTGTCTGGAGCTTTTCTTGACATTTTCTACATTCAGGATTCTTCCCTTTTCGATACAATTAATGCATTTATGTTCTGCACCATGATACTGGTAAACTCTTCTGATATCTTTCATCAGAGAGATCAAAGATACATACAAAAGAAAAATGATCAGTCGGATCAGTCCTTCAAATAATGCCAGCAAGGTCTCATTGGCAACTACTTTTGTCAGAAAGCCCGCCAGGAAATACGGAAGCAGCATAAACAGTGCAACCGCGATCACAAGCGATAATACAACGGTAATGCCCATCAGCACATTTTCTGCTTTCTCGCCAAAGAGCTTATCTCCTAATTTATCCAGTGCAGTATCTTCCTCCTCTTCTTCCTCATAAAAAGAAGCGGAATAGGTCATGCATTTCATGCCAAGTACAAGAGAATCCCAGAAGCCGAACACACCACGGATGAACGGAAGCTTTGTCCATTTGGCTGTTCTTGGCTTGTATTCCTCTGTCTTGACTTCTATCTTTCCATCCGGCTTACGGACTGCGACTGCATAGGTATCCTGATTTTTCATCATAACACCTTCCAAAACCGCCTGCCCACCAATGCCGGAGTAATGATCGATCGTTTTTTTCTTAGTCATTTCTATATCTCCTCTCGAAAATCCCGCTGCGCTGCAGCGACACGGCTTCGCCACACTTGATTTTCTTTCCGGAAACCCTTCGCACAAAATCACTCCGCCATGCTCAGGACTGCATTATGTATCTCTGATGCATAACACATTATGCGCAGATAGTTACTTCTACAACCTGCTGCACAGCTTAATAAATAGGGCATAAATGCACCGCATAAATGCGTGCATTTTCCTCGTCGCCATAACAAAAAAAGGTTGAGATAAGAAATCTCAACCTTTTACGTCAAACTATTTACTAACAACGCCGTATTTCTTATTAAACTTATCAATACGTCCATCAGTTCTAGCTGATTTCTGCTGGCCTGTATAGAATGAATGGCACTTAGAACAAATTTCAACGTGGATATCTTCTTTTGTTGAACCTGTTACAAATGTATTGCCACAGTTACAGGTTACAGTTGCCTGATAGTAGTTTGGATGGATTCCTTCTTTCATCTTTTTCACCTCTCTATATGAATTTACTTTCGTTTCTACATAAACAGCTTTATTATTGTAGCATAGGCTTTCCGCTATGGCAAGCCTTTTTTATTAAATAAATTTAATTTTCTGTATCATCTTGACAAATTCATCGTTATTTCTCGTTCTGACAAACATATCGATGACCTTTTCCACCGCTTCATCCGGCTTCATGCTGTTAAGTGCTTTACGGATCACATTGATCGCCTGCAGTTCTTCATCCGAAAGGAGCAGATCCTCACGTCTTGTACCGGACTTCGGAATGCTGATCGCCGGAAATACACGTTTTTCGGAAAGCTTACGGTCAAGCACCATTTCCATATTACCGGTTCCTTTGAATTCCTCGTATACCACATCATCCATCTTGGAACCAGTCTCTACAAGTGCTGTTGCCAGTATGGTAAGGCTTCCGCCCTCTCTCATATTTCTGGCTGCACCAAAGAAACGCTTTGGCATATGCAAAGCTGCCGGATCCAGACCACCTGATAAAGTTCTGCCGCTCGGTGGAACAGTCAGGTTGTAAGCACGTGTCAGTCTGGTAATGCTGTCGAGCAGGATCGTGACATCCTTTTTCAGTTCTACCAGTCTCTTCGCACGCTCAATTACCATTTCGGATACACGCTTATGATGCTCCGGCAGTTCATCAAATGTAGAATAGATCACTTCTACATTCGGACCTTCGATTGCTTCTCTGATATCAGTTACTTCCTCCGGTCTTTCATCAATCAGAAGAATGATCAGATGCATATCCGGGTTATTCGTTTTAATAGACTTCGCAACCTCTTTCAAAAGGGTTGTCTTACCTGCCTTTGGCGGTGATACGATCATACCACGCTGTCCTTTACCGACCGGACTGATCAGATCCATGATGCGCATGGCAATGGAAGATCCTTTTGTTTCCATCTTCAGTCTTTCATCCGGAAAGATCGGTGTCAGATCTTCAAAACTGATCCTGTGCTCCAGTTCCGCCGGATGCAGTCCATTGATCTTTTTGACATATAACAATGCACTGAACTTTTCTCCCTGCGTCTTCACTCTTGTATTGCCGGTAACAATATCACCGGTCTTCAGCCCGAATTTACGAATCTGGCTCGGTGCCACATACACATCATTTTCACCCGGCAGATAATTTGCACTTCTGATAAATCCGTATCCATCCGGCATTACCTCCAGGATTCCGCCAACTTCCACACCGCTGTCCAAATCCGAGCTGAGTTTTTCCGGATTTATTTTACTTTTTTCATCTTCTGCAAGCATCGCTTCCACAACATCCGCTTTTTTCATCGTGGACACGCCTTTGATTCCTCTGGATTTTGCTATTTCTTTTAAATCCGCTAATGCCAGAGATTCATACTTTTCTCTCATCAAATTTATTACCTCCTGTTCCAGCCAGATTTTATCCCACCATCTGCTCCGTTATTTGCATATTATATTCGATTCTAAACTCATTGGGGATTTTGCCTGCATATAACTGCACACATCTACAATATGAAATAAGAAAGAACATTCCGCATTACGATTTGCTTCTATAGTATAACAAATAACTTTAAATAGTAAAGTACTTTTTTTATTTTCTTATGGTAAAGGATTGCAGACCTCAAAAAGATGTTATATCATTATAGGTAATTGCGAATAAATCTATTATATCAAAGGAAGAGGGAAATAAAATGGCATCAAAAGAGCTGGCATTAAAACTTCACGAACAATGGATCGGCAAACTGGAAACCACCGCAAAGGCATCTGTTAAATCCAGAGAAGATCTTGCACTTGCCTATACCCCCGGTGTTGCAGAACCATGTAAAGTGATCGCAGAGGATCCGGAAGCTGCCTATAAATATACAATGAAGGCAAACACGGTCGCCGTTATCTCAGACGGCAGCGCAGTTCTCGGCCTTGGCAATATCGGTCCTCTTGCTGCCATGCCTGTTATGGAAGGAAAATGTGTTCTGTTCAAGGAATTTGGCAATGTGAATGCAGTTCCGATCTGTCTGGATACACAGGACACGGAAGAGTTGATCAAAACCATCACTTACCTTGCGCCAAACTATGGCGGTATCAATCTGGAGGATATCAGTGCTCCAAGATGTTTTGAGATTGAAGAACGTCTGAAACAGACATTGAACATCCCTGTTTTCCATGATGACCAGCACGGAACAGCAATTGTCGTACTTGCTGGTATTATCAATGCTTTAAAGGTTGTAAATAAGAAGAAAGAGGATTGCAAAGTTGTTATCAACGGTGCGGGAAGTGCCGGTGTCGCAATCACGAAACTGCTCCTTACTTATGGTTTCCCGAATGTGATCATGTGTGATAAGGCAGGTATCATTTCAAAGGATTCCGAAAATCTGAACTGGATGCAGCAGAAAATGACAGAGGTAACCAATCCAAACAATGAAACGGGCCCTCTTGCTGATGCTTTAAAGGGTGCAGATATCTTTGTCGGTGTTTCCGCTCCGAATATTGTGACGCCCGAAATGGTAAAATCCATGAATCAGGATTCCATCTTATTTGCCATGGCAAATCCGGTTCCTGAGATCATGCCTGATGTTGCAAAAGCAGCCGGAGCCAGAGTTGTTGGTACAGGCAGATCCGATTTCCCGAATCAGGTCAATAATGTTGTTGCATTCCCGGGTATTTTCAAAGGAGCCTTAGAAGGTCGTGCTACACAGATCACAGAAGATATGAAGCTTGCTGCCGCACTTGCCATTGCTTCTCTTGTTTCCGATGATGAACTCAGTGATGACAATATTATGCCACAGGCTTTTGATCCGCGTGTTGCGGAGGTTGTTGCAAATGCTGTCAAATCACACATCTGATCCGATAGAAAGCCAGCTCCGGGAGGAGGCTATGTATAAGCCGTACCAGAGCCTGAATGCCTATTTAAAAAAGAAATACGGCGAAAAAATATATAAGATTGCACTGGATGGCGGATTTACCTGCCCCAACAGAGACGGAACGTGTGGCACGCGTGGCTGCATCTTCTGCTCTGCAGGCGGCAGTGGTGAATTCGCCACTGCTATTCGCCAGAACAGTTCGATCGATGCGCAGATCACACAGGCACTTGCCCGTTTTGGCAACAAGCAGACCGGGCAGCGTTTTATTGCCTATTTTCAGGCATACACCGGTACATATGCAGCACCTGAACGGCTGTATGCCTTGTATCATATGGCGCTCTCCCATCCGAAGATCATCGGGATCTCTATTGCCACAAGACCGGACTGTCTGCCTGCTCCTGTCCTCGATGTGATAAAACAATGCCAGATGGAATTTCCGGATAAATTTGTCTGGATAGAGCTGGGGCTGCAATCTGTCCATGAAAAAACAGCTCTTTATATCCGCCGCGGCTATCCGCTCTCTTGTTTTGAAGAAGCGCTTGAGACGCTGCAGGCAATGTCCGTTCCCGTGATCGTCCATGTCATTCTGGGACTTCCGGGAGAGACACGGGCAGATATGCTCGCCACCATTGACTACTTAAGTCATAAAAATATCTTTGGGATCAAGCTGCAGCTTTTACATGTCCTGCGCGGTACAGATCTGGCGGTAGAATATGAGCGCGGCGTTTTTTCCTGTCTTTCAAAAGAAGCTTATATCGATCTGCTCTGCAGCTGCATTGACCATTTAAACCCTGCAATTGTTCTGCACAGAGTCACCGGCGATGGACCAAAGGATCTGTTGATCGCACCGACCTGGAGTCTGCAGAAACGTGATGTTTTAAACAGCCTGCATAAAGCACTAAAAGCAGGCGGGCATTATCAGGGAAGGGATTTCGGGAACCACCGCCCATTATAAATCTGCTTCGCAGATGGGGCGGGGCTACATCATGCATCTTTGATGCATGACATTTATAGAAAGGAAGGGTATCCATGACACAGGATCCGTTGACACTTTATAAATTGATCGTGCTTTATATGCTGAACCGCGTAGATTTTCCGCTGACCAAAGCACAGATCACGGACTTTATATTAGAAAAAGAATATACGACATATATGAACCTGCAATCCGTTCTGGCACAGCTGCGGGACAGCAATATGATCATAGAACGCACGATCCGTAACCGGACACAGCTTTTGATCACCGAAGAAGGGAAAACAACACTGGGATTTTTTGAAAACAGAATTTCACCGGAGATCAAAAAAGATATCGAGACTTACCTGCAGGAAAAATCCATTTCTTTAAAAGAAGAAGCTTCTTTAAGCAGCGAGTTCTTCAAAGGCACCGACGGCGAATACAAAGCCCATCTGATTGCCAGAGAAAAGCATGTGACGCTGCTTGATCTGACGATCTCCGTTCCGACAGAAACGATTGCCCAGTCTATCTGTGAAAAATGGGAACGCAAAAGCCAGGATGTATATCAGTTTTTGATAGAGCAGCTATTTTAAAAGCTGCTCTATTATTTTGCCATCCGTATCAGGCAGGTCTACACCAAGAACTGACGCAAGTGTCGGTCCTTCATCCCATAAATACATTTTAGGGATTTCTCCCTGACTGACACCATACCCGCTCATCATAAAGAAAGTTTCATATTCCGGTAATGCCGGCAGATACCCATGGGTTGCCAGCATTCGTTCCCCCTGCATCTGACCGACGTCTTCCTGTGGTTTTTCCATGCCATTCTGGAAGTAATATCCCGGCTCTGCTTCTAACATACAGATGCAGTCACCGTCCGCCCCCAGAGCAGCTGCATGCTTTCTGGAAAATATCTCATGCAGATGCGGTATTTTCTGTAGGCAGCTTCTCAGATGCTTCATAACAGCTTCTTTTTCGTCCTCTGACATAAGTGTCATTTGTTTTTTCAGTTTCTTTCCGGCATAAATATAACAACTGCCGTCACAGTGCTGCGCGATAAAATCATAGTCCTTGATCTTTCCGTCTGCTGTCGCCCGGATCAGCCCCGCTTTTTTCAGATAATAATTCGGATATAATACTGTATGGGTATCCATCTGGCAATGATCTCCGAGCACAACGATTGTCGTTTTCTCCATGTCTCCTGTTTCAGCAAGTGCCCGGCAAATGCCACCCAGTCTTTCATCGTGACGATCCAATGCTTCCTTGATCTGTGGTGCATCCAGTCCGTACAAATGTCTGTTGGTATCTACATCCGTCAGATGGATTAGAAACAGTTGCGGATCATATTTGCGGATCGTATAATCTGCTGCTGCATAAACAAAGTTATCAAGCTGTGGCTGTTTGATACCATCCATCAGATGTCCGAACTTCTTTAACAGCTCGATCTGATACAGCACCGGTCCATTTGTTGCCGATACCATGACCTGGCTCTGCCACCAGTGATTGGCAAAGATTTCCGGTACGCAATACCGGATCCTGCTTTTTCCTGTCACCGGCCATAGGATAGATGCTGTGACGTATCCTTTTTCTGCCGCAGCTTCATATAAAGTCTTCCCATGGATAAAATGCTTCTGCCACATCCAGTCCGGGCTCTTTCTGCCGGGCTGCAGCCGCAGATTGTTGACAACACCATGATGCAGCGGTTTTTTCCCTGTCACGATCGACGTATGCGCCGGATAGGTAATGGATGGATAGACACTTTCCACATGGTCACAATACCCGCTCTGTGCACGCAGCTTCTGAAAATTCGGTAATGTTTTTAAATAAGCAAGATCTCTCGCTCCGACTGCATCCAGCGAAATGATGACCATCCGCCGGTCTACTTTTCTTCTTTTAACCATTTCATATGCTCCTGTACTTTACTTTCATAGCCCATTGTTGACGGTTCATAAAAAACAGAATCTGTCAGCTCATCCGGCAGATATTGCTGCTGTACATAATGCTTATCAAAATCATGTGCGTACTGATAACCCAGCCCATGTCCCAGCTTTGCAGCGCCCTTATAATGGGAATCCTGCAGATGCGTCGGCACTTTCAGATTTCCGGTCTTTCTGACACAATCCATAGCTGCAGCGATTGCATTGTTGGCACTGTTGCTCTTTGGTGCGGTCGCAATATAGATCACAGCTTCCGATAAGATGATCTGCGCTTCAGGCATACCGACACGTTCTACCGCAAGTGCTGCACTGGTTGCAACCTGAATGGCATTCGGATCCGCCATTCCCACATCTTCCGCCGCACAAATCATCATACGGCGCGCTATAAACGTAACGCTTTCTCCCGCATACAGCATCTTTGCCAGATAATAAACTGCTGCATCCGGATCTGAACCGCGCATACTCTTGATAAACGCAGATATCGTATCGTAATGATTATCTCCTGTCTTGTCATATTTCACAACACGTTTCTGGATACATTCGGAAGCAACCGGCAATGTAATATGGATCTTTCCGTCCTCGCTGCGCTGCGTCGTCAAAACACCGATCTCGATCGCATTCAGTGCATGTCTTGCATCACCGCCTGCCATATCCGCCAAAAATTCCAATGCATCCGCATCCATCTCCGCCCGATAGCTGCCAAGCCCTTTTTTTTCATCTGTAAGTGCCCGCATGATCAGATCCTTGATATCCTCCTGCTCCAACGGCTTCAGTTCAAAAATGATAGAACGCGACAGCAAAGCTCCATTTACCTCAAAATATGGATTTTCCGTTGTCGCACCAATCAGAATGATCGTTCCGTCCTCCACAAACGGAAGTAGATAATCCTGCTGTCCTTTGTTAAAACGGTGGATCTCATCAATAAAAAGGATCGTCTTTTTCTGATACATCCCCATTGTATCCTTCGCCTTTGCAACAACATCCTCCATATCCTTTTTGCCTGCCACAGTTGCGTTGATCTGTGTAAAGTCCGCACTTGTCGTATTGGCGATCACTTTGGCAATCGTTGTCTTACCTGTTCCCGGCGGTCCGTAAAAGATCAGGGAACTGAGCTTGTCCGCCTTGATCGCACGATATAACAGCTTGTCTTCTCCCAAGATATGGCGCTGTCCCACAATTTCCGACAATGTCGTCGGTCGCATACGCGCTGCCAGCGGTGACTCCTTTTCCATTGTGTTCTGTCTCATATATTCAAACAAATCCATTTTATGCCTTCTTTCTGCTTTGCCTGCTCTGATACTCCGGCTCGTATTCCGTGCAATGATCATATGACCTGCTATGATATTTATTTTCACGGCACTACTCCAGCAGCAGTTCGTCTACTGTGACAAATTCATAGCCCTGTGCCTGCAGGCTGTCTACGATTGAAAGTGCAGCAGTCACAGATGTCTCATAGCAGTCATGCAACAATATAATATCATTTTCCTTCACAGTCGTCACTACTCTTTGATAAACACATTGACTGCTGTTACAGCACCAGTCAAGCGGATCCACCGTCCACAAAACAGGAAAAAGATTTAATTCTTCCTCGTACTTTTTATTCCAGCTCCCGTACGGCGGTCTGATAAAGACCGGTGTCTCTCCGGTGATCTCAGAAAGCACCGCATTTGTCATACGGATCTCTTCTTTAAACTTCTCTTCTCCGACCTCAGTCAGTTGTACATGGTGATAGGTATGATTCCCGATCAGATGTCCGTCCTCATACATCATTTCGATCACATCCGGATAAGCCTTTGCATTTTCACCCACCACAAAAAAACTGGCTTTTACGCCGCGTTCCCGCAGTCCGTCCAAAAGCTGTCTCGTCAGATTCGGATAAGGACCGTCGTCAAAAGTAAGTGCCACGCGCTTTGGCACCGTATCTTCTGCCCATGCGACAGTTCTTTCGGGCAGACGCCAGAGTGCGAGCCGACAGACAAGTAATGCTGCTGCCAGAGTACCTGCCCAGAAATAATTTTTCCATTTTGTGTTTTTTCCCATAGCAGGCTTCTCTATGCTTTGTGTTCTCCCTATATCTTATGACTCCCCATCTGTTTTGTGCCTGTCCCCATTGATTCTGTTTTGTTTTCCACAATCTGTAACCTGCCGCCAGCCATCTGTGTTTCCTCATCTGCCTTTCCCCCGGAAAACTCCACCATATAATCCCTGTAGCGGATTGGGCACATCGTCCTCTGGCAGACATAGTTTTCCCGCTCCTTGATGGCAATGCTGCGAAAGAACGTCTGAAACAGTTCCTCATACGCCGTATCACGCTGCCCCTGCCACAGTCTGTCTATCTGCACCATATCCACCTTGGAGAGAAAAGCCGTCTCTCCATGAAAATATCCCATTGCCCTTTCATCATCTATGATCACAAAATTTTCCTGCCCAAACCGGTCTGCGAAGTGTTGTCCCAAAAGCGGCAGAAGCTGATTCTTCGGGCGGATCCTGGCAAGCAGTATCTTACGCCCCTGCCTGCCAATCTCCGCAAACCTTACAAAGCCTCTGTATTTCTGATTTTCATTGCTTACCGACCGATACAGCTCATATACTCTGCATACCTGCACAAGACCATGCATATCCAGAACGCGCGCTCCATACCGGAAGCCCTGTTTTAAAAAATGGTAGATTGCATCCACCTTGTCTTCTTCGTTTGACAAGGATGCATAATACACCTGTATATATGCCTCATTTGCGATCTTCTGCCAGATGGAACGTGCCACCTTGACTGCTTTTTCCTGATCCGTCTCCACCTGCCGGTATTCCGTAAACAGACTGAAATTCATTTCCTGCTCCGTCATCAGATGAAGCCTGTCATCCGGGATCTTTGCCGCCCATGCATCATAGACCGCCGTAAAAATGCCTTCCGGCGTATCCTCACAAAGATAAGTGATCATCCCGTCACCCCCTCCTTCCGGTCATCGAAAAGAGAAAGCTGCCGATAAGTCATCTGATAGTCCATCTGCCAGTTTTTGGCATGATCGAGCTCCAAGATCCTTCTGGTAATATAATCTTCCTCAATCTTTGTATGATAGAGCATTTTCCCATTGCAGGTAATAAAATAATGTGCCCGCTTGAGTACCACACCGATCCGTTTCAGCTGGTCAAAATCCAGTTTTGCCGATCTGCGCGCCCGCATGATCCGCTGCGCTGATTTCACCCCGATCCCAGGAACGCGGAGCAGCATTTCATAATCTGCACGGTTGATCTCAACAGGAAAATATTCCAGATGCCGGATCGCCCAGTCACACTTCGGATCCAGATACACATTAAAATTCGGCTTTTCCTCTGACAAGAGCTCCTTTGCCGCAAACCCGTAAAAGCGCAGTAAAAAATCCGCCTGATACAGACGGTGCTCACGGAGCAAAGGAGGCTTTGTGCCTACCTGCGGCAGATCTTTATCTTCATTCAATGCCACATAAGCAGAGTAAAAGACACGCTTCAGTTCAAACTTCCGATATAAAGACTCAGCAATCGTCAAAATCTGGTAATCATTCTCCTGCGTTGCGCCAACGATCATCTGCGTACTCTGTCCCGCCGGCACAAAACGCTCCTGCTTTCCACTTCTTGTGCTGACACCGTAGCTGCTCTTTTCACGCAATATCTGCCCATCCCCGGGCAGATACAGACTGCTGCCATTGTCCGATTTTTTTGCTATCCGGCCGCCATCCGTCAACAGCAGCTTCTGCTCCCTGATACCATTCTGTATCTGACGCATCGGTGTCAGGATCTTTTCCCGTGTCTTGCCCGGTGCCAGCTTTTGCAGCCCCTGTGCGGTCGGCAGCTCGAGATTCAGGCTCATGCGGTCTGCCAGATACCCGACTGCCTGCACAAGCTCTGCAGATGCGCCCGGAATGCCCTTCACATGAATATAGCCGTTGAAATGATACTGCCTGCGCAACAAAAAAAGAACCCGGTAGATCTGCTCCATCGTTTCATCCGGCGAACGCCTGATCCCCGAGCTCAAAAAGAGCCCCTCGATATAGTTGCGCCGATAAAACTGGATCGTCAGCCCGCAAAGCTCCTGCGGCGTAAACGATGTACGGACTGTATCATTAGAGCGGCGGTTGATGCAGTATTTGCAGTCATAGATGCATTCATTGGTCATCAGAACCTTCAATAGAGAAATACACCTGCCATCAGCCGCAAAGCTGTGACAGATGCCACAGCGCGTCGCATTTCCCATGCCTTCCTGACTGCCTTTACGCTCTACGCCGCTTGAAGTACAAGCCACATCATATTTCGCCGCATCGGATAAGATCTCCAGCTTCTTTTCAATTTCCAAATCTTCCAAAACGATCATAATCTTCCCACCTGTTTATGTAAAGAACATTTGTTCGAGTTATATTCTTATTATAAACATGTGTTCGAAAATTACAAGCCCTTTTTCACCAAAAATATTCTGGCAGAAAATGGTGCGATATCTGTGCTGATGCGATATGGCATTCCATCATACACCTGCTCCTGCACAAGCACCTTCATATCTGAATGTTTTGTTTTTCCACTGTACTCTTCCCAGTCACTGTTAATCAGTTCTTTCAGTGTGACATTTCTGTCATATCCAAAGGAAAAACTGCTCCAGTACTGATCCGAGAAGTTTAACATGACAATCACCGACTGCCCCTCGGCGCGTCTTTCATATACATAGGTGGAAAACTGTGCTGCATGCACCTGTAACCAGCGGAAACAGTTCGGATTATATTCTCCGTTATACAAAGCAGGACAGGTGGTGTAGATCCTGCTAAGTTCTCTGTAATAGTGATAAAAGCTGTCATGCATCGGATACCCAAGCATATCCCAGTCCTGCTGCCGGTTTTCATCCCATTCCCGAAGCTGGCCGATCTCATTGCCCATGAAATTCAGTTTCTTGCCCGGATGGGTATAAAAATAGGCATACAAGGCTCTTGCCTGCGGGAATTTCTGCTCATAATCGCCCCACATTTTCTGGACGATCGTTGCTTTTCCATGGACAACTTCATCATGTGAAAAAGCAAGCAGATACAATTCATTGTAAAAATACTGCATGGAGAAAGCAAGCTTATCATAATTTGCCGGTCTGTGTACCGGCTCCAGGCGGAAATAATCCAGTGTATCATTCATAAATCCCATATCCCACTTATAATCAAAGCCCAATCCGTCATATTCCACAGGTGCTGTTACCTTCAGGAAATTGGTTGAATCCTCCGCCACTAAAATTGCAGTCGGGTTTAAGCTGTGCAGTCCCGCATTCATCTCCTTTATAAATGCGACACTTCTGTCGTTTACCCCTCTCTTCGGGTCTCCCATCCAGTAAATGGCGCGGCTGATCGCATCCATGCGGATTCCGTCAAAATGAAACTCCTGCAGCCAGTAATTGGCATTGGACTGTAAGAAGCTTGCAACCTCTCCGCGGGAATGATTAAAGTTGCATGTCCCCCACTCGCTTTCACCGACATCCTTGTTATCATATTCATAAAGTGCCGTTCCGTCAAAACGTCTCAGCCCATAAGCATCCATTGCAAAATGAATTGGCACGAAATCAAGTATGACGCCTATGTCATTTTGATGGCAGCTGTCAATCAGCTTTTTCAGTCCGTCCGGAGCACCATATCTTGCTGTCGGCGCATAAAATCCGGTATCCTGATAACCCCAGGAGCAATCCGCCGGATGCTCTGCAAGCGGTAACACTTCGATATAATTAAAATGGTTTTCTTTCAGATATGGGATCAGCTCACCTGCAATTTCCTCATACGTCGGGAAGTACATTTCTTCTCCCGCTTTGCGTTCCCTGACTGCTTTTTTGTTTTTCCAGGATGCCAGATGCAGTTCATATATATTCATTGGTTTGTCATAGCATTTGTCCCGTTTTGCCATCCATTCCTCATCTGCAAACCGGTACTTGTACAGATCAGTAATGATCGATGCAAATGCCGGGCGTTTTTCCATCGCAAAGCCGTATGGATCACAATGTTCGCGTACCGCTCCACTTTGTTCTTCCACCAGATATTTATACATTTGTCCTGCTTTTGCACCCTCTACATACGCGGTAAAAACGCCACCGTCGTAGCCGTGATCCATCCGGATCCTATTCCAGCCTGAAAAATCGCCGATCACATAAACAGCTTTTGCCGCCGGTGCATAAACACGGAACCAGACACCCGTTCCCTCTATATGTGCACCAAAATATGTATATGCGTCAAATGCTCGTCCTTTGTAAAAATCCTGAAATAACATAACCTTTCTCCAACTCTGTATTTCTCTTTATTCTGCCATTTCCGTCAATGACATTGCCTGCAGATAGCATGTCTGAAAAGCATCCTGCTCCGCCAGATTGATACTTTGTGTCTGCTTCTTGACCATGGTCGTTTCCTGCTCTGCACGTCCGTTCATAAGCAGCCTGCCATACTCATAAGCACCGGAAAGCGCTGTATTGCCGACCGCCGTGATCTTTCCGCGCAGCTGTACAGGCAATAGTCCGATCCGGATCGCACTTTCTCCGTCCAGCAGATATCCAAAACCGCCCGCGAGATAAACCCGCTCAAGCTCCTCTATTCTGCAGCCCGCTGTTTCAAGCAGTACATGAATACCTGCATAAACAGCAGCTTTGGCAATCTGCAGCCCGCGTACATCTTCCTGCCTGATGCAGACATGATCCACGGTTACCCCATTATGGAAGTATTCCTCGCAGATCAGCCCTGTTTCATCAATAATACCACCGGATAACATACGCGCTACCAGTGCGATCATATCCGTTCCCGGTACATTGGCACTTGCGCCTCCCTCAAAAGCCGGGCCTGCAGCAGTCGCCGTACATACCGTCCTATCCTTGTCGATCAGTGCCATCTCTCCGTTTGTTCCCAGATCGATCAAAAGTGCTTTCTCTGCCTTCTCTTTCCGCATCTGCTCCCGTACGGAAAGCATGCCCGCCATGATATCACCACCGACAAACGCGGAAATACCGGGCATCACGTAGCATTTCAGCATTGCAATGTCTGTGACAACCTGCTCGGTCGTCACAGGTGTAAACGGTGCATGGGAAAGCCCGCTCACATCCATATGCAGCAGCAGATGATCCATGACTGTATTTCCCGCAAGCACTACAAACAAAGGAGAAAATCCTGCCTGCAGCCACTTTTCCACTGCGCCCTCCAGCAGATAATGGACACAGTCAGCCAGCAGATGATCCATTCCGGCAAGTGCATGTTCCATACGGCTGACCACATCACTTCCGTATTGCCGCTGTGGATTCAGTGCCCGATACGTATCGATCACACGTCCGCTTTCCGCCTCCACAAGCTGCAGAACGATCGTCGTAGTTCCCAGATCTGCAATAACGAAGGTATCTCCATACTGCTCCGGATCTTCCCGCAGAAGCACCTGTGACTTCATCTGTGAAGAAAGTGCATCCGACGAAAGCGCTGAGGAAGTCAGAATAAATTCCTTCTCCTTTTCAAATGCCATTTCCACGATGCAATCCTGCGCAGGCTTTGCCAGACATGCCAGTCTGTACCCTTCTCTGAGCTGCGACGGCGAAAACCGTTTCCGGTCCGCCGGCAGCGGAAGCGGTGCACCTTTCAAAAAGCGCACCGCACATTTTCCGCAGGTTCCATGCCCGCCACAATTGGAAAATGTCGCAAGATTCCTCTTTTTCAGCACAGAAAGAACGCTTTCCCCTGCATTCAGAGAAAACGTTCCTCCGTTTTTCACTACCATCTGCATTTTTTTCTCTCCCATAACTCACCCTATACATCAAACCCATTTCACTTTAACAGAACTGATTTCTGCCTGCATCATAATGATAATCGATCTGCGCCAGCTTTTCTGTAATCTCCTGCTTGCTGACATCCAGTCCGTCACACATATCGTCCAGACTGCTGTAATAATCACGCAGCTTCAGATTCACAAAGCTCAGCAGCATAACCGGATCTTTTGGTATCATCGTCTCACCCCTGTTCATCTTCCGGCTCATTTTGTATAACAAAAAAATTTTTTTATTATACAAAATGAGCCTTAGCCATAACGCTTCCGCATAAATAGCTAAGGCTCTCTTATAGATTACCATGAAACCATTGATTTTAAAAGATAATCAAACGATTTTCTTCCCGTTTTTTTGCTCAGGCAAAGCTCTCGCAATAAGCTGTCAGCTCGCCGTCTTTTTCATCGATCACGATCGTGTCCTTCGGCTTTACTTTATCCTCCAGAATCAGCTTTGCAGACAGTGTTTCCACATATTTCTGCATATAACGCTTGAGCGGTCTTGCTCCGTAAACAGGATCATATCCGTTTTCCACAATATGCTGCTTGGCTGCATCTGTCAGCCTGATGGAGATCTCCTTATCAGCAAGCCGTTTGTTAAGATCATCTACGAGCAGATTGATGATGCCACTGATGTTGCTCTTAGTCAGCGGTTTAAACAGGATCGTCTCATCCAGACGATTTAAAAATTCCGGTCTGAAATGATTACGCAGGTCATTCATGACTGCTGCCTCTGCCTCCGGCTTGATCGTACCATCCTCATTGATGCCATCCAGCAGATAGGATGCACCGATATTGGATGTCATGATCAGAATGGTATTTTTGAAATCTACCGTTCTGCCCTGTGAATCTGTGATACGGCCATCATCCAGTACCTGCAAAAGCACATTAAATACATCCGGATGCGCCTTCTCGATCTCATCAAACAAAACAACGCTGTACGGTCTGCGGCGGACTGCTTCTGTCAGCTGACCACCTTCCTCATAACCAACATATCCGGGAGGTGCTCCGATCAGACGTGACACAGAGTATTTCTCCATGTACTCACTCATATCGATACGCACCATATTATTCTCATTATCAAACAGGCTGGCAGCAAGCGCTTTTGCAAGCTCCGTCTTACCAACACCGGTAGGTCCTAAGAACAGGAACGAACCGATCGGCTTTGTCGGATCCTTAATGCCTGCTTTGGAACGGATAATAGCTTCTGACACCTTTGTCACACCTTCATCCTGTCCGATGACTCTCTTATGAAGCTCGTCATCCAGATGCAGTGTCTTATTCCGTTCTCCTTCCGTCAGCTTTGCAACCGGGATGCCTGTCCAGCGGGATACGATCTTTGCGATTTCTTCCTCATTGACATTTTCATGCACAAGAGAAAGATCCTCTGATTTTACCTTTTCCTCTTCTATTTCAAGCTGCTTCTTCAGATTTGGCAGTTTGCCATAGGAAAGCTCTGCGGCTTTCTCCAGATTGCCTTCCCGTTGTGCGATCTGGATCTCGTTGTTGACAGACTCGATCTCCTCACGCATTTTCTGCAGCCTCTGTACGGAATTCTTTTCGTTTTCCCAGGTTGCTTTCTGGCTGTTAAATTTCTCTTTCAGTTCTGCCAGTTCCTTCTGCAGGTTGGCAAGTCGTTCTTTGGAAAGACTGTCATCTTCCTTCTTCAGCGCAGCTTCCTCAATCTCCATCTGCATCACTTTACGGCGCATTTCATCCAGCTCGGTCGGCATGGAATCCAGCTCTGTCTTGATCAGGGCACATGCCTCATCGACAAGGTCGATCGCTTTATCCGGCAGAAATCTGTCCGTAATATAACGGTTCGATAAAACTGCCGCACTGACAAGTGCGTTATCCATGATCTTCACACCATGAAATACTTCATAACGCTCTTTTAAACCACGCAGGATGGATATCGTATCTTCCACCGTAGGCTCTTCGACCATAACGGTCTGGAAACGACGTTCCAGTGCTGCATCCTTCTCAATATACTGTCTGTATTCATCCAGTGTCGTCGCACCGATACAATGCAGCTCTCCACGCGCCAGCATCGGCTTTAACATATTGCCGGCATCAAGTGCACCGTCTGTCTTGCCTGCACCGACGATCGTATGCAGCTCATCAATAAACAGAATGATCTGTCCTTCACTCTTTCTGACATCCTCCAGCACAGCTTTCAGACGCTCTTCAAACTCACCACGATATTTGGCACCTGCAACAAGTGCGCCCATATCCAGCGCAAAGATCTTTTTATCCTTTAAGGTCTGCGGTACATCGCCTCTGACGATACGCTGTGCCAGACCTTCTACAACCGCCGTTTTACCGACACCCGGTTCACCGATCAGTACCGGATTGTTTTTCGTCTTACGGGACAGGATACGGATCACATTACGGATCTCGTTATCACGTCCGATGACCGGATCAAGCTTCTGCGATCTTGCACGCTCTACCAGATCCTGTCCGTATTTTTCCAGTGTATCATAGGTAGCTTCCGGGTTATCGCTTGTCACACGCTGGTTGCCGCGTACTGTGGACAGAGCCTGCAAAAAGCGCTCCCGCGTCAGTCCGTATTCCGCAAACAGCTTTTTGATCTCAGCATTCGGATGCTTTAACAGCGATAAGAACAAATGCTCTACGGAAACATATTCGTCTCCCATTGCCTTTGCCTCATCCTCTGTCATAAGAAGAACTTCATTCAAAGCCTTGCTCATATAAATCTGTCCGCCGCTGACCTTTGTCTTTTTCTCGATCGCGGCTTTACTTCTATCTAAAAAGTGCTCTTTATTAATCTCCATTTTCTCGATGAGCTTTAAGATCAGACTGTCATCGATTGTAAGCAGACTATAAAGAAGATGCTCCTGATCCACCTCCTGATTGCCAAACTCATAAGCAAGCTTTTCACAACCATTGACAGCTTCCAGGGATTTCTGTGTAAATTTTTGAATATTCATACTAGACACCTCCTCGTTGTATCTGTTCTATTTCAACTATAACACAGAATGTTATATTGTCAACATCTATTTTTCATTTTTTTGAAATTTTAATTTTATCATTTTCCTCGTCGCCATATAAGAATAAAGAATGTAATAGGAACAAAGTTTCCTATTACACAGAGACGAGATACGCTCTGCGAATCTCGCTCTGATTAGCGGTCGTCAAATGCACCGCATAAATGCGTGCATTTTCCTCGTCGCCATAAGAATAAAGAATGTGCCTTGGCACATTCTTGCGCCTGCGGCATCTACATTGTACGCCGCAGTGCGCATCCCCGCGGAGCGTTTATGTGTAATAGGAACAAAGTTTCCTATTACACATAAAACAGAGTACAGCAGCTCATGCCGCCATACTCTGTCTGAAAAATTCCTATATTTATTTCAGCTTTAATGCTCTCATGGCGTTCAGAATCGCAATAAATGCAACACCGACATCGGCAAATACTGCCCACCACATGGATGCTACACCAAGTGCTGCCAGGATCAGTACCAGAACCTTTACACCGATCGCAAAGATAATGTTCTGTTTTACAATCTTCAGAGTTTCCTTGGAAATATGCATTGCTGTCGTGATCTTCGCCGGTTCATCCGTCATGATAACGATGTCTGCGGCTTCGATCGCCGCATCGGAGCCGAGACCGCCCATTGCGATACCGATATCTGCTCTTGCAAGCACCGGTGCATCATTGATACCGTCTCCGACAAAGATCAGCCTGCCTTTTTCCGACTTTTCCGCCAGCAGCTTTTCTACATGATCTACTTTATCGCCCGGCAGAAGCTCTGCATAATACTCTGTAATACCAAGCTGCCCTGCTACCTTATCTGCAACACCCTTCTGGTCTCCTGTCAGCATAACAAGCCGCATACCTGCTTTTTTCAGCCCTGTTACACAGTCTGCTGCGTCTTCCTTGAGCTGATCCTCGATCAGTAAGAAGCCCCAGTATGTATCATTGTATGCGACATGACAGATCGTTCCTTCGGATAATGCCTTTTCACCTGCCAGATATTTTTCCTTGCAGGCAGCCCATGCATCTGCACCAAGTACATGTGCCATAAGCTTTTCATTACCGACTGCGATCTTACCTCCGTCTTTGCACGCGATCACACCGAATCCGGCTTTTTCTTCTACCGCTTCATTCGATGACATGATTGTCATATCACCATTCTTCTGCTGGTAGGCAGCCATAATGGATTTAGAGATCGGATGTGTGGATAAACGCTCAGCGAACGCACCATATGCAAGCACGCGCTGCTCGGATTCGTTCACTGCCATGATCTTTGTCACAGCAAACTGTCCTTTTGTCAATGTGCCGGTCTTATCCATAACGATCGTCTCTGCATTGGCAAGTGCCTCTAAGTAGTTGCTTCCCTTTACTAAAATACCGGCTTTACTTGCTGCGCCGATACCACCGAAGAAGCTGAGCGGAATAGAAATAACAAGGGCACAAGGGCAGGAAATAACCAAGAAACAAAGGGCACGATAAACCCATTTGCCCCACGCACCTGTGATAACAGATGGGATGATTGCCAGTGCAACAGCTAAAAATACGACGATCGGGGTATAGTATTTTGCAAATTTGGAAATAAAGTTTTCTGCTTCTGCTTTCTTTGCAGTCGCATTTTCTACCAGATTCAGGATCTTCGCTACTGTTGATTCACCGAATTCCTTGCTTGTCTTCACCTCGATCACACCGGATAAGTTGATACAGCCACTGATGACTTCGTCTCCTGTATGGATCTCTCTTGGCAGGCTTTCCCCGGTCAGTGCCATCGTATCTAACGAAGTTTCTCCCTTGATGACCTCTCCATCCAGCGGGATCTTCTCGCCCGGCTTTACCACGATAGTCGTACCAATGCTGACTTCATCCGGGTCTACATTGACAAGCTCTCCTGCATCATTATATACATTTGCATAATCCGGTCTGATATCCATCAGATCCTTGATCGATCTTCTGGACTTATTGACCGCATATGACTGGAACCATTCACCGATCTGATAAAACAGCATTACCGCTACCGCCTCCGGATACTGGCTGCTTAAAAATGCACCGATCGTTGCGATCACCATCAGGAATTTTTCGTCAAAGATCTGTCCCTTTATGATATTTTGTGCTGCGCCTTTCAGTACATCGCCGCCTATAATAAAATAGGTGACCAGAAACGCGATCAGCAATACGTTGTTACTGACAGGTACCAGTTTTTCCAATGCCATGCAGGCTGCATAACATACCGCGCCTGCTATAATCCTATAGAGTCTTTTTTTCAGTTTCTTTGTCATACTTCGTCCTCACTTACCAGACATACTTGCATATTCTCTGCATATCTGATACTGCTTCTGCCTCACCATTGTCATTTACTTTACTGTAAATGTAACATCCGGCTCAATTTTCTTTACGATTTTCTTAGCTTCTTTTAAAATGCCATCCATTGCAGCTTCATCTGCATCGATGATCATCTTCTGTGTCAGGAAGTTTACGCTGCATTTTTCAACGTCCTTCAGTTCATTTACCGCTTCCTCGATTTTACCTGCGCAGTGTGCACAATCCAGATCCTCTAAAATAACTGTTTTTTTCATGTTCCTTACCTCCGGTTGATTTGATTTTGTTTTATTATTCATTGATATGCTCAATTCCCTGACTCAGGATTGTCTTAATATGACCATCTGCCAGAGAATAGAATACGGTTTTGCCTTCTCTTCTGTTCTTCACAAGATCCATCTGCTTCAGCACCCTGAGCTGATGGGAGATTGCGGATTGCGTCATTCCCAGAAGTGTGGCAATATCGCAGACACACATTTCAGAACACATCAGCACATATAAGATACGGATCCTTGTCGCATCTCCGAAGATGCGGAAGAACTCAGCCAGATCTGCGAGCTGTTCATCCTGCGGCATTTTCTCTTCTACCTTTTCCACGATATCCTCATGTACGTGAATGCAATCACATTTTTCAGCATCGCCTTCTATTTTCTTCATAGTGACCTCCTTTGTATGAGTATATGTTCATATGAATATCTGTTCATATGTTCATTATAGCATTCGTTATCTGTCTGTCAATATTATTTTCCATGATTTATCATATTTTTTTCACAATTATTCTTTACAATAAGAACAGATTTTCATAAAATACCATTATATCTAACAGAAAAGAGGATTTTACCATGAGCCAGAAAAAAATGGAGGCTTACAAAAACGCCAAAAAGAACAAAAAAGAACTGGAAAAGAAAGCCAAGAAAAAACGCATCATCAGCTGGATCTGCGGTATTGTGATCGCCCTTCTGATCGTTGGCGGATGTGGCTATCTGGTTTACTATACTAATGTTGTATTACCAAAGAAGCAGTCCGAGCAAAGCACAACTTCAGAAAATTCAACAGAAGATATTGCAAATAATATCATGAATATTTTAAACAACAGCGAAGCAACTGACAGCACGGATGCTACAGATAGTACAGATACTGTAAGCGACACAGCTTCTGATGAAAGCACTACAGATACTGCAAGTGACACAGCTTCTGATGAGAATGCTGCTGATGCTGCAAGTGATTCGGCAGAATAATTACATATAGGAGAAAATTTTGCAAAGACAACGAACAGGGCAGATTTCATATCCGTCCTGTTCTTTTTTTATTTTGTTATCCTATTCTCTTTTTATTTTCTAACAAGATATCAACCGATTACATATCATGTGATTAAATAACAGTTGCCACATAATCAGCATATTCTTCTCCGACTGTCTTCGCCGCATATCTGCCGGGCAGATCTGTACATTTTCGGATCGTCAGATGCTGGCTCCGCCCGTATACTGTATTGACACTGTCCTCTTTTTCCGACAGATCCAGGATCACCGTATCAGGCTGCATGAGATTGAGCAGCTTTCGCCCGAGTTTTATTTCGCCTGTTATCTGAAACACATAATTCCATTTTATACCGGATTCCGACAACTGCACCTCATCCATTCCGACACAGCCATATGCCTCTGCTTCCAGTCTGCGTCGTCCAATCGTTGACACAACTGTCACATATGCACCAAATGCTTTCAGATACTGCACAAGCAGTCTTGCCTCTAGCGTATAGCCTATAAGCAGGCAATTACTTCCCTGCAGCATTTCATCACTCAGCAGCTTTGCTTCCAACAACGCAGCCTCTGCAATAAGAGTTGCATTTTTGATCTGTAATCTTTCATTTTGCACGAAATCATGCAACCGACAGTTATTTTTTGCCGCAGCCGCCACCATATTGACCGGAAATCTGCCGCCAAAAAGCTGCTGCCCATCCATATGCAGCAGCACTTCTGCCAGAAGCACGGGTGTCTCCAGCATATTTTCCCGGACAGTCATACCATCCCGGCTGACCGGATCCGGTAATATGAGTGCGTCCGCTTCCCGCAAGGCAGACCACAGAGCACCTTTATCTCTGCACTGATGTGCTCCCTGTTCCTCCTGCGGGAAATTCAGTCCATAATAAGAAATGGCAAAATCCTTACGAATAAGAGATTTTGCCATATAATACTGTCTGAGATCTCCTCCCAGTAGCACGATTCTTTTCTTCATAGCCGCTCCCCCTATACATAATTTACTATATGAGGAAGACGGCTGTTTTGCTATTGTTTTCTGCTTTCTATTTAAAGTAAGCTACACCGGATTCAAAGATCTTCAGATCCTGTTCACCGTAAATGTTGATCGCTACCGCATTGTCACGTCTTTCCGCATGTGCCATCTTACCGAAGCATCTGCCATCCGGAGAAGTGATACCTTCGATGGCTGCATAAGAACCGTTGACGTTCCACTCTTCATCCATGGAAACATTGCCATTGAAGTCCGCATATTGTGTTGCAACCTGTCCGTTTGCAAACAGCTTGTCGATCCATTCCTTCGGTGCTACGAAACGACCTTCACCGTGAGAAGCAGGCGATACATAAGTCTTACCTACCTCTGCCTGTGCAAGCCATGGAGATTTATTGGAAACAACCTTTGTATAAACCATCTTGGAGATATGACGGTTGATCGTGTTGTAGGTCAGTGTCGGAGAATCCTCCTTCTGTCCACAGATCTCGCCATATGGTACAAGACCAAGTTTGATCAGTGCCTGGAAACCGTTACAGATACCAAGTGCAAGACCGTCGCGCTCGTTCAACAGCTTTGTCACAGCTTCTTTGATCTTTGCATTCTGGAATGCGGTTGCAAAGAATTTCGCGCTTCCGTCCGGCTCATCACCTGCTGAGAAACCGCCCGGGAACATGATGATCTGTGCCTGACTGATCGCTTTTTCAAAAGCATCTACACTTTCTCTGATGTCTTCCGCTGACATATTTTTAAATACCTTTGTGATGACATCCGCTCCGGCTCTTTCAAATGCCTTTGCTGAATCGTATTCACAGTTTGTACCCGGGAATACCGGAATGAATACAGTTGGTTTTGCTACTTTATGCTTGCATACATATACTTCTTTTGCTTCATATAAAGGAGAAGCAACCGGATCTGTACCTTTTTCTGCCTTTGTCGGGAAGACACGTTCCAGTGTGGAGCTCCAGCTCTTCAGTGCATCGTCTTCTGTCACAACTGCATCCTTATAAGCAAATCCGCTTTCTGCTACGCTGCCGACCAGTTTATAAGCCGGAAGCTTTGCAAGATCTTCCTGTGCCACTTCTGCAACGATCGCACCGATCTGATTACCGAACAGTTCTTTTTCTGTCAGGCTTTCTGCATAGCTTACACCCAGCTTATTACCGAATGCCATCTTGGCTGTTGCCGCCATCACACCTGTTCCGTCTACTGTATAAGCAGCCTTCAAAGTACCGTCTACAACAAGAGCATGCAGCTTCTCATATAAAGCCATTACCTTATCGTATTCCGGCAGATCATAAGCATCCTTCGGGATCTCAAATAATACAAGCGCGTCGCCTGTCTTTTTCAGCTCCGGTGTCAGGATTTCCTGCTGCAGTGCGGTATCTACTGCAAATGACACAAGTGTCGGAGGTACATCGATATCATTAAATGTACCGGACATACTGTCCTTCCCACCGATACTCGGCAGACCGAAACCGATCTGTGCATTATAAGCACCTAAAAGTGCTGCAAACGGCTGGCTCCATCTTTCCGGATCTTCTGTCATGCGGCGGAAGTATTCCTGGAATGTGAAACGAACCTTCTTATAATCACCACCCGTTGCAACGATCTTGGATAAAGATTCGAGGACAGCATAAATCGCACCATGGTATGGGCTCCAGCTGGAAAGATATGGATCAAAGCCATAGCTCATCATTGTAACAGTATCTGTCTTACCATGCAGAACCGGAAGCTTCGCTACCATGGACTGTGTTTCTGTCAGCTGATACTGTCCACCATATGGCATAAATACGCTGCCAGCACCGATGGAGGCATCAAACATTTCCACAAGACCTTTCTGGCTGCAGACATTGAGGTCATGCAGGGTATCCAGCATAGCAGCCCTGACATCCTTCTGCTCCAGATCCTTTTCTACTTTATCTATTGCGATCTTTTCTAAATAGTTGTCTTCTTTCTTCGGTACATCTACCTTTACACTTGTTTCCTGATGTGCACCGTTTGTATCCAGAAATGCTCTGGAAAGATCTACAATACTCTTGCCTCTCCAGTTCAGTACCAGTCTTGGCTCCTCTGTTACTGTTGCAACTTTGACAGCCTCCAGATTTTCCTCTGCCGCATAGCCCAAGAATTCATCTACATCCTTTGGTGCTACGACAACTGCCATTCTTTCCTGAGATTCGGAAATGGCAAGCTCTGTACCGTCCAGACCTGCATATTTCTTCGGTACTTTATCAAGATCAACGACAAGTCCGTCTGCCAGTTCACCGATCGCTACGGATACACCGCCTGCGCCAAAGTCATTACATTTCTTGATCAGCTTGCTGACTTCCTCTCTGCGGAACAGTCTCTGGATCTTACGTTCTGTCGGTGCATTACCTTTCTGTACTTCCGCACCACATGTTTCGATGGAAGTTGTTGTATGTACCTTAGATGAACCTGTTGCACCGCCGCAGCCGTCACGTCCGGTTCTGCCGCCGAGCAGGATGATGATATCACCCGGATCGGAGTTCTCACGAATGACGTTCTTTCTCGGAGCAGCACCCATGACAGCACCGATCTCCATTCTCTTTGCCACATAATCAGGATGATAAATCTCCTTTACATAGCCTGTCGCAAGACCGATCTGATTACCATAGGAGGAGTAACCGCTTGCTGCGCCTCTGACAAGTTTCTTCTGGGAAAGCTTTCCTTTTAAAGTTTCTGTGACAGGAACTGTCGGATCTGCAGCACCTGTAATACGCATTGCCTGATATACATAACCACGGCCTGAAAGCGGATCTCGGATCGCACCGCCAAGACAGGTAGCAGCACCACCGAACGGCTCGATCTCTGTCGGATGGTTATGTGTTTCATTTTTAAAGAAGATCAGCCATTCTTCTGTCTTACCGTCGATCTCTACCGGTACAACGATCGAGCAGGCATTGATCTCATCTGATTTTTCCATGTCATCCAGCTTGCCTTCTTTTTTCAGCTTGCGCATTGCCATGAGTGCAAGATCCATCAGGCAGACAAACTTGTCATCCCTGCCCTTGAAGATATCTTCTCTGGCAGCCAGATATTCTTTATATGTTTTTTCAATCGGAGTCTTGTAATAGCCATCTTCAAATGTTACATCCTTCAGCTCTGTGGAGAAAGTAGTATGACGGCAATGATCAGACCAGTACGTATCAAGTACACGGATCTCTGTCATGGACGGATCACGTTTTTCTTCCTTCTTGAAATAATTCTGAATATGAAGGAAATCCTTAAATGTCATCGCAAGTCCCAGAGAATCATATAACTTCTTCAGCTCATCCTCCTGCATATCCTGAAAACCGGTAAAGATCTTAACATCATCCGGCTCTTTATATTCGGATACGAGTGTTTCCGGTTTCTTCATACCGGTCTCTCTGGAATCTACAGGGTTGATACAATATGCTTTGATCTTTTCCAGATCTTCATCTGAAACAGAACCCTCCAGTACATAAGTAACAGCAGTTTTGATGATCGGCTGTTCATCTTCCTTTAAAAACTGGATACACTGCAGCGCGGAATCCGCACGCTGATCGAACTGTCCCGGTAAAAACTCTACAGAAAAACATTTTGCATTTTCCGGCATTGGGAACTGTTCCTCGTACAGCATATCAACCGGCGGTTCACTGAAAACAGTCTTACAAGCTTTCTGAAAGGTTTCTTCTGAGATATTTTCCACATCATAGCGGATCAGTACTCTGACCTTATCGATGCCTGTCATCCCCAGATAGTTTTTCAGATCCTCCTGCAGCTCCTTCGCTTTGACTGCAAAAGCATCTTTTTTCTCAACATAAATCCGTCTTACGTCTGCCATTTGATGACTCCTCCATTTGTAATCTTTTCCTATGTTAATGACACATCATTTTTATTATACAAGAAATATCCCTTTTTTCAACCGCGACGATGCATGACAGATGTTTTTTATTTCTGTTTCTGACATCTTTCTCTGCCATTTTCCATTTTATGCCCCGGCTTATGGCTGTGTTTTCCCTATCATATTTTCCTTACCACACTCTCTTTTCTCGTAATTTCCATTGAATACATATGTCATTTATAGGTATACATAATATTCATAACGAATTTTTAATTGTGGCGTTATGAAATGCGATTTTATCGCATTTTTTAATATTGATATTGTTATTTTAGTGTTATTGTTTATTTTATGTAAACCTATATAATAAAATATTTGTGTTATTTTTCAGAATTTTATATTGACTATTTCAGTCATCATTTTGCTGACAATCCAATCATTTTCCGTATTTTTTCTCCTTTTCTGATTTATGATATATGCTATTTTATTTTTTTAAATTTTTTATGACCTAGGTATCAGTTTTGTATCTGAAATTTTCTAGTTATTTTATCACAACATAATATAGTATAATTTTTGACCGATTCAAACAAGATATGGTGTATTACTACTTCTTTTGTTATAATAAACAGGCTTGTTATTTAATCTTATGTTATTGATGTTATGTAAATTAAATAGGAAGAATTATTTTATTCCATACGTTACGTTACAGATGCTATACTACTGTTTTTCAAAATAAACCACAGATCAAAAAAGCATAGAAAGGATAGCAGACTGCAGGAAGCGCAGAATCTGAAAAAACAGAAGAGGATAACATAAAATGGGATAAAAACCACAAAGAACGATCAGTAACCAGAAAGTCGAGATAAATCAGAGTAAAAAATAATCGAAAAAGAACAAACTATGAATTGAAAAAAGGGAGAAAACCGCTAAGAACAGGGAGAAAGGCTAAAAACACCAAACTCATAAAAAAGAGTGAGAAAAAGTTTCTCACTTCATCTCACTCAGTTTTTGTTCCATCTGGTACAATTCTTTTGCAAATTCTTTAAAGGTTTCTTTCTTTGGAGAATCTTTTCCGATCTTCTCCTCGTTTTTGTAGCAGATCCGGTGTTCCATGCTCGCCCAGAGATCCATCGCCATCGTCCGCATCTGGATTTCTACCGGATAATAATCCATGCCATCGATATGATAGACCGGAATTCCTACGATGATATGCAGGCTCCTGTAGCCGTTTTCCTTCTCCTGCCTGATATAATCCTTTTCCTGCAGGATCAAAATGTCCGTCTGCCGTTTGATCCGCTCCAGTACGTGATATATATCTTCCTCAAAGTAGCAGATGATCCGGATTCCTGCAATATCTGTCAGGTTTTCCCTTGCTTCCTCTGCACTGACTCTGCAGCCCTTTCTGCGCAGCTTTTCTTCGATGCTTTCCTTCTTTTTGATGCGTTCCTGCATATGATGGATCGGATAATTCTTGTATTTGCGCCTGTAATCGTTATTCAGGCTGTCCAGCCTCGTCATCAAATTTGCCATGGCATCCTGATACGGAATGATAAGACTGTCATAATCCGCTTCCTCTATGTGCTCCATGTCGTACTCCCTTTTCCTTCAATCGGGCAGCATCTGCCTGCTGCCCGCCCGGTCTTTGCTTTTTATTTTCTATATCTTACCAGATATATTTGAATGAACTGTGTAAGATCTATGAAATCTACATAAAAAAAGCTGAACAAAATCTAAATTCTGCCCAGCTCTTTCTATTTCATTCCTATCTCATATAATTTGTGTACAAACCATACTACAGCAGTTTGATCAGTTCCGCCTTAACGGAAGCCACATGCTCCTGTGTCAGTCCGAAATCCATTTCTTTATAAGTCCATGCTGCACGTCCGATGCCATGCTTTTCAAAAGCTGCATGGATATCCTTGTACCAGTTTACCGTACCGTCGGCCGGAGCCTGGTCTATCACGCCGTATTCGCCGCAATACAGCGGTGCATTCATCTTCTCTGCATATTCGATCGCCGGAGCGAAAATCGCGTCAAAAAAGCCGATTCCCATGTCTGCAACACCTGCCCGTCTGAAGATCTCTGTTGTACGATCCGGCATATGATTATCCTTTGCTGCTTTTTCATACTCTGCCACCGTCATCGGATACTCCGTATGGAAGCCCTTTGGCATAAAATCCTGCCAGTATGCGGACTGGTGTGTGAAAAGCTGCGGATCATAGCAGTGGAAATTGTATACGATCTTATCGTCCATCGGTGGATCAAGCTGCGGAACGGAAAGTACACTGTTGTAATTGATGCCGCCTACCAGAATATAAACATCCTTGCTGTACTTGCGGATCGTCTCCATGGCGCGTTTTGCCAGTGCATTCCATTTCAGTGCCACGCCCGGATCCACGATCTCGTTCAGCAGCTCAAATGCCATCCTGTCGCTGTATTTTGCATATTTTGCAGCCAGCTTGTCCCATAAAGCGATAAAGCGGTCTTTCAGCTTGTCATTGTCAAAGAAGCCTTCACTGCCCTCTATATCATCAAATACATAGCCTGCTGTCTTATGCAGATCGAGGATCAGGTTCAAATTATATTTACCGCACCACTCGATACAGTTGTCTATGTACTTGTAATTCTCCTCGATCGGTGTACCGTCTTCCTCCTCGATCACATTGTAATCAAGCGGGAGTCTGATGTGATCCACGCCCCAGGACGCGATCTCCTTAATGTCCTCTTCCTTGATGAAGCTGTCATAATGCTGTGTTTCATACACTCTGCACTGTGAGATCCAGCCTCCTAAATTCATCCCTTTCTGATACCCTTCAAAAGTTCTCATATCCTTCTCCTTTCGTGTCCACACAGAAAATTTCATCGAAATTTCCTATAAATACAGAAAACTATATCCCCGTTTCCAAGGATATAGTTTATGATACCATATAACCTGCTCTCATGGCAGATGTATTCTGATTTTTTCTTTCAGCCGGTTATTCTGTCTCTCTGATCGCTCTTCTGACGGATAGTACTGCGCCCGGTGAAACAGAAAGCTCATCCACTCCCGCGTGAATAAAGTCTGCTGTCAGAGAAGTATCTGCTCCAAGCTCGCCACAGATCCCTGTCCAGATGCCCTCCTTATGCCCATTTTCGGTCACCATTCTGATCAAGCGCAGAAGTGCCGGATGATGTGCATCGTAAAATGGATCCAGCTTTGCATTCTGCCTGTCAATCGCAAGCGTATACTGCGTCAGGTCATTTGTTCCGATGCTGAAAAAGTCAACATACTTTGCCAGTTCATCTGACATGATCGCTGCAGCAGGTGTTTCGATCATGATACCTTCTTCCACATTTCCGATCTTCATGCCTTCTGCCACAAGCTCCTCCCGGACTGCCCGCGAGATTTTCCTGATCTCCAGTACTTCTTTTACCGATGTGATCATCGGATACATAATAGAAAGATTGCCATATGCACTGGCACGAAACAGTGCACGAAGCTGTGTTTTAAAGATTTCCGGTCTGGTAAGACAGATACGGATCGCGCGATAGCCAAGTGCCGGATTTTCTTCTTTTTCCAGCCCGAAATAATCGATCTGCTTGTCAGCCCCGATATCCAGTGTACGGATGATCACTTTCTTGCCACCCATTGTCTCCACAACTTTCCTGTAAACAGCAAACTGTTCTTCTTCTGTCGGGAAATCACTGTTTTCCAGATACAGAAATTCTGACCTGAACAGACCGATTCCGCCTGCATCATTTTCAATAACTGCAGCCAGATCACCATAACTGCCTATATTGGCATACAGATTGATCTTTTTCCCGGATTTTGTGACATTCTCTTTTCCGCGAAGCTGCTGCAAAAGCTTTTTCTTTTCATCATCCTGCTGTTTTTTTTCTGTATAAGCGGCCAGCACTTCTCTGTCCGGATCTACAATAAATTTTCCCTCATATCCGTCAACGATTGCAAGTTTTCCTTCATATTTTTGATCAATATCCACACCAATAAGAGCCGGAATGCCCATTGTTCTGGCAAGAATAGCTGTATGCGAATTGGCAGAGCCAAGTCTCGTTACAAAGGAAAGTAATTTTGTCTTATCCATCTGTACTGTTTCTGATGGTGCAATATCCTCAGCCATCAGAATAACAGGCTCCTCTCCAAGTACACTGCTTTCCTGCCCGCCATTCATCACGCGGATCAGTCTTTCCGAAATATCCTTGACGTCCACGCTGCGCGCCTTAAAATATTCGTCATCCATTCCGGCAAACATCTCCGAAAAATTGTCTCCGGTCGTTGCAACTGCGTACTCGGCACATACCTGCTGTCCGGTAATGATATTGACAACAGAATCATTGTAATCTTCATCATCCAGCATCATCGCATGTACATTGAAGATTTCTGCATTGTCCTCTCCGACCTCAATAACAGCTTTTTCATACAGAGCCTCCAGCTCTTTTAACGCCTTCTCCTTTGCATCTTCATATCGTCTGATCTCTGCTTCTGTATCTGCGATCTTATTTCTTAAGATCTGATTTTCATTTTTGGAATACATTTTAATTTTTCCGATTGCAATCCCTCTGCAAACCGTTTTTCCTGTTAATTCCATCATAACAATCTCCTTCTATGTCTGCTTTCAGAAATCTTTCAAAATTCCAAGCTCTTTATGTTGTCATACGCTTCCATCTGTGGGCGCCGGTACAGTTGATAATACCGTCAAAATCCGTAAACATCCAGTCAGCCAGCTGATGCCCCGATCTGCCGGAGCAGATCACAAGCCGGTGTCCCGCCAGGCGTGCCTGCCGCAGTGCTTCCTTCGCTGAGGCAGGCATTTTTCCTGTGTAGTCAAGCAGTGTTCCATCGATATCAAAGAACAGTACTTTAGGAGTCATTTTACAGGTTTTCCCGGAAGAATTTTTCCAGATCGGCAGCTGCTGTTTCTTCGTCATCACCTTCTACGGTAACTGTAACAGTCTCGCCTTTTTTCACACCGAGGCTCATAACTGCCATCAGCTTCTGTGCCTGTGCGCTCTTCTCGCCTTTCGCGATCACAACTGTTGATGCATATTCCTTTACCTTTTTTGCAAGTGTTCCTGCAGGACGTGCATGAATTCCTACTTCATCTGTAATTGTGTAATTGAATGATTTCATTTTCTTTTCCTCCTTATTTCTCAAAACTGATAATTACATCTTTTTCTGTTACCTTGCCGGATTTTACCGGGGAAACAGATTGCAGATCGTCTGTATTTGTCAATACAACCGGTGTGATCGTCTCAAGCCCATGTGCCTTGATCACATCCATATCAAATTTCAAAAGAAGCTGTCCCTTCTTTACTCTGTCTCCTTCTTTTACCTGTGGCACAAAGCCTTCGCCATCCAGAGAAACGGTATCCATTCCGACATGGATCAGAATTTCCGCCCCATTATCAGCTTCCATGCCGATGGCATCTGTGCGAATAAAGCGATATCCTCTTTATAATGATGATACATATCTATCGCATCATGTGCTGGGTAGCTGTGCGCATCATCGCATGCAGGCATTTTCATCTGTCCCCTGGCTACAGGCATCCGGTCAGGGCCAAACGGTATGACATCCACACTCGACAAACCGCGGCCATCCTGATCGTAGGCGCCTTCACACTGATTCGCAGCGGTTGCTCCTCCCCAAAGGAAATCTTCTTTCATTTTCATGTATTTTACCTCCACAACGATTATAGCATTATAATGCCACATGTTTAAACAAGTTGTACATTGTATTTTTATTTCCTGTGGTACAATTTATAGCAGGTACTGATATGTAGTATCTGTAAAGAAAGGAAAACCTATGCCAAAATCAAAATACGAACTGATCTATAAAGATCTGAATGTCAGGACAAAGGTCATTACCTTTACAGAACTTATTGTGGATGAAAAGCTTTCCCAAAAGACAGATTTCCCGGTTGGTACTGAGGTTTATTTTATTCAGAGGGTACGTTATCTGGATGATATAGCGAAAATAGTAGATACAAACCTGTTAAGAAAAGATATTATCAAAGATCTGACAAAAGAAATTGCGCAGAAATCACTGTTTGAATATTATACAAAGGTGCTCGGTATTGAGCTTACCACGATCAAGCGTACGGTTACAGTAGAGCGCACCACGCCATTTGATGAGCATTATCTGACACTTGGCGATTACAACTGTATGGCTGTTATGACATCCAAGTGTTATAATCAGTACGGGATCCAGTTTGAATACTCTGAATCCCGTAACCGTCCTGATCTGTTCTCATTTCACTCTGTGATCAGCAAGAGCATGCAGCCTAATTTATAGGCTGCAGTCTGTCAGCCGATCAGCAGCTTCACAAAATACGCTGCATACGCAGCCAGCATGATGATGCCGCCTGAGCGTTTTAATTTACCTTCTTTATTGCAGACACAGACAAGCAGCAGAACGGCTGTTGCTGTTGCCACCGCTGTATCCAGCACAAATTTACTTTCAAATACGACCGGACTGATCAGTGCGGAAGTACCCGCTACAAATAAAATATTAAAGACATTGCTGCCGACAATATTGCCGATCGCGATATCCGCATTGCCTCTTCTTGCTGCTGCAATAGACGTCACAAGCTCGGGCAATGAGGTACCGAAGGCAACGATCGTCAGACCGATGATCCTTTCGCTGATACCGATCACCTTTGCGATCTCGGTTGCTCCATCGACTACAAAATCACTTCCAAGCACGATACATACAAGCCCGACCAGGATCATCAAAAGCTGCACAGGCAGGCTCTTCTGCTTTTCATCCGGCTCATTATCCTCCTTACCCTTCTTTGCCATCCAGAGCAGATAGCCCAGATAGATCAGAAAAGCGATCCACAAAATGCCGCCTTCCACTCTTGTCACCATTTCTCCTGTGTAACCCAATACACCAAACAAGACAGTAATGGCGATCATATACGGTATTTCTATCATTCTTGTAGACTTCTGTACTGCCAGTGGCACAATGACCGATGCAATACCAAGGATCAGCAGGATATTCATAATATTACTTCCCACGACATTTCCGACTGTGATTCCTTCATTTCCTTTCAGGGCAGAGGTAATACTGACAGCCGCCTCCGGTGCACTTGTTCCCATGGCAACGATCGTCAGACCGATCACAAGCTGCGGTATGCCGAGCCGGAAGGCAAGTGCGGAAGATCCGTCCACAAACCAGTCTGCTCCTTTGGTCAACATCACAAAGCCGACGATCAATAATGCGATTGCGATAAAAATGTTCATTGTTTTCTCCTCTTTTTTGTTTTCTATCATTATGCGGTTTAAAAAAACTCATGGATCGTATATCCATGAGTTTCTATGCATACATTGAACTTCCCTTAAGCCGTTACATTTGCTGCATATACAGAATCACTCCCAAATAAGCGCATTGCATTCTGCATACCCATATGCATCTGTTCATCTAAAACACTGGCAAAATCAGAAGTCTCTCCATAGGAAAGAGAATTCTCCACATCTGCAACATAAGGGGATTTCTTTTCGATATGATCAATCGATACGTCATTATTTACGCCCTGTATCTTTTCAAGGCTTTTCGCACTGACTGTATTGGTATTGTAAATATATGGCTGATATGCCATGATCGCGCCAATTCCCATGCTGAATCCTTCCTTTCGAAAAGTCACTTTCAGTATACCTTAACTTACTCTTTTTGGCAATCCCCGTCCGGTTTTTTCTCCGGTTTTTCATACTTCTTATAATGCACATAATCCTGTTTTGTATACTTACAAAATGCACTCAGATCTCTTGCCAGTATTTTGAAGCTGTCGATCGTCGTATCAAAAAGACCTGATTTGTACAGATTATACAGCACAAGTCCGACCGGAACTGCCAGAATCATACCGCCAACACCGGAAAGGCGCCATCCGATAAATAAAAGGATCAATGTCGGCAAAGTGGATAGTCCCAGAGAATCTCCCACAATCCTCGGCTGGATCATCTGACGGAGCAGCTGCCCACCACCCCACAGTACCAGAAGAATGATCGCTGTTGTGTAATTTCCGTTCAGTATTTTAATGACCGCCCATGGCACAAGTACTGTTCCTGTACCAAAAACCGGCAGAAAATCCAATACCGCAATTCCCAGTGCCACCAATACCGCATATTTTGTTCCGGTAATCACCAGACCGACCACCAGCAGCAGATACATCCATATTTCAATTTTCAACTGTGCCAGAAAATAGCCGCCAAAAGCCTTTGTCATCGTATTTTTTATGATATGCCACTGCTTCTTGACCGGCTGTGGTACACATTTCTGCAAAAAGGCATTGATCTGAAACTTTTCCGCAACAAAGAAGTAAGCAGACAACAATCCCATCAGGATAGACATCAGTATACTTGGCACATTCATTGCAAACCTGCTGACCACTTTAACCGTCGGAGAACTCAGGTTTCCAAGCAGATTTCCCATATATGATTTTACGCTTTCGATCACACTGTCGATCTGCTGTCTGGAATCCAGCGGCATACGCCGGTATAGTACCTGGAATCTGCCACCGACATGTGTCAGATCCTCCTCGATTGCTTCCCACATAGAAGGCAGATTTCCGATAAATCCGATCACCTGCTGTGCAAGAAAGTCAGCAGCCAGATAGAGCAGAAATGCCACACCGCCGATAACTACTGCAATAATAAAGGCGGAACCGGCTTTTCGTTTGATCTTCAGATGCTTTTCCAGGAGCTGTACAAGCGGATTGGCAAGGAGCGCAATGATCCAGCCAACGACAAAAGGCATAAAAAATACGATCAGCCGTGGTAATAAAATAACAACCAATATGATTGCCAGAGCCGCGAGCACCAAATTCAGAAAAATTTTCAGGTAGTGTTTTACAGAATCCATTGTTCATCACTCTTTCTTATCCAAAACTACTTCATCAATAAAGTCATACAATTCGTCTCTGCCCTGCTTCGTCTGTGCAGAATAAGGAAATACCAGTGTTCCCGGCTCAACCTGTAGTGTTTCTTTGATCAGCCTGATCTGCTTCTGCACCTGGGAACGATTGATCTTATCCAGCTTTGTAGCAATGATGATCGGTCTGAAGCCGTTATGTAAGATCCAGTCATACATCTGTACATCATTTGCACCTGGTTTATGCCGGATATCGATCAGCAGAAATACTTCTTTGAGCATTTCGGATTTTTGCAGATAGCGTTCGATCATCTTGCCCCATTTAGCTTTTACCTCCACAGAAGCATTCGCATAGCCATAGCCCGGCAGGTCCACAAAATACAGTTCCTGATTGATGTTGTAGTAATTGATCGTCTGCGTCTTACCGGGCTGTGCAGAAGTCCTTGCCAGAGCTTTGCGGTTCATCAGCCCGTTGATCAGCGAAGATTTTCCCACATTACTCTTTCCGGCAAATGCGATCTCCGGGAGTGTATTTTTCGGTAATGTACTTGTAATGCCACACACTGTCTCCAGTGCCACATTTTTAATAATCATCTTTGCTCCCTTTCTGGAATGAGTGCTGCAGCACCTCTTCCATATTAGTAACAGGTGTAATATTAAGTCCTGTTTTAATTTCTTGTTCTATTTCTTCCAGATCTTTTACATTATCTACTGGTATTAATACGTTTTCAATACCTGCATTTTTGGCTGCAAGCAGCTTTTCTTTCAAACCGCCGATCGGTAATACACGGCCGCGTAATGTGATCTCTCCTGTCATGGCAAGATTGGCGCGGATCTTCCGGTGTGTGATCGCGGATAAGACCGCCGCCGCCATCGTGATACCTGCACTTGGCCCATCCTTTGGCACTGCGCCCTCCGGGATATGGATATGCAGATCATGCGTTTCAAAATAATCATCCGGGATATCATACTTCCTGCTGACAGAACGGATATAAGAAATGCCTGTCATTGCAGATTCCTTCATCACATCGCCCAGTTGTCCGGTCAGTTTGATCTCGCCTTTTCCCGGCATATCGTTGACCTCGATCTCCAGTGTCACACCGCCGACGCTTGTCCACGCCAGTCCGCGTACAATACCGACATCCGCTTTTTTCGCCCGCTTCTCGGGCTGGAACTTTTCTTTTCCCAGATATTCGGACAGATTATGAATGGTAATGCGGACAGCCTTTGTTTCCTTTTTCAAAAGCTGCGCTGCCACCTTTCTGCAGATCTTCCCGATCTTACGCTCCAGCTCCCTGACGCCCGCCTCTCTTGTATAGGCAAGGATCAGTTTCTCCAGTGCTTTATCACTGAAAGAAAGCTGTTTTGCCAGAAGACCGTGTTGGGAAAGCTGCTTCTTTACGAGGTGTTCTTTTGCAATATGCAGCTTCTCGTTTGTCGTATAACCACCGATTTCTATAATCTCCATACGGTCACGCAGCGGCATATCAATGTCCTGCAGATCGTTTGCCGTTGCGATAAAAGTAACCTCCGACAGATCGATCGGCAGTTCCAGATAATGATCCTGAAAATGCTCATTCTGTTCACTGTCAAGCACTTCCAGCATTGCGGAAGCAGTGTCTCCTTTATAGTCCCGGCTCATCTTATCAATCTCATCCAGCAGGATCAATGGATTTTTCACACCTGCCTGCTTGATCGCCGTAACGATCCGTCCGGGCATTGCACCTACATACGTCTTTCTGTGTCCGCGGATCTCTGCTTCATCCCTGACACCGCCCAGACAGATCCTGACATATTCTTTGTGCATGGCGCGTGCCATACTGCGCGCAATACTCGTTTTACCGATACCAGGCGGTCCGACCAGACATAAAATAGGGCTGTTTCCTTTTTCAGCAAGCTGTCTGACTGCCAGATATTCCAAAATCCTCTCTTTGACATCTGTAAGCCCGTAATGGTCTGCCTGCAGGATCTTTTCTGCTTTCTCAATGTCTGTATTATCTTCCGAGCACTTGTCCCATGGCATCTCCAGAAGCGTTTCGATATAACCGCGTTCTACTGCACTTTCCGAAGAACTCGTGCTGATTCTCTCATATCTGGCGATCTCTTTTTTGATCCGTTCTTTTACCGTATCATCTGCCTGCAGCTTTTTCAGCTTTTTGCGGAATACTTCCGCATCTGACTCGGTATCTTCCTCTCCCAGCTCTTTGCGGATGTAATGCATCTGCTCTCTGAGCACGTATTCTCTCTGGTTTTTCTCTACCTTTTTCTTGACTTCCTTATTCAGTTCATTGCGGATCTCCATGATCTGGATCTCTTCCTGCAACAATGTTTCGATATAGGAATATCTGTCCTGCAGGGATATACATGCAAGTACCTGCTGTTTTTTTGCAGGAGAAACTTGCAGATTCATGGCAAGCTGATCCATAAAATGAGAGAAATCTTTCACTTCCTCCAAATGCCGGATCACGCCATTTCCTTTGTCCTGCATGCTCTGCAGCTTCGTATAGGCTTCTGACAGCTGACGCCGCATTGCTTCCCGCGTCGCCGCATCCGGTTCTGCGTCCGCCTCTATATCCGCTTTATCCGCTTTCTGTATCGTAAAGACTGCCCACATGCAGTCTGCCTCTTCTATTTCTTCTATCTGTCCTCTGCAAACGCCCTCTACCAATACCCGTATGATCTTCCCCGGCATTTTGATAAGCTGTCTGATCTTTGCAAGTGTACCGACTTCATACAGATCCTCTCTTGCAGGCTCCTTTATCTGCGGATCTTTCTGCATGACCAGAAAGATTTCCTGCTCCATGCTCATTGCCAGCTCCAGCGCTATGGCAGACGCTTTCCTGCTGATATCAAAGTGTATCACATTATCGGGCAGAACGCAGACATCCCGCAATGGGATCACCGGTAATTTCTTCTGTATCTGTTCCATATTTTTCTCTTTCTTATGGCAAAACGCCGCCCTGCTGGCAGGGCGACGTCCTTATGCTCTTAATTTCTTTGCGGAATCCGATTCCCGATGCTCTACGATCGGTTTACTCTCTCCCAGCACTACCTGTTTTGTAATAGTACATTTTTGTATCGTATCATCCGATGGGATCTCATACATAATATCCATCATGATCTTTTCAATGATCGATCTCAGACCTCTGGCTCCGGTCTTTCTCTCCATTGCCTGCTTTGCGATCTCTGTGACCGCATCCGGCTCAAATTCAAGATCTACGCCATCCATTTCAAAGAGCTTCTTATACTGCTTTACAAGCGCGCTCTTTGGCTCTGTCAATATCTTCTTCAATGCTTCTTCATCCAGTCCTTCCAAAGATACCGTGATCGGAACTCGTCCGACAAACTCAGGGATCAGACCAAATTTCACAAGATCCTGCGGTGTTACTTCCTTCAGCATATCGCTGATGTCGCGGATCACGTTTTCTCCGATCTCTGCATTAAAGCCAATGGACTTTCTGTCCAGTCTGTTTTCAATGATCTTTTCCAGTCCGTCAAACGCACCGGAACAAATAAATAATATATTTGTTGTGTCAATCTGGATCAGTTCCTGATGTGGGTGTTTTCTGCCTCCCTGTGGCGGAACCGATGCAACCGTCCCTTCAACGATCTTCAGAAGTGCCTGCTGTACACCCTCGCCCGATACATCTCTGGTGATTGAAACATTTTCGCTCTTCTTTGTGATCTTATCGATCTCATCAATATAGATGATACCGTACTGTGCACGTTCTACATCATAATCTGCCGCCTGGATCAGTTTCAGCAGGATATTTTCCACATCTTCTCCGACATAACCGGCTTCCGTCAGTGTCGTCGCATCTGCGATCGCAAACGGTACATTAATGATCTTTGCAAGTGTCTGCGCCAGAAATGTCTTACCGCTGCCTGTCGGCCCGATCATGATGATATTGCTCTTCTGCAGCTCCACATCATCCAGATCCTTATCTGCGGTCACACGCTTATAATGATTATAAACAGCCACAGACAGTACCTTCTTGGCTTCCTCCTGCCCTATCACATAATCATCCAGAAACTCTTTGATCTCTACCGGCTTGAGCAGGTTAATATCCACTGCATTGGTGGATTCTTCCTCTTCGTACTCTTCTTCAATAATATCCGCACACAGATCCACGCATTCATCACAGATATAGACGCCTGTCGGGCCTGCGATCATTTTGCGCACCTGATCCTGTGTCTTATTGCAAAAAGAACATCTGACTTTTGTATCAGAACTTTTTCCTGCCATTTTTACGCTCCTACATTTTAAATTTCCGTTCTGTTTTCGATAACTTTATCGATCAGACCATATTCCAGCGCTTCCTGTGCAGTCTTCCAGTTATCTCTTTCTGTATCGGCAGCGATCACTTCGTAATCCCGTCCGGTATTGGCAGCAAGAATCTTATTCAGCTTTTCCTTGGTACGCAGAATATGCTTTGCTGCGATCTCGATTTCTGTAGCCTGTCCCTGAGATCCGCCTGAAGGCTGATGGATCATGATCTCAGCGTTCGGAAGTGCCATACGTTTTCCTTTTGTACCGCCTGCGAGCAGGAATGCACCCATACTTGCAGCCATACCGATACAAATAGTGGAAACATCACACTTTACATATTGCATCGTATCATAAATTGCCATACCGGCGGTTACGGAACCGCCCGGGCTGTTGATATAGATCTGGATATCTTTTTCCGGATCCTCAGCCTCTAAGAACAGAAGCTGTGCTACTACGATGCTGGCAGAAGTATCATTCACTTCTTCGCCCAAAAAGATAATTCTTTCTTTTAACAGTCTTGAATAAATATCATAGGAACGTTCCCCACGGCTTGTTTGTTCAATGACATAAGGTACTAAACTCATGGTAATTCCTCCTTACTTATATAAAACACGTCTTATTTCTTATTTGCTTTTGCTTTCCTTTGCATTGTCTCTTACGAACTCTGCTGCCTTTGTAACTACAAGATCTTTCATGATCTCTGCCTTACCGGCTTCACCGATCAGCTCTTTTGCCTTGTCAGCTTCCATCTGGTACATCTCAGCCATCTTTGCGATTTCCTGTTCGAAATCTTCTTCAGTCGCCTCGATTTTTTCTGCTGCTACAATTGCTTCTAAGACAAGTCTTGACTTGATACGGAGCTCAGCCTGTGGTCTGATCTGCTCAAGCATCTGCTCTTCTGTCATGCCTGTGAACTGCAGATACTGCTCGAATGATAATCCCTGGCCGGATACACGCTGTGCGAACTCATCCATCATCTGTCTCTGTGTTGTCTTGATCATTGCTTCCGGAATATCCATCTTTGCATCAGCGATGACTGCATCAATCGCTGCTTTTTCTTTTGCATCCTTTGCATTCTTTTCTTTTGTCTCTGCAAGCCCTTTCTTAACGCTGTCCTTGTACTCGGCTACTGTTTCATACTCAGAAACTTCTGATGCAAATTCATCATCCAGCTCTGGCAGCTCGTCTACTTTGATACCGTTTACTTTTACTTTGAATACGGCCGGCTTTCCAGCAAGTTCTTCTGCCTGATAGCTTTCCGGGAATGTTACATTCACATCTACTTCATCGCCGATGTTCTTACCGATGAGCTGTTCTTCAAAATTATCGATGAAGGAATGAGAGCCGATCACCAGATCGTAATTTGTTCCCTTACCACCTTCAAATGCAACACCATCCACAAATCCTTCAAAGTCGATCGTAGCCTTATCGCCATCCTGGATCGGACGGTCTTCTACTGTAATCTCACGTGCATTGTTCTTTCTTTCACGGTCGATTGCTTCATTTACTTCGTCCTCTGTTACTTCTGTTTCGATTTTGTCGATCTTGACACCTTTGTATTTACCAAGCTCAACTTCCGGCTTTAATGCAACTTCTGCAGTAAAGATGAATGCTTTTTCAGGCTCTAACTGTACCACGTCGATCGTTGGTGTGGATACGATCTCTTCTTCACATTCTTTAACTGCTTTGTCATATGCACCCGGAATAACAGCATTTGCAGCATCCTCTAAAAATACACCCTTGCCATACATTTTTTCTACCATAGCAAGCGGCACTTTTCCTTTACGGAAGCCCGGAATAGAGATCTGGTTCTTATTTTTTAAATAAGCAGCATTAACAGCTTTTGCCATTTCTTCCACAGGTACCTCGATTGTAATCTTAGCCATGTTGTGCTCTAATTTTTCCATCTGTAAACTCATTTTTTCTATTTCCTCCTTGCTTGTGATCTCATTCGTATCACGCAATATTCTTTTCGTACTGAGCCAAGAAACAATTTCCCATACTCACAGTCATTATAGGATTATAGCACAAGTAACATGCAATTACCAGCACTTTTTCTTTGCAAAAATGCACTTTTTGGTCTGACAGAACTTACCATTATAGTTTCCTTTCATTCCGAACATAATAACATCAAGATAAGTGATAAAAAGCACGGATCCGGCGAAGCAGATTCCAGGGTAAGTGTTTTGCACTTATCTTGGAAATAGATCAAAAAATATAATCACGGAGGTGAACAAAATGGCAAACACAAAATCATCTAAGAGCATGGAAGTTCCAGAAGCTAAGGCAGCTATGGATCGTTTCAAAACAGAGGTTGCATCTGAACTTGGTGTTAACTTAAAAGAAGGCTACAACGGTGATCTGACTTCTAAGGAAGCAGGTTCCATCGGTGGCGAGATGGTTCGTAGAATGGTAAAGAACTACGAAGAATCTCAGTTAAGATAACTCCCTCAGATCTTCATGCAAAAAGGACAGCGGCTGCTGTCCTTTTTGTTATATTCCTTATAAGTCTCTTATATTTCCATCTTCATAATAATCCTGCGGTGCCTGATCCATATAAGCGCCCGGATTGCCATATATATTTTGATAACCGCCCAATGTTTTATCATAATAATCTACGGTTGCTCTTCGCTTTAATGTCTCGTAAAGCGCTGTTCCTGTCATATTCACATAAGGATTTACCCAGAAAATACCTGCAATACCACATGTAATACCAGCCACAAGAGCCCATCCGATGAAGGAAAGATCCAGCACAAATGTTTCCCACTTTTCGCCGTCCATCATCTCTTTTGACAGGCGGAACGCTTCTTCTGTCGTCACATCCGGATTTTCTGCCAGAATGTATGGGATCATGCGGTACTCATAACTTTTTACGATGCCCGGAATGATCAAAAGCAGCGACCACAGAAACTGATACAGCCCCTTCAAAAACATAGTCTTTACGATATTGCCATATTTACCGTCCTTAAATGCCATCACGAGCACACCGATGTTTTTCATTGTCACTTCACCATAAGCCGCTTCGATAAAATATCTTCTGCAGCCTACTTCGATCGGACTCAGCACGAATATGGAAACAATCACGGCAATGGCGATCACAGCAACGGCCAATACTGCGGCGATTGCCATAATGCCGCCTACGAGTGCCCAGTCAATCCCTGTGATGCTTCCTGTGATCCTGCTTGCGATATCACCTCCGTCCACACCACCGCTCCAGTCTGTCGAATAGTCTCTTCCGCTGTTACCGCCGTTTGAAAATCCACCGGTGATCACCGCCAGGATCAGAGATACCAGTACAAGCGGCCAGTAGCTTCGTTTTACGTAAGCTTTTGCTTTTTCTTTTAATTCACTTCTCGTCCACATTGTTTTTCATTCCCTTTTCTTTGTTTTTTATATGCAGATCGCATAGCTTCTATGCCGTCTGTTTCAATGTTTGTATACGATTTTCTCTGCAATATCGTCCGCACACGCCTGATCCTGCATACGTGCCAGAATGGCAAGTGCAAATTCGATTGCCGTGCCCATACCGCGGCTTGTGATAAAGTGATCGCAGACCTCTACCGGATTCTTTGTCACAACAGCGCCTTCCAGATGACTTTCAAAGTCCGGGAAACAGCAGGCCGTTCTACCCTTTAACAGTCCCTTATGTCCGAAAATGCTCGGTGCTGCACAGATTGCGCTCAGATACTTTCCCTGTGCGTGAAACCGGTCCACCTGCTCCATAAGCGGTGCACAGGCTTCCAGATTTTTTGTTCCGGGCATTCCACCCGGCAGAACGATCATAGCAGTCTCGTCAAAGTTGATCTCCGAAAGCAGCCTGTCTGCCTGTATCGTGATCTTATGTGAGCTTGTGACGCTCTTACTGTCCGTAATGGACACCGTCTCTACCATAACGCCGCCACGTCTTAAAATGTCTACCACAGTCAGTGCTTCGATCTCCTCCACACCGTCTGCCAGAAATACACATACTTTACTCATAGATTCCTCCTGTTCTTCTGCTCTATGGCAGAAAAAATAATTCGCATTTTTACCATCCAGCCTATATAATAGTAACAACAGCGGATGCCCTGTCTGTCATACGCATCCACAAATTCATTTTGAAACGGAGTACGAAATCATGGAAATCGAACGTAAATTTACGATCAGACAGCTTCCCGATAATCTGGACGCGTATCCACATTATGAGATCAAGCAGGCTTATCTGTGCACCGATCCCGTCATGCGGATCCGCAAGCAGGACAGCAAATACATCTTTACCTACAAAGGGCGCGGGCTTATGGTGCGGGAAGAATACAACCTGCCACTGACACAGGAAGCCTTTGAAAAGCTTCTGCCGAAAGCGGAGGGTGTCATCATCCACAAAACCCGCTACAAGATCCCGATTGAGCAGTCCGATCTGGTCATTGAGCTGGATCTGTTCCATGCACCGTCCAGCCTCATCATGGCTGAGGTGGAATTTCCGGATGAAGAAAGCGCAAACGCCTTCATCATGCCTGACTGGTTCCTTGCAGATGTTACAAACGATCCTGCCTATCATAACTCCAATATGGCTACAGCCGGACATTAAGTCCGGCTGTTTTCTTTTCTACTCATTGCTTACTGCATCTTGCATATACAAAAAAGGTTTCCCTGATCTTCTCTGCCAGCTGTTCAGCCACCTTACATCTCGTCTTTTTTTAATTTCCAGATATCCTCATTATATTGTGCAATTGTTCTGTCGGATGAGAAGAAGCCGGCCATCGCAATGTTAACAAGCATTTTCTTCTTCCATTCGTCTTTCTTTTCGTAATCTGCCAGTGCCTGATCCTTTGTCCTGATATAGTCTTCCAGATCCAATAGTGTCATAAACCAGTCCTTGTTCAGAAGTTCTTTGTAAAGGCGCTCCAGGTTTTCCTTATCTCCGATCTTCACAAGTGCATCACTTACGATAAAGTCCACTGCTTCTTTGATCACAGGGCTCTTCTCATAATAATCCTTTGAAACATAATCTGCCTTCTCATAGTGCTTGATGACCGTCTCGGATTTTTCACCAAAGATATAAATATTGTCCTCTCCGACGAGCTCATCAATCTCAACATTTGCGCCGTCACTTGTACCGAGTGTCACTGCTCCGTTCAGCATGAACTTCATATTACCTGTTCCGGACGCTTCCTTACTTGCCAGAGAAATCTGCTCAGAAATATCGCAGGCAGGGATCAGCTTTTCCGCATAGCTGACATTGTAGTTTTCTACCATGACAACCTTCATATAATCCTTTACATCAGGATCGTTGTTGACAAGCTCCTGCAGGCAGAGCAGCAGGTGGATGATATCCTGTGCAATGATATAGGCAGGTGCTGCCTTGGCACCGAAAATAAAGGTAACCGGTGTACTTGGCTTCTTGCCGCCCTTGATCTCCAGATATTTATGTATGATATAAAGCGCATTCATCTGCTGACGTTTGTACTCATGCAGGCGCTTGATCTGGATATCAAAGATAGAATTCGGATCTACGGTAACGCCTTCGTTCTCCTGCAGATATGCAGCCAGCTCCTGTTTCTTTTCATGCTTGATCGCAGCGATCCGGTCAAGTACCTTGCTGTCATCTTCAAACTGCAGCAGCTTCTTCAGCTCATCCGCATCCTTCTTATAACCGTCACCGATCGTTTCTGTCAGCATCCGGGCCAGCGGTCTGTTGCAGGATAAGAGCCAGCGGCGGAATGTAATACCGTTTGTCTTATTGTTGAATTTCTCCGGGTAGATCTTATAAAAATGATTCAGTTCTGTTTCCTTCAGGATCTCTGTATGGATCGCTGCCACACCATTGACCGAGAATCCGTAATGGATATCAATATGTGCCATATGGACTCTGTTGTCCTTATCGATGATCTGTACTCTCTCATCGTCATATTTCGCACGGACGCGCTTATCAAGCTCTTTGATGATCGGTACAAGCTGCGGTACAACCTTTTCCAGATATGCAAGCGGCCATTTTTCCAGTGCTTCCGCCAGGATCGTATGGTTGGTATAAGCACATGTCTTGCTGACCACGTCGATTGCTTCATCGATCGTAAATGCTTTTTCATCTACCAGAATACGGATCAGTTCCGGAATGATCATTGTCGGATGCGTATCATTGATCTGGATCACCGCATATTCGTTCATCTTACGCAGATCACATTTCTTTTCACGCAGTTCTTTTAAGATAAGCTGTGCACCGTTGCTGACCATAAAATACTGCTGATAGATACGGAGCAGATTACCTGCTTCATCAGAGTCATCCGGATATAAGAATAAAGTCAGATTTTTATCAATATCTTTTTTATCAAAATCAATGCCTGATTTTACAATGCTTTCATCCACTGTTTCAATATCAAACAGATGAAGCTTGTTGATACCGTTTTCATAACCGACTACATCAATATCATACAGGCGTGAAGTTACCTTATGCTCACCAAACATGACGTCAAATGTCACATCTGTCTTCGTCAGCCAGGAATCATCCTCGATCCAGTCATTTTTTTCTGTATACTGCTTATGATTTTTAAACACCTGCTTAAACAGTCCGAAATGATAATTCAGACCAATGCCGTCGCCCGGCAGACCAAGTGTTGCGATGGAATCCAGAAAACAGGCTGCCAGTCTGCCAAGTCCGCCGTTACCAAGAGACGGTTCCGGCTCAACCTCTTCGATCGCTGCCAGCTTCTTGCCGTTCTTTTCCAGAATACCACTCAGTTTATCATAAATGCCCAGATTGATCAGGTTATTGGATAACAGTTTTCCGATCAGGAATTCCGCCGAAATATAATAAACTTTTTTCGGTCCGCTGATCGGCTCAGTAATCTCCAACATTCCCTTTGTCAGGCGAAGGATTGCATAATAAAGTTCTTTGTCACTGCAGTCTGAAATGGATTTGTTGTACATGGACTGTGTAATGCCTTCCAGCTGTTCTTCCAGTTTCAGTTCTATCACTTCTCTTTGTAATGTCATAATGACCCTCCTGCTTCTTCAAATAAATTCCCTACTTCTTCATCTTTCTTATACATGAAAACTGTAACTTTGTAAAGTCCTTTTTACGGTTTCTTTTCTTGTAGAATACCCTTTTTTCCATTATAATAAAAGGTAACAACTATGAGGGAGGTAAACAATGAAACAACACAAAAAGATCCTATCCATTTTTCTGGCAGCCCTTCTGCTGCTCCAGCCAATGACACTGCCGGCAAATGCATCCGTTTCGGAAAATAATACGCAGGCGCCGCCGGAAGAACCATCCATTTCCGCAAATAACGGCAGTCAGGAAAACAATCTGCCGGACAACGATCTGGATGCAGATGTCGCAAAAGCCGGTCAGCCCGTTACCGTCACCTTTTACGACAGCGATAACCAGACTATTCTGATGCAGTTTCCATTCACCTATCAGGGAACAGCCATGCATTTCTCCGATTTTTATGAAACTGCCGATTTTCTGCAGCCGGTCCGCAAAGGCTACCGGTTAGCTTCCTGGGACTGCCTGACCAACGGCAAAACTTACCGTAAAGCTTCCAGCGTCTATAATCTTTCTTTAAACAAAGACCTGGTCTTTACCGCCAACTGGAGTGACACCCCCTATTCCTTTGAGATCAGCTACAACACAAACGGCGGCAGTATAAATGATACCGACGCAGACGGAAATGAGATCGATATTCCATACAACTTCCGTGTCACCGATGACACAATAACATTACCGGATGCCACGCGGAAAAATTTCACGTTTGACGGTTGGTACAAAGACAGCACATTCACCGAAAAGGTTACAGAAATCCCCGCCGGTTCTTACATTGATTCCGATGAAAACGGCATTGTAAATCCACTTATCTTATACGCCAAATGGAAAGATGCAAGACCAAAGGCGCCGCAGCTTACCGGCGCTCAGAACAAAAGCACCGGAAAAGTCATTTTAAGCTACACGGCAACTGCTGATAGCTACGAAATTTCTTATACAACCGATAAAAAATTCAAAAAGAATGTGAATACAGAAACCATTGATGGCAAAACAAGCTGTTCTGTCCAAAATCTTCCCAAAGGCCAAACCTATTACTTCCGTGTCCGCGCCTTTGCCACAGATTCCACAGGCAGCATCTGCTACAGTTCTTATTCCAATGTCCTTTCCTGTAAGATCACAAAAGGCGTCAAAGAATACAAAGCCCGGAAAAATGCAGGGAAACTGAAAAAGACAGAAATCAGGGACGGTCAGCTTTTTGTCAGTGCTTCGGTTCCAAAACGGCTGAAAAGCAGTGATGATTCCTATTATCTGGTCAGAGTCAATCCATCCACCGGAAAATACGAGAAAAAGATCGCAGCCTGTCCAAAACTGACAAAACCACAATTTTCCCTGCCACTGATCGATGAAAAAGGAAATCATCTGATCCAGGGAAAATATGCACTTGCCGTAAAAAAAGGAAAATCCTACTTTATCATATCCGGCAGTTCCTTTGTGAAGAACCCGGAAGCCGCAGCTACATATACTGCAGCCTTCCCGTCGACAACCTCCAAAAAAGGACTGCAGGGCTCACTTGATACAGACCTTGGCATACAGCACACTTTTTTAAATATGAATCTGAATGATGTCATTGCAGGCGGTTCCTATGCTTACCGATATAACGGAAAAACGTATCATTTTAACGATCCGTACGGCAGTTTTATTTCTTCCGCCAACCAAAATGGCATGACCGTTACCGGTCAGCTTATGCTGCGCTATCCGGGCAGTTCCTATTCTTATCTGCTCTATGGCACAAAATCCGCCACATCAAAGACAGGCTACTATGCCATGAACGCTCAAAGCAAAAAAGCCCGCGAAACATTGGAAGCAGCCTTCAGCTTCCTTGCCGAGCGTTATTCCACGGAGGACTGCCATCTTGACAACTGGATCCTCGGAAACGAGGTCAACATTTATCCGATGTGGTATTATGCCGGAAGCACCGGCAAAACCGCCTTTATGCAAAACTATGCGGACAGCTATCGTATCCTATATTATGCAGTCCGCAGCAACTATAAAAATGCACGCGTATTCATCTGTACGGACCACACATGGATCAACCGGTGTGGTGACTGGGGTGCAAAACCATTTATGGATGCTTTCAACAGCGAGATCAAATCGCAGAACAAAAATATTAAATGGAATCTTGCTTACCATGCTTACCCCGCCATTTTAACGAAGTCCGCAACATGGAACGATTCCCATACAAAAAACAGTCTTGACAGCGATTTTGTATCACCGAGAAATCTTGATGTCATGACAAATTATGTAAAAAAGAATTTTGGTTCCGATACCCATATCCTGTTATCCGAACAGGGCTTTACTTCCAACAGCGGACAGGATGTACAGGCTGCAGCGATCGCCTACACATATTACAAGGCTGAATTCAACCCGATGATCGATGCTGTTATTTTCCGTTCAGTACAGGATGAGGCTTCCGAGGTATCACAAGGACTAAGCTTTGGACTGTATACGGCGGATGGCAAAAAAAAGCCGGCTTACAACGTCTTTAAGTATATGAACACACCGCAGTACGCAAAATACACCAAAGCCTGTCTGAAAACGATCGGTATCAGCAGTTGGAAAAAAGCGACTTCTTCCTTTAAAGAAAGTAAACTAAAAAAGATGCCAGACCGCTAAGGCTTCTCAATAAAAGCGGCACAAAAATAGGATGTTTCAAAAGAAACATCCTATTTTTGTGCCTGTAAGGCGTTCCTGCGGATAACAGGACTTGAACCTGCACGGTCTCCCACCAGAACCTAAATCTGGCGCGTCTGCCAATTCCGCCACATCCGCATAGATCAAAAATATGCCTTATCATAGAAAACCGTCAGTTTTCCTATGATACAAAAAATCTTGAAGCAACATAAGCTTCAAGATTTTTGAATGAGCCACCGGGGACTCGAACCCCGGACAACTTGATTAAAAGTCAAGTGCTCTACCACCTGAGCTAGTGGCCCATAATTTAAACTGGGCTAGGCAGATTCGAACTGCCGAATGCAGGAGTCAAAGTCCTGTGCCTTACCGCTTGGCGATAGCCCATTATCAGAAAAGGTGGGTAAAGGGATTCGAACCCTTGGCCTCCAGAGCCACAATCTGGCGCGCTAACCAACTGCGCCATACCCACCATATGACTTGAGGGAAGAACCAGCTTCCCTCATACGTGCTCGAAGGGATTCGAACCCCCGACCCACGGCTTAGAAGGCCGTTGCTCTATCCAGCTGAGCTACGAACACACATCTGCACACGTCGGTGTGCTTCTTTCATAATGGGGCACCTCTGTTCCTGTAATGAATGACAGTCATAAAATGCCAAGCGGGTGATGGGAATCGAACCCACGTATCCAGCTTGGAAGGCTGGTGTTCTACCATTGAACTACACCCGCAAATCTTGCATAAAAAATCGGGGTGACAGGATTCGAACCTGCGACCTCCTGGTCCCAAACCAGGCGCTCTAGCCAAGCTGAGCCACACCCCGTTTTATATCACTTTTTATCCGTGACGCAAGACATATTATATTATATGGTTTTTACATTGTCAACATTTTTTTGCAGTTTTTTTACAAAGTTTTTTTCAACCATTTTTACAGATAACAGATCGTAAAATGCGCTTCTCCGTTTCTGTCAATATCCATCACCACATAAGACGGTCTTTTTCCCTCCTGCCTCGGATAAGACAGACTACCCGGATTTACCGCAATGATATCTTTTTCAATTTCTACAGCCGGCCTGTGCGAATGCCCATAGAATACAATATCCACACCCCTGCGGACAGCCTCTTCCTTAATGATCTCATTGTTCATGGATACGTAATAATTATGACCATGTGTGATCCAGACTTTGTATTTTCCGATTGTCGTCTCAATCTCCCGCGGCAGCTTGGAAAAGAAGTCATTATTTCCCATGACAATAAGCGTCTCGCAACCCGCTCCTTCGCTGATCGCATATTCACTTCCCTCTGTATCTCCGCAATGTATCACAAGATCCAACTTTCCCAGTTGTTCGATCACCTGAAAATAATTTTCATTGCGGCGATGTGTATCACTTACAATCAGTATCTTCATGCTTCATCCTTACACAATTCTTTTATTTTATCTTTCATCATCCGCAGTGCTTTCCCGCGATGGCTGATCCTGTTTTTCTGCTCCGGAGAGATTTCCGCAGAGCTTTTTCCAAACTCCGGCAAGTAAAATATCGGATCATATCCAAATCCGTTTTCACCCTTGATCTCATAACCGATACGCCCTTCCATTGTTGCCTGCGCCGTCCGTGTCGTTCCATCCGGCAAGGCAAGCGCCATGGCACATACAAACCGCGCTGTACGCTTTTCTTCCGGTACATCTCTCAATTTATCCAGAATTTTCTGATTTTTGATCGCATACGGAGTATCATGTCCCATATAGCGCGCGGAATAAATACCCGGTTCCTTATTCAGATAATCAATCTCCAGTCCGGAGTCATCCGCAAGCGCCGGTATGCCCAGTGTTTTTGCCACCTGCATTGCCTTTATGATAGCATTTTCTTCAAACGTCGTTCCGTTTTCTTCTATTTCTCCTTGAAAAGTCGTTTCAGACAAAGGAACAATCTCAATTCCCATATCCTGAACCATCATGGCAACTTCTCTGACTTTTCCCTGATTTGTACTTGCCAATACGATCTGTTTCACTTTTCCATCTCCTTGTATGCCAAAAGCACAGCATTACAGATACCCTGTGCTACTTTTTCTATATAAACATTCCTTTGCAGAAGCTTTCTCTCCTGCCGGTTGCTCAAAAAACCCATGTCAAGCTGCGCGACCGGAATCACCGCCTCCCCGATCACCACATTATCATCCTGCCCCGGTACAATATCCAGTGCTTTTTCATTTGTCGATTCTGCAACTTCGGTAAGCAGCAGATATGCCAGATCCGCACTGGAAAACTCCGGAATAAAATACTGCGCGTTGTATTCTGTCCGGATTCCGTAGACCGTTGTATCTTCTGCCGATGTCACATGTACACTGATCAACATATCTGCCTGCAGCGCATTGGCGAAGCCAACCCGCTCTTCCGGACTGCGGCTGCTATCATCCTCTCTCGTATAATAAACCCGGATTCCCTGTGTCAAAAGCAGTTCTCCCGCCTTTTGTACAGCCGCCAACGTAATATCCTTTTCCTGCAGGCTCACATCCTGCTCCACGGCCGTCTCCCCCACATCATTTCCACCATGCCCGGCATCCAGAACGACAATTCTGTCATAAAGTGAGGCCGGCGACTGCAATGTGATCTCAGCCTCCGTTCCCGCAGTTTCCCGCTGCAGGTGCACAGATGCCTCCTGCGGCTGATTTAAAGCAAATGTAAAAAGAACCGCATCCTGCTCTTCTTTTACTTCACTTTCTGCCAAAGATACATTCTGCCGGATCGGATGTTCCTGAAAATACCGCCTGTCAAGCTGTCTTCCACCGGCTTCTTTCCGCAAACGGATCGTCACCTTTTCCGCCATGCAGTCACTCTGCAGCTCTATGTCCTGCTGCGTTACACCCTCAGGCAATTGCAGCAGCAACGTATTTTCCTCCAATGACGCATCATATTGCAGGTAATTTTCCTGTCCTGCTGTAGTTTCAGCAGACAGATCTGATGCTTCTTCCGCCTGCACGCCTTTTCTGCCTTGATACACGAGCAGGCAAAGGCTTACCGCAAACACCAGAAGACAGGCTGTCACATAGGCTTTTGCTGCTTTTCCTGTCATGATCTGCTCCCCGGCTTCGGCCCCATAAACTGATAATAATAGGTTTTTAACATTCCATTATAGATCTTACGGTTTTTATCCGCCTTTCTGCCGATCATCTGCTGCGCATCCTCATAAGAAGTGATCATATAAAGAGACCAGGAATCCAGCTGTCTGTAGCGCTCGCCCAGTGTCCGGTAAATGGATGCGATCGTATTTTTATCTTCCAGCCGTTCTCCATAGGGCGGATTCGTAATAATAAATCCATACTTTTTCGGATGGCTGAGCGCTTCTATCCCTCTGCGCTGGAAGTGGATATACTGCTCCACCCCGGCAAGTTTTGCATTTTCTCTTGCAATTCTCACCATCTCATCATCAATATCATAGCCCTGGATATCAGGCATCTGACTGAAATCAACCAGTTCTGCCGCCTCATCCATGCATGCATACCATTCCTTTCTCGAAATAATATGCGTCCAGCTTTCTGCCAGAAAGCTGCGGTTCATACCCGGTGCCATATTAGCAGCCATCATAGCCGCCTCAATTGGGATCGTACCGCTTCCGCAAAAGGGATCTACCAGGATTCTTGTCTTATTCCAAGGTGTCAGCATAATCAGTGCTGCTGCAAGATTCTCTGCGATCGGTGCTTTTGCCGTCAGTTTTCTGTAGCCTCGCTTATGCAGCGATTCTCCGGTTGTATCCAGAGAAACTGTCACTTCATCCTTATGTAAAAAAACACGTATCGGAAAAGCATCTCCGTCCTCCGGGAACCAGTTGACCCGGTAAACCTTACGCATCCTTTCTACCATGGCTTTCTTCATGATTGACTGGATATCCGACGGACTGAACAGCTTACTTTTGACGCTTGCCGCCTTTGCCACCCAGAACTTTGCGTTCTGCGGGAGATACTCTTCCCACGGAAGTGCTTTTGTTCCTTCAAACAGCTCATCAAAGGTTTCTGCATGAAACTGCCCAACCTTGATCAGTATCCTTTCAGCCGTACGTAAAAAAACATTGGCACGACAGACTGCCTCTGCATCACCGATAAATGTGACACGGCCATCTTCGACCGATGTTATTTCATACCCCAATTCAATAATTTCTCTTTTTAACACTGCCTCCAGCCCAAAATGGCATGGTGCAATACACTCAAATGTTTTCATACGTTTATCTTAAAATGATTATTTCGGGCTGTCAATATAAATGATGCATGACATTATGTAAAGCAGGACAGCGCCTGCTTTTGATTACTGCCCGTTTTTATCAGACTGTTTATTCTTGTAGTCAGAAGTGCAGGATTTTGTGTCATTTGCACTTTTATATGCCTGCTTGGCGTTGTTCTTAGACTGTTCATCCTGACTGTTCTGTGCATTGTTCTTTGCGTTTGTTTCATTCTTTGCCATTACTGTTTCCTCCTTCATTTTGTATTGCAATACTAGTATTCGAAGGAATTCAATTTTTATGCATATTCGGTCTCGTTTTTTTCACAAGCGGTCACTCAGGCAAAAAATATCTTGATAATTTTTCTAAAATATCCTATAATCTAATCATACAACAGCAATCCCCAATTGCTCTGTTGTAAAAATAGTATTTTTATTTATACTCCCCTAAACAGCCTATCACCCCTGATAGGCTGTTTAACTTTGTATAAAACGCACACGTTATCGTTTGTTTTTAAAAAAGGAAAAAATCAGAAAAACAAATGCCAAAACAAATAAGAACGGCAGAAGTGCACTGACGACCGAAAAGATCAGCCCAATGATAGCACAAAGCACAATCAGAACTGCTACGATCACAAGAAGGACAAGCAGCTTACCTCCGCGGAATTCACGACTCTGCTTTTGCATCCCTTGTTCTATCTCCGATTCTGCCGATTCCCCTTTACTGCCTTCTGCCGCAAGAATGCTCTTTGCAAGCAGTGCAGGATCTCCCAGCTTCCGTATCGTTTCTTCTTCCGAAATCCCCTTTGCAGCTTCCATGGCGAAATAATCTTTATAATAAGAAATAATATTTCTCAATTGATCCGGATCTAACTGATCCCACAATTTTCGCTCCAACGCATTGATATACGCTTCCTTATTCATTTGTTGCATCTCACTCCTTCCTATTCCGTCTGTGCTTCCTCCAGCTTATCAAACACCTTCTGCAGGATCATGGATGTTGCATATGCCTGCACAGCAAACATGACCAAAAGCCACAAATACCATGTATATGCCCAAAGCAGTGTACTTGCAGCCAGTGCAAGCGCCGGTACAAACCAGATAATAAATGCAACCAGCCACGTTTTAAAGTTTGCCACAGAAATGATCACTGTGTTTTTTATATAGTTAATAATAGTATTTTCATATCTCGCAATGATCGGAAACAGAAACGGTAGTAAAAACGACAAAAATACCATTTCAAAGCCAATCAATACAACCATAAAATTTGTTGTCTGTCCTGCAGACTGTATCATATATGCATATTCCGCATACACAACGCCAAGATATGCAAGGATCACCGCCCACATTTTTGTTCCAACCTTAAAATTCTGTCCAAATGCCTTCCAGAATCCCTTCCACATTGTACCATCCTCGTTCCTGACCATTTTGTTAGTCATGGTAAACAAGGCTGTTACAGAAGCTCCTATTGTAATAACAGGAATACAGGACAATATAAAAGTCAGATTCAGCGCAAAAAGATCACCAAACCGTTCTAACGCCTTGATGATCGGATTTCTGGTATCCGTTCCCTTTTCCATCCGATTCATTGGATTATTTTCGCCGGTCAGTTCTTCTTCCGTTTCCATCTGCGCAGCAATTTCCGATACTGTACGTCTTTCCTCTGTTTCCTGCGCTGTATCATTCTGCAAAATATCGCTCATTTTCATATCCCTTTCCGGATCATTTACACGATCCAGTTTTTATTCTACCATCTTTCCCCGCAAAAGACTATTAAATAAGCATAAAATAAGAGTTTTACATCCCACGGAGTGGCTTTTTTATCCTATTTTTTAATTTTAGGATGAAAAAAAGCACATACCCGAAGGTATGTGCTTTTGGATTGCAAATATCAACCTTTAACAGCACCAACTGCAAGACCAGATACGATGTTCTTAGAAAGGATGAGGTATACGATGATAACAGGTAAAATAGAGAATGTGATCATCATGTAAACCTGACCCATATCAAACTTCAAATAGTCAGCAGAACGAAGTGTTGCGATCAAAATAGGAAGTGTCTTCTTATTGTCATCTGTCAAAATCAAAGCAGGTGTGAAGTAATTGTTCCAGCTTCCTACGAATGAGAAGATTGCCTGAACCGCGATAGCCGGTTTCATAAGTGGAAGTGCAATCTGATTAAATGTTCTGAACTCACCGGCGCCATCGATACGGGCTGCTTCTAACAGTTCCAGTGGAAGTGTACTTTCCATGTACTGCTTCATGTAGAAGAATACAGCAGGAGCTGCAATTGCAGGTATGATCAGCGGAATGAAAGAGTTCATTAAGTGCATTTTTCTCATTAACTGGATGAAACCAAGTGCAGTTACCTGTGTAGGGATCATCATGATACCGAGAATAAATGTGAACATAAATTTCTTTAATTTGAATTCATATGCATGGATCGCATATGCAGTCATTGTTGAGAAGTATGTACTCAGCAATGCTGTGAAAGCAGCTACAACAACACTGTTGAACAAACCGGAAAGAATCGGAATGTTACTGCTGTGTAATAAGCTGTTTACGTTCTTCAGAGCGTTTGAGCTTGGCAGAGCGCTGAAACCTTTTGTCAGGTCTGCATGTGAACGTGTTGAGTTTACAAATAATACATAGAACCAGAACAGACACATAATAGTTACAATAACGAGAACTACATATGAAATGACTCTTCTAGTCTTTACATTTAAACCTTTAGATGATGCATTCATATTTTCGCCTCCTATTTCTCTGATGCCTGATTCATCCTAAATACGATGACACTCAAAATACCGGTTACAATAAACAGGATAACTGAAAGTGCACCACCAAGACCGTAGTTCTTAGAATACAAGTGCTTGTTCAGGTACATGATCAGTGTCATTGTTGTACGAGCCGGATTACCCTGACCATTTGTTAAGATCTGTGGTACATCGTACATCTGCAGACCACCGATCAGAGATGTAACCATTACGTATACCAGAATAGGTCTTAAAAGCGGTAATGTAATCTTGAAGAATACCTGTGTAGAAGTAGCACCGTCTACTTCAGCTGCTTCATATAAGGATGTATCAATACCTAACATACCTGCCAGTAATAAGATCGTCGTATTACCAAACCACATCAAGAAGTTCATGAATCCAACCAGGGATCTTGCGCTTCCCGCATGTGACAGGAATTTGTAAGGCTCACTCAGAATGCCCAACTGCATCAACAGAGAGTTGATCGGACCACCATCTGAGAACAATGTAAAGAATAACATGGCAAAAGCTGATGCCATGATTAAGTTCGGTAAGTAAATAACAGTTTTAAAGAACTGCTGATGTTTCAATCTCAGGCTCGGATCTGAGAACCAAGCACCAAGAAGTAATGAAAGGAGGATCTGCGGAATAAATCCGATGATCCACATGATCATTGTGTTGCCTAAATATTTAGGCAGATCACCTGATGAGAACAATGTTGCATAATTCTGAATACCAATAAATGTAGGTCCTACTTCTGTCAGACCGTTTTTAAAATAATGTTCAAAGAAACTATTATAGATCGTGCTAATCAGAGGAATCAACTGAAAGATAATAAATACTACAACAAAGGGAATTAAGAAAATGTAGCCCCACCGATTATAACGAAGAACAGTTCCGCTTTTCTTTTTAGCCATACTGTACCACACCTCCGCATGTTATTTTTCCAAACCTGTTCGTTAAAAAAGTGCGCCTGTCCGGCTGACCGCCAAACAGGCGCACTAGCTATTTCGCTATCTTACTATGCGATTCCTAAATCTTAGTATGTAAGTTCAGGATATTTTTCAGTAATAGCTGTGTAGAATGCTTCAAGTGCTTCATCATATGTAGCATAGTTGCCATCGAAGTAGCCTGTCATAGCATTCTGGAACTCTTCGTTACATCCCTGATCGTACTCTGTGATGTTAGAAAGAGAAATCTTATCAGCACCTGCGCAGAACATAGCCAGTGGATTCTGTCCGCCTAATACAGGGAATGCATAAGAATCATCCTGAGCTGCTGCTTCCATAGCTGGCTTGTTGTTTACGAAGTCGCTATCTGCTTTAACGATGTCTGTCATGATTGTTTCATCTGTTGTAAGTTTTCTCATGATATCTGCAACAAGGTTAGCATTGTCTGTACCTGTAGCTGCTGTGATCCATGTACCACCCCAGTAGAAGCCCTGAGGACCTTCACAAGCACCCCAGCCACCTGCGTTAGCGATAGAACCTTCTGTATCAGCTGCCATAGAGAAGTTGATCAGCCAAGCTGGTCCAAAGTAGCAGAATACTTTTCCTTCTGGATAGAAGCCTTTGCTCCAGTCATCTGACCAAAGACCCTGTGTTCCACAGTATCCGTTGTCAGCCATTTCCTTAGAAGCATCAACCCATGCTTTGATGTTGTCATCGATCTGGATCTTGCCATCAACAACCCAAGGAGTTGTTACGTTGTTAGAATATGTACGGAATGTATCGTTTGTTGTAGCTGTCATCTTGTAGCCAGCTTCTTTCATTTCTGCTGCTGTAGCATTGAATGTAGCCCAGTCAGAAACCTTAGCCTGTACTGTATCCGGATCATCAGCACCGAAAACTTCTTTAGCTGCTTCACGGTTGTAGATCAGAACACCAGGACATCCCTGCCATGAAAGACCCTTTAAGTTTCCGTCAGAATCTGTCATGATATCTTTTGTATACTGATACTGGTTAGCTAATTCAGAATCTTTGATTCCAAGATCAGCTACTGACATACAAAGATCTGTGTTAACATACTTTAATGCGTAGTCAGCTTCTACTAAGAACATATCAACCTTGTCATCTGCTGCTGCATCTGCGTTTCCAGGAAGAGTAGCATCCAGGTTGTTCTGGTAAGCGTTGTCTGTAGATGGTGTAGATGTGAACTTAACTTCAACATCACCGATCTTACCACCTGCTAAAGCATCATCAGGATCGTTTGCTTCGTATCCCGGATAGTGATCTTTCAGACGGTTAGCGAACTCGTCGTTCCAGCAGTAAATGTTAAGAACTTTACCTGTATCTTCTGGAAGCTCTACGTCTGCTTCTTCATCTGTTGCTGCATCTGTAGCTTCGTCTGTTGCTGCATCTGTAGCTTCGTCTGTTGCTGCATCTGTAGCTTCATCTGTTGCTGCATCATCTGCTGCAGGTGCTTCTTCTGTTTTGCTGCCGCATCCTACTAAAAGGGATGCTACCATAGCTGTTGAAAGAACTACACTTAATAATTTCTTTTTCATTCTTTTTTTGTCCTCCTCTAAAAAATGTTTGAAATAAAGTGTTGGTTAATAGTACCTTGCATTTATTAAATTATCACTTGTGTGATATAAATGCCATTATTGGCTTGTAACTGTCGCTCCCGGTAAAAGGATACCAGGTACGGTAATGGATACAATCTCCGTTGTACTCGGTTTCTCGATCAGTGCGATCAGCTTTTCCGCTGCCAGCATTCCCATCGTCTTGGTGTCCTGCTTGATCGTTGTCATCTTCGGCTCTATCTTTGTCGCCAGTGAAATGCCATCGTATCCTGCCACCGAAATATCTTCCGGAATGCGAAGCCCTGCGGCTTTTATTACATTGATGCCACCATATGCAGCATAGTCGTCCGGGAATAAAATACAGGTTGGCGGATCCGGTAGCTTCAAAAGCTCTGCCGTTGCGATCGCCGTTCTCTGGATATCCCGATAATCGGTTTCCCGGATATATTCTTGCGGGACAACAATATCATGTTGTCTCATCACTTCCCGGAAGCCTGTCAGGCGCTGCCTTGTGACTGCGGAATCACGACCGTGTATGTATGCGATCTTTGTATGCCCCTTTTTAATAATGTAAGAAACAAGATCTGTAATCCCTTTCTTATTATCAGAAGCAATACTGATGCGATTAGGAAAAACCCTGTCGATCGTTACAACCGGAAGATTGCTTTCGATCAGTTCGATCACTTCGGGATCTTCAAAGTTGACACATGCAATGACGACTCCGTCAAACCCTCTGTACCGGCTGTGCTCCAGATAAGACATTCTGTCTTTTCTCTGCTTATTGCAATTAAGGAATGTGATATCGTATCCCTGCGCTTCTGCTGTGACCTTGAAGCTGTCAAGCAGATGTGAAAAGTAGTTATGTGTCAGACCACTGTGTGCTTCTTCCACAAACAGGACACCGATGTTAAATGTCTTATTTGTTTTTAATGCTCTGGCAACTGAATTGGGGAAATACCCCATATCCTTCGCTACCTTCTTAATATGTAGCTTTGTCTCCTCGCTGATGTCTCTGTGTCCATTCAGTGCTTTACTGACTGTGGCAACGGAAACGTGGCAAGCAGCAGCTATATCTTTCATGGATACCATGTCTTCTCCTCTCAAGGAAAACATGAAAATTACTTAATCGTTTTCGCCTTTTTAATATATTACAATTTGGATATTTTGGCAATGGTTTTTTCACTTTTTTTGTACAGTTTCTATATTTTTGGTAGTATTTCACAATTTTAGCATTCCGTTTTTGAACAGTTCATACACAGTTCGTTTACATTTTGTTCATATTTATTCTATTCCTTTTTCTTCTATATTACAACCATTAAAACTAAGTTTGTTTTTACCAGCTTTTGCTTGCTTTTATTCCGGGCATTGAGTATAATTTTGTCTGTAAAGATTTCAAAATCTTGTCTTACTTAATCGTTTTCTAAGTTTTCGCAAATTTAAATTACGAAAGGACATAGAATTATGAAATTTGGTTATTTCGATGATGACAGAAGAGAATATGTCATCACATCTCCAAGAACTCCATATCCATGGATCAATTATTTAGGAACACAGGGGTTCTTTTCTCTGATCTCCAATACAGCAGGCGGGTACAGCTTCTATAAAGATGCACGTCTTCGCCGTATCACACGTTATCGTTATAATAATGTACCGATCGACATGGGAGGCCGTTACTTCTATATAAATGAAAACGGTACGATCTGGAATCCGGGCTGGTCTCCGGTCAAGACAGAACTTGACTCTTATGAATGCCGTCATGGTATGGGATACACCGTTATCACAGGTAAGAAGAACGATCTGAAAGCAGAAGTTACTTTCTTCGTACCGCAGAATTACGACGGTGAAGTACAGCAGGTTGTTCTGACAAACGAAGGCTCCCAGAAAAAAGAATTCACACTGTATTCTTTTGCAGAGTGGTGTTTATGGGATGCGCAGGATGACTGCACAAACTTCCAGAGAAACTTCTCTACAGGACGTGTTGAGGTAGTCGGCTCTACTGTATATCACAAGACAGAATACAGAGACAGACGTAATCATTTCGCTTTCTATACTGTAAATGATGAGATCGACGGCTTTGATACAGACAGAGATGCCTTCATCGGTATGTACAATGGCTTCGGCGATCCACAGGTTGTTACAAACAATGCGCCGACTGATTCTATCGCAGACGGCTGGTCTCCGATCGCTTCCCACTGCAAGAAGATCACGCTTGCACCGGGCGAGAGCAAGACACTCGTATTCGTACTCGGTTATGTAGAAATGCCTGAAGATCAGAAATTCGAAGCAGACGGCAAGACAATCAATAAAGTAAAAGCACTTGCCATGATCGATCAGTACAACACACCTGAAAAGGTTGCTGCAGGAATGGCAGAGCTGAAAGCTTACTGGGATCGCCTGCTTGGCATCTTAAATGTCAGCACACCGGATGAAAAGGTAAACCGTATGGTCAACATCTGGAACCAGTACCAGTGTATGGTAACCTTCAACCTTTCCCGTTCCGCTTCTTACTTCGAATCAGGTATCGGACGTGGTATGGGCTTCCGTGATTCCAACCAGGACGTTCTCGGATTTGTTCATCAGATCCCGGATCGCGCAAGAGAAAGAATCATTGATATTGCTTCTACACAGTTCCCGGATGGCGGATGCTACCATCAGTATCAGCCACTGACAAAGAAAGGTAACGCAGACATCGGTGGTGACTTCTCAGATGATCCGTTATGGCTGATCCTTTCCGTTTCCGCATATATCAAAGAAACAGGCGACTGGACAATCCTTGACGAAATGGTTCCATATGATAATGATATGTCTATCGCACAGACAATGCTGGAGCACTTAAAAGTTTCCTTCTACCACATTGTAGACAACTTAGGTCCGCATGGTCTTCCGCTTGCAATGCGTGCTGACTGGAACGACTGTATCAACCTTTCCTGCTTCTCCGATACACCGGGTGAAAGCTTCCAGACTTACACCAATCCGAAGTTCGCTGCTGAAGGCGGTTACTCAAAGGTTGCTGAGTCTGTTATGGTTGCTACATTATTCACATATGCAGGTCCAAACTATGTTGCGATCTTAAAGCACCTCGGCAAGGACGATGAAGCTGCAAAAGCACAGGCTGAGATCGATAAGATGAAAGCAAACGTTATGGAATCCGCATGGGACGGCGACTGGTTCCTGCGTGCATACGATGCAAACGGCGAAAAGATGGGATCCAAGGAATGTGAAGAAGGTCAGATCTTCATCGAGCCACAGGGCTTCGCTATCATGTCAGAGATCGGTAAGGATCAGGGTGCTGACCTGAAGACACTGAAAGCGATCGACGAGAGATTAAATACAAAGCACGGTCTTGTCCTGAACAACCCTGCTTATACAAAATACTATGTACAGTACGGTGAAATCTCTACATATCCGGGCGGATATAAAGAAAATGCCGGTATCTTCACACACAACAATGCATGGATCATCTGTGCTGCTGCTTACGCAGGCCAGGGTGATCAGGCATTTAAGTATTATTCAGAGATCGCTCCTGCCTTTACAGAAGAGACTTCAGATCTGCACAAGACCGAGCCATATGTATACGGTCAGATGATCGGTGGTAAGGACGCAGGTTCTGATATCGGACAGACCGGTAAGAACTTCGGTCAGGGCAAGAACTCATGGCTGACAGGTACTGCTGCATGGAACATGGTTGCTATTTCCCAGTACATCCTTGGTATTTCAGCAGACTTCGACGGTCTGAAGATCGATCCGTCTATCCCTGCTGCATGGGATGGTCTTACTGCAACACGTCAGTTCCGTGGTGCTACTTATGACATCAAGGTTTCCAATCCTTCTCATGTCAATAAGGGTATCAAGAGCGTAACAGTTGACGGTAATGCGATCGAAGGCAATGTAATTCCTGCATTTGGCGACGGAAAGACTCATACAGTAGAAGTGGTTATGGGCTAATCCATTATATACAATAAGGGCTTCGGCATTTGCCGAAGCCCTTATTTGATCGCTAAGCATCCTGTGCCAATCCGTATAATATCTTTTGACACCTATATCACTCCATAGTATTCATTACACAAGAGGACCGAACAAGCGGAAAATATGACCGCCGATCCGATACCAGAGCGGCAGATCCACGCAGAACTGCATATCGATCTTCTGACATTTCTTCAAGGTTTCCTGATAGTCCTTTTCTATATCCAAAATGACCGGATTCTCATAAATGAAGGTCGCGCATTCAAAATGCTCATACAGGCTCCTGAAATCCAGATTGATGCTGCCGACCACCGCCTTCTTATCATCCGAAACAAATTCCTTGGCATGCACAAAGCCCGGTGTATACTCATAGATCTTTACGCCCGCCTCCAACAGCTGTGGATAATACGTCCTTGCAATCGCAAAGATGATCTTTTTGTCCGGTATATGAGGCAGGATCAGCTTGACATCCACACCTCTTCTCGCAGCATAGGTCAGCGCTGTGATCAGCTCATTGTCAATGATCAGATACGGTGTCATGATATGCACATACTTCTTTGCCTTGTACAGCATATCCAGATAAACGCTCTCTGCAATATCAAGACGGTTGATCGGGTCATCATTATAGGGAATCACATAGCCGGACGCCGACGGAGCTTCAAAATGCGGAAGATACTTTTCATACTCGCCTTCTCCCGCCTCGGTCATATACCACATCTGTAAAAACATGACCGTAAAGCTTCTGACAGCCTCGCCCTCCAGCTTGACCGCCGTATCCTTCCAGTGTCCGAAACGTTTCTTTATATTCATATATTCATCCGCCAGATTGATTCCGCCGTTATACGCCACTCTGCCATCGATCACTGCAATCTTACGGTGATCGCGGTTATTCTGGTGCGTGGACAAAAGCGGCTTGATCGGTGAAAACATCTTTGCCTCGATTCCTCTTTCCCGAAGCTGCTGCGGATAACGGTACGGAAGCGATACAAGCGCACACATACCGTCATACATTACCCGCACTTCCACACCTGCTTTTGCTTTCCGCTCCAGTATTTCCAGCACATGATCCCAGACCTCTCCCTGATTGATGATGAAATATTCCAGAAAGATAAACTGCTCTGCCCGTTCCAGTTCCTTTAAGAGATCCGCATATTTTTCTTCTCCTGTGGAGAAAAACGTTACATTCGTATGATCATAGGTCGGAAATCCATTCTGATTCTGGATATAATGTCCCAGATTACGGATCCCCGAGCTTTCTTTTTTCAGTTTTTCCACCACACGATATTCCGTCCGCAGATATGGTTTTGTCTCATCCTTCCTGCGGTTTAGCAGCTTCTGCAGCCCTCTGTTTCCGGGATTCAGTATGATAAAGAGATAAAATCCGATCCCGAACACCGGCACAAGACAGATCGGAAGCACCCATGCCAGCTTAAATGCCGGATTTTCCTCACTGTTGATAATATAAATAATTGCAGCCATGCCAAGCAGATTACTGATCGTGAGCAGATTCTCGGACAGACCCACCATCCGGAAAATCCCGATAAGACACAGTATCTGCAACAGCAAAAGCAGAACAGTGATCATAGTCCGCCCAAAAATCAGCCGGAACAGTACTCTGCCACCACTCTGCTTTACCTTTTTTGTTTTCTGGCGGATCCGTGACATTGACTCCTTTTGCATAAGTGCCTCCACATTCCACTCTTATTTTTATCCTCAGATCATCATTCCACAATCGTGATCACATCATCTAAGACATAAGAAAACGTCGGTGACGAGGATGTTTCATTTTCTATATACGGTGTATTCAGATCGATCCGTTTTGTACTATCATATGGATCAACACCTGTCAGATTTCCTGAAAACACTTGTTTTTTTCCACTGATCAGTTCATTGATCGTATCCTCGACGATCTGATCCGTTTCCTTTGGCACGATCGCCTCATTGATATCCAGGATACGCACCCAGTTCTTATCCAGGCCTGCCATGGCATCCTGTCCATATGTCTTACCATCTATACAGTCTTCGATCTTTTTGTCATGTAAAAGCGCGTAGACCGACTGTTCAAAATAATAAGAATACTCTGCACTGCAGCTTACCAGTGATCTGGTCGGTGCCACATCTGTCATACTCTGATTATAGCCAACATGATACACCGGAATACTGCCTCCGGCGCTTTCGCAGGCAGTTGCAGGTCCGATCGTATCGGAATGCTGTGAAATGAGTATACAATCCTGTTCGATCAGTTCTGTTGCCACCTGTTTTTCCATGGAATAATTTGACCAGGTATCCGTATATTTCACAAGCATTGTCGCCTCCGGCACAACCGATCTGACACCCAGATAGAACGCCGTATAGCCGGATATGACCTCTGCATACGGGAACGCCGCAACATAACCGATCTTTGCCTGCTTTGGTGTAATAATACCGTTTTCTATCATTTCTTTTAATTTCACACCCGCTACAACACCGCAGACATAGCGTCCCTGATAAATCGTGCCATAGCAGTTGTGGTAATTGGACAGAACCGGTTCCTGATTGGCATTGTCCCCCGTCGGAACACAAAACTGGATCTCAGGATGCTCCTGCGCCACTTCTTTCACAACCGGACCATAACCGTAACTGGCTGCGATGATATAGTCACATTTTTCTGCAACAAGTTCCTGCAACGGCTCCTCGATCCGGTCTTCCGTTACATTATATTTCGTCACACATTCGATCTGATCCCCGTATACTTCCATGACATGGTTTCTGGCTTTGATAAAATTTTCCGTATACGGCGTGATCTCATCACCAACAAAAATAAATCCGACTTTCAGATGTTTCTCTTCCGTCCGCGTGACACGATGCACACCAACTGCCAGAATACACATGATCAGGGAAGTAATAATACATAAAGTGTATGTCCGTTTCATCCTACTTATCCTCCTTAGACTTTGCATACAGTTTTTCCACATCGATCGTTCCGTCTTCGATCAGGGACAGTAAAATATCCACCAGCTTCGGATCAAACTGTGTTCCGCTGCAGCGTTTCAGTTCGCCGATCACAAAATCAATATCCAGTTGTTTTCGATAGACACGGTTTGCCGTCATGGCATCAAACGCATCCGCAATTCCGATGATTCTTGCATCCAACGGAATTTCCTCGCCCTTCAGACCGACACAATATCCGCTTCCGTCATACCGCTCATGGTGATACAGCGCACCTACGCTCACATTGTCGATCATAGTGAAATCCTTTAGTATCTCACCGCCGCGTGTTACATGCGTTTTCATGACTGCGTATTCTTCATCCGTCAGTCTGCCCGGTTTATTTAAGATCGCATCCGGAATACCGATCTTACCGATATCATGCAGCAGCGCCATCTGGCGGAGATTCTCGCACTTTTCTTTTGAATACTGCAGTCTCTTTGCAATTGCCACGGAATACTCCGATACACGGAAGGAATGCTCGCTCGTATTGGAATCCTTCGCATCCACTGTACGGGCAATGGAAAGAATGGTCTCATTTCCCATCTGGATCTGTTTCTTTGCATATTCCAGCTCATACTTCTGCTTCAGCAGCGTTCTCTGTGCCTGCGTCCTTGTAATGAACCATGTGATCCAGATCAGCACAAGTCCCGCAATAAAGATAACATATAACTTAAACCACCAGTTCTGGTACATCTCGGTTTCTTTTTCTATCTTATAGTTTGCCGATTCCACGACCGCACCATCCGCACCATCCAGGATCGCAATCCGGAATGTATAAATACCCGGCTTCAGCTTCTGATAAGTCAGCTTATCCATCTCGCTCAGCAGACACACTGTTGCTTTTTCATCGTATCCTTCCAGAAAAACACTGACATACGGATCGTTCATGGAATAATTTAATACTTCTGGTTCCAGCACGATCTTATCCGCATCAGAAGCAAGCCGGAACGTATCCAAACGGTCAATATCATATTTTTCGCCGTCCACATAAATATAATCCAGGATCATACGATAGGACTTCGCTGTCATATCATACTGCGTCATGCTGACCTTTACTACACCGCTGTCACAGCACAGATACAATTCTTCCCCTTCCCGGTACATCCATGCGTTGGCAACCAGCGAAGAACGGAAGCCCCGTTTGGCATTGATCAGCAGGTAATCTGTTTTCTCATCCGCTACCAGATCCGTTGTATCCGCAATATAAATGCCTGCACTGCCAAGCACCCAGCACGTTCCGTCTGTATCGCAGATCATGTCATAATTATTACTGTATGGAAAATTCTTCAGATATTTTATTGTTCCGTCCGGTGCTCTGTAACACAGACCGTTACTTGTCACAATATAGATACCGCCGGATACCGGATCAACAACCATACGCAGAATCACGTCCGAAGACAGTCCATCCTCTTTTCCGATATGTGCTGCGATCTTATCATCTTGGATCTGTGTGATTCCGCCACCGTCAGAACCGATATAAAAGCTGTCTCCGTCTGCCAGCAGACAGAGTGACTTTTCATTCATAAGTCCATTTTCTGCCGAGAAGACCCGCTCAACTGTATTGCCGGAAAGAATTGCCACACCATAGTCTCCCGCAGCCACGATCCTGCCATCCGAAAGCTCACAGATATTTCGGAAACGTGTACCAGGCATACCATCTTCTTCCGTAAAATTACGGATCCGGTATGTACCATTTGCCGCGGAAACCTGATAGATTCCCATTCCGGTCGTTGCGATCCATAACGCATCCTGACTGTCTACCATCAGGCAGCGCACTCTTATATTCTGCAGCAGGTCACTGATCTCATTTTCTACTTTGCTTTTTTCATTCTGATCCAGAATCACCAGTCCCTGATCCGTTCCGCAGAAAAGCAACCCCTGCCACTTCTGTGTTGTATTGACAACAGCCGTTTCCCCGATCTCCCGAAACAGTTCCGTAAAAGACGACTGACACAGTTCCATAAGGCCAAGCCTTGAAGAACTGAGCCAGAGATTTCCCTGGTAATCTATCAGCATATTATCGATAGAGCTTGTAAAATTGCCTGTATTCAGCGTTTCATAAGTACCATCCGGCTGCAGGATCGCAACGCCTGTATCAAAGCAGACAAAAAATTCATTTTTCTCTGTCATGTAAAAAGAATTGATCTCTTCGATCCCATCCATCACAATCGTCTGAACCAGCTTCATCTGATCGTTTTCCATCTGATAAATCCGGATCTGATCATCTTCTGTTGCAGTCAACAGCAGATCATCAGCAAAGCAGACTGCTCTCAGCGGTTTATCCTGCATAAAGCCCTGTGGCGACTGTACAATTTCGCCGTCCTTCAGCCAGTAGGTCTTCCCTCTTTCCGTCACGATCACAACATGCCCGTTCCCGTCCGCTGACATATCCATAACATTTTGGGTCTGTTTGTATGATTTTGTTACCTTTACACCACTGCTTAAAGATACCTGCGAAAGTCCCTCCGTCGTTCCGATATAATAATTGCCGTCAGAATCGCAGACAATGCTTTTTACGGAATTGGACAGCAGTCCATTTTCCTCATCCAGCACGTTCATCACATGCTCATTGATCAGTATCGTCACACCGTCATCATTCGTTCCGACCCACAGCCTGCCTTCTTCATCCACATACAAACAGTTCACATTTTTAACGGAATCTATATTCTGGAGCAGTTTAAATCTGATACCGTCATAACTGAACAGTCCCGCATACGTACCGATCCAGAGCTTACCGTCCTTCGTCTGTGCGATATCATTGGCTTCTCCGGACAGCAGACCTTCCTCTTTCCCATATTGCATTTGAACATAGGAATCATAATCAGCCGCTTCCCTTGCCTGCACATTTTCTTTCTGCAGCAGAACACCTGCCATGACAAGCAGCACAAGCAGCGTCCCTGCCTGTTTTCTCGCCCGCCCGCTTCTGAACAGTCTGATACACAGATACACGATCTCCACGCAAAGCAGTTTATCCAGAAACTCCACGCAGAACTGCCCGAGCAGATTGGCAAGATAAGTCGGAAATCCTTTGTCAATACAGAGCTCTATCACCTGATTCCCCCAGATATTTCCACTCTGTCCATCATATAATACTGTGTTGAGCACTACCGCAACACCTGTCGAAAACAGCGCCAGACCCATACCCAGTGTCATTGTCCTGAACTGGCTCTCAAAAACCTTCTTTTTGGCAAAATAGCCGACCACAATACCAAGGAGTGCTCCGACAATGCAATACACAGATTGTTGATCTACAAAAATGCCGTAAACAATGTTATTCGTAAATCCTACAATTCCTCCGCACACCGGTCCCGCCATATATGCGATCAAAAAGGTACCTATTGAATCACACCAGATTGGTAATGTCAGCCTGTCCGCCATAACCCTTCCAAGCAGATCGACTGCAAGTGCAGCTATCGTCCATAAAATGATCTTATACTCTTTTTTATTTTTCATCTGCATTCCCTCTTACTACTCTTTTTCCTCTTACACAATACACAAATCCACACAAATGATGTCGGGGTCAACAGCCCGGGCTATGATGCCTGCGGATTGTTCCGTGCTCTGCACTCCCACAATCCTACCCAATATTCGCATATCGTGGGATTAACATCCCACTTTTATGCTCATATCGGGGCGGGTCCCAAGGTCTTTCAACCACTTATGAGCAAGCTCATGTGGTTTTAGACCTTTTGACCCTGGCATC